>MDTG01233490.1_pt1 | contig 329955 bp, 270 predicted proteins | sample 811421 | NCBI WGS metagenome assembly MDTG01 (sample SAMN05326645, study PRJNA326480) | marine metagenome | isolation source: seawater | place: Pacific Ocean: South East | collected 2011
TAATGCTAATTGATCCTCCATCTTCTAATAAAATCGTGTCCTGCGTTGCATTAAAACTCAACACTTGATCGTCTGTATTGGTGCTACCTATCAATGTACGTAGTACAGCTGTTGTATCTCGCAACTGTCCGTTTAAGGTTGTGTCGTTGATGTATCTTGACAAACTGTCCGCATTGATTCTTGATAGCAATGAAGCTGTTGTGTCGATAATTGCTTGACGGTTTGTAGCTATCTCTGTTTGGTTTGAAGCGATTCGTGTATCGTAATTCGCTATCGAATCTCGGATGTCTTTAATGCTAATTGATCCTCCATCTTCCAATAAAATCGTGTCTTGCGTTGCATTAAAACTCAACACTTGGTTGTCTGTATTAGTGCTGCCTATCAATGTGCGTAGTACAGCTGTTGTATCTCGCAATTGCCCGTTTAAGGTTGTGTCGTTAATGTATCTTGATAAACTATCTGCATTGATTCTTGTTAGTAATGAAGCTGTTGTGTCGATAATTGCTTGACGGTTTGTAGCTATGTTTGTTTGATTAGCGGCAACTGCAGTATTGATCGTCGTAATATCAACATAGATCGCAGGCCCTTGATCCATCGTCAATTCTATGCTATCACCCACGATTTGTGCTGCTACCAAATTGGTATCGGAGCCTGTAGTGGCATAGCGACTTAGATCAACGCTATCACTTAATGTTCCATTTTCAAAAACTCTTAAAAAGTCATTCGCTGTAATGTCAATAGAATCAATCCGCTCGTTCAAGTCAGAGAGGTCACCATCTAAGCCAATGTATTTGTTTAAGCTGTCTAAGACTGAATTAATGCTATCTCTATTTTGATTGGTCAAGGCAGAATCTAGGCTAAAATATTTTTGTAAGGAATCGAGCTGATCTTGGTTTTGCCTGATCTGCGCCCTTAATAAAGCCCGTTGAAACTTGGCCACAGAATCCAAGACTACTGAATCTAATACTCCCTGCTGAAGATAGTACAATGCAGAATTTGAATAATACATGGTATCAATCAGCTCATTAGTAGCACTTGTATCACTCACATTTCTTGCTAAGGCTAAAGTATCTATCGTACCTTCGTGATTATAAACAAATACGCTATCGTTTTGCTCTTTCACAGAATCTACGCCCAAAAGCGGAGCCATATCAACAAAAGAAGGATTATCACCGCTTAAAAATAAAGTATCGTTAGAACGACTTAATTGCTGATTATCAGTATTCGAATTATCAAATTGACTTAAATCGATACGCAAAGTATCTAACCCTTGAAAAAGTTGTAATTCATTTAAAACTAATTTTGCCGAATCTAGCAATTCATTGGTGTCACTTGTGTCCGAAACGACTCCTCGAACAATTATATCTTCAAGGATTCCATTGGCATTAAATATTCTTAAGGTTGAATCATCAACTGTTCTGATAGAATCAATACCTAGAATAGTGGTTAAATCCACACTGCCTTGAACCGCTCCTTGCTGAAAAGCTTCTATAGACTTCCCATTTAATCGCAAACTATCTATTAACTCATTGGTACTGCTAGTATCTGAAACAATACCCCTTACGATTACATTTTCAAGTATTCCATTGGCATAGAATATTTGTAGTGTTGTGTCATTAAACGACTTAATGGAATCAATACCCAAAATGACACTCAAATCAACAGAAGATGGATTAACTCCTGTTAAATCAAGCACCTTCCCATTTAATGTCAACTGCTGATCATCCGTAAAACCCAAATCTGAAATCAGAACGCCCGTTCCATTTGACAACAACAATGAATCTCCAAAAGCATTAACGCTTAAGTTTTGAATTTCATTGGTAGCAGAACTGTCGCCATCAGCTACTGAAAATTGAATTTGGTTGCCACCGGTAATCGAAAGCAAACGAAGGTTTCCATTCTCCACTAAATTCAAATCTTGATTTTGAAATTGATCGGAGAAAACGGATAGATCAATGGTATCAGACCGATTTCCCTCATTTAAAATTAAGATGGAATCATTCACCAGCTCAAAACGACTGATCGCTTCATTGCTATTTGAAGTGTCACCTAGGTTGATAATCGAATCATTTTGAATACGAATTCCACTTCCTGCTTTTAGTGGATTACCCGCAGTTTCTGCATACAAGGCATAAGGCACCGACAATAGTTGAGTCGTTCCCAAGTCCTCATAAGTTCTGTCCATATCATCATCTACCTCAACCTTTAAAAAATAAGTTCCATTCGACCAATCAATGTCTTTAATATTGGCAAACAAACCCGCTGAAGTGGCCCCACCTTCTCCTATTACGAGATTAAACAATCCAAACTCATTGGTAGAAACCATATCATACTCTTCTTGGTAAACAAGGGTTCCTGTTGCACCATTTTGTAAGATGGTAAAACGAACATCTACCATAGTGCTGATCAAGGCATTGCCATTGTTATCTCTAAGTATTGCTTGGTAGTTTACTCCTGATGGAGCTTGGGCTAGTGCAGGGCTAGAAACAGCAGTAAGTACGAAGATTATAACTGCTAGCCAATAGTGTTGAGGGCTTTCATTCAACTTCATGAGGGACACTTAATTGGTTAAAAGGGGGCGCTAAATTACTAATTTGCTTGTCCTTTAATAGGTTAAGAATATGGTAATTTACGATGAAAAAAACTTTTAGTTCGATTAAAACTAAAGTTTTATCGATAAGTATGATTACTTCTTAAAAATCCAATCTTCGGGGTTCAATTTGGAGCGAACTTTCCATAGTTCTAGGTGCATGGTCGAAGAAGCACCTTCTTCATCATCGATAAGAACTCCTAGGTTTTGTTTGGTAGAAACCTTATCGCCAGCAGTCACAAATACCTCTTTAAAGTAATGGTAAACAGTAAAATAATCTCCATGTCTAATCATTACTACTTTTCCTTCTCCTGGTATAATAATTACACGGCTCACTTCTCCGTCAAATATAGCCCTACCAATATTGCCTTTTTTGGTAGAAATGTCTACCCCATTATTCTGAACTTTCACACCTTTAAGCGTAGGATGAGGGTGTTCACCAAACTGAGCTGTAATTACTCCTTCAGCTACTGGCCAAGGCAATTTCCCTTTGTTAGAAGCAAACGAATTGGCCAACTCTCTTGCTTCAGGAGTCATAGGAAAACCTGCTTCTGAGTCCCCAGCTTTTTTAGCCGCTTCTCGTGCTCTGCGAATTTCTTCAGCAATTATTTTTTCAATGGCTGCATTAATTTTTCGAGCTGCTGCTTCTTTCTCCTTTAGTTCCTTCTTTAATTGATTCTGCTTCCCTTTCAAATCATTAACTACAGCTTCCTTTTGCCCCTTTTCTTGAGCTAAGGTATTTCGCTCATTCAACTTAGCTTGCAGCAAGCCTTTTTTACTCATTTTTATGGCTTCCAACATTCTTATTTGAGCATCTATAGCAAGCTGAGTTTGCTCAATATTTTCTGCTTGCGATTGCCGATATTGAGCATATTGTTGAAAATACTTTAATCGCTTAAATGCCTGATTAAACGTTTCCGAAGAGAAAATAAACATCAAACGTTCATACTCACTTCGATTTTTATAAGCATTGCGAATCATTTCCGCATATTCATCTTTTAAAAGCTTAATCTTTTGCTCTAGGGTGTCTAAGCTTTTTTCATGTCCAGAAATGCTATCGTTAAGCATCACAATTTCTTCTTCCATGGCAGCAATTAAAGCCTCCCTTGAAGATATCTTTTTACTCAATTGTCGCAATTGGTTGAGTGATGACTGCTTGGTTTTTTCCGTTTCTTTTAGCAGTTGATTGGTATACTGAATCTCTTTCTGAAGCTTCTTCTTTTTGGCTTGCAAATCCTGTTTACTTTGTCCAAAAACAGGCAAACATAGCATGCTTAGCAGGAAAAAACCGAATGCACTTTTAATAATATACCTGCTCATATTTAGAAGAAATTGTAAATGCAAAGTTTAAAGACTTGTTCAAATATACACGGGAATAGTCAATGTCAAATACAGCCGGTTTATCTGTTTGCAATTCAAAATGCAAATTTTTGGGAAGCAGCTGACCTTCAACATCTTCATAATTTGAGAAAGCTCCTTTCAAAAAACGATCTGCGGTGATATCAGAAATGAGAAACTCTCTTATTTTAAACGAATTTTGATCTAACCAAAGGCTTAAAAACTCCTCTGATTCCTTTTCGATTTTATGCGGTTTTTCATCTGCTTTTCTCACTTTCCGCATGCGTAAATTACCTAAGTAATATTGCTCTTTATCAATGGCAAATTTCACCTTTTCATCTGGCTCAAATCCCATGGAATTTCCAAGTAACATGGCTTGCAACAAATCAAAATCCATGTCGATATTAAAGCGTTTTTTGATGTAGGACTCATCACCAATGAAAAACTCTTTTTCTAAGCGGTTTATCACTTTTACGGTATCATGAGTAATCGCTATTCTTCCTAATTCAATTCCAAAAAGCGGTGTAATGGAAATCCAAACAATGCTATCTTTCTTAATTCGAACATTGGCTTTAAAGGAATTCTTTTTACCATTTTGCTCAAAAGTAAATTCTGCCTTAGAAGAAAAAGTCTCAAAGTGAAATTCATTCGCATTCATTTGCTGAAGCAAGTACTCCACCTTTTTTCCTTCAAGTGGCTTTCGGCTTGCTTTATCTTTTTTTCCACAGGCTGAAAAAAACAGCAAAAGGCAAATCCATGTAATATTTTTTAATTGGAACTTCACGGGATTTTCTTTAGCTCAATTTTTTTATCCAAGTCATTGGAATCGCTACCATTTGCTTTTGCTTTTTCCCAATATTGTACTGCTTCATCTTGCTTTCCTAAACGATATAATATATCGCCCTTATGCTCCAACAAAACTGGACTTTTCCCATCTGATTGCAAGGCTTTATCAATCCATTCATTGGCTTCTTCAAACTGCCCCAATTCATATAAAATCCAAGCGTAAGTGTCTTGAAATGAAGATTGACCCGGAGCCAACTGATTTGACTTTAAGGACATTTCTTTGGCTCGCTCTAAGTTTTCCTTTCTCAAAGAAAGGTAGTAGCTATAATTATTAAGCACATAAATATTATTCGGATCCAAAGAAAGTGACTTCTCATAGTTTTCGTCAGACTTTTCATGATTATCAACCGCATGGTAAGAATCTCCTAATGAAGAATAGATTTGACTCAACAAAGCGTCATTATCTATCACCAAATCTTTAGCAAGCAAAAGGTATTCAATGGCCTTTTCTTCTTGCTTGTCCTGCTGCAAACCAATGGCATACAACAAATAAGTAGCAGGCTGATTGGGAAATAAATCAACTGCTCGTTTACCATAATCTAGTAAAGCAGCCACATCATTGGTTTCCGATAAAATGACCAATAACTGACTCCATACTGGGAAACGGCTGCTGTCTATTTTAATGGTTTCTTGATATTCAAACTTTGCTTGTTCCGTTTGATTATCGAAGTATAAAAAATCAGCCAATAAGGCATGCGACTTAGCATCCTCAGGATGTCCTTTCACAATGGATTGACATACTGAAATGGCTTCTGCTCTTTGCTGACTGTCTTTACTGTTTACCTGATAAAGCCGAAGTACATACTTTACTTTATCATCAATGTTCATTGCTGGGTTTTCAAAAGCCACTTTTAGCGACTTCAGAAATTCCTCTTTTTTGCCTTGAGTTCGGTAGTATTCAGCCATGCTAAACTGCACCCGATAGTCTTCTGGTGCTAAGCTTTGCATTTGTTCATACACCTCTTCTGCTTTCTCTTCTTGCCCATTCGACATGTAAATATCTGCCAACCAACCGTAATAATTTAACTCCGAAGGGTAAGCTTCTATTAATTCTTGAATAGCTTTACTTGCTCCATCTACATCATTTTCTGACAAATAGATGTTTCGCTTTTGCTTCGAAATTTCTTCATTTATGCCTATTTCTTCTTCAATCTCATTCAAGTATTTTAAACACGCCTCAACATCTCCTTTTTCATGAAGCATTTGCGCAAGTGCGTACTTTAACTCGACTTGGTTTGGCTTTAACTCCACCAATTCTTTATAGACTTCAATAGCCGCTGTCTTGTCATTGGCGTTGTCTAAGTAAGATGCGTATGAAAGCTTGTACCAATAGTTAGTTGGGTCTAATTCTGTAGCCAATTTAAACTGTTGAAAAGCCAACTGAGGTTGCTTCAACGCATTATAAACCAAACCCAGCTCATAATTAGCAGCAGCATGTTTGGGATTTACTTTTAAGGCCGTTTGATAATAAATTTTTGCCTCCTCGTAGTTCTCCAAAATCTTTGCTTTCGCCCCATCGGCATAAGCTCTTCCAAAGGCTACCTTTTCCTTTTCAGATAGTTCTTTTGAAGGATTTGGTGCTATTGCCTTTTCTGAAGTTGAACAAGAAAAAAGAACAAGTACAATAAATAGAATGGACAGCTGCTTTAGCATAGGCTAATCATCCAATTCGTTATAATCTCCAACACTAAGTTGCTTGGCATCAAAATCAATTTTGGTATGATTTCCAATCATGGAATTTTCACAAACTAAACCTTTAACATGCGTATTGGTTTGAACAATGGAGTTCTGAATAACTGCATTTTCAATAATTGTATCATCTCCTATTGAAGCATGCGGGCCCACTACTGCATTTTTAATCACTACATTCTCCCCAATGTATGAAGGTGCAATTACCGTGGCGTTTTCCAATTTTGCTGAATCAGAAACTATCTTTTCATCTTTGATAAATTCTAAAACTCTTTGATTGGTGTAAACCGTTGCGTCCTTCTTTCCACAGTCTAACCATTCAATCACTTGGCCTGGCACAAACTTGGTTCCATCTTGCTTCATGCGCTCCAACGCATCTGTAATTTGGTATTCGCCGCGATCCATGATGTTATTGTCCAACAAGTACTGTAAGTTTTCCTTCAGGTACCCACCATTTTTAAAGTAGTAAATTCCAATGATGGCCAAATCAGAAACAAACTCTTCTGGCTTTTCTACAAAATCAGTAATAACACCTTCCTCATCCAATTTTACAACGCCAAAAGCTGATGGATTTTCAATTTGCTGCACCCAAATAATTCCATCTTTATCATCATCTAAAGTAAAATCAGCACGGAAAAGCGTATCAGCAAAGGCAACAATTGTTTTTCCTTCTAAAATGTCTTTTGCACACATGATGGCATGTGCAGTACCTAATGCTTCTTCTTGCTGAAAAACATGTCCTTTTGCTCCTAAATCAGCCGCAATCTTCAACAAATTTTCTTCCACTTCTTTTCCAAAGTCACCAATCACAAAGGCAATTTCCTCAATTGGTTCATCACAAACCTTGGCAATATCTTCTACCAAGCGTTGTACAATTGGTTTTCCTGCAATAGGCAATAATGGTTTAGGAATAGTTAAGGTATGTGGCCTCATTCGTTTACCTCTTCCGGCCATAGGTACAATAATTTTCATCTAATAAGTCTTTAGTTTGTATTTGTGGTTAATGTCGCTAGGTTAATGACACTACAAGTTCTACTTTTTTCCGGTACTTCCAAAACCGCCCGCACCTCTTTCGGTATTTCCCAATTCTTCAACTTCTACCCATTCGGCTTGTTCGTGCGCTGCAATCACCATTTGAGCTATACGCTCTCCATCTTGAATCACAAACTCTTCTTTGGAAAGATTAACTAAAATAACTTTAATCTCTCCCCGATAATCGGCATCAATTGTACCAGGTGAGTTCAGCACCGTAATTCCATGTTTGAACGCTAAACCACTTCTGGGCCTTACTTGAGCCTCATAACCTACCGGCAATTCCATAAACAAACCCGTTGGCACTATGGCTTTTTCTAAAGAAGCCATAACGATTGGCTCATCTAAATTTGCTCTTAAGTCTACACCAGCCGAAGCCTTTGTGGCATATTTAGGCGACTCATGTTTAGATTGGTTTATTAGCTTAATTTTCATGGAAATATGTTTCAATAAAGCCTACGAAATTATTGCTTTTTTAGGTTTTTCTAAAACAAAAGCAACTCCAATAAAACTGATTAAAATAAAGGTGTGAATTACATATTTCAGAATTTCGTTTTCGACCTTAATTTGATTGGCTATAGAATAGGCTATTAGCGCCAAACTTAAATAACCAATCACTTTTTTTAAGGAATAGGAAATAGGGAAATGTTTTTGTCCTAAATGGTAAGATATAATGACCATTGATGCATAACAAACCAAGGTGGCCCAAGCTGAACCGGTATAACCAATTTGGGGTATTAGTATCAAATTCAAAACCAAGGTAATCAATGCTCCGAGCGAAGCAATGATGGCACCATATTGCGTTTTTCCAGACAACTTATACCATACAGAAAGGTTATAGAAGATGCCCAAAAAGATATTGGCAAAAAGTAAGATAGGCACAATGTGTAGACCTTCCCAATAAGCTTCATTGCCTAAGAAATGTTTCAACACATCTAGGTATAACATGACACCCAAGAAAATGGTGGCGCACACCAAAACGAAATAATTCATAATAGTTGCGTACACTTCCTTGGAATTCTTCTCTTTTTCTTGACTAAAAAAGAAAGGTTCGGCCGCATAACGAAAAGCCTGAATGAAAAGGCTGATGATAATTGAAAGCTTATAACAAGCCCCATAAATCCCAACTTCTTTGGTGGCAGCATCTGTGCCTAATTCATCCAACAACAACCACTTGAGCAAAATTTTATCAGCACTTTCATTTACAATGATGGCAATACTAGAAATCAACAAAGGACTACCGTAAATGAGCATTTCTTTCAATAGGCTTCGATCTACTGCAAATCGAATCTTAAATACAACTGGACTTAACAATAAAAACTTAACTCCACTGGCTAATAAATTGGCAATAAACACATATCCCACTCCAATCTCTGGGGTATACAACATATTAATAAGCCAATTTGAATTTCCCGCTTCAAAATGGGGAAGACAGTAAGACAACCAAAACAAGTTTAGGCCAATGTTTACCAAAATATTGGCAAAATTGATCAGCGCAAATCGAACGGCTTTGCCTTCTACTCGTAGCCTTGCCATGGGAATGGAAGAAATGGCATCCATACCCACTATAAAAGCAAACCAAACTACAAACTCACTGTTGTCGGGATAGTTGATTCCTTCAGCTATGTTTTGAGAGAAAACGGTGGTTACCACCCAAAAAACACAAGTACTTAAGATGAGTGAAACTAAAGCGGTACTAAAAACTCTTTGGTGATTGGCCCCTTCTTTAGATTGAAAACGAAAGTAGGCCGTTTCCATACCATAGGTTAGTATGACAACCAGAAATGCTACATAGGCGTACATTTCGGTAATAACACCAAAACGCTCTGGTAAAAAAACACCGGTATGCAGGGGAACCAATAAATAGTTGAGCAGCCGACCAACTATACTTGGCAAACCATAAATGGCAGTTTGACCTGCTAATTTTTTAAGTGGAGTCAAAAATTAAATTTATGCTCAGTAAAGCTAAGCAACAAAGGCAATTGCTTTACTATTATTTTCCTGGAAAATTGGCCTTACGCTTTTCTAAGAATGCACTTGTTCCTTCGTTAAAGTCTTCTGTACCAAAACACTTCCCAAATTGATTGATTTCTTCTTCATAGCCATTTTGACCGTCTTTAAAACCTGCGTTTACCGCTTTTATTGCAGCAGCAATTGCCACAGAAGAATTCTTCATCATTTTTTGTGCAATTCCTTCACAAGTGCTAATTAATTCGACTTGTGTTGTTAGGTGGTTTACTAAACCCATTTCCAATGCTTGTTCAGCACTTACCATGCCTGCCGTAAAAATCAATTCAAAAGCTTTGCCCTTGCCTGCCAATTGCGCTAAACGCTGTGTACCTCCATAACCTGGAATAACACCAAGGCTCACTTCTGGTAAACCCATTTTTGCATTTTCTGATGCTACTCGAATATGGCAAGCCATGGCCAATTCTAGTCCTCCTCCTAATGCAAAACCATTAACAGCGGCTATAATTGGAGTTGTGCAGTTCTCAGCTACATCAAACAAATCTTCTTGTCCTTTTTGAGCAAGCGCCTTTCCTTCTTCGGTAGAAAAATTGTGAAACTCTGAAATGTCTGCTCCAGCAACAAATGCCTTATCACCAGCACCTGTTAAAATAATCACTTTTACCGCCGGATTTTTATCCGCATTTTTTATTGCAGTTCCCAATTCGGCAATGGTATCTCTATTTAAGGCATTCAGCTTATCAGGGCGATTGATGGTAAGGTATAAAATGTTGTTTTTTTCTTCTTGAAGAATGTTTGACATGACGTTTTATTTGATGAAAAACAAAGGTAAATGATTGTTTTTTGAATCTCCTTTTTTTCTAGGAGAATTCTGATTGTCTTTCGACTAGAATGCTAATGAATCTTTTTTTTATTGTTTTATCAGTCCGAGTGATTTCTTGTCCATCTCAATGCTATCGCATTGTAGTTCTCGATACCCGTCCAAACGGAGTTCTTTCAAGCAAGCTTTTTTCTTGTCGCATCGAGTGGTTTTGCCTAAGGCAAAAGTGTATCGAGATGGACAAGAAAACGAACTATCACATTTAATAGAAAGTTCAAAGTCTTAATGAAAATATACTTCTTAAAACTTTAGCGACTATACCATCTTAATCTTCACCTCAAAAATTGCTCCTTCACCTTCTTCTGATGCCACGCTAATATTGCCTCCCATTTGTTTTACTATACTTTTTGCCATAGCTAAACCCAAACCAGTTCCTGAACTTTTGGTGGTAAAATTGGGTTCAAAAATACGCTCTATCTGCTCTTTTGGAATTCCTATTCCATTATCCTTAACCTGAATCACACAAGTTTCATTTTCTTGTGTTAAATGCACTTCAATTTTACCTTCTTCCTGATCTAGTATTGCCTGAGCCGCGTTCTTAATTAAATTATTAAAAAGACGTAATAATTGATCTTTATCCCCTCTTACTTGAATAGCTCTATTGTTTTCATCCATATGCAAATCAATATTTACTTCATGATCGTACAAATGAACCGCCGACTCCAAAACTGGCGAAACCGCTAAAACAACATGCTCTTTTTCAGGCAATTTCGCAAAATTTGAAAAGGCATTGGCAATGTTTGATAGCGTATCAATCTGCTCAATTAAAGTTTGAGTGGTCTGTTGCATACGCTCGGCCAAATCATCTACGCCTGCATCAGCCGCTCTTTGCAAATGTTGTATACTCAACTTCATGGGCGTTAGCGGATTCTTTATTTCATGAGCCACTTGTTTGGCCATTTCTCTCCATGCACTTTCTCTTTCGCTTTGAGCAAGCTGCTCCGCACTTTCATTCAATTCAATCACAATTCGATTATATTCCTTTACCAATGCCCCAATTTCATCTTGACTATTCCATTCAATCAGATTTACCGAAGAACCCAATTTTAAGCCTGAGATTTGTTCACGAATTAGTCGCAAGGGTTTTGATAATTGATTGATGAGCAAAACAGAAACCAATAAAGCCAGTGTAAAAATGGCTACATAAATATTCAAAGTAGAGACAATGAAGGAAGAGAGTTCTTGCTGAAACTGATCTTGTCTTGCAAAATAGGGCAAATTGAGGTAGGCCAAAATTTGATTGTCGTAGTTTCTAAAAGGAATATATGCTGAGAGGTATGTCATTTCTCCAATGCTTTCTTCTTGCACCCATTCCGACTTTTTTTGTCGATTTAGCTGCTCAAAAGCTTTTGGGTTCATGCGCAGGCTTTTGAGTTTTTGCTCAAAAATTTCAGGCCGTGAACTGGCATACAATGTGCCACTGGTATCGTACAGATTTATATCGGTATAAAATACATTGGAGAACTTAATTAGAATGCCAGTAATATAGGCTTGCAAAGGTTCAGCGAGTACTTCCTCTGCTCCAATCTTCTGTTCCAGTTCCATGTCAATAGAGCGCACTTTTTCACGTAGGTTCATGAAGTTTTTCTGCTGATACTGATTTTGTATGTAATAGAACGTCCCCACGGAAAAGGCAACAAGTGATATCATTAAAGAGCCCACTAAAAACAACTGTACTTTGGTAGAATAATCGGCAAACTTGAGACTAAAATGATAAGGAACAGCTGAAAAAGTAAAGGCTAATAGCACATAAAGCAATGCAAAAATGACAAACAAAAAGGCCCAGGCTGTTAACCAATCTAAGGGATTGGGTATAGCAGAACTAAGAACTAATGTCGTTTGCTTGTCTTTGGCATAAGCAATATGCAGAAAACCATCCTTTTCAATTTTTAGAAAAGACAAAGGCTCTAAGCCCTTTGAAGCAACTTCCCTAGAATAGTTGTAGGCCCCATTGTGATAAATCAATTCTAAATTTTCATAAATGGCATAACTAAACTCATTCAAATCCAAATCGTCCTCTTTGCTATTTGCATCTAGCAAGAGCTCAGGATAACCTTGCTCAGCGGTAATTAAATTGGCACTCAACTCCATGTAAAGGGTAAAAGGAAGAGAATCAATCTGAAAGTTTAGCTCCGCTAAATATTCAATACGACCAGGAAAATTTTGAAGTTGAAAAAGGTTGTTCGAAGAGATGACTTCACCTTCTCTTCTCAATCGTTCCATGAAAAAATCTCTACACGATGTAAAATAATTACCAGTGCTTAAATACAAACTATCCTCTTCGCGACAAGGTGTGTAAATAATTTCAAACTTCTCCCAATAGCCATTAAAGTAATTGCTTTCTAAATAATGCTTTATTTCTTCAAGCTGATTTTCGTAGTTACGAAGTTTATTCTTTAAGGTATCATCTTGCAACATGTTCTGCTGCAGCTCGGTAAATAAATACTCAGCTACTGGGTCTTTCTCTTCAGCCAACTTCTGAAGAATAAATTTCATTTGTTCTTCTTCCACTTGCAAGCTTTTCCATTTTATGGTAAATGCCCCTATGGCTGAAACCACAAGCAATAGAAAAACAGCTCCCCCAAAGCCACTTAGCCATTTGGGGTACAAACTAGCCTTTGGTTGTTTGTAACTAAATATTCTTCTAAGTCCTGTATCAAATAGCAAAAATGAAAGAAAGAAGCTTAAGGCAAAGGCAATCAAACTCAAGTAGCTTTCTGCACTTAAGTCAATCATGTTGTTCAAATTGTAATTAATGGCTGAATTACTTACCGATTTTTGAATCAACAAAAAACTGATGGCTAACCAAGCTATTGCTGCAAAAAGTTCTAAATAGCCTAAAAAAGACCAGCGCAATTTTAAACTCCATTTTTTCCATAGATAGAGCAAATAAAACAACCCTATTAGGTGTAATAACAAATCCCCTAAAGAAGGAACCAGAACTGAAATTCCAAAAGTAGCGGCCTGAAATAAGGCTAGATCTTCCCAAGTACTTGGAACAAAAAGAAACAACAATATGCGAAGAGTCAAAACAGCAAATACATGAATTAGGAAATTCAAACTGTTTTTTTGAGGAGGAAATAATTTTAACATGGACCAGAAAAGGCCGATAAATGCCAGCAAGCTCATTAAATTAATGAGATAAGCTGTAGCGCCACCTAAATGAGTAGTTTCTGAGAACACCAAGCCGATAAGTGCTTTTCCTTCTTTGCTTTGAAGCACAAAATCAGCATTTTCAGTTGCGCTTATGTCTACAATATTGGGATACTGAAAGTCGGAATCGAACTCACTTTTTAAGTATTTATTTTCATACGAAAACTGTCTTTTCAATAAGAACACAGCCATGTATTGCTTGCCATTGTGCTTTTGATTCATCAAATAATACCAACCATTAGATGCAAAAACTACAGTATCTTGAAACTGGCTAAAATCAAATGGTGATGGTAAAATATCTTCCGACCAAAAGATGGTCTTATCATCTTCAAACACATAAAAAGAAAAGTCTGAATTTGGAAGGTCTTGATTTGAAAAATCAGCGGTCTCAAACTGATTTTGAAATATTTGCAATTCCTGTTGGAGTTGCTTTTGTTTTTCCCAAAAAGTTTCTTGAAAATGATTTGCTTCTTGCTGAGGGTTAACTGTACTTTCAAAAAATTGCAAGTAAGCGAATGCTAAAAAGAGCGCAGAAAGCAATAAAACAAGAAACCATTTTAATTTTCGCATGAGGCAATGATAGCAAAAATCAAGCCCATAAAAGCAAAACCAAATAGAACTTCATTTGAATCACTAGCGATGCAATAAAATCTTACTTACTTTTAGCCTTAGCTGTTATGGGTACAACACTTTCACATATTGCATTGGCGTTTCCCAAAAAGAAATTTACCAATGAGGACTTTTTTACTCAATTTCCAGAAGAAAAAGAGAGTAAAACCTGGAACAAATTGGGTATCAAACAACGCCATTTGTTTCATGAAAAAGAGGTGCCTTCAGACTTAGCCGTTGAAGCAGCAGAAAAGCTTTTTTCAAATCAGCCTGAACTGCGAAAAGAAGTAGACTTTATTCTATTTTCTTGTCCAGAACGCGATTATTACACTCCGGTTACTTCAGGGGTTTTACAAAGTCGCTTGGGAATTTCACAACAATGCGGCTGTATGGATGTACACCAAGGATGTACGGCTTTTGTTTATTTGCTCTCTCTTGCCGATGGACTATTAAGCATTGGCGTTGCAAAAAAAGTTTTGATTTTAGCAGTTAGCCCATTGAGTAAAAAACTGCACCCAAAAGATAAAGCCAATCGCTTTTTATTTGGAGATGCTGCAACTGCATTTGTGGTTGAAAAAAACGAAAGTTCAAAAGTTCATAGCTACTTATTTGGCAACGATGGTAGCCAAAGTGATCGAATTATTATTAAAGACGGAGAAGCAAGAAACGTTTTTAATGCTGATTCTGAAAAAGCAAAAATCAATCGATTTAAGGAAACCCAATACGACGGCTTTTTTTATCAAAATGGAGCAGGTGTTTTTCGATTTACCTTAGACCGTGTGCCTCAAATGATTGATGACATTTTAAGTAAGGCCAATTATACCAAAGATGATATCGATTTGTTTATCTTGCATCAGCCAAATGTTTTTATGGTAAAAACCTTGGCTAAATTTGCTAAACTTCCAGCTGAAAAAGTAATTGTTGATGTGGAAGATTATGGCAATACTGGGAATGTGAGTATTCCTATTTTAATACACAATTTAAAAGAAAAAAAGACCTTAAGAAAAGGAATGAAACTACTAATTGCAGCCTTTGGAACTGGACTAAGTTGGAATGGATGCATTTGGGAAATTTAGCATAAACTATGGAATACAAAGAATTTGAAGAACAGGTTCGTGATGTTTTAGAACTTGAAGATGATGTACAGTTGGATAAAGATCAAAAGCTAGTAGACACCGACTATTGGAGTAGTATGCATGCCTTATTAATTATGGCCATGGCTGAGTCTGAATTTGGTGTAAGCATCACTGGAGAAGACTTAAGAGAAACCGGCACATTAGGTTCTTTGTACAATTTATTAATGGAGCGTAAAGCTTAATGGCATTTTTTAGCACATCTCATAGCCGAATAGACGGAATTAGCTGCGTAGTTCCAAAGAAGGTAGTTGATAATCATGATTATGATTACATCAATGAAACGGAACGGAAGTTTTTAATGAAAACAACCGGCATTGAGCGAAAAAGACATGTAGAAACTGGAACAACTGTTCTAGACTTAAGTAAAGTAGCCGTAGAAAGACTCCTAGAAAAACTTCAGTGGAAAAAAGAAGAGGTTGATCTACTTGTTTTGGTCACTCAATCTAGGGAATATTACTTGCCTTCATCGGCAATAATACTTCAAGATAAAATTGGACTACCAAGCAGTTGTATGGCCTTTGATATTGGTTTAGGTTGCTCAGGTTATGTATATGGTTTGTCTATCGTTGGGCAATTTCTGAGAAGTGGGCAATTTAAAAAAGCCATTTTAGTTGCAGGCGATGTTTCTTCTGTTTCAGTGCACTATGAAGACAAAAGCACTTACCCGCTTTTTGGTGATGGCACTTCTGCAACCGCCATCTCGTACGATGAAAATGCTGGAGATATTTTTTACGATGTTCAGAATGATGGTGAAAACCATGAAGCCATCATTATTCGGGATGGTGGAGCGAAAAACTTATTCAGGGATGATTCCATTGAAATAAAAAATTATGGAGAAGGCATTAACCGAAGTCGGAAAGACCTTGAACTAAATGGTTTAGATGTTTTTTCATTTTCCATCAAACATCCGCCGTCTGGTATCAAATCACTTTTAGAACAAACTCAAATTGAACTTGACTCCATAGATTATTTTGTCTTCCATCAAGCGAATAAATTAATCATTGAGACGATTCGTAAAAAATTAAAAATTCCGGCCGAAAAAGTGCCTTACTCTTTGCAAGAATATGGAAACACAAGTTCTGCTTCAATTCCAATAACCATTTGCCATCAACTAAAAAATGAAGCAAGCAATAAACGCTTCTTGCTTTCGGGGTTTGGCGTAGGGTTATCTTGGGCAGCTTGTATTTTAGACACAAAAAATGTGATATGCTTGGACCCGATCGAATATTAGCCGCAGGTAGTTTTGATTTTGAAGGCAAGGCCTTTATCATTGCAGGAGCATCAGGAGGAATTGGCAAAGCCATTATAAAAAAGCTACTTGAAGGTGGAGCCACTGTTTACTCCAATTCTAGAAGACCTTTAGATTTTCAGCACCCCAAGCTATTTCACAGTTGTGGAGACATAACAGATGAGTCTTTTGTGGCAGACTGGGTAGAAAGCATAGATAAAATTGACGGTTTAGTTTATGGAGCTGGCATGATAGACCCAAGGCCCATTCGATTTGAAACTAAAGAATCATTAAAGAAAGTCTGGGATGTAAATTATTTCTCGGCGGTTGATTTAGTTTCCAATTTAATAAAACAACGGAAGTTTAATAAGTTTAACGCAAGCGTCTTTATTTCTTCCATTTCCGCAAGAGCACCCTATATTGGTGGAAGCAAATATGTAGGAAGCAAGGCTGCCTTGGAGGTTTTTTCTAAAGTTATGGTTATGGAAATGGCCCCGAAAAAAGCGAGAGCAAACTGTTTGGCCCCTGCTATGGTCAGAACAGAAATGTATGACAAAGGAATAGATAAGGGTTCAGCTGAGCGAATGCAAGAACACATTGACAAATACCCTTTTGGCATAGGCGAACCAGAAGACATTGCACAAGCCTGTTGCTTTTTACTTTCTGACGCATCAAGGTGGATAAACTGCGTTACCTTAACCATGGATGGTGGCTATTTGATGACCTAATTATGATCATTAGAAAGTACGGCATAGCGTTAAGAGAAATCCAACAGGAAGATTTGGAGTTAATTCGCCAGCATCGAAATTCGGATGCTATACAATCTAAAATGATTTTTAGAGAAACCATAAGCCGTGAACAACAAATAGAATGGTTTAAAAAAGTAAGAAGCACCTTGCAAGATGCCTATTATTTAATCTACAAAAATGATGTGGCTATGGGCCTCATTAATGGTATGAATATTGACCATGATGCGAGAACTTCAGAAGGTGGAATCTTTTTATGGCATCCAGAAGCCAATTATTCCATCAGTATTCTTGCTTCCATTATTTTAAATGATTGGAATTTCTTTTTCAACGACTTCAAATACAATTATGCTCAAGTCTTAAAATCCAATAAACAAGCCATTAGCTACAATCAATTTATGGGCTATAAAATTTCGAAAAGGGAGCATGAAAACCCTGAGGTTTTATGGATGGAGCAGAGCAAAACAGACTATGAACAATTTCGAAAAAAGGTACAAGCGTTGAACTTGGTTAACTTCGATATTTCTAAGCCACTTACAAAATCTGATTTATCATTGGAAGAGAGTGAAGTGGAATACAAAAAGCAAATCATACAAAAGCTGCCTGAAAAGCAACAAAAAATGTATGAAGACTTGCTTAAAGAAGCCGGGAAATTATGAAAGTAAGTAAGGATTATTTATGGGAGTTTCTAAAGGATTACGGTCCTCCAACATTGCTAAGTGTGCTTTGGGCTTTTTACATTGTGTATCAAAAACCAGAAGGAGATTATTGGGCAGTGTTTATGAAGAACTTTATCCCTGCATTTTTTGGTTTAAACTGGATTGCTATGCGTTTTAATAGGACTCGAAAAACCGTAGCTAAAAAGCACAAATCTGAAAAAATGGCCAAGCAAATTGAAATGATGCAAAACAAACTGGATAACATTGAAAAAATGCTGAAAGAGCAGCAACAAAAGGAGAACAAAAAATAATGGATTTATCTATTGTTATACCAGTTTATGAAGCCGAAAATTCGCTAAAAAAGGTAGTTGACGAATTAATAGCAGACCCATTTTTGAAACAGCTTGAATGGGAATTAATCATGGTAAATGACTTCAGCAGTGATAACAGTTGGAAAGTTATTGAAAGCCTATGTCAAGGAAACAAACATTTTTTGGGCATAAGTCTGCATAAAAATTGTGGACAACATACGGCTACTTTCGTTGGACTTAAGGAAGCTAAAGGCAAGTATTTACTAACCATAGATGACGATGGTGAACATCCTATAGCTGAAATTTCGAATATGATGGATGCCCTAAAAAAAGAGGATGCTGATGTGGTTTATGCTAGTCCGAGAAAGAGGAAGAAAAGCCTTTTTAGAAAAGTGGCAAGCCAAGGATTCAAAGCCTCTGCGCGTATTTTTTCAGATGGCTATGGCAACGGTTCGGCCTTTCGACTGATTGACCAATCCATTTATCAACAAATTCAAAACCATAAAACACCCTTTGTTTTTATTGATGAAATTTTAGCCTGGTACACCAAAAATGTGGTTTTCTTACCAATGACTTTTCGCATGGCGGGTAAGCCCTCTACTTATCGTCCAACCAAATTGTTTGGCTTGTTTAGCGATATCATGTATACCTACTCTTCTTTTCCTGCTCAATTTTTAACCCGTATTGGATTTGGCGGTAGCTTAATTAGCTTGCTTCTTGGAATCTATTTTATCATTAAAAAACTATTTTTTAAAGCGCAACTAGGATTTACTTCTATTGCGGTTTCTATTCTTTTTTCAGCTTCAGTGATTTTGCTTGGGCTTGGAATTATTGCGCAATACATTTATCGCCAAAATAGATTGCTAAACGAATATCCTCAGTATTCCATAAAACACCGCACAGATGAATGAAAACACCCTTTGGTTTTCATACACCTTAAAGCCTTATAATTTAGATGAGCCTGGCTTTTTCAACAAAGCTGATTTTAGTTGGACTAAGCACTTAGAAAAAAACTATCCTACCTTTAAAAAAGAAACGGAACGCTTTTTAGAGAAAGCCACATTAACCCCATATTTTAACCGAAGTCTTTCGGATAAAAAAAACAGTTGGAAAACTTCAGGTCTTTTACACTGGGGATTATTTGTAAAAGAAAACTATGTCCACTTTCGCGAAAGCTGGGCCATCATCAAGCAAATTCCCGGTATTGTATCTTTTTCCGTTTCTTGGCTAAAAGCCGGTAGTCGAATTAAAGAACACAATGGCGATACTAATGCCATTGTTCGGGTTCACATTCCCATTCGTGTTCCTGCACAAGCACCAACTTGCAGTTTTACAGTAAAGAATGAAAGTCGGAGCTGGGAGGAAGGAAAAGTATTACTATTTAATGATGCACAATTGCATCATGCCCAAAATTTGAGTGATGAAGATCGAGTAGTCTTGATTTTAGATGTTATTCGACCAGAGTTTTTATACCAAAAGGACTCAATTTGCGCAAAAGTTTTAAATGGCTTAATCTGGCAATGGATGACCCAAGGATATCCTACCATTAGAAAGTATCCTTTATGGTTTAAAAAAGGCATGTGGAGTACCATTCGATTTAGCTTGCGACAGTTTCTAAAGTATCAACGAAGCTTTGTTTGGAAGTAGTTGCTATGAGCAACGAATTTTATACTTCAAACTAGCCATGCTTAATTTTAAAAATGCATTATATAAAGCATCTCCTTGTGGTTCAAATCCGAATTGGTGATTTAGCAACCTTTGATAGTATTCGCCACTCATTTGATCAATGGATTTAATTTGCTTTGGAGACAACTCCTTTTCCCATTGTTTGGTTTTACTTGCGTTAATTGGCTTTTGAAGATTTTCCCACATAGCTACTTTTCGCTTGGCATAAGACGAATCTGCATCTATTTTCCCATCTCTTTCTTTCACTGACTCCATAAAAGCAGCTGCTCGCTCGTCTTTCTTTTTCTCAAAAGAAATCATCTCTGAATAAAAATCAATTTCTAAAAAGTGGCTAATCTCTTTCACCCATTTCTCGGGCTCAACCACCATTTGATCATACGGAATCAATAAAAACTTTTCGGGATGTTTTTCGGCTTGTTTCGCAATTTCACGATTGGTGTAGTTCCACCAATAGGCCAAATAGCCATAGTTTTTCCAATGTTGAATTTTATGCTTAGCTCTTGATATACAGTTATCCTTGGGTTCCCTAAGCATCCAAACAAATTTGGAATCTGGAAACTTTTCCATTAACTGTGGCAGATAATAAGAGTAAATGGGGTTTTTGTCTACAAATAAGGCAGTTGAATTTGCTTTCACACAAGCTTGATAACAAGCTAAAATGGCCTCTTGAATATTTGAAGAGCCTTGTAAGGCTTCATTCAATTTAGACTTATCTGGCTTTGCGAAGTAATAAAAGTCTTTATCGGACATTACTTTTTCAGCAAAACTTATTTTAGACCTTTCATTCCATTTATTTGTTTCTTCTAACAATCTCAACAAAACAAAGTGCTCTGGAAAAACTTGCACCTGCGTATTCATGCCCAAAACCTCACGCAGCAGCGTAGTTCCTGAGCGCCATATACCAACAATGAAATGCAGCCTAGGATTCATGTTCTTTCAATAAGCTTTCGTACTTCTTTTTCTTGTTCTTCTGTAGGTTGTTGAAGATATAATTCTTTACCTTCATCATCCACGCATAAGGCAGGTTATATACAATTTGATTCCCGATAAATTTGTATTGATAGTGCAGGCTCAATCTTAGCATTCGCTTTAAACCAATAGCGTGCTTCTCAGTCGTTTTTTCATAGTTAAATTTATTGGCATACGGAAAAACAACGGCTTCAATGTTTCTTATTTGAATGGGCTTTAATTTAGATTGAAAATGACCGACTTTCTTTTTGTCCAAAGGCTTAACTGTATGCCCGTGTTGCTCTTTTAAAGGTTCATTCAAAATACGTTCAAATTCATCTTTTTTAGCCAATCTCGCCTGTTCGTAGACAAGTAAATTTGATAAGTTGGTGAAATGTTCAAATCGCTCAAAATAAGCTGCTTTGTCCTTAATCAAATCTTCAAACGAAAAAGTAGCTGCATTTTCATTGCCTTTTTCATAACCATCAAAATACTGATTGTACTTTTTCCATTTGTAAGCAATTCCAATAGCTTTGCGATTATTATACTTGATACTAGAAGCTACATTATCTCTTGGGTCTCTAATTATTCGTATAAACTTAGCCTTAGGAAAAATGCGATTCAACTTATGAATAAATAGCGTATATCGAGGGTTCTTGTCTACAATGAATTTAATCTCCTCCTTCAGAAACATCGACTTTTTATAAATGTAGGTCAGTTTAATCAAATCTTGAACCTTAGCCTCTGGTGGAAGCTGTTTTAAATTCTCTAAGAGGCCTTCTTCAAACTCCCAGAAAAGTTCAATATGATAATCTCGCCTAACCGTCTGTAAATATTCGTCAGCCAAAGAAGCATCCCATTTTTTAAGCCCTTTATAGCGTTGCCAAACCAAGAGTAAAAATCGAGATTCTGTAACTGAAGCAACATTCGGATGGCTGTCTAAAATCGTACTCAACAAAGTTGTACCACTGCGGCCCTTTCCGACAATAAAAATGATGGGGATTGCTCTGATTTGCTCTAAACTATATATCATTTTTTTGGTGAATTCGCCTCTTGATAAGTTACTTGCTTCACAATTTTTTGACTAACAAATTTCATAAGCCAGAATGGAATACTATAAAAAATAAGACTCAAATTTTTTTGCCAATTGTAGCGTCTCTTCCATTTCGATTTAACTGAAAAATCACTCTGATTAGCAGTTGAGTAACCATACTGCTCGGCAAATGGAAAACAAACCCCTTCTATGGTTTCAATTTGTTGTTTGCTTAGCTTCTTTTTATAATGTCCAATTTTTGACTTATCAAGCGGCTTAACAGAGGCTTGATGTTGATCTTTTAATCTTTCATTTAACTTACTCTGAAGCTCATCCTTAAAAGCCAATCGTTTGCTTTCATATTCCAACAGCTTACCAATTTGAGTATAGTCCTCAAATCTTTTAAAAAAAGCCGATTTGTCTAAAATCAAGTCCTCAAAACGTTGGGTAAAAAACTGCTTATCATTTTCCTTGGCAAAACGGTTTAAGTGCTGGTTGTAACAATTCCACTTATAGGCAAGCATTCCCACTTCGTTTTTGCTATACTTAACATGCGAGGCAATATTATCTCTTGGATCTCTTATCAAACGGTAAAACTTTGCTTCTGGAAAAATGTCGATGATTCGATCTACAAAAAGCGTATACATGGGGTTCTTATCAACTATAAACTCGATTTTCTCCTTCGGAAAAGTTGACTTTCGCTGCAGATAAACCAATTTGATTAAGTCTTGAGCGGTAGTTTCAACTGGCAGTGCTTTTAAGTTTGCCATAAAGTCTTCTTCAAACTCCCATAAATTCTTTATCCTCAAGTCAACCAGTACATCCTCAAAAAAAACTTCAGCTTTGGCCGCATTCCACTTTTTCATTCGTTTGTATTTCTGCCAAAGAATTAACAAAAAACGAGATTCCGTGGCAGAGGCTACCTTTGGATGACTATCTAAAATTGTACTTAATAAAGTAGTTCCACTTCTCCCTTTTCCAACAATAAATAAGATGGGGATATTTCTTATTTCAGATAGCGAGTACAGCATATAATTTCCTTGTGATACCAAAGAAAAGCAATTCTTTTGGCTAATTTTCGATTATGAGTTGGAATCCATTTCTCAATCGTGAAGTTAGCTTATTTAAGGGAAAACCCTTCTTTGTATTTTGCCTGATTTTGATAGGATTAAGTTTTGTTTTTTATGGAAGTACCTTAAAAAACGGATATAATTTAGATGACCACTTTGTATACACAGAAAATCCAAAAGCTTTAAACGGGCTAGCTGATGTAAGTGAAATTTTTAAGCGAAATTCATTTGAAGGGCGAAATTATAACTTTGGCTATAGACCGATAACGGTTCTGAGTTTTGCAATAGAAAATGAACTTTTTGGATTGAGTCCAAGTGTAAGTCATTTCATAAATGTGTTACTATATGGTCTCTTGCTAGTTGCATTTACCTTGTTTCTAAAAACCTTGTTCCCAACTCAAAAAAGTGTTTGGCTACAATTATGTTGCCTGGTGTTTTTAGCTATGCCCGTTCATAGTGAAATGGTAAACAATGTAAAAAGCCGAGATGAACTCTTAATGCTTCTCTTTGGCATGATTGCAGCTTACTCATTTCTAAAGGCAAACGGCAAACAATACGTATGGGTAATTATTGGAATTATCTCACTAAGCCTTTCCATTTTAGCTAAAAAAAGTGGGATTGTTTTTTTAGGAATCATTCCAGTCAGCTTGTTTTTTCAAAAAGAAGTTTCCTTAAAAAAGGGAGTAGTTTTAAGTCTACTATCCACCTTGCCAATTCTCGTATTTCGACTTATTAAAAAGTTTATAAAGGAAAGTAAAGGAGAAGTTCATTTGCGAAGTACCAACTTAATAGAAAATCCACTTTATGACCAAAGTATAGAAGTAGACCGATTTAGTTTCTCCATAGAAACTTTGGGTTTTTATTTTAAACAATTGAGTCTTCCAACAGACTTAGTTAGTTATTATGGCTTTAATACAATCAATTATCAAGGCTTTGGCATTTCTCAAATAGCCACTTTAATAATTGGTGTTTTCCTGATTTATTTAGCGCTTAAAGGACTAAAAGCACGCAAGGTTTCAAGTTATGCAATAATCATCCTATTTGGGGCTCTATTGCCCTTTTTAAATCTACTTTTCCCTATGGTAGGTATTGTCGCTGATCGCTTTGCAGGACTTGCTACTATTGGTGCTTCCATACTTATTTCAACTGCAATTATTTATTTGGGAAAAACACTGTTCAAACAAAAAGCCATGCCATTTATTATTGTCATTGCTTTGGTTTTTTCTGGCTATTCATTTGTTCTAGTTCAGGAAAGAAACCAAGAATGGGCTACTGAAGAAAAGTTGTTTGAAGCCGATGTATTAAAAGAACCTGAAAGTGCCACTTTACACGCCCTATTAGGGAAGAAATACTTGTATAAAATCCCAACTACGATAAATGCACAACAACAAAGAATACTTACTCAAAAGGCAGAATTTCATTTGGGCAAATCCAATCAGATTGCTCCAGATAAAGTCATACTTACTGAACTTGGCAATTTAGAATTTCGAGCTAAGTTAAACTTAGACCAAGCTGAGAAATACTACGAACAAGCACTTCGAATGGATAGTACATACTCAGAACCACATTACCACATGGGTTGGGTAGCCCTACAAAAAAACAATAAACAAGCCGCTGAGCAGCACTTTAAAAGGGCCATAAACCTAAAACCCACCTATGAAGAAGCATACGAGCCTTTGGTGAGAGTATTAGCAGAAAAAGGGCAATTTGATGAGGCTTTAAATTGGAATAATAAAGGAAAAAAGAACCTTCCAAAAAGTTCAAAGTTGATATTAAATGAAGCAAATATAAATTTTCTAAAAGGTGATTTAAACCAAGCTAAGCAAGGCTATCAAGCTTATTTAAAGCTAGTTCCTAATGATTTGGCGATAAGAAAAAAGCTAAACAGCATTCCATAAAAAAAGGCCACCTTCAGGGTGGCCTTTTAAAATTCAAAATTTCTACTCTTAATTATTCAATGCTTCTGCACCACCAACAATTTCTAAAATTTCGTTGGTAATAGAAGCTTGACGTGCTTTGTTGTATACCAATTTCAAGTCGCCAATTAATTCAGAGGCATTATCTGTTGCTTTATGCATCGCTGTCATTCTTGCTCCATGTTCTGAAGCATAAGAGTCTAGAAGCGCTTTAAAAAGCTGAATTCTCAACGACTTTGGAATTAACTCTGAAATAATAAACTCCTTAGAAGGTTCAAAAATATAATCTGATTTAGATTGAGAATTACCTTCTTCTTTCGTTGGAGGAGCAATCGGTAAATACTGCTCAACTGTTACATTTTGAACCGCAGGATTCACAAATTGATTGTAAATCAATTCAACACGGTCAAATTGCTTGTAAGCGAAAGAATCCATGATTTTTTGAGCAACTTCTGAAACATGATCAAACGTTAAATCATCAAATAACTGATCCGTTTTGTTAGGTAAGGTAGTTCCCTTGATATTGTAAGCTGTTTTCTTAAAAAAGTCATCCGCTTTTTTACCAATGGAAAGAACCGTTACATCCTTATCAGCATATTTTTCAGCAATTACTCGATTCGTTTCTTTGATAATGTTTGCATTGAAAGCCCCTGCTAAACCTCTATTAGAAGTAATAGGAATCAACAATACTCGCTCAATATCTCTCACTTCAGTGTAAGCTCCTTCTGGGCTATCATCTGTTGATTCACTCAAGTTAACAAGCAATTCTTTCAATTTATTAGCATACGGTCTCATTTGAGTAATTGCATCTTGTGCTCTTCTCAATTTGGCTGCCGATACCATTTTCATGGCAGAAGTAATTTGCCTGGTAGATGATACCGAGGTAATTCTGCTTCTTATTTCTTTTAAGTTTGCCATGTTTATTTAGTCAAATAGTTCTTACTTCTTGTAAGCTGGCGTTAAATCAGCTGCTACTTTCTCTAAAACTGATGTTTCAGCATCGGTATATTTTCCTGCCTTAAGCGCATCCATAGTGTCTTTATGCTTTGCATTCATGAAATCAAGAAATTCGTTTTCAAATTTCTTCACTTCATTTACAGGAACATCTCTCAATAAACCTTTCGTACCTAAGTAAATAATTGCTACTTGGTCTTCAACTTTCATTGGTGAGTTTTGCGCTTGCTTTAAGATTTCCACGTTTCTAGCCCCCTTGTCAAGTACCGACTTAGTAGCTGCATCCAAATCAGAACCAAACTTAGCAAAAGCCTCTAGCTCACGGTATTGCGCTTGGTCTAGCTTTAAAGTACCAGCTACTTTCTTCATCGATTTAATTTGAGCAGAACCTCCTACACGTGATACAGAAATACCTACGTTAATCGCAGGACGAACACCTGATAAGAATAAGTTAGACTCTAAGAAAATCTGACCGTCTGTAATCGAAATTACATTGGTTGGAATGTATGCAGAAACGTCACCTGCTTGTGTTTCAATAATTGGAAGTGCAGTAATTGAACCACCACCTTTTACTTTGTCTTTTAAAGACTCTGGTAAGTCGTTCATTTGAGAAGCGATACTATCATCGTTAATCACTTTCGCTGCTCTTTCTAACAATCTTGAGTGAAGGTAGAATACATCTCCTGGATATGCTTCACGTCCTGGAGGTCTTCTCAATAACAAAGAAACCTCACGGTAAGCAACCGCTTGTTTCGATAAATCATCATAAACGATTAATGCTGGTCTTCCAGTATCTCTAAAATACTCAGCAATTGCAGCTCCCGTAAACGGTGCGTAAAATTGCATAGGAGCAGGATCAGAAGCGTTGGCAGCAACAATAGTAGTGTAGGCCATTGCACCTGCATCTTCTAATGTTTTTACAATACCTGCTACGGTAGAACCTTTCTGTCCAACTGCAACATAAACACAGTATACAGGCTCACCTTTATCGTAAAATTCTTTCTGATTAATAATAGTATCAATCGCTACAGTTGTCTTACCTGTTTGACGGTCACCAATAATTAACTCACGCTGCCCTCTACCTACAGGAATCATGGAGTCGATTGCTTTAATACCAGTTTGTAATGGCTCATTTACCGGCTGACGATAAATTACACCTGGCGCTTTACGCTCAATTGGCATTTCAAAAGTTTCCCCTTCAATAGGACCTTTTCCATCGATTGGTTCACCCAAGGTATTTACAACTCTACCTAACATACCTTCACCTGTTTGAATAGATGCGATACGTCCAGTTCTCTTTACAGTATCTCCTTCTTTTACCTCGTTAGAAGAACCTAAAAGTACAGCTCCAACATTGTCTTCTTCTAAGTTTAAGACAATACCCATTAAGCCATTTTCAAATTCAATTAACTCTCCAGATTGTACGTTAGACATGCCATATATTCTGGCAATACCATCACCAACTTGGAGTACGGTACCTACTTCTTCTAGGTCAGCCTCAGACTTTAAACCTGCTAACTGATCTTTTAAGATTGCAGAAACTTCTGCTGGATTTACTTCAGCCATTTTATTGTGTTTATACTATTAAACTAATTCTTTCTTTATATCATTTAATTGTCTTCGTATACTGGCATCCAATTGCTTATCGCCCATACGTAAAACCATTCCACCGATTAAATCGGTATCAATTTTTTCTTCCAACTCAACATCTGTTAATTGATACGCTTCTTTCAACTTTCCAATTAAATCAGCTTTAACACTAGCGTCAAGAGGAATTGCTGTAGTTACACTTACACTAGCAATTTTATTTGCTTCATTGTATTGTGCAATCATTTGATCCGCAATTGTTGGAAGGATATTCTCTCTATTTTGCTTAACTACTTGATTAATTAAATTAAGAGTTAATCCATTTACTTTTCCTTCAAAAACCTTGTTTAATGCTAAACCTTTCTTGTCCGCCTTAATTAAGGGACTGTTTAACATTAAATGTAACTCTTTACTTTCTGTAACAATACGGCTAATCATACGAGCGTCTTCAATTACAGCCTGAGTAGCATTTTGCTCTTTGGCTAATTGAAGAAAAGCTTTTGCGTATCTAGCTGCTGCTCGAACTCCCTTCATATTAATTGAGTTTTGCCTCTTTCATACTTTCTTCAATCAAAGCCTTTTGCTTATCCGCTGAAAGCTCTTCTTTAAGAATCTTCTCTGCGATTTCAACTGATAATTCAGCAACAAGCCCTTTTAATTCATTTACTGCTGAAGCTTTTTCAGCACGAATAGTATCTTGCGCACTCTTCAATACTTTGTCAGCCTCTGCTTGTGCTTGTGACTTCGCTTCTGCAATCATTTTCTCTTTGGTATCGCGAGCAGCTTTCATCATTTCTTCCCTTTCTTGTCTAGCCTCTTGCAATAATTTTTCATTGCTGGCTTCCAAGTCTTTCATTTTTTCTTTTGCCTTTTCTGCCGCCTCAAGAGCTTCTTCAATTGACTCTTCACGCTCTCTTATTGAGTTCAAAATTGGTTTCCAAGCGAATTTTGACAAAATAAATACAACTACTAAAAAAGCAATAGTAGTCCAAATTACAGTTCCTATACTTACAGATAACATAGCTTATGCTTAAAATTTCTTTGAGATAAAGACAGTACTTCAGCCAACCGCTGAAATACTGTCCATTTTCTGTTTGATTACCCTAGTACTACTAACAAACAAACGATAACTGCGAAAAGCGCAACACCTTCAACAAGTGCAGCAGCAACAATCATGTTTGCTCTAATGTCACCAGTAGCTTCTGGTTGTCTAGCAATTGATTCCAATGCAGCAGCACCGATTTTTCCAATTCCTAAACCTGCAGCGATGGCTGCAACACCAGCTCCTAGACCTGCATAACCTGCAGCAGCAGCAACTTCGAGTAAAACTGTCAATAAATCCATTTTAATATAGTTTAATTAGTAAATAGATTACACACTAATGATGAGCCTCCTCAGTAGCTGCACCAAAATATAGTGCTGCAAGTAAGGTAAATACGTAAGCTTGTAAGAAAGCCACTAACAACTCAATAAAATTCATAAATATCATAAACAGGGTAGACCCAATACCAACACCATAACCTGCACCTGCACTTTGTTCTCCAAAGATGAATATCAAACAAACAAAAGCCAAAATAATAATATGACCTGCTGTAATGTTTGCTGTTAAACGAACCATCAATACCAAAGGCTTAATAAAGATTCCTGCAAATTCAATAGGCACTAGAATAAACTTAATAGGCAATGGTACATTTGGTGGCCATAAAATGTGCCCCCAATAGTGTTTGTTCCCGCTTATTGTAGTAATTACAAAAACTACAGCAGCTAACACCATAGTTATACTTAGCGTACCGGTAATATTTAATCCACCTAAAAACGGAATTAACCCTAATAAGTTACTAATCCATATAAAGAAAAAGATTGTTAATAAGAATGGAACAAAACGATCGGCATGCTTTCCAATTGATGGACGAGCTACCTCATCACGAACAAAAAGTATCAATGGCTCCATAAAAGATTGAATACCCTTTGGCGCTCCAATTCCTCTTTTTTTGTAGCCTTTTGCCACGGTAGTAAAAATCAACACCATTAAAATGATGGTAAAAAACATACCTGCAACATTCTTTGTAATCGACATATCAAGAGAAACTGCTTGATTTGTTATTTCTCCATTTTCGTCTAATTGAATACCTCCTTCACGGTAGTAAATATGTTCATGTGACATAATATAATCGCCATATTCATAATAATGAACTTGATGACCATTTGCAGCTTCTACATGTTTTGGATTATGGTATAAGTGTGAAGAAGAAAAAACATCCCATCCGCTTTCTGTTTGAACAATTACTGGCAAGTAGATGGCCAAATCACCAATAAGGTGAATTTCGTGTGCATCTGATATATGATGCATTATCATTTCACCAGCATTAAATTTTCCTTCACCTTCGGAAGAAGCTTTTAAAGTAGTAGAAAACAAACTTAAAACAGCAATTAGTGCTATTGCTTTTCTCAGTCCTTTTAGAGACATGTTAAAGGGGGAAATTAGTACGCTCATCTTATCCAAATCGAGGTCTTTCAAATTCGAGCGCAAAAGTATGTATAAATTGAATGATAAGAAAAAAATATCCTAGAGGTTTTTTTCGCTTATTTTTTTTGCCTCAACTTTTTAAACAAATCGCTCACACTCAAAGCAGTATAAACTAGATAGAATGTCATGAACAAAATGGTGTATTCCACTTTAATGGATCTGTGGTTATAAAGAATAACTAGCAACAAGCCTAAGGCTGTTAAAAGTTTCATTGTCATACCCCCCATAAAATAGGTAACAAACGCTTGCGGTCGATTATTCATTTGTTTTAAAACCATTTGAAATGTAACAAATGAAATTAGAGGAAAATAGATATACACGCTTAAGTAAATCGAATGCCAAGGCAATTGTAGCACATTTAATAAAAGTAAGTGTGCTCCTACAAGTACAACTAGTGCTATGATAATCTTAGATAGAAAGTTGAGTGAAATCATTTAGAAAGGTCTTTAATTACGTAGTAAATGGCTAGCACAACACCTAGCAATGAACCAATCAACGTTAAAATTGGCTTCTCAAATGCAAAGTAATCGTCGGCCTTAATGCCACCATAGACTCCTAAGCCGATAATAATGGCCATTTGAGTGGCCATTCCGCTAAATCGTATAAATGAATTAGGCTGATTTTTCTCTTTTGTCTTTTCTTTGGGATTGTTGCCCATCTTCAATTCCCTTAATTACTGCTCCCATTTTACAGCTTCCTGAGAAGTTTGCTCCTGGTTCAATCTGCAATTTATTAGTTACAATTTCACCAACTAGATTTGCGGAAGCCTTCAAAGTTAAAAGCTCATTTACTCGAATATTAACCTTTAACCCTCCTGAAATAGTAGCGTATGCACATTCAATGTTTCCTTCTACAATGCCATTCTCACCAACAACTACTTTTCCATCTGCCTTTAAGTTTCCAACCAACTTCCCATCTATTCTTATATCTCCACGGCAAACAATATCTCCATTGATTTCTGTTCCGCTTCTTATAATATTGATTGCTGATGTATCTACTTCACTGTTTCTTGCCATGGTATTATTTTTCTTAAACATGATTGCAATTTAAGGGCAAAGGTATGAAAATGAAAAAACTGAGTGATTTAGCCAGGGTACTTCTTGTTAAAGAACTCTAAATACACTTGTTCGTTCTTTTCTTTGAATAAAGTTCTAAAATTAGAAAGTGAAATAATATAGGGTTTTGCATTAGCTGCCTGTATTTCAACTTGAAGTCTTGCATTATTCTTCACAGAACTAAAATAACGCATCACATCCATTTCATTATCAAATGTTCTAATTAAATACAAAGTTCTTTGGGGTAATGAAGAGGTGGTAAAATCTAATTTTTTCTCTCTAAAGTTAGTTTGATTGAAATTAGCCAACTCTAATTTTAACTTTCTACTATTTGCATTTCCTTCTTGCAAAGACATGATAAAAAAGTGCTGCTCATCAGGCTTGTATTTATAAAGCTGATTGCTATTTATAACATTTGCAGCGTTCCCTTTGCCCATATTATTCATATAGTTTAAAATATACTCTGCTCTTAACTTTATACTATCTTCAGGATAATCTTGAACGATTTTCTCTAACGCAAGTTTAAAATCCTCTTTACTCTTTGTATGTCCAATTGCTTTGGCTTTTAAGAAATCAAATTTGGCTTGAATGTGGTTTTTCTTAAATACTTTTTCTGCTTTCTCGCAACTCTCTATTACATCACTATACAAGCCATAAGCATATAGTTTATAGGTTGCTTCATAGTATTCTTCAATCTTTTCTTTGGTTTCTTTAGACTCTTTATTATAGTCTGGATTTTTAATTAAATAGGCATATTCACTAAATGGATGATTATCTAAAATCCATGCTTTGTGAACATCCGCTTCTGCAGAATTTCCTTCAAGAAAATAAATACGATACAATTGGTAATGAGAAGGCAAGTTAAATTTAGAAGTATCGTATTGATTAATTACTCGTGTAAACGACTTAACCGCACTTGGTTTATCTTGAAAACTCTCCTTAAAAATAGTACCAACATTAAACAAAGCTTCAGCAATCTGCCCATGAGCTTCAAGCTGTTCTTTCATATCTACAGGAATATCTTTTAGGTATTCATTAACATCATATTTGCTTTCATCTTCTTCTTTTGTATCTCCTAATTCGCCATTGGAATCCACTTGATTTGCTTCAGTAGCTATTACAGAACTATTCTTATTCTTTCTCCTCCAATTGTCTTCCAAGGTTCTATCGCCCCAAATACGTTTAAACTCATTTAAGCCGAGCGACATGGTTGTTGCATTGTAGAAGTACCACTTGCCTTTACCTCGTGAAGCCGCATTATTAACTATGCCTTGATTGGTAGACAATTCTTGTTGTCTTCTTAAGGCATTAAGCTTGGCTTGTTTTTGCTCTTCATCCCGCTTTTTAATATCGGCAACAATCTTTTTTACTTTCTTTTCTCGGTCTTTTTCATTCAATTGAGCTAAGGCCAGAAGACTATCTAAACGATCAATCACTTTTAAGTTTTTGACCAATTCTTGTAAACTGTTGTTTTTGCTTTCCGCTTCGTAATATTCTGGGTGGTCTTTTGGAAGATATTGTATGGTGCTATCGTAGTGCGCTTGGGCATTCACATAAGATGGTTGATCAAAATAAATGTCTGCTAACTTTAGATAAGACAAGCCTTTTTGCCGGTTATTATTAACGCTGTATTTTGTAGACTTCCGCAAATAATCAATCGCTTGTGGCTCATCATCTTCCTTTAATGCTATTTCTGCGAGTGCGTAATATATTTGGTCTTTAAACTCCTCATTTTTCGCATCTTTAAGCATCTTTCTTAGCTCCTTCTTAATATCCTCACTTCCTGCAGTACTCACATCGTAAGCAATGGCGCGACTAATTCTTGCATTAAATCGCATAACATACTCTGGGTTCATTTTAAGCACCTTAGAGTACAAATTCGTTGCTCGAGAATATTCTCTTCTTTCTTGATAAAGTTGTGCTAAAATGTAAGTTAATCGTCTTCTTTGGTATTTCTCTTTCTCATATTTAATAGCCTCTTCAATATTTAAAATGGCATTCTCAACATCATAATCTTTCTTGATGTGATAATCTGCTACAGTTGCATAATAATGTCCTAGAAGTTCTTCTGGAAATTTCTTTCTTTCATCTTCTGCCAAATCGATAAATTCTTCTGCTTTATCCCAATCACGAGTTTCTATGTAAGTTCTTATGAGGCCTACCAAACCTTCATAACGTTGCTCACTCTTTTTAAAGGCTTGGTATACATATAAGTTGGTTTCTTCGGCTAGGCCAAATTCATATTTGTAATACCTTGCTTTGGCAATAAGTAAATAGCTGTCATCTATCCATTTTACATGTTCCTTACGCTTTATATACATGCTATGTCGCTCTATCACTTCCGAACATTTTTCAATGATCAGATCCATGTCTGGATACATGCTTTGAGATTTTTGCTCGTCTGGTATAATAAAAATGGGCAATAGTTGAGTGTAGTCGTCTACTTGCTGAGTTCTCAGGTTAGCTTCATTCTTCTTTAATAATTCTCGCGCATTGAAGTATCCGTTGTACCTAGAAGTAGTATTATGATAAGCTCTAGAAATAACTGTACTCTTTTCCCTTGAACAGGAAAAAAGTAATAGGACAATTAAACTTATGAGAGAATGTTTCTTCAAGATATATGCTCAATAGTGGTTTACTAACCTCGATTCTATCAAATTATTATGCTGAAATTTGAGCGCCAAAGTTAGTTAAACTACAAAGATTGGTAACAACCTATTCGAGGCTTAACTTTGCATTGGAATTTTGGATATACATGGAGCAAGAGAAAAAAAATAAAAAACTTCTAAAAAAGCTTAAACATAAGTATCGTTTAGTGATTTTGAACGATGCCACTTTTGAAGAACGTTTTTCATATCGACTTTCTCCATTAAATATTTTCACACTTACACTTTCACTTGCCGTTATTTTAATGGCAACTGTAGTAGTCGTAATTGTTTTTACTCCTTTAAGAGAATATATTCCTGGTTATACAGATGTGAGCTTGCGTGAAGACTTAACCAAAATGGTTTTGAAAAGTGATTCTCTTGAACATGAGCTAAATCAGAATAAAATTTATTTAGCTAACATTTCAGCTATTTTAAAAGGAGAAGACCCAGCCTCTAATGACTCTTTGTTAACTGACACAATATCTCCTTCGCAAATTGGAAACCCTGCGTTGCGTTCAAAAGAAGATTCTTTATTGCGGGATTACGTTGAAAGAGAAGATTCATACTCGTTAAAAAGTTCTTCTAACGCCAATCAGAATTCCAATAGAAATATTTATTTCTTTACTCCTTTAAAAGGCAGTTTAACAAACTCTTATGATCCAACAACTGATCATTTTGGGGTAGATGTAGTTGCGCCAAAAGATGAAGCCATAAAGGCAACATTAGATGGAACGGTAATTTCTGCGGATTGGACTGTTGAGACTGGATATGTGATTCACCTTCAACATAAAAACGATCTCATTTCAGTTTACAAACACAATTCGGTTTTACTAAAGAAAACGGGCGACTTAGTTAAAGCTGGTGAACCTATTGCTATTATTGGAAATTCAGGTGAATTAACTTCCGGACCACACTTACACTTTGAATTGTGGAAAGCTGGAATTCCTCTTGATCCTACCAAATATGTCAACTTTTAATTTCTATGGGAATAAAAGCGTCCTTGAGTAAACCCTTTGCTAAATGGGTTTCTAATCGAAATTACAAGTGGGCAAGCAATCCAATTAAAACCCAAAAGGAGGTTTTTATTCATTTACTTTCAAAAGCAAAGAATACACAATTTGGAAAGGACCACAAATTCGCTTCCATTGAAAGTTATTCAGATTTTAAACGCTTGGTTCCAATTAGGGATTATGAGGAGCTAAAGCCATATATGGAAAGAGTGGTTGCGGGAGAAGCCGATGTTTTATGGCCTGACAAACCGATTTACTTGAGCAAAACATCAGGAACCACTTCAGGTGCCAAATACATTCCATTGACTAAAGAGTCTATACCCAATCACATTAACGCAGCTCGAGACGCCATACTACATTACATTGCAGAAACAGGAAAAACCGATTTTGTAAATGGAAAGATGATTTTCTTGCAGGGTAGTCCTGAGTTAGATCATAGTGGGCCTATTCCAGTTGGTCGATTATCTGGTATTGTAGCTCACCATGTTCCCAATTATCTTCAAAAAAACAGAATGCCTTCTTTTGAAGTGAACTGCATTGAAGATTGGGAAACCAAAGTGGAAGCCATTTGCCGAGAAACTATTCCAGAAAACATGAGTCTCATAAGCGGCATACCACCTTGGGTGCAAATGTATTTTGAGAAGCTCATTGAACTAAGTGACAAGGGTCAAATCAAAGAGGTGTTTCCCAATTTTTCACTTTTCATCTATGGAGGTGTAAATTACGAACCATACCGCGCAGTAATGGAAAAACTCATTGGAAAGTCAATTGACTCAATTGAGCTTTATCCAGCCTCTGAAGGGTTTATTGCCTTTCAAGATTCACAACATGAAGAGGGCATGCTTTTATTGTTGAATTCAGGCATCTTTTATGAATTTATCCCTTCAGATGAGTTCTTTGATGAAAATCCGAGAAGAATCATGTTAGACGAAGTCGAGCTGGGCGTAAATTATGTGATTATTCTAAATACAAATGCAGGTCTTTGGGGATATAATATTGGTGATACGATTCGATTTGTATCAAAGTCGCCTTATCGCATTGTGGTTAGTGGAAGGCTAAAACACTATACCTCAGCATTTGGAGAACATGTGATTGCTGAAGAAGTTGAACGCGCAATGAGTGAAGCTTGTCAAAAATTAGCTATTCAAGTAGAAGAGTTTCACTTGGCACCACAAGTAAATCCCAAAGAAGGCTTACCCTATCATGAGTGGTTTGTTGAAGCGACTTTAAATAATGAAGAAATAAAGCAATTAAGTAAATCGTTAAATGAAGCGATGATAAAGCTGAATCCCTATTATAAAGATTTGATTCATGGAAAGGTGTTAAAAGAATTGGAAGTCACTCAACTGCCAAAAGGAACTTTTAAGGCTTTTATGAAATCGCAAGGAAAACTAGGGGGTCAAAATAAGTTACCAAGGTTGGCCAATGATCGGAAACTGGCAGATAGCCTTCTCCGCAATCTAACGAACTAAGGCCCTGAAATTTGATGATTTTGTCATCTTATTCCATGTAATTAATCAAGACTATTTAATACAGTCAATTAGTAGTGGTTTTTAAGTGCTTTTAACAAAGCAAGACTTTTTTACCTTTATTGATTATTAACTAACCAATGCATAAATCATGAAAAAAATAACAGCAATACTATTTTTCTTTGCTTTTACTTTTGGGCTTATGGCCCAAAATACCGAAGAATGTGCTTCCGGAATTATTCATCAAAGACTTTTACAGAATGACCCTGAATATGCCAGTCGAATTCAAATGAATGAGAGCTTAATTCAGCATGTTCAGAAAACAAGTCCAATTTCAAAAAGTGGAAGCATCCTACAAATTCCGCTCGTGGTGCATGTCATTCATACGGGGCAGGCAGTTGGAGTAGGAGCAAATATTTCAATGTCGCAAATCACATCGGCTATTGATACCTTGAATGCTCGTTATAGAAACTTTCAAGGAAGCAGTGTTGATACAGAAATTGAATTTGTTTTAGCAAAAAGAGACCCGAATGGAAATGTTACAAATGGGGTTGTACGCGTTGATGGCTCCTCAGTTTCATTATATGCCACCGAAGGAATAACCGCAGGAAATGGTTCAGGAGCTAATGAAATTGACGTTAAAAATCTAAGCCGATGGCCAAACACACAATATTATAATATTTGGGTTGTCACTGAAATTGAAGATAATGATGGACTCTTTGGAATTCAAGGATATGCCTATTTTCCCGGAGCAAATCAAAATATTGATGGCACAGTAATTATGAATACTTGTTTTGGAACTACAGGCACTGTTAACTCCTTTAATAATCGAAATAGAACATTAGTTCATGAAATTGGTCATGGATTTAATTTATACCATACGTTTGAAGGAGACGCAAGTGGCACAACATGCCCTTCAACAACCAATGGTTGCGGATCAGGGGTAGGTGATTGTGTTGCTGACACAGACCCACATATAAGAGCTGCGAGTAATTGCCCCACAGGAACCAATTCTTGCACGGGGAATAGTATTGATGGAGTTACTTCAAATTTTATGAATTACTCCAGTCAAACCTGCGCTGTTAACTTTACTTCGGGTCAATCAAGTAGAATGAGGGCTGCAATTTTAGCGAGTAGACCGAGCTTAATCACATCACTTGGAGCAGTTGCTCCAAGTGGAAGTAGTTTAACTTCTGCAAGCTGCATTCCTATAACTTCTAATACTAATAATGGATTTGGATTTGGCCTTTATGAATTTAACTTTAGTGATGTTCATGTGGTTTCAGATGGAACAGTGGATGAAGGTGGATATGTTGATCAAACAAATCATCAATTAATTTCAGTAATTGAAGGTGGAACATACCCAATGAGCATAAATACAGGTTCTGCGAACAATGAAGATATTGAAGTTTATATCGACTATAATAACGACGGAGATTTTCTTGATGCTGGAGAAGTTGTAATGACTTCTTCAAACAGTTTAACCCATGCAGATACGATTCATATTCCAGCTTCAGGCGCAACAACAAATACTCCGCTTAGACTTAGAGTAATTTCGGACTGGCATAGTAACACAATTACTGGTTCTTGTTATAATCCAACATATGGACAAACGGAAGACTATGCATTATATATAGCAGCCTCAAGTTCTCCTTTAAGTTTAAGTATTTCTTTAATAGATATTTCTTGCAAAGGCGCGGCAGATGGAACTGCTGTAGTTACAGCTAGTGGTGGAGAAACTCCTTACACTTATTTGTGGAGTAGTGGTCAAACAACAGCTAGTATAAATAATTTAGTTGAGGGGCATTACCTAGTTACTGTAACAGACAATAATGGAGATTTTGATACCCTTAGTACATTCATTAATGAGCCGGAAGAGTTGAAGTCACAAATCATTATGGTGAACAACATTTCTGCAGTAGGAGCCACTGATGCAGAACTAGTGGCTTGGTCAAGAGGAGGTACTCAACCCATAAATTATTTATGGGATGATGCAAGCAGTCAAACTACAAGAAAAGCTACCTCTCTAAGCGCTGGAACCTATACAGTAACTTTATCAGATGCGAATGGTTGTACAGATGTAAGTAGTTTAACTATAGGATTAGGCGCTTGTCCGTCAAGTATTACCCCAACAAACTTAAAAGCAAAATACCTAAGCTCTACTTCTGCATTAATAGATTGGGAAGAGGTTAATGGAACGAATGTCTACTATTTGATAAGATACAAAGAAGCAGGAGCAAATGCATGGCAAACTTTGTTTACCACAGCTGCAGATAGCTTAGCAGTCAACGGATTAAATCCTAATACCTCATATCTATATATTGTAAAAACCAATTGTAATGGAATATGGAGTGACCAAGCATTCAGTAGTTTTAAAACATTGAATAACGATTGTGCGAATCCAAGCGGAGTTACAGAACAATGGATTTTAACTGATCAAGCAAAACTTAAGTGGAATGCAGCAAATCACACTTCCAAATATGAAATCCGATATAGAGATAGCTCTCAAATGAATTGGAATAATATTTTTATAAATGCCAACTTTGATTATTACTGGCTTTCTTCTCTAACAAGTAGAACTACATATGAATGGCAAATTCGTTCCTACTGCAGATTTGATGAGGCAACGGCACAACGATGGTCAAATTCACATTACTTTACAACGAAAGGAAGTGTACAAAATAGTCCTAACTTCAGAACAATCAGTAATGAGATAAATAAGAATCAAGCTGTTTTAGACATACATATTTATCCTAATCCTACATCTGGTCAGTTTGTGCTAGACCTAGGCAGAATGTATGAAAATATAGCTGTTAAAATTCTTGATTTGAGTGGAAGACTAATTAATGAGGAAATCATTAATGAAAAAAGTTCAATTACTATTAATCCTGATATTTCAGAAAGTGGAGTTTACTTAGTAAAAATAACCACTCCTGAAAGTCGAATTGTCAAACAGCTTGTAATCCAGAAATAAATAAAAAAGGGGCTTCGAAGCCCCTTTTTTATTTATGATCTTGAAATACGGTAAGAACTGTTTTTATAACAATTTGGATATCTAATAACAAAGACCAATTGTTAACATAAAAGCGATCTAATCGAACTCGGTTTTGCAACAAACTTAAATCATCTATTTCACCACGGTAGCCCTTTACTTGTGCTAAACCAGTAATTCCAGGCTTAATGGCATGTCGATGCATGAAATCACCACCAACAATTTTGCTATAATCTTCTGTATGTCTCAACATATGTGGCCTAGGACCCACAATGCTCATTTCACCTTTTAAAACATTGATAAATTGAGGTAACTCATCTAAGCTAGTTCTTCTAAGAATACTTCCAAGCTTTGTAATTCGTGAATCTCCTTTCACAGCCTGAACTAAATCAGCTTCTTCATTAACCTTCATACTCCGGAACTTATAGCAATTAAATTCCTTGTTATTAACACCACTTCGTTTTTGCTTAAAAAATACTGGTCCTTTTGAACTTAATTTAACGGCAATAGCCAATATTGGAAATAACCAACTAAAAAGAAAAACAAACGCTAAAATGGTAAATATCAAATCAAAAGACCTTTTTACCAAGGCATGAAAAGGGTCGTCTAATGGAGTAGTTGCAATGCGAAAAACGGTATTTTGGCTCAATTTGGTCGCATGAATTTGACGAAGGCTTAGTTTTCCCCAATCAAATAATATGCGTAAGCGTATAAAATTCTGATCACAATAGTTTGCAATTTCCTCAATACTTACCTCATCTAGCTGTGATAAAGGAACATACAATTCTGAAACTGGATTGTTTTTCAAGACTTCTTCCAACTCGCTAGTGATTCCTTTTGTACTTGATAATTCTTTTATCTCTTGAAATTCTGCAGTTAAATTTTCATCGAAATACTGCTTAAGTTCCTGCTTGATTTGCCCACTTGCAACATAAGCAATTACCGATTTTTTACCCTTTTTATGCAGTTTTGCTTTATATGTTCTTAAAACTATTCTTCTTGCAAGAATCAATAAAAAAGCGAATGACAAATACGTATACAAAATGAAGATTCGAGAGTAAAAGGTTTTTATTAAACCATTGAAAGCAACAGCAATTAAAAACTGAATAACAATAGCCAGCAGAATAGCGAAACGGTACTGATTCTTAGATGAGAAAGTAGATGGTTTATAAATTTTCTGCGTATTGCTTACAAAAAACCAACTTATATTGGTGAACAGCAACAAACTCAAATAACTGTTATTACCAAATTGATAAGCAGGGTCATTCCAAAAACGTAAAACCAAACCAATGAGAAAGGCTAGATTCAGCGCAAAGAAATCGGCTGCTTTTTGATATTGAGCTAATATGTACTCGTGATTTTTATACACTTAGGTACTTTGTTTTTCTTGAACTAAATTAAGTAATCTGGACTCGTAGCTTGAAATAATGGTTTCCCAAGAATAAATAGTTCTGATTTTAGTTAAATTAGAAGCTATACATCTTTCTCTTTCTTGTGTTGAAACCTCAGATTCAATTATCTTTTTAACCTCTTCTGAATTACTAAAGTATTGTGCCTCGTTTTCTAAAATGGATTGATTAAACACATTTTGATGGGCAACAAGGTATGCCGAAGAGGCCATTGCTTCCAGTAAACTCGGATTTGTTCCCCCTACAGAGTGCCCATGAAAATACAAATCTGAATAAAAGCGTAAGTGATCTAATTTGTCTTTATCATAAATGCCACCTAAAAATTGAATTCGCTTATCTAATTTATACTTTTCAAGCAATTGCTTAGCCAATGGTGTGTTGAGTTTTCCTACTACTAAAAAGTTCTTCTGGGAGTTGGATTTAGTAAAGCCATCTAAAATAGTTTCAATATTATTTTCGGGTTCAATTCTCGCAATCAACATGTGATAGTCAAACTTATTTTGATTGTATTCAACCAAAGTTTCTTCTTTAGGAGAATCAATCACTTCTGCACCATAAGGAATAAAATGAGAATCCACTTTATACTTTTCCTTGAGATATTGTTGTATGCCAATAGAATCAGCAATTAAGGAATCACTTCTTTTTACTGCCCATTTTTCTGCTTGCTTTAAAAATGCTTGTACTTTTTTACTAAACTTCGTTCTTTTCCACTCCAGGCCATCCATATTGGTTAAAACCGGTGTTTGATTCGGCAATAAAAAACCCCAAATAGAACTACTTGTATAACCCAATTGCAACAGCACATCAAACTTTCTTTTTCTGCTGTCAAGAATACAATTCAGGTCATAAATAAATTGACCAGCAGTTCCAATTTTATCTTCTGCATCAAAGCAGTGAATTAGGTTAACCCCATTGTATACCTTTTCTTGAAATGGATGTAAGTGACTGTTATAAACAAAAACCTCATGTCCACGATTTACCAAGCCTATTGAAAGGTACTCTGCAAATTGTTCAAAACCTCCATAATGGTTAGGAATTCCCCTTGTCCCCAATATGCCAACTCTCATGTTTTAGCTGATTTAGTTGTTGTAAAAATAGCAGGAAGAAAATCACAAAAACAATTCCTTTGTTTCTTTCTAAAACAGACTCCGTAATTTGAAATATGACAAATGCAGAAAGAAAAGTGACTAACAACCAATTTTTAGAATTTATGGCTTCCAAAAAAAGAAAAAGATGGATTAAAAGATAGATCAAAAGACCTATGATCCCCAATTCAACTAATATTTGGATAAATTGATTGTGCAGATTGTAATTCTCAAACCAGGGGTTTAACCCAACTTCATAAAAGCGTTCATTAATAACATCTCGTCGATCAGCGGGGTTTAAACCGATAAGCCATCTTTGGTGTTCAGAAAGTTGCTCAAATCCAATATACCAAAAAAGCAACCTAACAGAAGTTCCATTCAGTTTCGCCCGATTTTCATGTTGAAGCAGCTCACCACTTTTTACCATTTCAATTGCTTCAATCCCTTGCAAGCTCTTAAGTTCAGAAATTCGATTTTCAACTGAAGGAATGCGCAAAATCAATAAAACTGCGAATAAAGCAATGATACTTCCTGCAAGAATGAGTTTTTTAGACAACTTTCCTTTTAAGATAACTCTCATCCAATACAATCCAAAAGTAAGTGCACTCACAACAAGTACATTTTTAGAGGCGGCAAATACCAATCCGATAAAGAAGACTGAAACAAAAACAATAAATAAGCTTTTCTCAATTTTATAAAATGCTTGCTTTTCAAATAGATAGAGACCAAATAATATGGCCAAAAAAGTATAATAAGAATAGAATACAGCATGAAAATCTAAAAGGCCTACAAAATCATGATACGTTAGTAGTTCACCTTGATTTAAATAATTCAAAATTGACCTAGAAAGTAAGACTATCGTGCAAAGTAAAATGGAGTAAAAATAAATTCGAATGGAGTTAAGTATCGTTTTTCTATCTAATCGAGTAGAGGAGAGAATTAAGGGAAAAATTAAAAAGCTCAGTTTACTCTCAATATTTTTCCATCCATAGCTAACATTTTCAGCATAGAGTAGCGAAATTAAATTCCAAACAAAGAACGCTAGAAAGGATATTAAAATCAGTTTTTGAGGCTTGCTTATATTTTGAAAACCAACATGCTCATCTTTTTTGGCTAGTGACCATACCCAACCTAAAATCAATATAATTATTCCAATATTAGAAAATTGATAAGTAAGAGGAAAACTAGCAAGGATGTAATAAACTCCAAATTGAAGTAGGTGATATGGCTTGATTAACTGGAGCATAAAATTCAGCGGTAAAGCTAGTTTTTATTTAATACCTGCAAATAAGCTTCTTTTGTTTTTTTTGCTGCTTCCGACCATCTATAAGTTTCTTTAACCTTATTTATGAGTTTTTCATTAATTGGATTTCGCAAGGCCTTCTCAATGGCCTTTCTTATGCTCTTCGGTTTACTTGGATCACAGTAATAGGCTAAATCATCAAAGTACTCAACGGTATCTCCTTTTCTTGTAATTACCACATTGCATTGTCTTGCTATTGCTTCCATGGTACTTAATCCCGTAGTTTCAAACCAACTTGGGAGCACATGTACTTTTGCACGATCTAGCCATGAAATAATCTCTTCTTGATTCAAGTATCCTAAAAAGTGAATGTTATCTGAAGCCAACTGTTTGCATAAATCAAAATAATGCTGATGATTAGGAGCTGGTTTTCCAATAATGTAAAGCGGGATATCAGTTTTATTCAATGCTTTTATTAAGTTGAGTTGATTTTTTATAAATTCAATCCTTCCGATACATAAAACAATATCTTCTTTCTCCACTTTTAAAGGTTGCTCAAAAAACACATCGGCTACCCCATTCGGCACTTTGATATAGGTGTTTCTAAAGTCATATCGTTCTTTTAGTCTAAAAAACTCATTCATTGAATTTGGTAAAAGCAGACTTGAACTATTTAAAAGCTCCTCAATACTACTTTGATGCCCACGGTATAGGTAAGAGCTATCAATTATACTTTCACCATTGAGTATAAACCTTCCTAGTGTTTTTAAATAATCCGTTCCATCAGCGCCAAAGAGAGTAGAAAGAACTTTAAAAAAGCTTCCTCTTATTTTTTTCTCAATTTCTGAGTAATCAACAAAAATGGTTGATATAACAAAAGGCTTATTGGCTTGCTTTACGTGAGCAGTTATTGCATTTGGGCGTATAATGTTAAAAAAATGCAGTAAATCGTAATTCTCATAATTGATTTCTTCATCTGCAAGTTTTATATCTACTTCAACGCCAAGTTTTACTAATTCACAAGCGGTCTGCTTAATTTGAACAGTATCACCTCCTGGGGTGGTAAATAAGGTTGGTCTGCTAATGAGAACTACTTTCATTTTATGCTTTCCCTTTTCTTTATATTAAGTTCATTAAAAGGCAATACAAAAACCAATGCCCACAAAGTTAGCTCTGTTGTTGAGGTTATAAAACTTCCCATTAATTGGTAAATGAAAAGAAATAGAAACAAGTAAAGGCTAAAATAATTCTGATAGACTTTCAATTTTATAAATAAAAAAAGCTGTAAAGCAAGCCTTAAAAATAAGCCTACATAGCCATAAATGGCCAAGGTTTCGGCACTAGCATTTGGAATGGTCATAACCGGCCACTCTTCTTTTGAGTATCCATAATAATTTCGGATATGCTTTTCTCCTAGAATTTTAATTTGCCCTAAACCTATTCCAAAGAAGACAGACTTATCTTGAAGCATTTCATTGGCTAAAAAATAAGATTCTGCAACTCTTCCATTAAAGGAAGTATCATTTCCTTCTAGCATTTTATCCACTCGTTTAGAAATCATATTATCAAATGAAAGCGTTATGGATAAAGCAATGCCAAGCACTACCGCTACTGCTATATAAACTTTATGAATTTGCCTATACTTGATTAAAACGATTACAATCATACAAACTGCAGCGATAGATAACACTCCAAAAAAACCAAAGGAAAGGGTAGCCAATAAAGGGATAAGTGTTGCTATAAGAGGAAATAAAGATTTGGTAAAACTGATATAAATCGACTTTACAAAAAAGTAGATAAAAACAGGCGCTAAACACAAAGCATAAAAAGAAGGCTCATAACTTAATCCTTTATACCTCAACACACTTCCCTGAATGGAAAAGTCATGATTGATCCAAAACCACTCTTTTAAACTTGTATATTGAAGAACCAGAGCCAGTATAAATAAACCAAAACCAAAATAAGCTATGAATTGAAAAAGCGAGTCTAGTTCAGCTTTATGCTCTTTTATGTATCGATAAGCCACTAGGGATGAAAATACCATGAGCTGCATAAATATGGCTGTTTTTAAATAGTCGATTGTACTTACACCATTCCAAAAGTGTACTAGTCCATACGCAAGACTGCCTATTGCAAATAAGCCAAACAGTTTTAGCTCTTTTGATTTTAAAAATGCTTTCGCTTTTATGCATGCAAGTAGATTGGTAAATAAAATAGGAGCAGGTAATCCTATGGCATTTAGAAAGAAAAAAAGAGTCCCTATGAACTTAAGTCTTAGCTGTTTCAAAACAAAAAGAGATTATAAACGAGCGAGGTTAACTCTAAATTTAGCTACGAAAAGCTTTAGCATATTTACTTTACGTTTAAAGCTGTACTTAATATATTTCCAACGATCTACTACTTTGCTTAACTCTCTAATTTTTTTTGAAAAATAGGTAAAGTTAATGCGATGAGAACCTATGGTATTGTGACTATGCTGTCTGTATTTTACTGTTTTTTGGTCACAATATCCCACCACACCATAGATAGCGGCATTGATTAAAACCCAATGGTCATGTTGGAATAAAGGCGCTTTAATAGGTTTAATAATTTGAACCAAATGCCAGCTTAAAATCATAGTGCAACCTGCGGCTATACTTTGAGCCAACAAATTGTTGGAATTGTTAATCCAATTCGGATTTAATTTTTGAAGTCTTAAAAAAGAGCCCAATTCTTTTTTTAAATCTTCAGAAACTACTTCCATATCAGTAAAAACTAAAGCAATAGGATCGATTTTTTCTAACTGCTTTATTTTTTGAAGACTGATTTCAATTTTATCCGTTTCCCAAAAGTCATCTTGATCACAAAACATGCAGTAAGGAGCAGTAGCATATTCAAGCATACCCATAAAACTTTCGCTTGAGCCTCCTCCTGGGCCACCAAAAACCTGCTTGATTTTAGTTGGGCACAACCTTTCGTATTCCTTTATTATTTCTTGGGTTTTATCCGAAGAGCCATCATCGCGAATAATCAATTGCCAGTTTGCAAAGCTTTGATTTAAGATACTATCAAGCTGTTGCCTTAAAAAAGGAGCACCGTTATAGGTAGACATTAATATGATGACCTCTGCTTGATTCATGATTAAGACACTAAAACTCGTTTAAAAAACCAAATGGTTTTATACTTAACAGTCAATTTTACACTTTTTAAAACAAGCCAAAAATACATCATCCATTTTTCAAAACGGTTTTCAGCAACATGATGAAACCCCTCCACTTGTTTTTCGAACCTAAACTTTACAGATTCAACATTCGCTTTGTGATGCTCTGATAAACCATGCTCTACAAGTAAAGGGATATGGACACTTTTAACGCCATGCTTTCTTAATTTTCTAACGAAAGCAATATCACTCCAATCTAAAGGTAGGTTTTCATTATAGCCATTAGTAAGTTGAAAAACCGATATTGGAACTAACATTCCTGAATTGATTGATAAAATATTCTTAGCAGAAATTTCACCATATGAAATGCCTTCACCATAATGAGTTTTGCCAAGCTTAAAGTAAAAAGGAGATATTACTCTATTTGCTGACTTCATAGTAGGAACAATCACTTGCTTCTGATTTTTTTCTACAAACTTCCGGTAGACTTCTATTGCATTTTTGGGAAAGTTGGAATCACTATCGAGCAAGAGTAAATGTGAAAATTCATTCTTAACAGCCCAATTCCAAGCGAAATTATAGGCTGCGCTTACACCTGGATTATCCGAATTATGATATGTTTCAAAATCACGATTAGCCTGATGTGCTTCAGGGTTTTGACTGTTATCATATACCAAAAATGGAATATTCGCAGAAGCAAGTAAACTTTGATAGGTAACAGAATCTTGTAATGATTCTTTGTATAAAACAATTACCGCTGCTATACGAATAGGGGTGTTCACTACTTAATTAGTTTAAAAGATTCAAAGGGCTTAAGCAAAATACTACCGATTCGAAATGCTAAACTATCTTCAATTAATTTATACTCAAAAGATTCTGAAGGCGAAAAATAGTGCTTACCATAGAGTTCTTTGTGCTTATTCCAAAGTTGCTCTCTAACTTTAAAAAGCTGTTCTCGTTTCAGCGAATGATTTTTACTTCCTCTTCGAATCCGGTACTTAAATAAATAGTCGTCTATCGTAAAAACCTTACCCCCATCTTTTAATAGGTTGATCCAAAACTCCCAATCTTCAAAACCAATTGTAAAATTCGCATCGAAACCACCAACTCTTTCCCAGTCATTCTTTCTAAACATAGATGTCACTACCATTAAGTTTCTAGCTAACAAAAGTGAAAATCGATAAGGGGCGAAAGTCATTCTACCTTTTTTCTTTCCAAAAAGCTCAATGTGACAACGGACTACCTTTACATCTGAATCCTTGTCCAAAGCTTTTACGCAGCTTGCTATAAAACTGGGCTTTATGATATCGTCTGAATCTAAGGCGAGAATATATTCCCCTATAGCTACTTCAATAGCCTTGTTTCTAGCCACAGAAACTCCATGATTACCAGCTTCAACTAAGGTAAACTGAGCTGAAAGTTTTTTTAAGAGCGCTAAGGTTTTTGAATCGGTAGAACCACTGTTTGAAAGTATAATTTCAACATTTTTATAGGTTTGATTCTGCACCGATTGAATTGTTTCTTCTAAATAGGCTCCAGAATTATAAACAGGAATAACTACACTAACTAAACTTTCCATGCTAACGCTTTTTAAGTATTGCTTTTAGGGTGTATTTCATCTGACTAAGCATTGATTCATCCAAGTAGTTTGAAAGTTTTGACTGTTTAAAAAATGAAACCCCTTTTAAACCCAAATCAAGCTTTAAGCAAGCTCTTCGATAGAAAAAAGCACAAAAATGATTGAATGACTCTTGGTCAAACAAATTGCTTTTTTGGTTGGCCTCACTGAGTTTAATTAGCCAACTTTCAATTTGCTTAAGCTCAGTAAGGTCTATATTCCCATTTTCATCAACTAATTGATAATGAAGTTCAATCTCTTTTTCAGATGGAGAAAATCCAATTTTTTCAATCAGCTTTTTTTGTAATTGTTGAATGGCAAGTACTTGTTGTTGCTTTTTTAGGCTACTAGTATTTCCTTGGTGAATCCGATAAGAAACTAAAACTTCATTGATGTTAGCAAATTGGCCTTCTTGAATTAACTGTGTAAAATAATGATAATCTTCTGCGAAATTATACGCTTCTAGATAAGTATACTTTTGGGCAGCACTTGCTCTAAGCATGATGGTAGAATTGATAAAATAATTGCTAAAAACTAAAAGACTTTTTAGGTGTGCATTTTTGATTGTTCTATTTTCAATGCCTATTGGATTTCCATTTTCATCAATTAATTTGCAAGCAGAGCCTAGCAGAATAAAGTCTTTGTTTTCTTCTAAAAACTGAAGCTGAACTTTAATTCTTTCAGGGTGGGCAAGATCATCACTATCTAAATGGGCGATGTATTCTCCATTTGCTTCTTCTAATCCCCTATTACGAGTGTAAACAAGCCCTTTATTCCCTTCATTTGAAAAACCCTTTATTCGCTTATCTATTTTTTGGTACTCTGAAATTATTGCTGCTGTTCCATCGGTTGAACCATCGTTGATAATCAACAGTTCCCAATTTTTATACTCTTGTGCTAAAACGGACTCAATAGATGCTTTTAAATAAGAAGCTGCATTATAGGCAGGCATTACAATACTAACAAGCGGCGAACTAGTTTTCATCTTTTTCAAAGCTAAAAGTTAGTTCTTGATGTGCACTTTTATTTCGAATATTTAAATGCTCTTTATAGTTGATTATAAATCCATTTAACCACTTTTCATTTAATTCTTGAATAGAAATTTCACCTGAAATGTTCGTGTTTTCAGCCTGTACTTTATTACAGGGGATATTGATGATTTTAGACTCGTGGAAACAAACTCCTCTTTTCTTTTGATACAAAGGCAACATTACTTGCAGTGCTTCTTCAAATGAGTTTGGAGCTTTAAAATCCAATGCTTCAACAAATATTTTAAAGTCTTTTGTTTCAAATAAATGGCCATCTACTGAGAGAGGATACGCCCAGTCAAACTCGGCTTGTTTAAAATCCCAACTTAAAAAATCATCTTCCTTATTTAATTCAGAAAACTTAGGTAAAGTCTGTTTTTTTTGAAGGGTATATGCAAAATTTAAATGTGGAGCCATTCTTAAACTTGGCACATAAGCTTTAGTATCCAATTCTAAAAAGGTATTAAAATCAAATTTTGATTTGAAGAAAATATCATCGACTAAAAAGAGTAACTTTTCTGTAGTAACCTTTCTCATCAATTCTACTAAATCCGTTTTAAACGCATTTTCTTTTACAAAAGTTAAGTTCGGTTTTGATTGGTTTTTTCTTTTCAATTTTTCATAAGCTTGCTCAAATTCAGTTGAACTGCAATGATAGAGTACAAGCATTTTAGGAGGATTTTCAACACAGTCGTAAAAGCTTCTGATCAAAGCATCCAATTGAAGGGCTCTATCTTTTGAAAAGACAATAATGGTGCAACCTTCTTTCAAAGATGAATTACTCGTAAGTACCAACTGCTCCAGTATGCTTATGTAAAGCTCTTTTCGCTCAAAATCATAATTAGAAGTCAGTTCCAGCCCCAGCTTTTTGGCAATATGTTTAATGAATTTTTTAATCAAGAATTTACTTTTTAATTAAGGTAAACATTCCGCAGCCGTAGTTGAAGTTATAATTATTTGCAAGGCTATTTTCATCCAAAGGACAATCTAGCTCAAGATTTCCTTCATCATTTACAATTGAAAATCGCTTGATTTCATAAGATTTTTCAAATATGGTTTTCAGATATTTTACTGAGAAAATTCGATGTGCATTAAACTCAATGCGTTGTTTTCCTATTGGTGTAGAAAAGTAAAATACCCCCCCTTTTTTTAGCATTTTGCCAATGTTTTCAAAGGCTTTTAAATGACCATAATAATCAATAGGGTCTCCATATCTACCCAATCCAAAATGTTCAATTACATGTAGAGATGATATGGAGTCATAAGCTTCTAATACATCGTCTGGAAGAATCATCAAGTCAGCTTGCTTGAATACGATATTTTCAACAGCTGTTTGCTGCGGACGAATATCCATTACCTCAATTTCTCTAAAGCTTGCAACATGAGCAATAAAGCCATCTATTCTTGATCCAATATCTAAATGCCGACTTGGATTGGCCTTAAAAATTTGCTTGGCCATGTATAAATCTTGATGAAAATAATGGCCACTCATTGTTCCGGCAGTTTCTGTTCTCTCATTTAATATGGGAAAAGGCTTACCAAATGGGAAATCTGTATTATTTCCTTTTTGTTGAATTAAGGTCGCTTTATCTCTATTGTAAAAAGACCATCCGCTAATCGTGCTTTTGAACTTCGAAACATCGAATCCATATAAATTCGCCTTTTCAACTATTTTTTGCTTCAAATTTGCCATAGCTAATACTTTATAAACCGATGTATGGATTTTAGGTCAAATGGACTTAAAATTAAGGACATATGATTGTGATTATCTTTGATAAACAAGATTAAGAATGTAGAAACAACATTGGAAACGATAGAAGCTAAAACCGCTCCTTTTAGGCCAAGAATTGGAATAAAAATCAAGTTTATCAAAACATTTAAAGCTAAACCAATTAGGCTTTTTATCAAAACAAACCGCTTTTTGTTTCTTATAATTAGATAATTACCAGTTCCCATTCCCATAAACACGGCATAAAAACCTAATCCGATATATTGCAATACCTCTCCTGAGCCGTAATAAGCTTCTCCATATAACACATCCATTACAATTGGACCCAAAAACCAAACCCCTATGGTGCAAAATATAGCTAGATATGTTAGTATGGTATATAGTTGTTTTAAGGTTGTTTTAAACTCCTTAATATTGGCTTTATACTTTTCAGTAATTATGGGCAAAAATGAGGAAACAAGAACCGAGGGTAAGAAAATAAATAACTCATAGATTCGAATTGCCACAGCATAAATTCCATTTTGTTCTTCTCCAAGCATTTCGGTTATCATCACTTGGTCAATTTTGTAGTACAATACAATAACAAATGCACTAATGGAGAACACGATAGAATCTTTAAGAAATGATTTAGCCGTATCCAAATTAAATGCACTTAGCTTTAATGAAATGGGTGAACCTTTAAAAGATATAACAAGCCCAATAGCAGCTATTGCAAACTCAATAGTAGAAGAAGCCACAAACCAGATTAATGAGGCCCCAGATTGTACCAGCCAAAATTTATAGACAGAAACAATCAAAAAAGCAATCATTCGAGCAATCACTGATTTCTTTTGCTTGAGTTTTGATTGGTAGTAGTAATCAATTGTATCAAAGGACTGAAAAAGGTATCCTGAGGTAAGTAAGAATACAAATTTGATAAGTTGACTGTCAAAGCCCTTTATGCCCCCCATAAACAAAGTAGCCGCCACTATTCCCACAGTTGCGCCTATTAGTTTTAATCCAAGTACTGTGCTTAGTATTTGTTCGGCCTTATCTTTTCGATTAACTAATTCTCTTGGTGTTACATACTCAAGCCCTAAAGAAGGAAATAGGATAAAAAAGGTAAATATGGCGAGGCAGTAATTCCAAATTCCTGTTTTTTCAGGACCCAAATAACGAGCCACTAAAACGCCTATAAATAAGCCAACTAATAATCGAACAACCTTATCGATAAACAACCAAAGTGAGTTACCCAAAAGAGCTCTTCCTATTTTATCAATAAGGCGATTTACCATCTATTCAAGGATTGCTGGAGTTTTCAAAAGTACATGTTTCACCGCTGATACGAGCAAATAAGCATAAGATGGATTTATGAAACAACTTGTTTGACTTTAATTTTAAATAGGACCCAGTAGTAATCAAACCATACTTGCCATGGGCTTCGAATCTTATTTTTCAGTTTTGCCCTTTTTACCTCTTTTAAACTTTTAGTTACTAAAGCCGAACTAACACCCTCTGCTCCCATTTCAACTAAAAATTCATCGATAAAATCAACATCTAACTTAGCCCCTTTTCTCATCAATAGCTCATAATCACCCACTATTTGAAAGCTCTCATCAAATTGACCGAACTTTTCAAAATAACTAGAATTGATGAATGAACCGGCATGCAAAATTTTCATCTCACGTTGAAAAGAATACCAATTAAACGCTTCCCCAAAAGTCCTGATGAGCTTATCTGCTTTTACCATTCGTGTCTTTGCACAAACAAAATCTGCTTGACTTTTTTCAATTCGAAGCTTGTACTTTTCTAAGGCATTGGATTCGTAAATATCATCAGAGCCCAAAAAGGCAATATAATCTCCATTTGCTATGCGCAATCCTTTATTCCAAGCGTTATAAATTCCGGTATCGCTTTCACTTAACCATTTAAAAATAATTCCTTCTTTCAAAAAAAGAGGTTCAAATTTTTTAATAATCAACTTGGTTTGATCTGTTGAACCTCCATCAATAACAATATATTCTAATGGCCTAACTGCTTGTTGGAGTATGGAATTGAAAGTGCGTTCTATAGTTTTTTCACTGTTGTAAGAGGAAGTGATTACGGTTAGTAGCATAAATTCTTAATAGAAAACATTGAAGAAGATAAAAGTAAAAGAATAAGACTTAAATATTGGTACTTATTTTGCAAGTCAGTCCATTAAATATTCTAAATGAAGCTAGCTGTTTTATTCTTATTATCTCAATTTTATTGCATTTCACTTTTAGCCCAAGTGGATTATACATTCACCCTAAACTCAGTTAGTAAAACAAATGAGGATGTTGTTGACATTTACATTAACAATCCTTCTGATGAAACCATTTATATTCTAAGAACTGAGCAGAGTCAACATGTAAAAGTTAAGCTTTTTGCCAAAGGGATTGCAGCTCATAGTTCGGTTCCGGTTCGACTAAAACTTAATCCAAAGAGTAAAGGAAACTTGACAGAAATGATCTCTATTTATTTTAGTCATCTTGATCAACCGATTCAAATAGAACTTAAAACAAAAGTGAATCGATTACCCAAAAATGGAAGTCAAGATTGCCCCAGTTTTGGGGGAGGGGGAAAGTTTGTATTAAATGCAAAAACAGGTGTTTATGAGCAAGAAAATGCAGGAGAATTTCAAAAAATATCCTTTACCTTAAAAGTAGACAGCCCAGAAGTTGCAAAAGACTCCATTCCTCAATCAGAGCCTATTGAGCAGGAGGAAAGCTTCGTCGAAAAGAAAAATCCAAAGCTAAGCCCCGAAGAGAGAAGGAATCAACCTTCTTTACTTGAGAAGCTTTTTGGAAACCCAGCAAATGATTCAACTAAAATCACAAAGGTTGAAGAGCGTAATCCAATTGCAAAAGAAGCTGAACCCATAACTTATCAAGATAGTTTATTGGGTGAAGAATATAAACCTAACCACGTTATATTTTTAATTGATGCTTCTACCTCCATGAATGAAGCAGACAAAATGGAATTGCTTAAAGAAACAATGATTAAGTTGCTGAACCCCTTACGACCTCAAGACTATTTATCCATTGTTACTTATTCAGGTGATGCTCAGGTTTTACTTCAACCAACTTCTGCCATTGAGAAAGAAAAAATAAAAGAGATTATTCTCGGCATTAAAGCTGAAGGCAGCACACAAGCAGTAAAAGGCATTAAAACAGCATTAGCATTAGGTCGTTCTCACTTTATCGAAAATGGGAACAATCAAATTATACTTGCTACCGATGGAGCATTTAATATTGGAGAGAGAAACATGAGCCTAAGGCGAAAAATAAAGTCCAATGCCAGTGAAGGATTAAAAATAAGTGTGCTTGGAATTAAAAATGAAAAGTGGACCAACAAGTCTTTAAAAGAAATTGTTCAACTAGGAGAGGGACAGCTTATACCCTGTAAATCTAAAAAAGACACTCAAAAAGTTCTTGAAGCGGTAAAGAAAAACGCGCTTTTCTAAGTTTACTTTTCTAAGATAGAATGAATTTTGGGATAAACACTAGCCTCCAAGCTTACTTTGCCCTTTGATGCAGACTCAGAATAATTTTGTACACTCCAAGCGACAACAGATAATGAAAAGACAAGAATCAAAGAGATCATTGTTCTTTTCGTGGAATTTTGCTTTTTCATGGTAGATAAAAGGTTACTTTTCCTGTTCGGTTTTCTTCATAATTGTTAGAAATCCGGCCACCAATGTACGGCAATTTTATACAATAGGTTTTAAATTAGATGAAAAATTCGGTTAAGAAAAAGAAAATAGCCCTTTTAGGATCAACGGGGTCTATTGGTACACAAGCACTTGAAGTAATTAGAAAGAATGAATCTAAATTTGAAGTTGAAGTACTAACTGCACATTCAAATCATGAGTTATTAGCTCAACAAGCCCTTGAATTTAAGCCCAATACAGTAGTTATCGTAGATGATAGTAAGTACGAAGAATTAAATACCAAACTTTGGGCAGAAGGCATTAAAGTTTATGCAGGTGAAGAGGCATTGGAACAGGTAGTTCAAATGAATGATGTTGATTTAGTGTTGACTGCCTTAGTAGGTTATGCAGGCTTAAAACCAACACTTGCTGCCATAGAAGCAAATAAACCAATTGCATTAGCCAATAAAGAAACCTTAGTGGTAGCAGGAGAGTTGGTCAGTCAATTAGCAGATAAGAATCAGGTTCCTATTTTACCGGTAGACTCTGAACATTCAGCTCTTTTTCAGTGCATGGTAGGGGAGTTTCATAATCCAATAGAAAAAATTTATTTGACTGCTTCAGGTGGTCCTTTTAGAGGAAAAAGTAGGAAAGAACTAGAACAAGTGACTGTTAAAGAAGCACTGAATCACCCCAATTGGGAAATGGGTGCAAAAATTACCATTGACTCTGCCACATTAATGAACAAGGGTTTAGAAGTAATAGAGGCCAAATGGTTATTTAACCTCAAGCCTGAGCAAATAGATATAATCGTTCATCCACAATCCATTATTCACTCCATTGTTCAATTTGAAGATGGCAGTATGAAAGCTCAAATGGGATTGCCAGATATGAAACTTCCTATTCAATATGCCATGGCTTACCCTCAGCGAATAGTTAGTGATTTTCCTAGGTTTAACTTTCTGGATTATCCCAGTTTAACTTTTGAAAAAGCCGACACAGAAACTTTTGCAAACTTATCTTTAGCCTATAAAGCTTTGGAAAAAGAAGGCACTGCAGCTTGTGCGCTAAATGCAGCAAATGAAATAAGCAATTATGCTTTTCGAAAAGAGCAAATACACTTTTTAGAAATTGCTGAAATCAACCAAAGAGTAATGGAAGACACCAGCTTTGTAAAGAAACCTAAATTAGAAGACTACATCGCTTGTGATGCGGAAGCTAGACAACTAGCAAAGTCGTTAATTCTTAAGAAAGCTTAAACACTAAATGCCATCATGCTTACTTCCTTTAGCATGCTTCATTAATCCTTACTTTTGCGGCACAAATTTTCGAAATGGAAATATTAATCCAAGCAAGTCAGCTTATCCTTAGTCTATCAATCCTAGTTGTATTACATGAATTAGGACACTTTATACCTGCCAAACTTTTTAAAACCAAAGTAGAAAAGTTCTACTTGTTTTTTGATCCTTGGTTTTCGCTTTTCAAAACCCAAAAAGGGGAAACAGAATATGGAATTGGATGGCTACCTCTTGGTGGCTACGTTAAAATTGCTGGAATGATCGATGAATCAATGGATAAAGAACAAATGAAACAACCTCCGCAACCTTGGGAGTTTCGTTCTAAACCAGCTTGGCAGCGACTCATCATTATGATAGGCGGAGTAACAGTTAATATTATTTTAGGAATGGCCATTTATGCCATGGTTCTTTTTGTTTGGGGAACACAATATATTCCAACTGAAAATTTAAAATATGGAGTTTATACTGACACCACTGCGACTCAGATAGGACTTGTGAATGGAGATAAAATTCTAAGTGTAGATGGAGATAAGGTTGAGAAGTTCAGTGACATTCAATTAAAAATTTTACTGGAAGATGCTCAAGAAATTGAGGTAGAAAGAAAAGGAAGAAAAACAAGCATTCAAGTTCCACAAGGTACGGTAGCTGAAATGATTAAAAATCAAAAATCATTTATGGAACCGGCATTGTTGCCAATAATTGAAGTAGTTAGTTCAGGTTCAAATGCCGAGAAAGCAGGTCTTCAAAAAGGAGATCAGATTGTAGGAATAAATCAAACTAAAACACCCTTTTTCCAAGATGTAGTTAAGTATCTTAAATCTCATAAAAATGAAACCGTTTCGGTTACTATTTTAAGAAACAATAAGAATATTGATGTAAGTGCAGAAGTGAGCGATCAAGGCACTTTAGGTTTCGCAATTACACCCATGGATGAACAATTGGAGTTTGCTACCCAAAAATACGGTTTACTTGAATCAATCCCTGCTGGAGTAAATAAAGCATACTCTTCATTTGATAATTACATCAAGCAAATGAAGCTCATGTTTAAGCCCGAAACTGAGGCTTATAAATCATTAGGAGGGTTTTTAACCATAGGTAAAGCTTTTTCCCCAACTTGGGATTGGGAAAGGTTTTGGAATTTTACCGCATTTCTTTCAATCATATTAGCCATTATGAACATTTTACCAATTCCTGCTTTAGATGGAGGTCATGTGATGTTCTTGCTTTACGAAATGATTGTCGGCAAACCAGCTCCTGAAAAGTTTATGGAGTATGCTCAAATTGTTGGAATTGTTATTCTGCTTGCATTAATGCTACTTGCAAATGGAAACGACATTCTTCGATTGTTTCAATAATTGTTAACAACAAACTGTGTTAAAGTTAAAATAGCAAAGTATCACTTCAATGTGCTTTGGCTCTATTTTTGAATAAAGCTGCAGCATGAAAAAAATTAAGCTATTATTCTTTCTGGTTATATGGTTCGGAGCAACTCAAGCTCAGCATTCTACGCTAAGGTTTACGGATGAACCAATCAATCTGAATAATCAATCTTTACTGGTTGTCCCATTTGAAAAAGGAATGTACCTCTCTGATGTTAATCCTGTTATAGCCAGAGCCAATCAAATGACCACAGAAGAAATTGTGAGTCGTTATCAAGCTGCGATTGATCAAAGCTTGCGATATACCTTCGAGGAAAAATGTCAAGTGAGTTCTTTTTACTTGGTGGATGAAGAAGAAATGCAAACCGACTTGAGATATGTATACAGCAAACTTAAATTAGAATACGAGCTCGTTTCTGAAACCGAAGAAAAAAGCAAAATGCAATCGCTTAAAGAACGCGTAAAAAAGGAGGATAAAAGCTATCAAAGAGGTAGAATAGAAAACGGGCAAGTGATTAGTAAGAGAGATGATCGAAAACGTTACATGAAAGCTGTTGTAAAAGACCAACACATGTTAGACAGCATGTATCAAAAGTTTAACAATAAATACTTTTTGTTCATCAATCAGCTTGATGTGAGTAATGATTATAGCGATGGAGTTAGTATGGGACAAATGCAATACAATCGTCTGATTCAATTACATTACACACTTTATCACAAAGATGGAACGGTATTATCCACAGGAATTTCTATGACAAGCTTTCCAGCCACAGTTAATGACATAAATGTGATCACACGAGAATATTTTCCGATACTAGCCAAGCAAATTTTTGAGGAACTTTTCCCACCGGTAGAAGAACAAGAAAAAAAGAAATTTCAACTGAACAAATGGAAGTAATAAATCCCTATACAGCGATCATTGCGATTAGCGTGATTATTATCATTTCGTATTTCTTTAATATCATTTCAAAGAAAACAAATGTGCCTTCTGTACTCATGCTGATTGTATTGGGTATTCTTATTAAACAAGGGTTAAACTTATTATGGATTTCTGTTAACGACCTTTTATTTAATGTGCTAGAACTCTTAGGAATTGTAGGTCTAATCATGATTGTTTTGGAAGCGGCACTCGACCTTCGTTTGAGCAAAGATAAATGGCCCATCATCTGGAAATCGTTTAGCGTAGCCCTTCTGTCATTGGTAGTTTCTGCCTTTGCTTGTGCTTTTATCATCAATCAATTTATCATTCCAGATTTCTTTACTTCTTTGGTATATGCCGTTCCACTTTCCATTATGAGTAGCGCCATTATTATCCCATCAGTTGGAGGCCTTTCGGAAGAAAAGAAAGAGTTTATGGTTTACGATGGCACTTTCTCAGACATTCTTGGAATAATGTTTTTCTATTTTTTGATTGGAAATGCAGGAGAAAGCAGCGCTAAAGTAGTTGTATTTGATGTAGTTACTAACATTAGTATTACCATCCTGTTATCAGCTGCTATTAGCTATGCCTTGGTTTTGGTTTTTCAAAAAATGAACTCACAGGTTAAGCTATTTATGCTTATTGCCGTTCTGCTTATTCTCTATTCTGTAGGAAAGTTATTTCACCTCAGCTCATTGCTAATCATTCTCATTTTCGGCCTCGTGCTCAACAACCACAAGTTGTTTTTCCGTGGTTTTCTCAAAAAATGGATTGAACCTGGAAAAGTAACTGAGGTGTTAAAAGATTTTCATTTGGTTACTATTGAAACTGCTTTTGTGGTTCGTACTTTCTTTTTTGTCTTATTTGGAATTACCATAACCCTAAGTAGCCTCGCGGATTTGAAAGTAGCTTTAATCAGTATCGGCGTGTTGTTAGCCTTGTTTTTGGTTCGCTTTATTATGCTAAAAATATTTGTTCAAAGAGACATCTTGCCTCAAGTGTTTTTAGCCCCTCGAGGTTTAATTACTATTCTTTTATTCTTTGCTATACCTGATGAATATACCTATGAAAACTTCGATTCAGGAATTTTACTTTATGCAATTATTATAAGTTGTATTATCATGGCTTGGGCTTTAGTGGCTAGCGGTAAAAAGGTCATTCCAATAGAAGATATGTCTTTCATTTACAGCGAAGATGACAATTTAGCCATTGAAAACGCTCCGGTAAAGCCCGATGAAGATGAACCTGAATTAGTATCTAAGGAAGACCCAAAAGATTAATTATTTCTTAAGCTATGTTTTCATGTTGAATGAGGTGACTTTTATACTTTAGTCAAAAAAAGATGAAATCGGTTTTTATTTTATTAAGCATTTTGTGCCTTTCTTTTATTTCTAATGCACAAATCCAATCTGGACCTATGCTGGGTTACAATACCATGAAAGAAGTTTTGGTTTGGGTTCAAACTGCACAAGAACAAAAAGTGGAAATGCAGTATTGGGAAGAACAAAAGGTTAATTCGAAGCAATTTGTATTTGCCAATAGTTCAAATGACAATGCAAGAACGGTAAAGTTGATTGCCAAAGATTTAGAACCTGGAACAACTTATCAATATCAAATCTACATTGATGGAAATTCAGCTGCCTCAGGCCTCTTTACGACTCAAAAATTGTGGCAACACCGAGAAGAGCCTCCAAAGTGGAGTATGCTTACCGGAAGTTGTGCTTATACCAATGAAACCAAATACGATCGTCCTGGTGCCCCTTATGGACAAGGAAACGAGATATTTGAAGTAATGGCAAAGCAGAATGCAGAATTGATGTTATGGCTTGGAGACAATATTTATTTAAGAGAACCAGATTGGAGCAGCAAAAGTGGCATAGAACATCGTTACACGCATTTTAAAAGTATGCCTGCTATTCAAAATTTTTGGAAAAGCATGCATCATTATGCCATTTGGGACGATCACGATTTTGGACCCAATGATGCCGATCGAAGTTTTGCGGGCAAAGAAATGACCTTAAAAGCATTTCAAGATTTTTGGGGAAATTATGAATATGGAATCAATGGGAAGCCGGGTATTAGTACACAGTTTTCATTTAATGATGTCGATTTCTTTCTTTTAGATAACCGCTATTACAGAACTCCTAATAATCGAAAAACTGGGGAACGATTTATATTAGGAGAAGAACAAGTTCAGTGGTTGATAGATGCTTTAGTAAACAGTAAGGCAAGCTTTAAAATAGTTGCCGTAGGTGGCCAGTTTTTAAGTCCTGCCGCTTTGTATGAAAACCATGCAACTTTTGCAAAAGAACGCGAACAGCTATTAAAGTTAATTGAAGAGGAAAATATTAAAAACGTCATCTTTTTAAGTGGAGACCGACATAAAACAGAACTCAGTAAATTGGAATTAGCTAATGGAAATGTCATTTATGACTACACCTGTTCACCTCTTTCATCCAAGTCCTACAATACAAGTGATGAGGCAAATACTTTAAGGGTTGCTAACACCCACTTTGCATCACAAAACTTTGGGGAATTAACCTTTAGTGGAACTTTTGAAGAGCGCACATTAACCATCAAAACTTACGATAGTAAAGGAAAACTGATTTGGGAAAAAGACATTAAAAAGCAATAGTATCCTGCTTATTTTTGGCCCATGAAAGGGGCTTTTAATTTTAAAAAGAAAGATTTACTTGCCTATAGTTTATTAGCTATTCTACTCATAAGCTCAGCTTTCCAAATGGAAAAGCATATGACTATTGGGCATGACTGGGGTGGAGATTTTGCGCTTTATCTGAATCAAGCAGAAGCTATTGTAAAAGGAGAACTCAAGGAACTATACCTCAGCAATCAATTTACGGTAGAGAAGTCTGACCGTCTAATTGGGCCCTATTTATACCCTATGGGCTACCCCTTATTACTAAGCCCACTTATTGCTTTATTTGGCATTCAATTTTACTTGTTAAAAGTGTACACCAATCTATTTTTCTATGCGGGTTTGGTGCTTTTATTTAGGCTAATTAAACCCCATTTTGAACATATTTTTTCTCCTCTACTTATCATTTGCAGTCTGGCTTTTAGTGAGCATTTTCTCTTTCATGGCGATCAACTATTATCTGATTTCCCCTTTTTCTTTCTAGTTATGCTAAGCCTCAGCTTATTTAAACACCATGCTTCAAAAAAGCAGCAGTTTATGCTTGGTTTTATTATATTCTTCAGCTACTTAACAAGAGAATTAGGAATTATGCTTTTGCCTGCTCTTTTCATTTTTCAATTGAAAAACAACACATTAGTAAATCTCATCAAAACCCAATATTTACCCTATTTAACGTTCCTAGGATTATTCGTCTCCTCCCTTTTTCTTTTTCCATTTGGCTCAAAAAATCATTTTATTTTGCTCTTTGAAAACTTAAGTTGGGAAAGTATTCAAGCAAATTTTTCCTATTACGTTGATTTATTAGAAGTTTACTTAAGAGGTGTTTCGCACTATGAGTTTATACCTTACTTGCTCTTGAGTTTGTTTATTGCAGGTATGATTATAAAATTAAAAGCACTCGCACATTGGTCTGCATTTTTACTTTTATCTGTTTTAGTACTATTGATTTGGCCATATCAGCAAGGAGTAAGGTTTCTATTTGTTTGTTTGCCTTTTCTATTCTTCTTTATACTAGTTCCTATAGAACAAGCTCCCAAATGGCCTAAATTGATTTTAATCTATCCATTCTTTGCATTAATGGCTTGGAGTTTTTTATCCGAAACTATGGCTCAAAACCAGAAAAATTTAGATTTAGAAACTAACCAAATTTATCAGCAAGATAATCTTGCCCTTTATGACTATATAAAAGAAAATTACACTAAGGAGGATACCATCATCTTTTTTAAGCCTCGTGTTCTCAGAATGTTTTGTGGAGTTAAATCAATCTACTTGCTACCAGATAGTTTTATGCAATCTCCCTATCCCACTTTAATAACAAGTCCATGGTTTCCGCCAAGGGGAATAGATTCTAGCCTTTTTGTTACCAGCTTTGGACCTTATGGAATTTTTGAAAAGGCTATTCTTCCTTAAAAAAGTTTCTATGAAAAAGTAGAATAGATGCTACTCCACAGGTGATTGCTGAGTCAGCGATATTAAACACAGGACGGAAAAAGATAAAATATTCTCCTCCCCAAATAGGAACCCAATCGGGTAAGAAGCCTTCGTATAACGGAAAGTAAAGCATGTCAACTACTTTGCCATATAAAAATCCTGCATAACCTCCTTCAGCAGGCATTAAACTAGCCACTTGATAATAGCTCTCATTAAATATTAATCCATAAAAAGCACTATCTAAAATATTACCTAAAGCGCCTGCAAAGATTAAAGCAGCACTAAACATCAGGCCCTTGCCAGCTCCCTTTTTTGGCATTTGAAAGATATACCAACCAATTAAACATACCGCTATTATGCGAAATACACTTAAAATCAACTTTCCATAATCTCCGGCTAGCTCCAAACCAAAAGCCATCCCGTTGTTTTCGGTAAAATGAATAATAAACCAATCACCAAAAACAGGAATTTCTTCTGCTAATTCCATATTGGTTTTTACCCAAATTTTACTGGCTTGGTCTATAAACAAAACCGCTAATATGACTATTAGCGGCATAGTATAAGAAGACTTAGGCTTCTCCATATAATCCTTTTAAATTAGCTCTGAGCTTCTTTCGCTTCAATCGATAAGGTAGCGTGAGGAACGGCTCTTAATCTTTCTTTGGGAATCAATTTTCCAGTAACACGGCAAACTCCGTAGGTTTTGTTGCTTATTCTCGTTAAGGCATTCTCCAAATGCGTAATAAACTTTTCTTGACGAACAGCCAATTGCGACATTTCTTCTCTTGAAAGGGTATCTGAGCCATCTTCCATCATTTTAAACGAAGGTGATGTATCTTCAGTTCCATGATCGTCTTTATGTGATAATGAGTTTCTCAAACCCTCTAAATCATTTCTTGCCTCTTTCAACTTATCGTTAATAAGCGTTTTGAATTCTTCTAATTCTTGATCGTTGTATCTTTCTTTTTCTGCCATTGTATTTCTTATTTAAGCCAAGCTCAAAGAAACATAAGTTTCAAGCTCTTGGTCGATTTCTATTTTGTATTGTTTTTCAGCAACTTCGTCTACGATTTCTAGGCTAGTTGCTAGGGTTTCCGAACAAATATAATCTTTATTCTGTTCAACTGCCCCCTTGATTTCAGCAACATTTTGAACTTTTAACGTTATCTTATCTGTAACCTCTAAACCAGCCTCTTTTCTAAAGTTTTGAATGCGATTTACCATTTCTCTGGCTATTCCTTCATTAATTAAAGCCTCTGTTAAACTCACATCTAAAGCAACGGTGTATTTACCCTCAGTAGTAACTAACCAACCTGGAATATCTTCTGAGCTGATTTCAACATCGCTTACATCTAAGGTAATTTTTCCGCCCTCAACATCCAATTCTATGCTTCCATTTTGCTCTAAACTCGCTATTCCTTCTTGGCTCATTTGATTTACAGCAGCGGCCACTAACTTCATTTGCTTGCCAAATTTTGGCCCTAGCTTTTTAAAGTCTGGTTTTATCTTTTTTACTAAAACACCTGCTGTTTCTTCAAGGTACTCCAATTCTTTTACATTCACTTCTGAAAGAATCAAATCTTCCACTTCTTGGAGTTGTCTTTTAAATTTCGGATCAAGCACAGGAACCATCATTTTCTGAAGTGGCTGACGTACCTTCATTGATTCTTTTCTTCGCAATGAAAGCACCATAGAAGATAGCTTTTGTGCTATTTCCATTCGTTCTTCTAAGTCAATGTTAATATGTGCTTCATACACCTTACCAAAATCAGATAAATGAACCGACTCAGCACTTTCTTGACCACTTATTTGATTCAAATCTTGGTATAAACGATCGGCATAAAAAGGAGCGATTGGTGCACTTAATTTGGCTACGGTCTTCAAACAATGATATAAGGTTTGATATGCCGAAATTTTATCTTCGGTGTATTCCCCTTTCCAAAAACGACGACGACAAAGCCTTACATACCAATTACTTAAATGATCGGTTGTAAACTCTTGAATGGCTCTACCTGCCTTGGTGGGTTCAAAATCAGCAAACGATTGATCTACCGTTTTGATTAGCGAATTCAATTTTGATAAAATCCATCGATCAATTTCTGGCCTTTTTCCCAAGTCAACATCCGCCTCTTGGTATTTAAACCCATCTATATTGGCATATAGTGCAAAAAAGTTATAAGTGTTGTATAGCGTTCCAAAAAACTTTCGTTGAACCTCAACAATCCCTTCTAAATCAAACTTTAAATTATCCCAAGGTTGGGCATTGGTTACCATATACCAACGAGTAGCATCCGGACCGTATTTCTTCAAAGTTTCAAATGGGTCTACAGCATTGCCTAAACGCTTCGACATTTTTTGGCCGTTTTTATCAAGCACCAAGCCGTTAGAAACTACGTTTTTGTAAGCTACTGAATCAAAACACATGGTAGCTATGGCATGAAGCGTAAAAAACCAACCTCTGGTTTGATCGACTCCTTCTGCTATAAAATCAGCAGGATAAAAACCGTTTTCTTCAATTAGCTCTTTGTTTTCAAACGGATAATGCCATTGTGCGTAAGGCATAGAGCCAGAGTCAAACCAAACGTCAATCAGGTCCATTTCCCGGTGCATGGCTTTACCACTTGGAGAAACCAAAACAATGTCATCAACAAAAGGACGATGAAAATCAAAGGTTTCGTAGTTTTCTTCGCTCATGTTGCTTGGCTCAAAATCAGCCAATGGATTTTTCTCCATCAAACCATTCTCAACCGCTTTCTCACATTCAGCTTTCAATTGCTCTGCCGAACCAATACAGATTTGCTCTTCTCGATCTTCCGTTGTCCAAATAGGAATAGGAATTCCCCAATAACGAGAACGTGATAAATTCCAATCTTGAAGATTTTCTAACCAATTGCCAAAACGACCTTTTCCTGTACTTTCTGGCTTCCAGTTAATGGTATTGTTAAGTTCAATCAATCGGTCTTTTACCTCAGTTGATTTAATAAACCAAGAATCTAATGGAAAGTATAAAACTGGCTTATCAGTTCTCCAACAATGCGGATAACTGTGCTCGTATTTCTGTACATCAAAAGCACGGTTGGCTTCTTTCAATTTAATTGAAATTTCAACATCTACTGATTTCTCAGGGGCTTTACCGTCTTCGTAGTACTGGTTTTTTACATACATCCCAGCAAAATCTGTCACCTCTTCGGTAAATCTTCCTTGGTTGTCTACTAAGTGCAATGCGCCAATGCCATTGGCTTTAGTCACTCGAAAGTCATCTGCACCATAGCTTGGCGCTAAATGAACAATCCCAGTTCCATCTTCAGTAGTTACAAAATCGCCTAAAATTACTTTAAAGGCGTCACCCTCTTCTGGTTGTTTGTAGGGTAGTAATTGCTCGTAGCGCAATCCTTCTAAATCAGTTCCCTTGAATTCTTCAACTATTTCATAAGGAATTTTCTTCCCATCATTCTCATATTCATCTAAGCCAAGTGACTCATGTTTTGAATTAAACCATTTCCCCAATAAATCTTTGGCAAGAACTACCGTAATAGGCTCATGAGTGTATTTGTTAAAGGTTTTTACTTTCACATAAGTGATTTTTCCACCAACACCTAAAGCTGTATTCGATGGTAAAGTCCAAGGAGTAGTGGTCCAAGCCAAAAAGAAAAGCTCTCCATGCAAATCGCTAAAAAGAAACTTTGATTCTTCATTTTCTACCACTTTAAACATAGCCGTGGCAGAAGTATCTTTTACATCTCGGTAGCAACCAGGTTGATTTAATTCATGGCTACTTAATCCCGTACCCGCTGCAGGAGAATATGGCTGAATCGTATAGCCTTTATAAATCATGCCTTGATCATAAAGCTTTTTAAGCAAGTACCAAACCGACTCAATGTATTTGTTTTTGTAGGTAATGTATGGATCATCCATATCTACCCAATACCCCATTTTTTGAGTTAGGTTATTCCATACGTCGGTGTAACGCATTACGGCTTCTTTACAACGGGCATTATACTCTTCTACCGAAATACTTTTCCCAATATCTTCTTTGGTAATTCCAAGCTCTTTCTCAACCCCTAATTCAACTGGTAAACCGTGTGTATCCCAACCAGCTTTTCGTTTTACTTGAAACCCCTTCTGAGTTTTATAACGACAAAAAATATCTTTAATCGCTCTCGCCATTACGTGGTGAATGCCTGGTAAACCATTGGCAGATGGTGGACCTTCATAAAAAACAAAAGGCGTTTTACCTTCTCTTGTTTCTATACTTTTCTGAAAGGTATTATTTGCTTCCCATTCTGCAAGCACTTCATCGGCTATGGACGATAAATCTAATTGCTGATATTCCTTGTATTTACTCATGAAACTCTACTTCGTTACACATCTATATAGTGGGGCGCGAATTTACGAAAAGAACTCAATACCCAAGGGACTTTAAACTTCTTTACATAAGCTAAACTAGCTCATTTTCAAAGCACTGAATAGCGCTTAACATTTAGGTCAGAAAAAGTTAATCTTCTTAACTCTAAACTAACAAAAAGCCACACCATTCATAAAGTTTCCATAAAACGAAAAGGTGGACTTACTTAACCCTTGCCCGCTACTTTAGCCCCTTAAATTCATTTAAAATCAAAAACCCAAAAATTGTTATGAAAAGATTTTATCCTTTTCTATTTATGCTAGTCCTTAGCATAAGCGGTTTTGCTCAATTGAGCATGACCAACAGTGGCACTGCCGCTGTAATCACTTTCGATGGTACCCTAAGCGGTGTAAACGAAGGTGCTTTTAATGGAACCGGCCTCGAGGCTACTCCTTTGGTAGGACAATTAGATTCTGATGCTTGGCTATTTGATGGCTTTAGTACGGGAACAACCACTTTTGGTGGAAGCTTTACCACAGGTGACCATGCAAAAGGATTTTCAACCGGTGGTGAAACTTCAGGTGGTATTTATGCCTTTGAAGTAGCAGCAGGCGATACAGCTTTAGGCGTTCATCCAACAGGTTCGGATTTTACACCTGGAAGTATCACTCTTAAGGCTACCAATAACATTGGAATTACAACTGATAGTATAACCATTTCATATACTTTGTACATCAATAATGATGCTACAAGAGCGAATTCATTTAACCCATCTTATTCTACAGACGGAACAAACTTTACAGCGCTTTCTACTTTAGATGAAACATCAGTAGAACTTGATCAAGGTTCTGTGAACTGGGTAGCATACCAAAAAGACACCACTCTTCTTGTGAGTGTAGCTAACGGAAGCGACTTTTTCATCAAGTGGGATAGTGATGACATTAGCGGCGGAGGAAGTAGAGATGAATTTGCTTTGGATAACATTAGCATTACTGCTTATGGATCAACTGGAGCTCCTTCAAACTACACCCTTCAAATTTTACATGCTTCTGATTTAGAAGGTGGCGTTGAAGCAGTAGATAGAGCAAAATATTTTGCTGCTATTGTTGATACATTAGAAGATGAATATGCCAACAGCATCACTCTTTCAGCAGGTGACAACTATATTCCAGGTCCTTTCTTTAATGCGGCTGGAGACCAAACTACCTTTAGAGATAATGGAGTATTTAACAATGTATACAACCGTCACTTTGGTGTTACCACTTACAATGGATTAAGAGAAACGCCAGGAAGAGCAGACATTACCATTATGAACTTAATTGGCTTTGATGCTTCTGCAGTAGGTAATCACGAATTTGATGCTGGCGCAGATGCGGTTGCCGATATTATTCAAAATGATTTTAGAACTCCAAACGGACCTGGATCTGACCGTTGGGTAGGTGCTCAATTTCCTTACTTAAGTGCAAACCTTGATTTTTCAAACAGCGGTTCTCTTGGCGGACTTTATTCTGCTAATGTTTTAGAGAATACAGATTTCGTTTCAGGCCCAACTCAATCTACAGCAGGAACTTCTAACATTAACAAGATTGCTGCTGCCACTTACATTACCAGAGGTGGTGAGAAAATTGGTGTAGTAGGTGCTACTACTCCTTTTCTTTCAACTATTTCTTCTCCAGGTGATGTTACGGTAAAAGGACCTTCTACTAATGATATGATGCAGTTAGCTGCTGAAATTCAGCCTTGGGTTGATTCTTTAGTGAACAATCATGGAATAAATAAAATCATCTTAGTTACTCACTTGCAACAAATCGCTTTAGAAGAAATGCTAGCTGGTATGGTAAACAATGTAGATGTAATTATTGCCGGTGGTTCTGATGCTATTCTTGCAAACAGCAACGATAGATTGAATCCAGGTGATGTGGCAGTAAAGCCTTATCCAGTTATGACAACCAACGGAAATGGCGACCCACTTGCCATTGTAAGTACTGATGGTGAATACAGTTATGTAGGACGTTTAGTGGTAGAGTTTGATGCCAATGGAGTTTTGGTTCCTTCTGCTATTGACTCTATGATTTGTGGCCCTTATGCCGCTGACTCTGCGATGGTTGCTGCTACTTGGGGAACCTTTAGCAATGCGTTTGCTGACCCTAATGGTAAAGCTGCTTTAGTGGATTCAATCACTTCTGCGGTTAGAGGAATTGTAATTGCGAAAGACGGAAACGTTTTTGGACAAACTTCGGTTTACTTAAACGGTGAAAGAACATCTGTTCGCTCTGAAGAAACCAACTTCGGAAACCTTTCTGCAGATGCTAACCTTTGGACAGCACAACAGTTTGATCCTTCAGTTGCCGTTTCTATTAAAAACGGTGGAGGTATCAGAGCTGCGATTGGTGAAGTGGTAGAAACTGCTCCAGGACAATTCCAATATTTACCACCACAAGCAAATCCAGTTTCTGGAAAAGCAACAGGTGAAGTAAGTCAGTTGGATATTGAAAACTCTTTGCGTTTCAACAATGGCTTAACTGTTCTTGATTTAGATGCAAACGGATTAAAAGCGGTAATCGAACATGGTGTTGCTGCTTGGGCTCCAGGTGCAACTCCAGGACAATTCTGTCAAGTAGGTGGAGTTCAATTCTCATTTGACCCATCAATGGCAGCTGGCAACCGAGTAAGAAGCATGATTCTTGTTGATGCAAGCGGAAATACAACTGATACCATTGTTAAAAACGGTACTGTTTACGGAAATGCTTCTAGAACAATTAAGGTAGTTACTTTAGATTTCCTTTCAGGTGGTGGTGATGGATACCCTTACCCAACTGTTGGAAGCAACTTTGTTGACCTAGATACAGTTACAAACATACCTGTGGGTGCAGCTAGCTTTGCTCCAACAGGTTCTGAACAAGATGCCTTGGCAGATTACTTAGTAGCTCAATATGCTGCAAACCCATTCAATGAGGCTGATGAAGAGGCTAAGTTTGATAACAGAATCCAAAATTTAAGCATTCGTCATGATGGTATTTTTGGAACTACGGTTGCTTTTGATGAAAGCCGAATCAGTGTGGAAGAAAATGCAGGTACATTGAGTTTACAAGTAAACTACAACAACCCATCTACCACAGATACTGAGATCAGATTTAGAGTAATGGGCATCAGTACAGCTGACGCATCAGATTACACCATTGCCAGTTTAACTGATACCGCTAGAGCAAACCAAACAGGAAGCTTTAACTTAAGCGTTTCTATTGTGGATGATAATACTACAGAAGCTGACGAAATCATTTTCATTGAAATTGATAACGACTCTACAGATTATGATGTTGAGCAAAACGATGAAAGATACATGCTTGTATTCATTAGAGACAATGAAAACGTTGGACCAACAGCAAATGGAAACTTGAGCTTAACGAGATTACCAAGCTACCAAGGCTTAGTAAATTCAGGAAGTACAGAAATTTTGGATTACGATCCAGTTTCACAAAGAATGTTTGTAACCAACTCTGATAACGACAGATTTGAAATTCTTGACTTTAGCAATCCTTCTGCTATTGTTAAAATTGATTCGATTGATGTTTCAAACTTTGGAGCTATTAATAGCTTAGCTGTACACGGAAGTGTTGTTGCTTGTGCGATTGAAGGAGCAAACACAAACAGTAATGGAGTTATTGCTTTTTACGATACCAATGGTGTTGCTTTAAGCAATGTAACAGTTGGTGTTTTACCAGATATGGTAACTTTTTCACCAAATGGAAACACTGTAGTGGTTGCTTGTGAAGGCGAACCAGATGACACTTACACAACTGACCCTGAAGGTTCAATTGCTATTATTGATGTAAGCGGAGGTATAGCGAACGTAACTGCTTCTAATGTAACTCTATTAAACTTCAACGCTTACGATTCTCAAATCAATACATTGAGAACTGCAGGAATTCGAATCTTCGGACCTAGTGCTACCGTTTCTCAAGACATGGAGCCCGAATATGTAACGATTAGTGAAGACAATACTACAGCTTACGTAGTTTGTCAAGAAAACAATGCTTTAGTGATTGTAGATTTAACCACAAATACCATTAGCAGCATTGCCCCTCTTGGTTACAAAGACCACTCTTTGGCTAGAAATGGTTTTGATACCGATAGAAATTCAGATAATATTCACATTGCGAGTGGACCATTTAGAGGTTACTACATGCCAGATGCCATTGCAACTTACAAAGTAGCTGGAACAAATTATGTGGTTTCTGCAAACGAAGGTGATTCAAGAGATTACAACGGTTACAGTGAAGAAGCTCGTTTTGATGACTTAACGCTTGACCCAACCATGTTCCCGAATGCAGAAGAGTTGTTTGAAGCCTATGGCGACATTAAAGTAACGCTTGCACAAGGTGACACAGACAACGATGGCGACTATGATGCTGTTTACACTTATGGAGCACGTTCTTTCTCTATTTGGAATGGAACAACTGGTGCTTTGGTTTACGATAGTGGTGACGATTTCGAGCAAATTGTTTCTAACGACCCTTACTATGTTGGTTTATTTAATTCAAATGAAGATGATGCTGACAATAAAAACCGTTCTGACGATAAAGGACCAGAGCCTGAAGCGGTAACCTTAGGTAAATTCGGAAACACCACTTATGCTTTTATCGGTATGGAAAGAACTGGCGGTGTAATGGTTTACGACATTACCAATCCTGCTGCTCCTGCTTTTGTGACTTTTGACATTCCAAAAGACACGATTTCAGGTGCCGGAGATCAAGCTCCAGAAGGTTTAGTATTTATTGACTCTACCGATAGCCCAACAGGATTACCTTTATTAGTGGCTGCTAATGAAGTAAGTAAAACCTTAAGCATTTGGGAGATCGCTGACAATACCGTTTCCTTGTTTGAAAACAAGAAAGCAGTAAGCAAGCTAAGCGTTTACCCTAATCCAGCTTCTGAGCAGGTATTTGTAAGTGCTGAAGGCGAGTTAATTGAGCAAGTTCAAATTTATGATATGAACGGAAGACTAGTACGTGAGTACAGATCAACCAAAGCAGTTCAAATCATTGATGTTCAAGATTTAGACGCTCAAGTGTATTTGATTAAAATACAAACAGAAAACGGAATTAGCACCAGCAAGCTGAGTGTGAAGTAATTTCGAGAATACCCTTTCTAAGAATCCCCCTAAGCCAAGAATAGATGTGGCTTAGGGGGATTTTTTTTAAGAGTAGATAATTATAAAATGCACTATTTAATATTTAATCACCTTTTTCCTAACTAGGCCTTTTTGATTTGATACTTGCACTATATAAACTCCTTTTGGCCAAGTTTGGCAATCCAATTCAGGGTTTCTTCCGTTTAACTTTTTACGAAGTATTAGGCTACCATTGGCTTTAAAAACACTTAGCCAAAGTGCTGTCTCTCCCCAATTGGAAAAATCTATATTCAGCTTTTCTTTTGCTGGGTTGGGGTAAATCGTCAATTGTTTTTCAATGCTATTTTCACCCAAAAAGGGAGGGTCGGTCAACTTTATAGTTTCAATTAAACGCTCAGAAGAATCAGCTAAACCCGTGGTGTAATACAGAGCTGCAGCAGACTTAAAAGACATGCCTCCTCTTCTTCCTTCTCCAGGCAAATCTGGCAACTTTTTCCATTGGTCAGTCTGCAAATCATATTCCCAGCATTCATTTAAAAAATTCAGTGAACTATCATTTCCACCGATGGAAAACAGTTTGTTTCCAAGGGCATACAATTTGGTGTAGTTTCTCCCTCCTTCCGGGTGCGTGCTTAGCAAAGTCCATGAATCTAAAGTTGGATTGTATTCATACAATCCCTGAGTGTAAAGCAAGGTATCATCTAAACCAAATGCCAAATAACCCTTTCCATTGAATGCGCAAGCTCCAGAACGCCAACGTGGTCCAAAAGGCAAATCTTGCTTTTGTTGCCAATGGTCTGAATTCATATTGTAGGCCCACACCTCAGCCAAGGCATTATTTCCTTGGTTTTTTCCACCAATAATATACGCGATGCTATCAATAACAAAAGAGGCAGCACCACTTCTAGCAGCAGCAGGGATTGCACTTTTGGTTTGCCATTGATTGGTATTTGGTTGATACTGCCATAAATCTCCTAAAAAACTGGAAGCGTAGCCCCCAAAAATATAGCCGTAATTATCGGAAGCAAAACCGCATGCATATTGTCTTTCTTGACCAGTAGGCAAACTTGCTTGTACTTGCCACTGCTCTGTAATTAAGTTAAAAGCATAAAAATCTCCAAGGGGAATAAAAGGCTTTACACCAGTTCCACAATAAGCCATAGAATCTATGGTAAAACAAGCCCCGTCATCTCTTCCGTCGGATGGAAAATCGGCTACTTGAATCCAAGATTGAGCTTGAATGAAAAACCCTAAAAAGGAAAGAGCCAATAAAAAGTAGGTTTTCTTCATGGTTCTAATTTAAGAGAATAATGGCTAGTTCGGGTTCTTCGGCTTTCTGTGCGTCCGGACTCCTCGAAGGCCGTTTTCGGACTCCTCGGCTCCCTGCACTTTCGGACTCCTCGGCTCCGCTCGGAGTCCGAAAGTAAAAAGGACTTCGAGCAGCCTGTGCTGAGCGAAGTAAAGGTAAGTCAAGAGCTCTTTTTTTAAATGGTAGCAATCACCTTTAACTCTATGGCAATGGGTGTTGGTAAGCTTTTAATCTCTAGTGTAGTTCGGCAAGGTTGATTGTCTTTAAAAAACTCGGCATACAAGCGATTGTATGTCTTAAAATCATCTTTCATATTGGTGAGAAAAACGGTAACGTCTACTACATTTTCCCATTTCGCGCCAGCTTCTTCTACAATGGTTTTTACATTGTTAAAAACAGAAATGCATTGTTTCTCTATGTCGTAAGAAAGAATGTTTCCTTCATCATCTAATTCCACTCCTGGAATTTTTTTAGTGCCTCTTTCTCTAGGCCCCACTCCCGATAAAAACAAGAGGTTTCCAACTTTTCTTGCATGTGGATATGCTCCAACTGGTTCTGGTGCTTTCTGTGAATCAAATTTATCGCTTGCCATTTCTGCTTTTTTTACAAAGGTAAAAAAGAAGAAGGATAAAGAACGAAAGCTCAAAGTAGACTTTCAGCCTTAATTTATCAACTCCCTACGAAATAGTTAATGTCCAAAATAACGCAGGAAGGACTAACTTTGACATGAATTTTCTCCATTAAATAGAAATACAAAATGAACCTTGGTACAATCCTTACAACAGCTATTTTAAGTCTATTACTTTCATGCGGAAACCTTGATGAGGTTCTTCGAGAAATTGACAATTACGGCACAAGCAACACCATTCCAACGCAAACTGAAATGGCCAATGGCTTAAAAGCGGCCTTGGTAAAGGGTACGGAAATGGGGGTAAGCCAATTGCACCAAAGTGGTGGATTTTTAAATGATCCAAAAGTCAAAATTCCATTTCCAGAAGACTTGGTTAAAGTAAAAAACACCTTGGTAACTATTGGCTTAGAATCACAAGTGGAACAAGTGGTAAACTCTTTAAATGCAGCCGCAGAAGATGCTGTAATTGAAGCAAAACCACTTTTTGTAAACGCCATTAAAGAAATGACCATAGCTGATGCAAAAGAAATTTTGTTTGGTACAGATACGGCAGCTACTTCTTACCTAAAAAGTAAAACCCGATTGGGTTTAGAAGCGGCCTTTAAACCTAAAATTAGTGCTTCTTTAGATAAGGTAAATGCGACTAAATATTGGAGTGACGTCATTGGAACTTATAATAAAATACCCCTCGTTAACAAGGTAAACGAAGACTTGCCAGCCTATGTAACCGACAAGGCTATTGATGGATTATTTCTTCAAATTGCACAAGAAGAGGCTGCCATTCGCGAAAACCCTTTAGAAAGAACTACAGATATATTGAAGAAGGTTTTTGGATATGCGGATACTGAGCAGCAGTAAACCATTTAGCCAGCTCGCTGTTGAATTAAAATGCCTTTGCTAAGCTTCACTGATAAAGGAATTTACTGCGAAAGAGCCAAGATTTACATTGACCCTTGGAAACCAGTAGACTATGCCATGATTACGCACGCTCATGCCGATCATGCAAGAGCAGGAAGCAAGCATTACCTTAGCACTTCAGCTTCTGTTCCAATTATCAAACATCGTTTGGGTCATCAAATTTCTATTGAGGGAGTTGCGTATGGGGAAGTACGAAACATTAATGGAGTAAAATTCTCTTTTCATCCGGCAGGACATATATTTGGAAGTGCTCAAATTAGGGTGGAATACAAAGGAGAAGTTTGGGTAGCATCAGGCGATTATAAACTGGAAGATGATGGCTTTTCCACTCCCTTTGAACCTATAAAATGCAATACGTTTATAACAGAGTGCACTTTTGGTTTGCCAGTTTTTTCATGGAAAAATCAGAGGGAGATTTTTGAAGAAATAAACCAATGGTGGCAAAGCTGCAAAATGAATAATAAAGCGGCTATTTTATGTGCTTATTCTTTAGGAAAAGCCCAGCGTTTGCTGCAAGGAGTTGACACTACAATTGGAAATATATACACGCACGGTGCTATAGAAAACACCAATCAGCTTATCCGAGAGATGGGTGTGCATTTAAATGAAACCACTTACCTTGATTCGGAAGAAAAGAAAAAGTCATACGCTGGAAGTTTAATTCTTGCACCTCCATCTGTCTTGGGTAGTGCATGGCTAAAAAAGTTTCGGGCTTTTGAAACAGGTATGGCTTCGGGCTGGATGAACATCAGAGGGATGCGAAGAAGACGCTCAGTAGATCGAGGATTTGTTCTTTCTGACCATACAGATTGGCCAGGTTTAAACCAAGCCATAGCAGCAACACGCTGCCAAAAAGTAATTGTAACGCATGGTTACACGTCTATATTTAGTCAGTATTTGCAAGAGAAAGGCTATGAAGTAGCCATAGAAAGCACTGAGTTTGAAGGTGAGGTGGTGGATTGAGATAAACTCAAATCCATTTTTTCTTACCTTTATTAAAACTTAAAATTTCCGACTATGAAAAAATTTCTACTTTTTAGTATCTCCTTTTATGCTTTAATTTCATCTTTAGCCGCTCAAAATTGGAGGCCATTTAATCCAAATGATACAATTCGGCATTATTTAGCTGAAGATTCTGTTGGTAATAGCTTCACCGCTGATCGATTGAACCCTATGATAACATTAATGGTTAATACATCGATCACTCAAAATAACGTTAAAACGCTTTCCTTAAACAGAGGTTACTCTCAACTAGAGAATTCTGATCCTTCAAATGCATCAAGAGTTTATCCAGTTCTTAGTAGGATTCTCGGTAACAAAATAGAATTTAAAATTGATACCACAGAAATAACTGCTTCAAACAGTGTTAGTGGTTTTAACTATTACAAATTGTATTTCCCAACTAATCTGCCAAATATAAGTTTTGAGCTAGGGCGAACAGATAGTACAGTTTTCCATGCAATAGTTGACTCTACCTACCAAATGTCAATTCCAAACTATGGAATGGATTCTGTAAAAAGGTTAAGTATATCAACAAGTGCTATTTACCCTGCTAGTCCATATTCTACTGTATTTAATGGAGCAAAAATAGAGTTGTCAAAAAATAATGGATTACTAAGAACAATTGACTTTTCTTCTCTAGAAAAAGTCAATTATTACACCCTATATAGTTTTCAAGATACAAATACCGTTTTTACGAATAGAGAGCACTACTTATTTGACTCTGGAGATGAAATTCATTATATAAATTCTTATAATCTAACAGGTCCTGGGTCATCATCAGGATATGAGAATGTTAAAGTGAAAATTCTCAGTAAACAAGTAAGAAATGATTCATTAGTAGGAACATATCAATATACATCTATTCCTTTTTATGTTTCTTTAAATCCAGTTAGTGAAGTTAGAAGCTATAGTATTGCTTTGTCTGACACCATTATTGATAACTTGGCATCACAGGTTTATCTTAATTCAAATCAATTTTTGTTTTGTTTTCAATCTGGAAGTTTATATAGCGAGTATTTCGCTATTGACGAAAGTGAGACAAATTATATGCTTTCATTTGTTAGTAAACAAGGACAGAATCACCAATTTTCGGCAACTTGTGATTCTGTAAATACTTCAAGTGGCGGTCTATCTGGAAACTATAAGATAAGAAGAATAGGTGTAGGGTTTCCGAGCTTTCCTTTTGATTATGAATCGTATGGAATTGGTGGAGTTGGAACAGCTAGTCAATCTAGAATGGTTGCCTTTGCCACAATTCAAGGCGACACCATTGGTAGTCCCTTAAACTTTAGTACGTCATTAAAGGATTTAGGTTCTCATCAAAATGACTTTACGATTTACCCAAACCCTGTAAAAGATAATCTAAATTTTACTAATGCTACACAAATCAAACTTCTCAAGTTATTTGATCAGAATGGCCGTTTGGTTCTTGAAGAAAAAAGTCCCCAAAGTGAATTGCGTTTAACTAATTTGCCTTCAGCTTTGTATTTTATTCAAATCGAAATGCAATCTGGTGAGCTAATAAATCATAAGCTGATAAAGCAGTAGAACCTTTTTCAAAATCATTTTTCGTGCTTCCTTGTTAACTTCATGGCATGAAAGATTTTGTCCATTTGTTTCAGCAATTAGATCAAACCACCAAAACTACGGTTAAGGTAAATGCTTTGGTGTGCTATTTTGAGCAGGCAACCGACATGGACAAATTATGGACAATTGCCATATTGAGTCATCGGCGCCCTAAACGAAGTGTTAAAACCAATTTGCTCAGGGCTTGGGCCGCAGAAGTAGCTAATACTCCCATATGGTTGTTTGAAGACTCCTATCACATTGTAGGTGATTTGGCTGAAACCATGGCTCTGATTCATCCCAATCAAGAAAGCAAGTCCGATAAATCATTAAGCGATTGGATTGAATTCCTTATTTCTTTACAAGAGCTTGAAGAGGCTGAGAAGAAAGAAAAAGTGCTTTGGGCCTGGAACCAATTGCACCAAACGGAACGTTTCATCTTTAACAAATTAATCACCGGTGGTTGGCGAATGGGCGTTTCTCAAAAACTCATGACTAAGGCGCTTTCGCAATACACCAACATTGATGAAAATAGCTTGGCGCATCGTTTAATGGGCAACTGGAAGCCCCAAGAAACTTCTTTTCAAAAGTTGGTTATTCAAGCTAATGGAGGAGAAAACTTATCGCAACCCTATCCTTTTTATCTCGCTTACCCCTTAGAAAAAGAACCAATCGAATTAGGGACTCCAAAAGATTGGCTGATTGAACGAAAATGGGATGGTATTCGAGGTCAGCTGATTGTGCGTGAAGAAGAACTATTTATTTGGTCTAGAGGTGAAGAATTGGTAACCGAACGATTTCCTGAATTAAATGAATTGAAAGATGAACTACCCTCAGGTACAGTCATAGATGGAGAAATACTAGCCTATGAAGATGGAAAACCATTAAACTTCTCAGTGCTTCAAAGTCGAATTGGTCGTAAAACAGTAAGTCAATCCATTCTTAAAAAAGCTCCTGTTGTGCTTATGGCTTATGATCTGTTAGAACATGAAGGAAAAGACATACGGCATGAGCCACTAAGCATACGAAGACAAATTTTAGAATCATTGTTCCAAAAAGTAAACTCGGCAAAACTTTTACTGTCTCCTAGCTTGCATTTTAACAATTGGGAGGAGGTGGCTAAAGAAAGAGAAGAATCAAGAAAATACTTGGCCGAGGGTTTTATGCTCAAGCAAAAGAACTCCATTTACCAAGTTGGCCGAAAAAAAGGTGATTGGTGGAAATGGAAAATGGACCCATTAACGATTGATGCTGTGCTTTTATATGCCATGAGAGGACATGGTAGACGAGCAAATTTATACTCCGATTACACCTTTGCGGTTTGGAAAGGAAATGAACTCGTGCCGTTTACTAAAGCTTACTCCGGCTTAACGGATGAAGAGATCAAAAAAGTAGATGCTTTTGTAAAGAAGAACACGCTTGAGCGATTTGGGCCTGTGAGAAGTGTAATACCAGAGCTTGTTTTTGAAATTGCCTTTGAAGGCATTGCCAAATCAACACGGCATAAGTCGGGAGTAGCTTTGCGTTTTCCACGTATGCACCGTTGGCGAACAGACAAAAAAGCAAAAGAAGCCAATACACATAAAGATTTGCTGGATTTGTTGGAGCTTTATATGTAGCGAGTTTTTATTAAAAAGGTTATTACACAAAGAGCACGAAGTATACTCAGAGTTTCACTAAGATTCTTACTCTTTAAATAGTACTTTGTGATTCTTATTATCCCTCTGTGATGTGCTTCTTAAAAGCAAAAGTTATTACACAAAGTACGCGAAGAAGACAAAAAGCTTCACTGAGGTTGGTCTTTAAAAAGTACTTTGTGGCTCTTTGTGTATCCTCTGTGTTTCTCTGTGTTTCTCTGTGAAACAACCTTACACTATCTAATTGATTATTCTTTTAATTCCATGCTTCATTACAGAAACATGAAAGTTCAACAACAATCCGAGTTTATAATCTCCCAATCGAAGATAAGTCAATACCTGAGCTGTGTGCACATCAGTTAACGATTCAACGGTTTTTATTTCTAATACTAACTTATCATTCACTAGTAAATCAATTCTATAGCCATGATTTAACTTTATTTCCTTATAAACTATAGGCATTGGTTTTTCTTCATTCACCTTTAAACCTGCCAGCTTCAATTCATGAGCTAAACATTTTTGATATGCTGACTCCAGTAGGCCTGGACCTAATTTCTTATGTACTTCAATGGCACAACCTATTACAATAGTTGCTAATTCGTTTTCACTATAATTTTCCATGCATTCAATTTAAGAAAATTGTTGGTTGTTACACAAAGCACACGAAGAAGGCACAGAGTTGCACGGAGGTTCTTGCTCTATAAAAGTACTTTGTGGCTCTTTGTATTTCCTCTGTATTTCTCTGTGAAACAACTTAATGAACATAGAATTTATTTACAATTAGCGCAGACCTCTTGACTTTGTTAAATCTTCTTACATTCTTACAAACAAAAGCCATTTTGTATAGTTTTATATATACACCAAACATCACAAAATGGAATATAAAAATTTAGGAAAATCAGGATTAAAAGTCAGTCGAGTATCCTTAGGTTCTTGGCTCACTTTCGGAAAACAAATTGGAAATAACATTGCTGAGGATTTAATGGATCTTGCTTATGATAAGGGAGTAAACTTTTTTGACAATGCAGAAATATACGCCAGAGGAGAATCTGAGCGGGTAATGGGAAAGATATTAAAAGCTAGAGACTGGAGAAGAGACTCTTACATTGTTTCATCAAAAGCATTTTTTGGTGATGGCGGTAAGCTTCCTACTCAAAGAGGCTTAAATCGCAAACATTTAGTAGAAGCTTGTGAGGCTGCTTTAAAGCGCCTCCAGTTGGACTATTTGGATTTGTATTTCTGTCACCGACCCGATAAAGAAACACCAATTGAAGAAACCGTTTGGACCATGCACAACCTCATTCAACAAGGTAAAATTTTGTATTGGGGAACTTCAGAATGGAGCGCTCAAGAAATTATGGAAGCTCATATGGTTGCCAAGCAATACAACTTAATTGGTCCCACTATGGAGCAACCACAATACAATATGCTGCACAGAGATAAAGTAGAAGTTGAATTTGAGCAGATTTATAAAACAGTTGGTTTAGGAACCACCATTTGGTCGCCATTGGCCTCTGGTATTTTAAGTGGAAAATACAACGATGGGATGCCAGAAGAAACTCGTCTTTCTATGGAAGGTTTAGAGTGGTTGAAGGATGCAAATTTGGTAGAAGAAAAACTAGCAAAAGTGAGAAAACTCACTGAGTTTGCTAAAGAATTAGGCACAACTATGCCAAAACTAGCTATTGCATGGACACTTAAAAATGAAAACGTAACAACTGCTATTTTGGGAGCTTCCAAAAAATCACAGCTAGAAGAAACTTTAACGGTTATTGATGACTTAGAATTACTAGATGCTGAAGCAATTGAAAAAATTGAAGAAATTCTAGATAATAAGCCTTACAAGCCTGATTTTTAACCCAATATTTCTTCTAACTGCAACTTTAAAGATTTTGAAGAATGGGTGAGGAAAATAAATCCATCTGGGTTTATTTCCTTCACCCATTTTTGTGTTTCACAATCATGCGCATCGCACATCATGTAAAAAGGTATATCGTAATCTGATTTGATTGCCTTTGCTATTTGGTACCCACTAAATTGACCGCTTAAATCACAATTAATTAATAAAACATCTGGCTGATAGCTTGCTATTGCTTTTTCAACTTGGTTGGTGGTTGCTGCTGCACCTATATACAAATGATTTAATTCTATTATTTCATCGGCTATTCGCTTAACACAAGTTGGACTCGTATCCACAATTAATACTTGTTTAGCCAGTTGATAAACTTGATGAATAGGTTTTCTTGTTGAGAAAAAGTTGGTCAGTGTCATTTTGATTGATTTGTTAGATGCAATGTAAAAACATATCGCAATCAACTAATCAAACCATCATGGACAAAAGGCGGACAACTACAATTGATGGACATAATCCTCAATACTTACTAGCTTTTCGGCAACCAATTTCTTCTTTAATCTAAATCTAGATTTGGTGACACTTTCAGTAGAAATTCCCAAGGTATCTGCAATTTCTGAATGACTCATATTTAAACGAGTTAAAGCTAAAAGTCGCTTTTCCCCTTTGGTAAAGTCAAAGCTTGACTTGGATAATTTTTCAAAAAATCCCGGATGAACTCGCTCAAATAAAGTTTTAAAACGAGTCCAATCCTCGTCAGTTAATATTTTTAATTCGGACAATTGCTCCAACTCTTCAGACTTGGTGTTTTTCAAGAGTTCCAATTCTTCTTCCTTTTCAATTACTTTTTGCTGAAACTTCTTAATGGATTTATTCTTATCCATTAACTCTCTTGTATAAAGTATTAACTCAGATTTATGACTTTCTAACTCCTGTTTGCTATTCTGAAGCTCAAGTTCTACCACTTTCTTTTCTTGTTCTCTTTTTCTTGCTCGAAGTCTAAAAATCAATACTAAGGCAATCAATAAGAAAGACAATCCTATAAAAAACACCAACAATACCCTTTGATTTGCCTTTTCTAGTTCTTGTTCACTTTTAAGTTGCTTGATTTCAGCTTCCTTTTTCGAGAAGTCATATTTTCGTTGGTATTGCTCAATCGCTGCATTTTGCTCCTCCACATAAATGGAATCATCGAAACGCATTGTCATATCTAGATAGTCTAATGCTTCTTTGTATTTACCTGCTGCTCTGTATGCATTTGAAACATAATATGCTGCATCTTTAATTCGATAAAGACTTTTATATTTCAAAGTAGTGTCTAGTGATCTTAAGGTATAATGAATCGCTGAATCATATAAACCCAATCCTTCATAGCTCCTCCCAATGGCTCCTAATGAATAACCTATTCCCCAACCATCATGTATTTTCTCTTTTAGATAAAGGGATTTTTTATTGTAGTACAAAGCACTATCGTAATTAGCCATGTTTCTAAAACAATAAGCAATATTTGAATAATGCTTCCCTAATGAAAAGTAATCTGTATCATTTACAAACTGCATTGATTTCTTTAAGGTGTCAATCGCTTCTAAATTTCTGCCCATTTTGCCAATTGCTGCAGCAAAATTGTTGTAACAGCGGGCTACTTGGTACCAATTACCTACTTTCTTGTAATGCTCTATTGCTTGTAAATTATACTTTTCTGAAAGATTTAGCTTGCCGGCATGCCTATATGTTTCAGCTAAACTACTTTCAGCAATCGCCATGGTTAAAAAATCACCTTTACGCTCGCTTAATTCAAGTGCTTTTATTCCATAATCTACCGCTAAATCGAGCTGATTTTGATCTAAGTAATTTTCAGCTAATCGTGTAAATGACTTGACCATTAAAAGCGTGTCATTAACTTGCTTTGAAATGTCAAGCATTTTCATAAACATAGGTTCTGCTTCTTCAAATAGCCCATAATTTGCTTTGATTTCCCCTATTTCATTAAAAGCTTGATGCTTAATGCTAAGTGACCATTGATTAGTTTCTACAATATCAACAATTGAATGAAAAGCACTATCAAACGAATAAATCCCATTAATTCTAATCTTTTTTAATGACTCTATTTCTCGAAATAAGCTCGTTGAATCTGAACTAGCCAAAACTATCTGCGAAAAGAAACTGAATAGAATTAATAGTGTAAACTTACTTCTCAACATATAGCGAAGATAAAACAAAGCATGTATATCAAATGGTATATTTGAAGTTCCAATTTGAAAATAGACTAACTTAACTTTGAAAAGCTTTCGTTTTCCCAACATTTATGACCAATACTCTATCAAAAAACATCATTTACTTTTATTAGTAATTGCCTCTTTTTTAGTTACTCTTTCAATTTTTTCAAAATATGCTTTGCACTTTCCTTATGGAGATGGTCCTGAGTATATAATGATGACAGAATCTTTTTATAACCATGGTAGTCCCGACTTAAGGCAAGAAGATCCTGAAAGTTATATGAAATATCTTAACTCAAGAAATATTCCTATTCATCGAAATGATGAATACATTAATTATTTCAACAAGTTTGAAAAAGACGTTCCTTTTATGAAGGGATATTATCCCTCAGTCATTAATAATTCTAATTGGTACTCTTATCACTTCTGGTTCTACTCACTACTAAATGTTCCTTCAAGGTATTTTCTAGAGCTTATAGATGGAGATATACAAATCACTTTTTTGTTAACGAACCTTCTTTTAATCTTTATTGCAATTTGGGTTATTATTAACCTAGAAAAACTAAGTTGCGCAGACAAGGTGTTCCTTTCACTTTTTCTAGTTTTTTCGCCTTTACTTTGGTATGTTGATTGGTCTCATGCTGAAGTTTATAGCGGAGTTCTTGTTTTTTTAGGCACCTTATTTTTCTATTACAGAAAATTATACACTTCCATAATTTTGTTTGTATTAGCATCATTTCAAAATCAAACAATCGCCATTTTAGCACTATTGGTAAGTATTAATATACTTATCACACAGGGACTATCTAAGAAAACAATTCTAAAGTTATTTCTTTGCAACTTTTGGGCTTTAATACCCAATCTATTTTATTTTTATTGGTTTAAGGTTGGCTCATTACTTGCCACTGATGGCACCCTTTCAATTGATTCTATTAGTTTTAAGCGTTTTTGGCACTTTTTCTTTGACCTTAATCAAGGTTTAGTATATGGAATACCTTTAATTCTATTTCTTTTTATTACACTTTTCTTATCTGATATAATTAGAAAAAAGTCTTTGAAAATTTATTTTTTACTCATTGGTGTTCCAATTATGTCACTGTTTTTTATGCAAGTAACCAATTGGAATGCAGGGAATGTAGTTATTAAAAGATATGGCGTTTGGATTGCTCCTTTATTTATTATACCTGTTTACTATAGGATTAAAAAAACTAAGCCGAAAACCTTTTACACAGTAATTATCATTTGTTTAGCAAGCCAAGCTTATGCGTTATTTAGCCAACACGATTTTTCTAAAATATACTGGCATGCTAATCAATTAAAACCAATTGCCAAGTGGACATTAGACAATCACCCTTCTTGGTATAATCCTGAAGCTGAGGTTATACTTGAAAGATTAGATCCCGATTCTTATTCTTCTACGGATAGTGTTAGGACATATATAAGAGACGACAGCACCATTACCAAGTTTATATTGAGAGAAGGGGCAGTTCAGCAATTCTTACATCGAGGAGTTTCTCCAAAGGTGGTAGACTCATTAGAGAAAAACCTTTGTTACTTTGGTGGTTATGCTCAAATCAATTTCGAAGATTTTCAGAAAATTGGATACAAGCAAGCTGATGACCAATATATTCCAATAATTGAAAAAGTTAAAGAACAAGCTAGATTAGAGAAGCAAAAACAATATTATAAAGATCAAATTTACAACAACCCTGAATGGCTTGAAGGCATTAGAAATCAATCCATTGAATGGGGCGTTCCGCTTGAAGAAGCCATAAGCATTAATATTGACTATTTAATTGTAAACAAGTAATTAAGCAAATTGATGAAACATTTGAATAAGCAGTTTTGCTTAGTTGTATCCCTGCTAGTACTGTTCCTTATTCTTTTGGGGCACTTTAGTAAAATATCTCCCAAGTACCCTTATGGAGACTCTTTTGAATATATTGTTACCACACAATCTTGGGTAAATCATGGAACACCAAATATAAAATATCAAGATTTAGATAGCTACATTTCTTACTTAGATGGTAAATCTTTAAAAAGAAACAAAGTAAATTACTTCAATTCTTTTCTCAACTATTTGAAATTTTATGAAGAAAATGGAAGTCAAGAAGTAAACGATTGGACCCTTCAACAGGCTGGTATTTTTGTTGCAGAAAATGACAAACTTTATTCCTTTCACTTTCCATTTTATAGTCTTTTAAATGCTCCTGCACAATGGGTCTTTCATTCATTAAATGCCGATATTCGAATAGCATTTATTGCAACAAACTTACTCTTCTTAATTCTTGCCATATACCTTACCTTTAGAGAAAATAGGTTGCCTTTAGCTGAGCAAATTATACTAAGCCTGCTATTTCTTTTCTCTCCAGTGTTTTGGTACATAGACTGGCCACATCCAGAGGTTTTTGCGGGTACTATGGTGTATCTAGCTTGTTTATATTTTTACACCAATAGATTCTATTTCTCGATTTTTCTTTTCTCCATCGCAAGTATGCAGTTTCAACCACTCTTTATCCCCGCATTAATACTTTGTTTATACTTAATTTTTAGAGATGGATTTAAATTGAAAACACTTCTTAAGTTATTTGTTTCTAGCTTCTGGGTACTGTTGCCTTCACTTTATTATCTGTACTTTTTCGGTAAACCCAATCTAATCATAGATCTTGGTTTCTTAGATTCAAATCTTGTAGAGCTAAAAAGGTTATCTAGTTTCTTTTTTGATTTAAATCAAGGATTAATTATTGGCATTCCTTTTATACTTCTCATATATCTGTTTTTCTTCATTTCAGATTTAATTAAAAGAAAACCAAGACCCTATCATTTTGCACTTCTTGTAGTACTTTTCATGAGCTACTTCTTTCTCCAAATGATCAATTGGAATCATGACAATGCTGTTGTTAATCGCTATGTAGTATGGACTAGCATATTTTTTGTTGTAGCCTATTTTATGAGAATTAGACGTTTGTCAAAAGTTTTATTTTTTGTACTTGCTTGCATTGGGATTGGAACACAAGCATGGGCAATTTTTTCCCAAAAGAACTTTCAGGCTATTAATTATGATTCAATGCATCATAATGCCCTTGCAAAATTTGTAATGAGAAACTACCCTTCCTTATACAATCCTGATCCCAGAATATTTAGATTAAGAAATAATCCCTTCATGATTTCCACTAACGATTCCGTGAAAGTTTTCACCAATAAGAAAGACACAATCGTAAAAATATTGATTCATAAAAACTCTCTAAATCAACTGATTCAAAGAGGAATAGAAAAAGAAAAACTGGAGGAGTACAAAGATCAACTTACTTTTTATCAAGATTTTACATACATAAATAAATCAGATCTTGACGCTCTTGGATATGTTCAATCACAAGACACTTTGATTAACCGAATAGAAAAAGATAAATACGACAAAATGATTAAAGATGCATCTCAGAGTTTTAGGAATGACCCATATTGGAGCAGCATTATTCGTAAACAAGCAGAAGAAGCAAACATAAGTTTTGACAGTGCTCTTATTCTGAATGCTAAGTATTCTTATAACTCAGGATATTCTAAACGGAATAATTAAAGGCATTGAAGATGTGATAATCAAGCAAAAAGCTTAACTAGTGCAATATGTTTGGATATTGAGTATTTAACTCGGCAAGGAAAGGAATGTCTTAATTTCAACAAAGAGACAACCCTTCGCCAAACTTCTTGAATTAGTTTAGCTTTAAAAAGCTGAATAACTTAACAATTCCATTCATTGATATTGATTTTAAAACTTGAGGAATTCAAATAAGCCTTTCTTTGAGCTTACCTTTGTTCAAAATGGTCTAATTACATTTGATTTCTATAGAAAGGCATGACAAACAACGAACTTGTAGAATTTTTAAAGAACCAGAATAAAGAAGGAGCTTCTTTTATAGACAAGGTTAAAATTGCATATCGACCAATGGTTTGCCCTTTTAAAGAATTACTTGAACTCTTGCCAGAAAAAGCAAGTGTATTCGATATTGGTTGTGGATCAGGCATGTTTCTATCTTTAGTTAAAGAGTTCAGAAATCCAGATCAGTTAGCTGGAATTGAAATTACGTCACAACTAATTGAAAACGCAAAAAAAGTTTTAGATAGCAAAAACACAAACACCAAACTAGAAGTGTTTGACGGTAAAACAATTCCCGATTTTGTCTCTGATTTTGATTTTATCTTTATGATTGATGTTTTTCATCATATACCTAAAACTCAACAATGGGTATTTCTAGAACAGCTTTTCACTAAAATGAATAGTGGAGCCAAGCTTGTTTTTAAAGACATTGAAGGAAGCCACCCTTTAAAATATTGGAACAAAATACACGACTCCTTATTGGCCGGAGAAATTGGTCATGAAGTGAGTAGTAAAAAAGTACGTCAATTCGTTCAGGCTAAAACCTCATTAAAAATTGAATCCTTTTCTAGTAAACGAATGCTTCTTTATCCACACTATACTTTTGTGATTGAGAAACAGTAAATCATGAAAAACATCATTAAACTTTTAAGGGTAAAGCATTGGGTTAAAAACCTTTTCATTTTTGTTGCCGCTTTTTTTAGCGGTTCACTTAATATTGAAGGCTTAACTCTATTAGTATACACCTTTGCCTCATTTTCTTTAATTGCAAGTAGCATTTATGTTTTAAACGACTATAGAGATATTGAAAGTGATCGATTGCATCCTAAAAAAAGGAATAGACCTTTGGCATCAGGGGCAATAGCTCCAAAATTAGGACTATTGGCTGGTGGAATCAGTCTACTTTTAGGTTTCTCTATTGCTTACTTTACTCTACCTTTAAACGTCCTTCTTCTTATTGCCCTATATTGGATAATGAATGTCTTTTATTCCTTAGGGCTTAAAAAAATATCCATTATAGATCTTGTTTTTGTTGCCGCTGGTTTTGTGTTTCGCGTCATGAGTGGAGCCGAAGCTGTTCAAGTTGAGCTTTCCTTTTGGCTTCTGATGATGACTTTTTTGTTTTCTATGTTTATTGTTATTGGGAAACGAAGAGCCGATTTTGCTGACGGTAACGAAAGTGCAGCACAATTGAGGGCAGTAAACAAAGCTTATAATTTGTCTTTTTTAAATTATGGGATTTTAATTTTTTCTTCTTTCATGCTTGTTTGTTATGTCATGTATACTTATTTCTCACCCTACTTTGCCAATAAAATATATCATGCTTTGCTTTCCTCAGCGCTTGTTTGTGTGGGTTTATTAAGGTACTTACAAGCAATTTTTGTAGAAGGTAAAGGAGGAAACCCTACTGAGTTTGCTTACAAAGACAAAATGACTTTGTTAATTCTTGGTCTTTGGATATTTCATTTTGCGTACCTCATCTATTTAAGTGCCTAATGCAAAAGAAAAGCATTGCCTTTTTTGACTTTGATGGTACCATAAGTCGTTCCGACAGTCTATTACTTTTTTTAAAATACTACCACCCTAGCTTTTTATTTTTTCTCAAAAGCTTTCTTTTTTCACCAGTTTTAATCGCTCAAAAAGTAGGCTTAATCAACAATTCTAAGGCAAAAGAAAACTTAACAAAACTCTTCTTTAAAGGTGAAAACAGCATTGTTTTTAATCAAAAGTGCGACTCTTTTGCTAAAAAAGAATTAGACAAAATTGTCATGCCATCTGCTAAAAAAGCCATTCAAAGTCATTTGAAAAATGGGGTAAAAGTGGTAGTGGTTTCAGCCTCTTTTGAAAACTATTTAATTCCTTACTTCAAACCAATGGGCGTGGAGGTTTTGGCGACTAAACTTAAGGTTAAGCACAACAAAATTGAAGGATCTTTTGATGGTAAGAATTGCTATGGAAATGAGAAAGTTAATCGAATAAAGGAAAGATTTAATCTAGCTGACTTCCAAGAAATTTTCGCTTATGGCGACACAAAAGGAGACAAACCGATGCTTAGCCTAGCTACACAAGCATTTTACAAGCATTTTTCCTGAAAACTTCAATCAAACTTGTTTGTTAATCTCAAAAAGTGAATTGCTGTATCTTTCCCAATCATGAATGCCCTTACGCAAATAGAAAATTGGTTTATCGCTAAAAAGTGGCAGGCCTTCGACTTTCAAAAAGAAAGTTGGGAAGCCTATTTGCAAGGAAAAAATGGTTTGGTTAACGCTCCTACTGGCTCAGGCAAAACCTATGCTTTGGGTTTGGCAATCATTGCTGAATATTTAGAAAACCCCAACAAAAGAGAAAATACACAAGGCATACAAGCCATTTGGATTACTCCCATTCGTGCCTTGGCTAAAGAAATAGAATCTGCCCTAAGCACTGCTTGTGCCGAACTGGATGTGCCTTGGAAAGTGGCCAAACGTACTGGCGACACCTCAGCAAAAGAACGAGCTGCACAAAAGAAAAACTTGCCACAAATTCTGATTACTACACCAGAAAGCTTGCAACTTCTTTTAGCCACCAAAGGCTATGAAAAAATGTTTAAAAACCTAAAGTGCATTGTTAATGATGAGTGGCATGAGCTTTTAGGATCTAAGCGAGCGGTACAAATGGAGTTGGCTCATAGCCGATTAAAGAACGTTTGTTCTAATTTGAAAATTTGGGGCATATCGGCAACGATTGGCAATATGGATGAAGCCATGCAGGTATTGCTAGGCAGTCAATTTAATGAAAGCAATGCGATTTTAATCAAAGCGAATATTGAAAAGAAAATTCAACTGGAGACTTTACTTCCCGATGAGGTTGAAAAATTTCCTTGGGCAGGCCATTTGGGCATTAAAATGTTAGAAAAAGTAGTACCTGTGATTCGCCGAAGCAAAAGCACTCTAATTTTTACCAATACGCGAGCTCAAGCTGAAATCTGGTACCAAAATCTTTTGGATGCCGAACCTTCACTCGCTGGCCAAATTGCCATGCACCATGGCTCCATTAGTCGCGAATTGCGCGATTGGGTAGAAGAAGCCCTGCACGATGAAAAATTAAAGGCTGTGGTTTGTACTTCTTCGCTTGATTTAGGAGTTGATTTTAGACCAGTGGAAACCATTGTACAAATTGGTAGCCCAAAAGGTGTTGCGCGTTTTGTGCAAAGAGCTGGCAGAAGTGGACATAAGCCCGGAGCGCTTTCAAAAATCTATTTTGTGCCTACCCACTCTTTAGAAATTATTGAATCCGCTGCTTTGCGCCAAGCTATGCAAGAAAAGACATTAGAAAGACGGATTCCTTACTTCCGCTCATTTGATGTGCTGATTCAATACTTAGTAACGCTTGCTGTTTCAGATGGCTTTAATCCCAAACAGATTTTCCAAGAAGTAAAATCAACCTTTTGCTTTGACAGTATGAGCGAGGACGAATGGCGGTGGGTTTTAGACTTTATCATAACCGGCGGAAATTCATTAGACAGCTACGATGAGTACAAAAAAGTGGTCATAGATGAAGATGGATTGTACAAAGTAAGCGACCGAAAAATAGCCATGCGTCACCGACTGTCAATTGGGACCATTGTAAGCGAACCGGCCATTCTAATAAAGTTTATGTCGGGAAAGGCCATTGGTACGGTAGAAGAATGGTTTGTTTCTCGCCTAAAGCCAGGAGATGTATTTTGGTTTGCTGGAAGAAACTTGGAGCTGATTCAACTCAAAGAAAACAAAGCCATTGTCAAGCTTTCGAAATCTAAAAATGGGAAAGTACCTTCATGGCAAGGTGGAAGAATGCCTCTTTCCTCTCAACTTTCAGCCATGTTGAGACATAAAATTATGGAGAGTCAAGCTGAAAACACTCCAGAAGTTGAACTGCAAAAAGTGACTCCACTAATTCAAAAGCAAGCCGAACGATCTCTAGTCCCCAAAGAGAACGAATTTTTAATCGAATCTTTTGAAAGCAAAGAAGGTTACCATGCTTTCTTCTATCCTTTTGAAGGCCGCTTTGTGCATGAAGGCATGGCTTCGGTAATTGCATATCGCATTGCCTTACTAAAGCCCATTAGTTTTTCAATTGCTTTAAACGACTATGGTTTTGAATTGCTTTCCGATCGAGAAATTCCGCTTGAAGCAGCCCTAGATAATAACATTTTTACAGCTGATTACCTTTTTGACGACATACAAGCTTCGGTAAACTCCACCGAAATGGCGAGAAGAAAATTTCGAGACATTGCCTCTATTTCTGGATTGGTGTTCAAAGGATTTCCCGGAAAAAACAAAGCCGATAAACACATTCAAGCTTCTTCTCAATTGTTTTTTGATGTATTTCAAGACTATGAAAAACACAACTTACTCTACTTACAAGCATTTGAAGAAGTTATGGAGTTTCAATTGGAAGAAAGCCGTATGCGAGAAGCCATGAAACGGATTGAAAGTCAACAAATCATCATAAAACCTCTCGAAAAACCCAGTCCCTTTTCTTTCCCTATTATGGTAGACCGATTGCGTGAAAAACTATCTACTGAAAAGTTAGAAGACCGAATTAAGCGAATGAAGGTGCAATTAGAAAAGTAATTTGTATCATTGACTAATAATTAAACCATTAGCCATGAGACACATACTACTACTTTTATTCTTTATTAGCACTAGCATTTTAAGCGCTCAAAACTTTAGGGTTCAATCACAAACAGTTACCACTACTAGTCCCGACTCTTGTTCAACTATAGATGTGGATGTTTTGACTTATTTAGGCTGTATTAACTTCACACAAGGCCCTGCAACTTATCAAGTGAATGGAAATGTGATTGATATAGAGGTAAACTACACCAGCTCATTTATTTGTGCCGGAGCCATCAGTCAGCCTTTGTTTCAAATTAGTATGCAAAACATAGCACCGGGCACTTACACCTTAACTAGTACAGCACTGTTAGATAATGTTGCGACCAATTCGGTATCAGGAACCTTAACCGTAGCAGGCTGCATGGCAACTGGAATTGAAGAAAATGCATTAAGCCAATTGAAATTATACCCCAATCCAGTAGCAAATAAATTAAAAATCCAACTAGCAGGTAATGATGAACAAGATCTTTCATATTTTATTAAAGACATTCGTGGAAAAGTGATTCAAAGCGGCACGATTAATTCAACATTAAATCACTCCATTGATGTTTCTCAACAAAGTGCTGGAGTCTATTTTATTGAATTAAGTAATGAATCTTCTAGCCGTATTCTGAAGTTTATCAAGCATTAAGCAACCGACCAAAAAGTCACCCAAAACAAAATATAGCGATACAGTATAAAGGCTGGTACAAGAGAAATGGCAAGTAAAGGACTTTTTGTTACTGCCTCTAAATTCTTTAACTGAAAGGCTCGCTTTAAAAAAACAATTAAGTAGAGAATCAAAATAAGTATCACAAAAATGGAGACTAGGTTTTCATTGATGTTGATAAAACTGCTTATACCATCTGAAAAGAATTTGTTGAATTGAATAATTACCCCTGGGAAAAGGATTAAAAAATTCAATATGTAAAAGGCAGCAAAATAAGCGGAAGTGGCTAAAAAGTCTGTAAAATAAAGTTCCTTGCGGTTGAGAAAGAGCACCTTCATGGTCAAGGCATGAAAAAAGACCATTAAAATTAGTAGTAGCTTGGCATACTGAGCTGCCGTTTGTTCAAAATCTTCACGAAAGTCTTGATAGGTTATGTCTGTATTTGCGAGATGGTTCTCAACTACATGCTTTACCGACTCACTGTATACTTGATAGGTTAAGTGAGAATCTAAATTGGTGTTGAAGGTATTGATGACCGGGAATAGAAAGTAAATCAGGTTGACAAAGAAAAAGAGTTGCAAAGGATTGAAGTAGCGCTTTCGAATTCCCAAAATATGACTCCTGCTCATTTCGCCAGGCTTGCGATACATGGTTTTAAAGGTGTTCAAGAATTTGCCATCTGCAAAAAACAAAGAAGCAAAAAGCTGCTCAAAAAATGTACTCAGCTTTTTATCCTTTTCCTCTACCAGCTTTTGCCCGCAACTATGACAAAACTTACCTTGTAGAGGAATACCACAGTTTTTACATTTTATTTCTTCTTCCTTTTTCACTTCTGCTAAGATAGTTGATTCTATGAGTTTACGAACTTTGTAAAATGGAAGTAAATAACACCATTCAACCCTATGAATCCATCCACTTAAAAGGTGAGACCATTTATTTGCTACCAGAAAAAGCCCTGTATTGGCCAGCCAAAAACTTACTGCTAATTGCTGATTTACACCTTGGAAAAGCCACCCATTTTCGTAAAAACGGAATGGCCGTTCCACCCCAAGCTGCCAATCAAAATTGGAAAAAATTACATCAGTTATTTAGACTACACCAACCCAAACGCGTCTGTTTTTTAGGCGATCTTTTTCACAGTACCCACAACAAAGAATGGACGGTTTTTGGAGAACTTATTGAAAGTTACCCTCAAATACAATTTGAGCTTGTGGTTGGGAATCATGACATTTTAGAAACCTCAGCTTATGAAGCCCTCGGCTTTAGCGTTTTTCAAGAAAGCAAGGTGGAGGGCCCATTTATTTTAACTCACGAACCTTTGGAGAATTCTGAGCTGTATAACCTCTGCGGACACCTTCACCCTGGGGTAAAGCTAAACGGAAAAGGGAAGCAACGACTGCGTGCAGCTTGCTATTACTTTGGCGAAACTCAAGGCATTTTACCTGCCTTTGGAAGTTTTACCGGATTGGCCCAAATACCAATAAAAGAAAACGACCAAGTGTTTGTGGTAGTGGAAGGTCAGGTGATTCCGATGTAATGTTTTTTGAAGTAGACAAAAATTCAAAAAGTAAAAACTGAAAAGCTAACTATATAAAATGGAAAAAAACGACACCTCTTCACGATTGCTTGGCTATTAGATAATAAAGAAAACTTGATTTATTGTTTCACAAAGGAGCGCAGAGGTGTCACAAAGAGCCACAAAGCATATCTATATCAGATGTAGTAATCCTATGGGAAACTCCGTGTCTTCTTAGTGCATTTTGTGGTATAACTGCCAGACTCTTTTTAAATAGTTGTTAACTTTATCAAATGGAAAAATCACTTCAACGACTTTCATTTAATGCTCTTCTGGTATTTTTTGTTGGCACAATTTGCCTAACAGCTTGAAGAGACGATGGCACTTTAGTAATTCCCGGAACCGATATCGGAACAAATCAACCCTTACCGGAACCCACCGATACCTTATATGTAGATCAAGAATTAAAAAGCTATTACTTCTTCCCGCAAGGCTCTTGGTGGGTGTATAAACGCATTGATACGAATGCTCTAATTTATGATACGGCTGTTGTTGCAACTATTTATAATGTAATAGAATACAACGAATACTTTCCTTATGCTTGGGAAGCAGCAGCCATTGGAATTGAGCACTCATACTATAAGGCTCCGCCTGGCTTTGTCAGTCCTAAACTTTCAGTTGGCATGGGCAATCAAGAAGGATATACCGACCGCATTAGCATGAATTCGGCAGGGCCTTTGTTTAAGTATCTTCCTTATTTTTTTCTGTTCCTTTAGACTCTGCTTCAATCGCATCTAAATCTCATCCTTCATTTTACAGCAAGTTAGTTGATACAAATGGGGTCACCTTAAATGGCAATCTATTTAATAATGTAGTTCATCTAAAGTATGGAATACATAGTTTAAATGAGTTTGAATACGATATATGGATGTCAAAAAACATAGGCTTAATTAAATACTTTAATGATGATGACAGCACTTCTTGGGAGCTCGTCAATTATCAAATCAACTAATCAAAACTTTATACAATATGGAAAAAGCAAAACTATACCTCTTCGCGATTGCTTGGCTATTTGATAATAATGAAAACTTGATTTATTGTTTCACAAAGGAGCGCAGAGGTGTCACAAAGAGCAACAAAGCATATCTATATCAGATGTAATAATGCTCTGGGAAACTCCGTGTCTTCTTAGTGCATTTTGTGGAATTACTTAGATAGTTTAGTTTTTTCACTAGGTACCTTAATAAGGAATATTGGAATATCTCAATAAAGAGGCACTTTCCGATTATCAGATTAGTAATTGGTAATTAATAATACTTCTTCCAATACTCCGGCTCTACCATCGGTATTGGATAGCTAAATTGTTCTGCTCCACCAAATAGGTTTTCCATAGCTGTCCAAGGATGATGGACGATTCTTTCATCTAAGTCCTTCAGTTCGGGTAGCCAATGTTTTACGTACTTGCCATTAGCATCGTAGCGCTTGGCTTGAGAAATAATATTGAAATAGCGATCGCGAGGATCGTTGCCCACACCGGCAATGTACATCCAATTGCCATAGTTACTGGCCACGTCGTAATCAATGAGCATAGACTCAAAATACTCAGCTCCCATTCGCCAATCTAATCCCAATTCTTTCACCAAAAAAGAAGCTACATTTTGCCGACCTCGGTTGCTCATAAAGCCAGTTTGATTCAACTCTCGCATATTAGCATCAATAAACGGAATGCCAGTTTCACCCTTGGCCCATTTTTCAAAATTCTCATCATCTTGTTTCCATGAATAGTTCTCTTGCTTAATTCCGTTTTGCTTAAAAATGTCGTTGCCGTGTTTCAGGCTGATAAACTTAAAATAGTCTCTCCAAATCAACTCAAAAATCAACCAATAGGTCGATTGGTTTTTCTTGATTTCCTTTTCGTATTGTTTTACTTCCCAATAAATCTTACGGGGTGAAATGCAGCCATTCCACAGCCACAAAGAAAACTTCGAAGAATAATCGGCACTCAACAAACCGTTGCGCTTTTGTTTGTACAAACTCAATTCTTCTGTTTCCCACAAATAGTGTTGCAAACGCTTTAAAGCTTCACTTTCGCCACCTTTGGCTTGTAAAGCTGCTCTTTCATCTGTTTTCTGTTGCTTTAAACCCCAATCTGACAATTTGGGAATTTCTCCAACTTCTATAGTCTCAGGCAAAGCTGGAAGCTTTTCAACCCTAGGAATTAAAGTCCGAACCTTTGACTTTTTCTCTACTCCTTTTCTAAATTCTGTAAAAACTTTTGCAGTATTTGTATACGAATGCGGCAAATCATTTACATGAAAGAGCGTGCTCCCAAAGCTGTAGTTTACTTTTTCTGGAAAAATGTATTCTAGCTCCTTTTGGCTATCTATTTCTTCTTGGTGAATGTCTTTGTAGGCATAAACAGCATCGATTTTGATTTGCGAGGCAATTTCTTCGAACGCTTCTGAAAGCAACCCTTTTCTTAGGATTAAGTTGCTCCCCAACTTTTGCAAGTTTTGTCTTAAGTCTGTAACGCTTTCAAGTAAAAACTGAGCCCGATGAGCTCCTGTTTTTTCAAAACCAAAAGCGGTTTTTCCAAAGTATTTATCTTCAAAACAATAAAATGGAAGAATACAATCGTGATTTTTTAAGGCTTTATGTAAAGGCTCATGATCGTGTATGCGCAAATCATTTCTAAACCAAACTAATGCAGTGCTCATTGAACTTTGTTTTTAGATCTTCGACAGCGCTCACTGCAATATTTAACCTCTTGCCAGTTTTTCTCCCACTTTTTTCGCCATTGAAAAGGCAAACCACAAACGGGGCAGGTTTTTTCAGGAAGGTGCTGTTTTTTTGACATTTAAATTTAAATTTGGCCTAGAAAACAATTCGTTATGAAAACTACACTACTTACATTTTTGTTCACAGTTTGCTTAAGTGCCTTTTCTCAAACTTGGACACAGAAGGCTAATTGCTCATTGAAAAATAATGCAACTGCTTTTAGCATTGGAAATTTTGGTTATTTAGCTACCGGCTCAAGCCCTCAAGGTGTAACAAACGACCTCCAACAATACGACCCAAATCAAAACCTTTGGACAACAAAAGCTCCATTCCCAGGACGAGCAAGAGAAACTGCAGTATCATTTACGTTTCAAAATGAAGCTTACGTTGGCTTAGGTTGGAATGGCAGTTCTACATTTAAGGACTTTTATGCGTATAATTCATCTTCAAATACATGGAGAGCCATTCAAAGTTTCCCTGGACAAGGCGGTAGAAATGGAATTGCCGCAGTTGTTGGAAATAAAGCTTACGTTAGTGGAGGAGTTGTTGGTTACTCAACTGCAATAAGTAATCAGATTTGGGAGCTAGACCTCATTTCTGGGACATGGAGCTTAAAAACAAATATGCCTTTTACGCCTCAAGTTGGAGCTACTGCATTTTCAAATGACAGTCTCCTTTTTATAGGAATGGGTCATAATTTTAATACAGATTCAAAAATATTTTGGTCATACAACCCTTCTACCAATGTTTGGAGCAGAATTGCAAACTTTCCTGGAAGTGGAAGACTTCAAGCTTCTGTATTTGAAATAAATGGAGAGTTTGTTGTAGGAGGTGGTCATCGGTATGGTGGAGGAATATCCAGTTCATTAAATGATTACTATGCCTATGACCCCGATTTAAATGCTTGGTCAAGTGTTCCGGGGTTTGCAGCAGGCAGAAGAACGAGATCTGAAGGTTTTACAATCAATAACAAAGGATATGTTGTTTGCGGATCATCTACTTCCAATAATTACTCTGATAACTTATGGGAGTATTCTAGTCCTCTAAGTGTTGGAATAGAGAATCAAAAAACAACAACTCAGAAAAGCTTAATTCTATATCCAAATCCAACTGAAAATTGCATTTACATAAGAACAAGTGAATTAGTTGAAGTAGGAATTCTATTCATTTATAATTCAAAAGGTACATTAGTTATTGAAAAAGAAATTAAATTAGATCAACAAGAGTTTGAGTACATAGAAGTAAACAACTTAAAGCCTGCTATTTACTTTTGTAAACTAATGACTAATGGTGGCCTAGTTTTTAATGGCACCTTTATAAAAAAATAAGGTTAAGCCGCTTTGTAAATAATATGCACTTTATGAGGTACTAATTCACAACTTTTTCCTTCTATAACCACATGCCACGAACCATCAATTGGTTTCTCAAAATGGCAATATTGATCGCGAACCTCAAGCTGAATCCCATTGTATTTTTGATTTTGTCTGTAGGCATTAAAATTATCTTCATCGAGTAAAATAACTTGGTACTCATTGGGCAGTTCTATGCCAATAAATCCCGGATAACTGCCTCTGATTTTATGGTGAATTCCGTTCATTTTGCTAATATTTTTAGGATTTAGTAATTTTACCCTCCAAATATACTATTTATTTTAGTTTTACTAATTTTTTTAGCAAATGAGTCAATTCAGTGAAAACCTAAAAGTCTTGCGTAAAAACAAAGGGCTAACCCAAAGTGAAATGGCTCAAAAAATGGGATTAAACCGACCTCAGCTTGGCTCTTACGAAGAAGGAAGAGCAGAACCTAAACTACAAGCTTTGCAGCGCATTGCCGATTTTTTTGCCTTGAGTTTAGATCAATTGGTTAATCATGATTTAAGCAATGAAACGGCAAACCAAACAGATTATACCGGACAAAAACTGCGTATTTTACCCATTTTGGTAGATGCTGAAGAAAAAGAGAAGGTGAGCTTGATTCCTGCAAAAGCAGCAGCCGGTTATTTAAATGGCTATGCCGACCCAGAATATTTAGAGCAACTGCCCGCTTTTGACCTGCCCTTGCAAGAATTAAGTGTAGGAACTTATCGCTTGTTTCAAATTGAGGGAGATAGCATGGAACCGATTCCTTCAGGAAGTTATATTTTGGGGCAATACCAAAGCGATTGGACGCAATTAAAAGATGGAGAAGCCTGCATTGTACTAAGTCAAAGCGAAGGCATAGTGTATAAAAGAGTGTACAACCAATTAGCAGAAAAAGCGTGCGTAGAATTACGCTCCGACAATCCAGCTTACCAACCCTATGAAGTAAAAGGAGAAGACTTACTGGAGATTTGGAAAGCTAAAGGCTATTTGAGTTTTGATTTGCCAGAGAACCAACCAAATCAAGACATGGGAAAACTTTCACAGGCTTTATTACAACTAAAAGCAGAAGTAGATGCTTTGAAGGATAAAAATTAAGGGCTTTCCACTATCTTCGTAGGCATGAAGTTTAAGCTACTTAAACAACCCTATCCATTGGTTATCAGCTGGCGAAAAGAAATCATAAGCGCATTTGTTTATGGCCTATTTATTTTTGGTTTTTTAGCCGTTTTTCAACCTTTTGGTCTTTCTAATTATCAGTCAGCCAATAAAATTTATCAGCTGGCAGGATACGGTTTGGTGACTACTCTCGTATTACTTTCTTGTGTTTTGGTAGTTCGTTTTATTGTTCCTAACTGGTACTGCGAAAAAAACTGGACCGTAGGTCGTAACATCTTCTTTACCACCTTTGTGTTTTTTTGCATTGGCACAGCTAACATGCTTTATTCAGTTGCTTTAGGTTACTTAAAGCTGAGTAGCGAAGCTTTCCTTTTTTATCAAGGAGTAACCTTAGCCGTTGGTTTATTGCCAGTAAGTTTGGCTACTATTTTAAACTACAATAGAAAACTAAAGGCTGCAGTAGAAGAAGCTAAGCAGTTAAATGAAAACATACACGATAAGGCGGTTAATCACGAATTAATCGACATTCCTTCTAAAAATAAATCGGAAGGATTACAGCTAGAAATTAACGATTTATTAGCCATAAAAGCGGTAGAAAATTACATTGAAGTGTATGTTAGAAATACTGAAAATACCACCAAAGAAGTGCTTCGAAACACCTTAAGTGAGGTTGAAAATAGTTTGCATAAATACCAAAACTTAAAACGCTGCCACAGAAGCTACTTGGTGAATTTAGATCAGGTTGAAAGCTTTTCTGGAAATGCACAAGGTTTAAGTTTAAGCTTAAAAAACAACTCCCAAATAAAGGTGCCCGTTTCAAGGTCTTATGTAAAAGAAATTAAAGCTGCACTCGCTTAGAAGTATGAAGATTTTTGGTAATTCCATTTGGCAATTTTTAAGTTGGTTATCCTTCTTTTTGTTAATTCTTTCTCCCCAACTTTTTTCAGAAGGTATGTTTATGGATGGCATTTATTACGCCACCATCGCTCGAAACATGGCAGAAGGAATAGGTACTTTTTGGGACCCTACTTTTACCCAAACCCTAGGGGAGCATTTTTACGATCATCCGCCTTTGGCATTTGGACTACAAAGCCTCTTCTTTAGTGCATTTGGCGACTATTTTTGGGTAGAACGCTTGTATTCCCTTTTGTGTTATTTATTCACCGCTATTTTAATGCTTTACACTTGGAAACTAATTGCAGAAAAATCTGAATTGAAATGGGGTATTCTAAGCCTTTTTTTATGGATTAGCATTCCCAAAATAATTTGGGGAGCACCTAACAATTTGTTGGAAAACACTTCGATGATTTTTTTACTCTCAAGTGTAATTCTTCAAATCCAATATTTTAAAAACAAGCAATTTGCTTTTGGTTTTTTTGCTGGTTTGTTTCTCTTCACAGGTTTTTTAACCAAAGGCCCAACAGCTTTATTCCCTTTAAGTTTTCCTTTCTTTTTTGGTATCATCAATCAGCAATGGAGAGCAGTTTTACGGATTTATCTCTTCCTTTTTGCAGGACTGTTTACACCCTTTTTTATTCTCTGGCTTTTTATTCCTGAAGGATGGAATGCCTTGGAAAGCTATCTCAATATTCAAGTGCTGGCGAGTTTAAAAAATGTGCAATCGGTAGATAGTCGGTTTTACATTCTCCGACGATTTTTTGAAGAAATACTCCTAATTCTAATCCTTTGTTTAATTAGCTGGGCGGTGCGAAAATATGGCTTAAAAAAGAAAGCGAATTTTACATCTATCTACTTTTGGCCTTTAGTGCTTTGTGGTTTAAGTGGAGTTTTACCCATTATGATCAGCATGAAACAAAGTACTTTTTACATCATTCCAACCTTTAGTTTGTTTTGCTTAGCTGCGAATTTGTTTCTGATTAATCAATTACAATTGATATTCGACAAGAAGTCATACCGTCTATTTTCCACCAAACTTCTTCTTCCCTTTAGTCTTATACTATTTATAGGAGCTATTGGAGTAAACAGCCACTTTTTTGGAATACATGTTAGAGACAAAGACAAACTGACCGATATAAAAATGTGTATTCAGGCTTTACCTCAAGAGGCAACTATACAAATTGGAAGTGAGCTTTTTCGGGAATGGTCTTATTACGCCTACTTCTACCGATATGGTAAAATTAGCCTTAGTCCAGAACCACAAGCTTATCTTTTAAAAGCAAAAAATAACAAGGCAGAAACTGAAGATTTCAAGCGATTGTCGCAGCCTTTAAAAACTCTCGATCTTTATCAAAAGCAGCATAAATAGGCTTGTCATTCGTCACTATTTTGTTTGATAAGTCGCATTTTGCTTGCATTTAAACACAAAAGCTTGCCAACGACCAAAGCTTTTTGGAAGTAAGCGAGAACACCCTTTTTCTTTGTGTCAACAATTCAAATGACATGAATAAAATTGTTCTCATTTACATATTGCTTCTTCTGAGTTTAAGCATCCATGCTCAAGAAAGAGACCGTTATCGTTTTGCAGAAACCTATTTTGGATTTGAAGCTGAACTCAATCCGCAAAATGGATCTTTTTACAAGTTTGAAAACAACTTTATTCAACAAGCAAAAACACCAAGCACACTAAGTCCAAGGTTTTTAATTGGTGGTACTCACTTTTGGGGCCATGCCGATTTTTACATTTCAATTCCATTTTACGATTTCAAACTCAATGGGTCCAAAGACTTTTTTCAAACGAATGGAGTTTTAACCGCTTTTCGTTTCTTGCCCTGGAAGCTAAAATCCAATGCTTTGCGACCGTTTGCGGGTGTTGGTTTTAATGCCAAGAGCATTCGCAATGAGAAAAGCGCTCTGTATGGCAACTCTCAATGGTTTTTTGAAGGTGGACTTAGCTACCGAAGTAAAAAGAACAAAGTTTTCGGTTTGAACATGCGCTATTTTCCCCAATCAAGCTATTATGCTTCGGTAAATAGAAGCCAATTGCGCCCTTTAGAGGTCGACCCATTTTCATTTTCACTTTCATATAAAACCGTTATTGACTTTTCTCGCTCCTATAGTTTAGATCGATACAAAAGGTATTACCAGCAACTTAAAGAAGATTTAGCTGAATCAAACAATTTAAACACTTACTCTATAGGAATTGGAGTTACTGCTTTAATTCCTTTGGAAAAAACAAAACACGCTAGTAGAAATGTCTTTTTAAACGACGAAATTGAAGGAAATGTAAGTCTTGATTTAGGATTAGCCTATTTCTTACACAAGCAAGAGTTGGCGTTTAGAATGAGTTATCGTCCGCTAACTCAAAAGGAAGAAGCGTACGATTACACCTACCAACTAAATCGACATTCTTTGGCCTTTGAGGCATTCAAATTTATTGGTGACTATCATGGTTTCATTCCGTTTATTGGTCCTTACATATCTGCCGATTACTATCATTTAAAAGAAAATGATCGAGGTCAAAAAATTACTGACTTAGAAAGAACAAATGTGGGATATGGGTTAGTTTTTGGTTGGGATATCCGCTTTTCTGAAACAGACCCAATTATACTACGAACCAATTTGCGGTACAACCCAGACTACAAGCTAAAAGACAAAGGGTTAAGCTTTACTGCTAAAAACCTAGAATTTAACTTTATACAATTGGTCATTTATCCAGAAAGAATAAAAGCCAACAAAAAGCTCAGCAAAAAATGGAACAGCTAATCGACTATACTTTAATCCTTCATGCAACAGCAGGCGGTTTTGCCTTACTGTCAGGTTTAGTAGCAATTTTCACCAAAAAGGGAGGCAAAAATCACATTAAAAGTGGTCAAGTTTACTTTTGGAGCATGCTCATTGTTATTGTTAGTGGCCTAATCGTTGGTGCTTATCGCGGAAATATTTTTCTTCAGACCATTGCCGTATTTAGCTTTTACATGGCATATACAGGAAAAAGATGTTTACGCTACAAAAAAGAAATCAAACCTACCTCATTGGATTGGTTTGCTAGCATATTATCAATTCTAGTAGCTTCTTATATGTTGTTTTTAGGTATAAAAGCCATCTTAAAAATTGGATTTGCCGGAGCTGTTCCAATGCTGTTGGTTTTTGGAATGATGCTATTTGCCATGAGCTTTGGAGATTTGAGAAAAATGAAAGGCAAAAAGTTCGTCAAAAATGCATGGCTGTATGATCACATTAGCAGAATGGGAGGTTCCTTTATAGCCACCTCAACTGCATTTTTACTAGTTAACATTCAAATTGAACCGGTTTGGGTAATGTGGTTACTGCCCACTATTGTTGGTACTCCTATGATTGTATTGGCAAGTAGAAACTGGAAGAATAAACTTGAAGGTAAAAAAGTGAACCCATAGACTTAAGGGGTTTTGTATTTCTTCTCCATGCTTTTAAACCAGTTTAAAACCGCTTCTTTTTCGTTCTTCTCTAAAATAGCTCCTCGGTGAATTAGAGTATAAGAAGGCAAGGGCATTTCGTCTTCCTCAAACTCTTCAAAACACTCTTCCATTTTATGGGCCTTTTTCTTGGCAGAATAAGTTCCCCATTCCGAAAAGTTTAAATGTTTACTACCATGTTCTACATGATCCTGTATCCACCATGAAATGGGAGCTAAGTTCGCATACCAAGGATGGTTCACTTGATTGGAATGACAATCATAGCAATTGCTTTTAAGGTAAAGTGCAACTTGCTCAGGAGCTTCTTCTTGGGCAAATAAATCGTTCTCCGTAGGTTCTTGATAAGGTTTGTTTTCACCTTTAAATAATTGCAATACAGCAAAAATTAGAATGACAAACAGGGCTATTTTGGATTTCATTGTATTTCACTTTGAAATCTAAATTAATGCTTTACAAGCCAAGTTCTGCCTCTAGCTCTTTCTTTTTTGAATTGGAGATTGGCACAACCTTTCCATTATTTAAAACCAAATAGCCTGATTTTCCTTTACCCAACTTATCTATACATGATAAGTTGACTAAATACGAGTTGTGACAACGATAAAAACCTGCTTGATGTAGTTTTTCTTCATAATAGCCCAAACGTTTTGAAGACATAAGTTCTTTGTCTTTCAGGCCAATTTTTGTATAGCTTCCATCTGCCTGAATCCAAATCACATTCTCAGATTTAATTATTTCATATTCATCTCCATCATAAACCGAAATGGTGTGATGTTTGTCATGATTCACAGTTTTTTTGTTTTGACTTAAGTGATAGGAAGCCTTTCGAATCGCTTTTATCAAATCTGTTTCTTGAACCGGCTTTAAAATATAATGGGTTGCATTGGCATTAAAAGCATCAATTGCATAATCTGAATATGCAGTTGTAAAAATTATAATCGTACTAGCACTCAAATTTGCCTTTTTCAAGAAGTCAAATCCATCCATTTGTGGCATTTCAACATCTAAAAAAAGGATATCGTAATGAGTTTCTTTAAGGATGTCTAACCCATCATGTGCTGAGTGAACTAAATCAGTTTCATTTATTTCAAAACAATGCTTCTTAATCATTTCTTGCAAATGCTTTGAAGGCATTGGTTCATCATCTATTATTAAGGCTTTCATTATAAATAATTCTAATTAATATCTTGCAAAGGGTTCCTTCAACTACTCCATTCTCACTGGTCACATCAATTATTTCAATGTTTTTATCTCTATCGTTGTGTAGCTTCAAGCGTTCTTTAATTAAGCGAATACCATGTGACTTTCGTTTACGCTTATGGTTACTATTGTAAACGGAAGACGCTTGCCTTCCGATTCCGTTGTCTTTTATTTCCACTTGTAAAAGACTTTCTACTTTCTTAAAATTAATCCATAAATTCTTATCCCCATCTTTATTCTTAAGTCCATGATGAATGGCATTTTCAATAAATGGTTGTATTAAAAAAGGTGGAATAAATGCCTTTGAGTCTAAACGATCTTCATCTATTTCAATAGAATAATCAAAACTGTTTTCCATTCTTAATTGCTCAAGAGCTAAGTAGTCTTTAAGTATACTGACTTCTTCTTCTATTTTAATCAATTCGTAACTCGAATAGTCTAACACTTTTCTCATGAGCCCGGCAAAAATGTTTAAAAAATTAATCGCTTTTTTATTCTCCTTTTTCATGACTAAATACTGAACTGATGAAAGAATATTAAAAACGAAATGCGGATTCATTTGAGCACGTAATGCACTTTGCTCCGCTTTTAATCGGTCGATCACTAAGTCCTTCTCTCGTCTAATATGTCTAAATCGGAATGCTATGAGCTGGTAGACTATAAAGCCAACACACAATAATGAAATCACAATGAACCACCAGTTTTTCCATATTGGTGGATTAATTATAAATCTAATTTCATGAGAATCTGACCAATATTGATCTCCTTTTTTAACTTGAAGTTCAAAGGTGTACTTACCAGGTGGTAGTGTTGTGAATTGAACGGAACGTTGTGTAGTCTCTGTCCATTTTTTTACCAATCCATTCAAACGATAACGATATGAAATATCCCAATTTTGATAACTAACAGCCTTATAAAACACCTGAATAATTCCTTGATTATAAGAAAGTTCTACGATTGAATCTGAATTCATCTCAGTTTGTCCATCAATCAATACTTTATCTATTAATAAATTTAATGGCTCTAATGGTTTGGCTTTTATATTCTTGAAGGGAGTCACAAATACACCTTGATTCCAAGTTCCCCAAAGTATTGCATTATGGCTCACCTTAATATCTCCTGCAACTGTTTGGGGTATACGGGCATAGGCACTTGCTATTATTTCCCCTGATTTATCAATGGTATAATTAAAGGACCCTTGACGCGCAACAATCCAAATTGAACTATCATTTTCTTTAACTACCGCACCTTTTTGAAGTTCTCTTCCTTTAAATTTTAAAGTCTGTAATCGATTATCTTTTAAGCGTTGAATTCCTGCATTTCTGACTGAAAACCAAACTTCATTTTGAAAAGATGTTATACTATATACACGCTGGTTTAATAACTCAAAAGACTCTGCTAAGTACTGTAAGCTTCTATTTTTAAAAGAGTAGGTACCAACTTCCGTATTAATAAATAGGGAATCTCCAGACCATGTTCCACTATAAACTTTTCCTTTCAAAGAATTGGATTGATAAACAATAGAGTCGTTTTTAATGGTAAAAAAGCAGTTGTCAAACAAAATATGATAAGCCTGAGCAGGTGAAGTTCTTTTAATAAACCTAAAAATGGAGCTTTCACTTGCTTTGCTTAATACACTTAAATCAACATTCTTCCATTTATCATTACTGAACTCTAAAATTCCACCACGATAAGACAACCAGAGTTTTTGTTGATATTCATCAAAATATAAGTCAGTCACTGAACTCTTCTCATCAATTGGTATTTTAATCTCCTTTGACAACCATTGACCCTCTATATAGTCCAAAATGGTAAGCATATTGTTTTCTCCTGCAACATATAATCTATCTCTATATACCTCTAGGGCAATTACATGTTTTTGTGCAATTATTCCATTTTCTTTTGTCAAATAATAAAAACTTGGATAAGGCATGTAAACCAAACCCTCTTTATCCGAATAAATCCAAACTCCACCTTCTTTATCTTGGCAACTTAAAATACTCTTCGTGTTGGCTAAAACAGTGTAATCCTCTTTTCCCTCTGAAGTTCTAAATAACTTTATTCCATCATTTGCGGTACTTAACCAAGTTTGATTCTGACGATCATGAAAAACTCTTAAAGTTGGATATTTTGAACTTTGCCTATTAAGTATCTGAGATGTATCAAATTCTATAAGATTTCCCCTTCCATCTGAATACAAATAGCTACCCTGATTTTTACGAGTAATAGAAGGTGGAAAATGATAAGATTCGTAATTTACTTTTACCGAATCTAAAATTTTAAGGTTGGTACTTAGCAAATAAAAATACTTAACAGTTGAGTCTACTGGCTTTGTTGTGCTAAATGACGCTATAAAAGGTAGATTCCCTTCTTCCCCTATTATACATAACTCTCCTCCTTGCTTGCTTTGTGACAACTCAAGGAGAGGTATTTCAATATTACCTTTTGAGTCAATTATTCGATATCCTTCCTTTTTTGAAGATAAATGAAGCTGTCCATTAGAGTCTATATAAAAGTCAGTAAAGCCATTTTCTAGTTGGTAATCTTTTTTTGTCTCAAGGAAAGGAACCAAGGTATCTGATGAAATATAAAACACTTCTCCTGTGTAATCAATAACATACTTTTTCTTATTTCCAGTTTCTTTTATCCGGAGGAAATTAGAATGGGAAGCCGTTTCGACGTTTATAGATTTAAACTCCTTTCCATCATAGGTTGAAATACCACTAAAGCTAACAATCCATATCAAACCATCAGAATCACAAAATACATCAGTGATGTATTTATTATTTTGATATCCACTTGCCTCATTAAAAAACTTCAAATAAGGCTGTGGTTGAGCATAAGTGGTTAAGCTTAAAACCGCAATAAACGCAAAATGGAAAATGATTTGTTTAATCCTTGGCATGTTCCCAAATTAATGATTCCTTATAAATTGGTAATAAAAAAAGCGTTTGGACAACCAACCCAAACGCTTAAAACAAACTGAAATGTATCTCAATTAAATAAATCGGTTTTCCAGTTAGTTTCTAACCAACTTAACAACTTACCTTCCAAATATAAAATGCCTTATGGTGAAAAATGCCTTACATTACATAACACCCCATTTTTCATACATCAATTAGGTAATTGATTATACAAACTGTTTTAAAACGCTCTTAAACCTACTTGTGTAAGAACTACCAAATAAGTTTACATGCACCAATAAAGGGTATAAATTGCAAATATCTACCCGCTCTTCCCAATTGGATTCCAAAGGCAAGTACTCATGGTAAGCCTTATAAAAAGTTGAATGGAAACCACCAAACAATAAGGACATAGATATATCCATTTCACGATGACCATAATATATGGCAGGGTCATATAGAACAGCATGACCATTTTTGCTTACCAAAAAGTTACCAGACCACAAATCTCCATGTAATAAAGATGGTTTTTCTTCTGGCAAGAAATTATGTAACCGTTTATAAAGCATGGCCAACATTTTAAGAGTAGTTGAATCAATACGCTTATGTTCAAATGCAATTTGAGCTTGAAAAGCCAATCTATTTTCGATGAAAAAGCTTATCCAATCAGACTTTTTAGTGTTTTTTTGAATTAAAGAACCTATGTAGTTGTCATAATTCAAACCAAATAACTTTTCTGTTGAAGAATGTAATCTAGCTAAATTTCTACCAAATTCTTCCCAAAATTTTTTTCCCAAAATTCCTTTTGAAAAGTACTCCAAAATCAAAAAACTATTTTCTTCAAAATGTCCTCTATCAATCACTTGAGGGATAATTAAATCCGATTTACCATTTAAGCAGTCTAAGCCCTGCTTCTCAAGCTCAAACATATTGGGAAAGTCACGATGACTATTTACTTTTAAAACCAAACTCTTATGTTGCAACTGTAGTTTATAAACTTGATTTACAGAACCTCCCGATAAATTTTGAATATTTATAATCTTTGATGCAGAAACTTTATTTCTTTCTAAAACAGTTGAAATATATTGGCGAAATGCTGGAGAAATATTCATGGCTCACGCAAAATTAACCTGGTGAAGTTTTAAATGCTATGAAATTTATACATTTGTAGCCGCTTGGGGGATTAGCTCAGCTGGCTAGAGCGCTACGCTGGCAGCGTAGAGGTCATCGGTTCGACTCCGATATTCTCCACCAAAAAGTCTTACGTTTCGTAAGGCTTTTTTTATTTTCCAGATTTAACTTGACTATCTATTTAGTTTCTAGTACTTTTAGGCGCTTTCAAAATTATAAGCCATGAAACTAAAAACTTTATTCTACTTTACATTAATAAGCTCTCTGTTTTTAATCTCTTGTGGCGAAGAAACCGCTTTTGCAGATAATCCATTTTATGACGAAGAAGCTACTGGTGAAAAACCAAATCTTCCACCATCAGGTAATGGGAACGGAAGTGGAAATGGCGGAGTAATTAGCAATCAATCAATGTCTTTTACTGCTGATGGAGAGGCAATAAGCTTTGCGATTTGCCAAGTAGATACGGTAAATAATTCTTTTGATGTTTACGACTTAGAAGGAAGTGATCAAGTCACTTCAGCAATCGATCCATATAAATATTTATCATTTACGGTAGCTGCATTTGATACCTCTGATTTTATCCCAGAAGTAGGTGTTACTTATGAATTAAGCGATACTTCGTTGATTTCCGGGTTTTACTCTACAGATTTTATATCATTAGAAGACTCTGTTACATTTTATGCAACTTCAGGACAGCTTAACTTTAGTGTTGTTGGCCCAAATACGCATGAAGGTAGCTTTTCAATGACTGTTGAGAATTCTGCAGGAAAACAAATTGTAATTAGCGGAGGTACTTTTACTGCCGAGTTTAAATAGAGTTTTAAACTCTAAACCCAATTACTAACACATCATCTACTTGTTCGCTGGAAATTTTCCACTGATCAAACTCTTGCTGAAGCAATTCTCTTTGTGATTCAAAGTCTTCTCTATGAATTTTTAAAAGAAATTGTCTAAAGCGGCGTGTCATGTACTTTTTGTTGTTTTCCCCTCCGAATTGATCTGCATAACCATCGGTGTATATATAAAAACAGTCCCCTTTCTTAATATCAATTTCATGTTTGCTAAAGTGAGGGGCTTCTCCCCTAAACCCTCCAATCGGTGCAGAATCTGATTTAATACGGCTTAAATGTTTATCTCTAATTTGAATCAATGGTCTGAAAGCTCCGGCAAATTGCATTTTTTCTTTTGACTCATCAATGATACATAAGGCAATATCCATCCCATCTTGAGAAGCCTTTGAACGTTTGTTTTGTTTCAGTGCGTTTACAACACTTTGGTGTAACTCATTTAATATTTCATCAGCTTCTGTAATTCTTTTTTTCTCAATGATATCATCTAAAAGTATGGTTCCAATCATAGACATAAATGCACCTGGAACTCCATGTCCTGTGCAATCTACACATGCTATGTAAATTCGATTTCCTACTTTTTTAAACCAATAAAAATCTCCACTTACAATGTCTCTTGGAATATGAAAAATAAAAGAGTCAGGAAGCCATTGCTTCATTTTTGAATGTAATGGCAAAATAGCATCTTGGATTTTTTTAGCATAAATAATGCTATCTAAAGTATCTTGATTTTTTTGTTCTAAAGCTAATTTTGATTGTATAAGGTTTGCCGTCAATTCTTCTTCTTTAGACAAAATTGTTCGCATAGAACGAATTAAGAAGAAAAGCAAAACAACTGCAAATGCAATTGAAATTCCAATATTTATGAAAATTTCTTTCTGAGCCTCTACCAAAAACTCATCAAAACGCTGGTCTGCTTGAACTATGGCAACCGTTTCTCCCTTTGTATTTCGTATTGGAGAAAAAGCAGAAAGCCAATAGCCATTTTTATCTTTATAAACATCAATCCTTCCCCCTTCGTGATATGATTTCAAAAGTTTATCTGGGAAGTGATCATATTCATGTCTGAAAAAAGGCTTTGTTGAAGAGCTAACCCCGAACAAGAAGAGATTTGCAGTTGAATCGTAGGTCAACGTATATATTGAACTACTTAAATCATTCTGATTTTGAATGGTGAGAAGACTTTCATGAAGCAATTGATATACACGATCTTGATAATTTGTTTGAATGTCATCTTTCTCTTTATGACTATCAAACAAATATTCAATTTGATTGCCATCTAACTGAGTTGATGCTGTAGAAACAACTGCTTCTAGCTTAGATAAAATTCTATTCTTATGAATATCTAATTGAACGATGTAAGAATGAATTAAAAAGTATGCGATTAAAATAAATAGCGCAAAAAACAACAACACAAGTACTCTTGTGCTATGATTTTGAAATATTCTTTTTAATAAACTACTCACTTAAGGCTCTTTCCAGGTGTAAATTATACGAAATTCAATCGGTATGGTTTATGGCTTCTTCTAGTGGAATTTTTTTTCCTTTATTGAATGCGACAATAAACACCTCATTAAAGCCATTTGACTTTATTAACTCTTGTTCTTGAATTGCATCATCATATTTCTTAAAAGGACCTACACCCATAATAGTTAGATTTTTATATTTTATCTCTTCTACATTCTCCAAAGTTGTGTAAGCATCTAAAAGTTCATTTGGAATTTCTTCTTCAAAAGCACCCAATTGAATATAGTACTGAACCTCTCCAACAATACCTGCTCTTAAGTTAATGTTTCTATAACTTATTAACTCGTTACTATACTTTCGTTCATCATTTACGTTTACAATAAAAGCATCGGCATATCCTTTATCTCTTAACGATTTTAATAAACTCTCGGCTTGAGAATAATAAGAAAAATGCCCCACCACATATCTAATGAGCCCCTTATTATCAACAAATACATCAACATTTTTTATATTCCCAAAACTGCTAATAGGGCTAGGATTTATATTGCTACCAATTTGTACTCCGTATAAAGGAGCATTTGTGGTGTACTCTAACTTTTGAATTAACATACCTCGTTCAGCAAGCGCTGCAGAGTCAAGGATTTTTTCTTCTTCTACAACAAATTCACTCGGATTATACCCACTAGGTGCTTCTACCATTTGATTCCAATTTCGAGTATCTTCATCTGGCACAAAGGGGCACTTTTGTAAATGGCGATCTGCTTCTGCTATAAAGTAATCATCCACTTTTCCTTTGTACTTTTTAAACTCTTGATTAGCCTGGTTTGCTAAAGCACATTGGTCATTTTCTACATATGCAATGGTAAGATAGTAATACACATGAAGTGGCGCCCCAGTTTCTTGAAAACTACCCACTTTGTATGCCATATTTACATTTTGAACTGCCTTTTTTAAATGAAATAAGGCCTCGTTTTGATGCCCACTTAATTCGGTATAAGCCGCACCCATTAAAAAATTTATATTCGCATTTGCTGAATCTTCTGCATAAATGTATCTCAATGCATCTATAGCCGGCTCAACTTCTCTTTGTGCCAACAAAGCCCTAGCTTGATCAAATTGAAACTCTAAATTCTCTTGTCCAAACAAAGAAGAAAATCCGATAAATAATAAAGCAATAAAAAGTTTTTTCATTTCTATGGGTTTAACTCAAAAGCATGTTGTAATGAAATTTTCTTGCCACGATTGACTGCTATTACAAAAGCATCATTAATTCCTAATCTTTTTAATTTTTCTTGATGCTTTTTTGCTTCTGTATAAGTAGAAAATTGACCAGAAGTCAAATAGGTATATATCTCTCCCTCTAATACTTTAACATCTTCTAAATCAATATACATTCCTGCAAACTGATCCGGCATTTGTTCTTTAAATGCGCCAAGTTGTACACAATATTCAATTTCTAAATTTGATCCAGCTCTTATGTTCACATTATTTACACTAACCACTTCCTCTTTATACTTCATTTTGTCGTTAACATTAACAATAAAAGCATCATTATATCCCTTTTTTTGTAGTGCTCTCAAAAGAGACATTGCCTGTGAGTGAATAGAGAAATGACCAACAACATACCTAATAAAGCCATCATGATCTAAAAAAGCATCCACATTTTTAATGGGTCTAAATCGATAAACTGGTACGACTTCTTTAAAAGCTCCTAACTGAACTCCGTAAAGTGGTTGGTTTGTTGAATACTCAACATTTTTAGTAACTATTTCTTTAGTTTCTTCAACTTCATCATAGATAAGAGTTTCTATCGGCTTTTCTTCTTTTTCTACTTCTTCACTTAAAAAATCCAACTTTTCTATACTATTCGTTTTTTTCGGAGTTGAAGTATATGGAACAAAATCAGGAAATTCAGGAAGTTCTACTATCGTCACTTCGCTTTTGGATTTATAACATTGTTTAATCCATTTTTCTGACTCCTCTATATAAAATTTATCCTCATGAGGATAAATTTCTAGAAACTTTTTTCTTGCCATTTCCGCTTCATCACATTTTTGTTGCTGAGCATAAGCTACAGATAGGTAATAAAAAACATAAATGGGAGACCTTTCTTCTTCTAAACTATTTGGATCATATTCTAAGGAAGCTTTTTCAGAAGCACTTAAAAGTAAGTCAATTGCAAGTGGGTTTACAATCTGTGCTTCTACATAACAAACCCCAATCAAATAGTCTAGATTCGAATTTGAATTGTGGCTTTCTTTCAAGTACTCTAAGTAAGGTAAAGCTTGTAAAATTCTTTTATGAGAAAGGTGCTGTTTAGCAATATTGAAGTTCTTCTGAAAATCACTTTCAATTGTACCATTTTCAGCATAGGAAAACGACACTATTAAAACCATTAAAAGTGAATACAATACCCTCATTTCCTCAAAAATACGTTGAGGTAGTCAGCGGTTTGTTTTATTTTATATTTTGTTTTAACACTTTCGTTGTTCAAAAACTAAATACTAATATCAATAACCCGTAGTCTCCATTTTTTATTCAACCTATACCTTCTTGTTCCTAGCTTGTAGAATAAAGCACTTGAGATTAGAAAGGATGAAGTAACTACTAAGTTTCCATTTCTGATTATTGGGTATTCCTGATTAATTGTTCTATTAAAGGCGTCCACTGAAAAAAACAACAAACCTGCTTGTGCAGCTACATTCGACATAGATCTCCAAGTTGCTCCACGCTGAGTTTTAAATACATAATCGATATCTTCAATCAACACTGTCTCCTTATTTAGCTGCAACGAACTATCATTAATTCTCACAAGTAAATCATTAAAATAAAGACCAGATTTTGTAACAAAACTCATGTGATCTCCAACAACATATTTAATTCGTTTAGCTATATGCCTATTTTCCAACCATAAAATTTTCTGAGCTGTTGAAAACTTAGTAGACAAAATAGAAACCAGAATAATAGTAAGCCGTATTCCTTTCACTTTGCAATGGGTCACTTAAAAAATTAGTCTAATAATTTACGGGTCTAGTCGAAATTTAAGAATAAAAAACAATACTTCGCTTACCTTTAAAAACTGTAGAAGAAATTGAGTTTATGATACTGGAGAAGTTTGAGAAAATAAAGAGGCTATCGGAGCAATATATTCAAGAAGATGTAATTACCATTTCTGATCTTCAAGAAAAAGAATTTAATGGTGAGGAGTTAAGTTTTGAAGAAGAGACTGCTTTGAATAAGTTTAGAAAAATAAGAGTAAAAAAACTCGCCAAAAAAGTGGATCAAGAAGCTGCCTTTCATGCAAGGTTTGAATATTTAAGAGCTATTAGTAACTTAATTGATTATCGAACTTTTTTAGAGAAAAGCACCTCACTGATTTAAGGCTATTTATCATATTTTATACAGACATTTTTAGGCTCTGTAAAAAAATGTAATACTTCAAATCCACCTTCTCTTCCAACTCCACTTTGCTTTACACCGCCAAATGGAGTGCGCAAATCTCTTAGCAACCAGCAGTTTATCCAAACAATTCCAGCATGTAACTTTTCTGCAATTCTTGTTGCCTTGCTTACATTCTCAGTCCAAACACTGGAAGCCAAACCGTATTTTGTAGAGTTTGCATACTCTAAAACTTCTTCTTCAGTTTCAAATGGTGTTAAAGTTACAACCGGACCAAATATTTCTTCTTGATTGGTTCTACAACGAAAATCTAAACCTTCTATAACAGTCGGTTCTAAAAACCAACCGTTCAATCCCTCGTCACTCAGGTCTACTTGATTACCGCCACATAATATAGTTCCTCCTTCTTCTTTGGCAAGAGAGATATATGATTTCACTTTTTCAAGATGATCTTTTGAAACCAACGCCCCTTGATTTGTTTCCTTTGACTTGGGATTCCCTATTTTTAACTCTTTTACAGCCTGAATAAAATCTTTTTTAAACTGCTCATAAATTCCTTTTTGAACAAATATTCTAGATCCACATAAACAGATTTGACCCTGGTTTGCAAAAGAAGACCTAAGCGTTGTTTTTAGCATTTTTTCATAATCACAATCATCAAAAATGATATTTGGATTTTTACCTCCTAATTCTAATGACATCTTTTTAAACATGGGTGCAGCTACCTTAGCAATTTCTTGACCTGTTTTGGTGCCACCAGTAAAAGATATTACGGGAATTTGCTCGTGTTTAATGATGGCCGCTCCTACTTTTTGTCCTAAGCCATGCACGATATTTAAAACACCTTTTGGCAAGCCAATTTCCTTACAAATATCAGAAAGTAAAAATGCGGTATAAGGAGTGACTTCCGAAGGTTTAGCAATTACACAATTTCCAGCGGCTAGTGCAGGTGCAATTTTCCAACTGAAAAGATATAGTGGCAAATTCCATGGAGAAATACAGCCTGCCAAACCTATTGGCTGTCTTAAGGTGTAGTTAATTGCCCCTAATTGCATTTGATGAGCTTCAGAAGCAAAATGAATTATTGCCGAGGAGTAAAACCTAAAATTATGAGCTGCTCTAGGTATGTCTACTGATTTTGCTAGAGTTAAAGGTTTTCCATTATCTCTCGATTCAGCTGCAGCAAACTCATCCATTCTTTCCTCAATTCGGTCAGCTATTTTTCGTAAATATTCTGAACGAACTTCATTAGAAGTATTTGACCAAGCTTCAAAAGCCTCTTTAGCTGCTTGAACTGCTAACTCTACATCCTTGTCATCGGAGTCAGGAATTAAGCTATATACTTCACCTTTAGCGGGTTCATAATTATCGATATATGTATTTGAAATCGGCGCAACAAAATCACCATTGATGTAGTTTAATAACTTCTCCATGAATCTAAATTAGAGAAAAGAAGAAAAAAAAGATGGCTTTAGGAGCCATCTTTTCTTCTGTAGTTTGGTTTTGACTAAAAAACACGGTTATGCTAAAAGTCGATGCTAAATTATTCGAAGTATTAATTACTTACTCTAAAGGTAAGTTAATCGCTGTTAAATTCTGTTAAGTCAGCAAATTAGCCAAAATAGTTCAATTACTTTGGGAGCTTATGAAAAACAAAAAGTTAATTTTTTTAACCATTGCCGCCAGCTTAAGTATGGTTGGGTTAATTGCAATACAAGTTTATTGGATTAAAACTTCTGCAGATACAGAAAGAAGAAGGTTTAAGCAGAAAGTAATGGAGGTAATGAACAAGGTTACCGATAAACTAGAAAGAGAAGAGGCTATTACTTCTGTTACAAGCAGACTTTTTCATGACATTAAAAAGGACTTACCAAGAGACTCTATTTTTACATTGGATCAGTTCCCTTTAAACGACCCTTTTCAAAAACAATTAATAAAAAAAGAGGCTGAGAATCCTTCCAAAACAAGCCAAGATTTATACAATATACAATTTGCGCCACCCAAAGAAGATTCTGCTTTATTTATAATTAAGAAAACTCAAAAGCGGGTATTAAGCAGTAAAGTTGACTTTCAAAGTCAATTGCAAAACAAAACTACCCTAGTAAATGAAATTGTGAATGAATTGGCTTTGATAAGTGTAAACTACAATGACTTTGATGAACGAGTCTCATATGAACAAATTGATTCTCTTTTTAAACACGAATTAAAAGAAGCAGGACTTGAAACGAAATTCATTTTTGATATTCTTGATGCCGAATCTCAGCTATTAAGTTTTGCTCAAGATGAAGAAACTCAACAAAAATTAAAAAGCTCGCCCTTTCAATTAAGTTTGTTCCCAAATGACTTTACACAGAGTGATTCATTAATTCTTTATTTTCCAAATGAGAAGGGCTTTCTACTAAAAAATAGCTGGCAAATACTTACCCTTTCTCTTTTGATGGTGCTAATTATTATCTATTTATTTTATAGTTCAATCTCTACCATTTTCAAACAAAAGCAATTGTCTCAAATCAAAAATGATTTCATAAACAATATGACTCATGAGCTTAAAACACCTATTTCAACCATTAGCCTTGCTTGCGAAGCACTAAGAGACAAAAGCATTTCAATAGATGATGGAAGAAGAGGCAATTATGTAAAAATGATAAGTCAAGAAAACAAGCGGCTTAGTGTTTTGGTTGACAACGTTTTGAAAAGTGCCGTTTGGGATTCTGCTGAACTAAAATTAGAAAGTCATGCCATTGACTTAAACCACTTAGTGCAAAAAGTAGTTGAAAGCATTGAAATTCAAGTAAACAAGAGAAATGGAAACATCACTTTGGATTTAAATGCAAACCAATCAACAGTCAGAGGGGACAAAGTGCACTTAACCAATGTATTGTATAACCTATTGGACAATGCTAACAAATACAGCAAAAACAGTCCTCAGATAGATGTAAAAACCCAAAATGAAGGAAATTACCTTGTTGTTCGTATAAAAGATCAAGGAATTGGGATATCTAAAGAAGATCAAAAAAAGATCTTCGAAAAATTTTATCGTGTTTCCACCGGAAACGTTCATGACGTAAAAGGCTTTGGCTTAGGGTTAAGTTATGTTAAACGAGTTGTTGAATTACATGAAGGATTTGTAGATTTAATCAGTCAAAAAGGAAAAGGTACAACTGTAATAATCAAACTAAAATTATTTAATGATGAAGGATACTAAACTATTAATTGTAGAGGATGACCAGAATTTGGGCCAAATGCTTTCCGATTACTTAAGTGTTAAAGGCTTTGAAACTCAATTAGAAAGAGACGGGGAAGCTGGTTTTAAAGCATTTATTGATGACGATTACGATTTGTGTTTGTTGGATGTGATGATGCCAAAAAAGGATGGTTTTGCTTTAGCAAGAGAAATCAGACAACTGAAAGCAAACATGCCAATCATTTTTCTCACCGCAAAAAGTATGGAGGAAGATGTAAAAGAAGGGTTTAAGTCAGGAGCAGATGACTACATTACTAAGCCATTTAGCATGGAAGTGCTTTTAATGCGAATTGAAGCAGTAATTAGACGAGTGAATAACTTGAAAGATGAATTGGAAAAGAAAAAAGAATTCAAAATTCAGGATTATACTTTCTTACCTGATAAACGAATTATAACTAAAGGTGATTTTGAAAAAAAGCTAACTTCTAAAGAAAATGAATTACTTAGACTATTATGTATGTATCAAGGAGAGGTGGTAGATCGAAATGATGCACTAAATATGATTTGGGGAGAAGATAGTTACTATAACTCTAGAAGCATGGATGTTTACATCACTAAACTTAGAAAAATTTTTAAAGAAGATACAGGCATTGAAATTATCAACAGCCATGGAAAAGGTTTTAAGTTATTAGTAGATTAAACTTTGTTTAGGCTTTTGAACTTTATTAGAATTTAATCAATGAATATATTATCTTTGATAGAAAGCCATACCGAATGAAGCACATTCTATTTCCAACGGACTTTTCTGACAACTCTGAGCATGCCTACCCTTATGCCTTAGAGCTGGCTAGGTTATTTAATGCTGATGTTACTTTGTTTAATAGTTACAAACTTCCTTACTCAAAGTCGAATCTGTTGGTTTCAATGACAGACAGAATGCAAAATGACTCTATAACAAGTTTAGAAGAACTTAAGCAAGAAGCTCTAAACCAATTAGAGTACAAAAATATTTCTATACATACCGAGTCTAGATCTGGTGGTTTTGTTTCTTTAATACCCAAAGTAGCCGCTTCTATTGAAAGTGATTTAATTGTAATGGGAACAAAAGGTGCTAGTGGTTTAAAGGAAATGTTTATTGGTAGCAATACCTTAGAGGTTATACAAACATCCCATTGTCCGGTTTTAGCAATTCCAGAACATGCAAAAGACGCCCAAAAAAGAAAGTTTGACAAAATAGCAATGGCTACGGATTTGCGTAAAATCTCAGACCCAAAGCAACTTCGTCCTTTGTTTGAAATTGCAAGGGTTTGTAATGCTCCAATTGAATTTGTTAATATAATTAGACCAGAAGACCAAGTCTCCGATGAAGAAAGAGCTCAACAAGTTCTTTTTTTAGAAGAGCTTGCTGAAGATGTGCAAACCTCTATTCATTTTGCTACCAATGAAGATATTATAGATGGGTTAAGTGATTATATAAATCATAAAAAGCCTGATTTATTTGCCATGTTATCTAGGAAACATAATTTGTTTGAAAGGTTATTTACAAAATCCATCACTAACAAACTCTCTTTCAGAACAGAAATACCACTACTGGTAATGGATGAATAATCTGATTCATTTACGGCACGGTTTTCGTAATTTCGTTTTCCTAAAAATTGGAAGGCCTTCTTGAAAAAATACATTGTATACTTCGTACTTATTTTAGTTTCACTACAGGCCTGTAACAATGGTTATAATTCTGCATTTAAAAACAGAAGAAAAGGACCTAGGAAAGGGGCACCCACAGGTAAGTATAGAAACCCAACAATTTTTAGCAGGGTTAATCCATTCCAAGGAAAAGCCAAAGCTAGATTAGCAAAAAGTAAGCGAAAAAAGAAAAAGTTATTTAAAAGAAAGCACAAACAAAGAGGTAAAGCTAGAGTTGTAAAAAAACCAGGCTCATCATTTAAAATGAAAAGAACAGTTTCAAGAAGCAGATTAAAAAGCTCAGGAAGCAGAATTAAAAAGGGAAATGGCTCTAAATCTAAAAGAAAAAACCTTTTTAATACTAGAAAAAAGTAAGAGTTTATGAACTGTTTATGAATCTGTTAAAAGTTTACTATCTTTAACCTCTTGCATAGTTATATAAATTGTGAAAAGAAGCATACTCATATCACTCATATTTATACTAGTAGGAACTAGTGCATCTAGCCCTTCTGGAGCTATTCCTAATGTGGATACAAATGCAAAAATTAAAGCCGTTTTTATCTACAATTTTACCAAGTATATTGAATGGCCATCAAATTCAACTTCTGGCGAATTTACAATTGGTATACTTGGAAGTAACGAAGCTCTTTACAACGAGTTAGACAAAATGTCCAAAGTCAAAAAAGTTGCGAACCAAACTTTTTCAATTAAAAAGTTTAGTTCGATATCAGAAGTTAATGCACCCCATATACTTTACATTCCTGCAGATAGTACTGAAGAATTAAGCAAAGCTGTAAGCTTACTTAAAGGAAAAAGTACACTAATTGTAACAGAGAAAGCTGGAATGGCCCAAAAAGGAGCCGCTATTAACTTTGTTATTGTAGGTAGTAGACAAAAATTTGAATTAAATAAAGCTAATGTTGAGAAACACAACTTAAAAGTTGCCTCAACACTTGAAAAATTAGCCGTATTAGTAAACTAAGATGAAAAAATTAACCTTCTTAGCCTTGTTTATCGCATTTTCTGCTAGCTTGTTTTCACAAAACAAACTAACAAATGCACTATATGCCTTAAAAAACAATGAGCTCGATAAAGCCAAAGAGCTAATTGATGCTGCCATGGTTGATAGTGTTTTTATGGACAAGGCTGCTACTTGGTATTATGCTGGTAATATTTACAAGGAGCTTTTTAAGAAAAATGAATTTACAGAGAAGCAATCTCCAATGAGATTATTATCTGCAAATTATTTTATTAAGTCCGTTGAGTTGGATACTGCTGGCACATATCAAAAAAGCTCTCGGCAAAACTTAAAATATATTGCTGAAACCATATATAACCACGCCGCATCTTCATTTGACATGCAACAATACCCAGTTGCTATTTCTAATTATACCAAATACAAAGAACTTTTAAGTTTTGCTTATCCTGAAACTAATTTTACAGAAAAAGATATCATGTTCAATCTGGCTTTAGCCACTACTTATAGTAAGATTGCAGAATCAGACTCTACGAATAGAGACATGTATGTTGATAAAGCCCGAGAGCTTTATCAAAAAGTATTAGAACTAGACTCTAACAATGTAAGTGCTAATTACAATATTGGAATTATTTATTACAACGAAGGTGTTGATATTGTAAATAATATGGACTATAGCTTAGATTTAGAACAGCTAAATTTAGTTCAAGACCGAATTATTGAATTGTTCAGAGAGTCTTTACCTTATATGAAAAAGGCCTATGATTTAAATCCAAAAAGAAAAGAAACACTTATTGGTTTACAAGGGATATACTTTAGCTTGAATGACATTCCAAAATCTGAAGCGTACAAAAAAGAACTCGAAAAGCTAGAAGAAGAGGAGTCTATGGAAAAAACAACTCCTGAAGATGTAGAAATGCAAGAAGAATAAAATATTTCACCTTGCATGAAAGCGTTAAAGTTTACAATAGGAAAGAAAATTGGAACAGGCTTCGGAATCTTAATTCTGATGACCCTTATTGTCTTTGTTTGGACCTACATCACACTACAAGATAGTAGAGGTATTAACGACCGAATAAACAGCGTAAACACCCCTTCTATAAAGGTTCTGCAAGAACTTAAAACCTCAATTCTAGAAACTCGATTATTTCTTATTACTTGGCTTCAAGAACAAAAAGACCATGAAGATAAAGCCAGGTTAGTAGAATATAGACAAAGTAAAATTCCAGAATACGAAGAGAATTTAATGGCATTATCAAGAAATTGGTCTGAAATGCAACAAGATTCATTAAATGCCCTCATTGAGAGCATAGACCTATACTTTGAATTTCAGGAAGAGGAAATCTTATCTGCACTCAATTCATTTGAATCCTATAATGATCCTTTCAATATGTTTCTGGCTCAAAACAGCTTAGAAGCTGGAGGAAATGTTTTTCAATATTATAAAACCATCGTTAGACAACTAAATGATTTAATAGAAAATCAAAAGCAAGTTGCTAACCAAGCAAACATTAGCATGTTTGATTCATTTGAGACCCTTAAATTCCTTGTTAGAAACTTAGGAGTTGCATTAATTATTATCGGTATTCTAATCGCATTTTATACTACTAAAACCATTGTCGATCCGATTAAAAAACTAAAAGTGATTGCTGTAAAACTTGGTAGAGGTGTTTTTCCTAAAGAAAGAATGAAAGAGGGAAATGATGAGATTGGAGAAATGACCGCAGCCATGAACAATGTAATTGATGGCTTAAAACGAACTAAAGATTTTGCAACTGAAGTAGGTTCTGGAAACTTTGATATTGATTATCAACCTTTAAGTAATAAAGATACTTTAGGAAAGGCCTTGCTTAAAATGCGTGATGACTTGGCAGAAAATGAGCGATTCCTTGAAGAAAAAGTAAGACAAAGAACAGCAGAAGTAGTTCAACAAAAAGAAGAAATTGACAAGCAAAGGTCCCAAATTGAAGAATACTTTGTTCAAGTTACAGATAGTATCAAGTATGCGAAAAAAATTCAAGAAGCAATTTTACCGCCTGAGCATTACGTAAAAAGATTGCTTCCTGATTCATTTATTTTTTATAGACCAAAAGACATTGTAAGTGGTGATTTTTATTGGTTGGGAGAAGCTAATGGAAAGGTATTTTTTGCGGCAGTAGATTGTACGGGCCATGGGGTTCCAGGTGCTTTTATGTCAATTGTAGGATACAACCAATTAAGACAAGCCATTATAACTACAGGAGGCTCTGACCCGGCTAAAATTCTAGATCATTTGAATCAAGGTGTTTCTGAAACATTACATCAAAACGACAAGGACTCAACAAGTAAAGATGGAATGGACATTGCAATTTGCTCGCTTGATCACAAAACCCTTGAACTAGAATATGCAGGGGCCTTTAACCCTCTTTACTTGTTAAGAAATGGAGAAATAGTTCAGACCAAAGCTGACAAGTTTCCAATAGGCTCATTCCTTGAAGGAGAAACGCCAAACTTTACAAATCATAAAATTCAGTTGGAGAAAGGTGACCAACTATACATTTTTTCTGATGGCTATGCGGATCAATTTGGCGGTCCAAGAGGAAAAAAGTTTATGTATAAGCGTTTTAGAGATTTACTTGTAGACCACTCTGACAAAAAACCTGAAGCTCAAAAAGAGGCCCTTAAAGAAGCCCTTTACGATTGGATGAAAGACGAAGAGCAGGTAGATGACATTCTTGTGATTGGAGTGCATGTTTAAAAGCTTATCTTAGCTTTAAATCAAAACGCAAATCAAGATGTTAGACAGCATTAAAATCGATAAAGTCATCTTTATCGACATTGAAACCGTTTCACAAAAACCTTCTTTTAATAATTTAAATTCCGATTGGAAAAAACTATGGGAACGAAAAGCTAGCTTTTTAGCCCAAGATGAAGAATCAGCTGAGGAGATTTACGACAGAGCAGGAATCTATGCAGAATTTGGAAAGGTTATTTGCATATCTGTAGGTTTATATCGAGAAACATCTAATGGGCCCATTTTTAGAGTAAAATCATTTTATGGCGACAACGAAAAGGACTTGCTCATTGAATTTATAAGCATGTTAAACAAGAGCTTTAGTTCTTCTGATTACTTACTGTGCGCGCATAATGGAAAAGAGTTTGATTTTCCTTTTTTGGCAAGAAGAATTTTAGTGAATCAACTTAAACTACCCTATCTTTTAGATATAGCCGGAAGAAAGCCTTGGGAAGTTCAACATTTAGACACGCTTCAACTATGGAAGTTTGGCGACTATAAACACTATACTTCTTTAAATTTGTTAACTCATTTATTTAATATTCCAAGCCCTAAAAACGACATGGATGGTAGTGATGTAGGTAGAGTTTATTGGGAAGAAAAAGATTTGGAACGAATCGTAGAATATTGCCAAAATGATACGCTCGCAGTAGCACAGCTATTGTTGGCTTACAAGGGTATGCCTATCTTAACTCAAGAACAGATTAGTATTGCTCAATGACTCAATCACTATTAGAAATAAAAAATTTATCATTAGCATTCGGCAAAAATAAGAATGTTATTAATCAACTTAACTACTCTATAAACGAAGGAGAAACTATTGGTATAGTTGGAGAGTCAGGGTCGGGAAAATCCATTACCTCATTAAGCGTAATGGGTTTATTGCCTTCAAACGCTAACATAAATTCAGGTCAAATCCTCTTTAGAAAAGAAGATAAAATCATAGACCTTCTTCATTTAAATTCTGAAGAAAAAAGAAAGATTCGGGGAAAGGAAATTGCAATGATTTTTCAAGAACCAATGACTTCTTTAAACCCCGTAATGAAATGTGGTGAACAAGTTGCTGAAGTTATTCGTCTTCATGAAAAAAAGAACAAAAAAGAAGCAAAGCAAGAGGTAATTAAGTGGTTTGAAGAAGTACAGTTACCTAGAGCGAATCAAATCTATGATGCCTACCCTCATCAATTGTCAGGTGGTCAAAAGCAAAGAGTAATGATTGCCATGGCCATTTGTTGTAAACCCAAAATATTAATTGCCGACGAGCCAACTACAGCCCTTGATGTAACAGTTCAAAAACATATACTTTCACTTATTGCCAGATTACAACAAAAGTTTGGAATGAGTGTAATATTCATTACTCATGACTTAGGGGTTGTTGCAGAAATAGCTAGTAAGCTGGTTGTAATGAAACAAGGAGAAGTAGTAGAATTTGGAGATTGTAGCTCCATTTTTAATCATCCTAAACATCCGTACACCAAAGGACTAATAGCTTGCAGGCCTCCTTTAGAATATCGTTTAAAACGATTACCCACTGTTTCAGATTTTTTGAACCAAGAAGGCGCTGACTCTAAAATCAAAGATTTTGAAATTAAGGTAAGTGAAGAAGAAAGACATAATGAGTTACAAGCTCTTTTTAATCAACCTAAACTGCTTGAAGTAAAAAACCTAAAAACCTATTTTCCAATTAGAAATGGGGTTTTTAAACGTGTTACTGATTATGTGAAAGCGGTTGATGACGTAAGTTTTGATGTCTATGAAGGGGAAACTTTAGGGCTTGTTGGCGAATCTGGCTGTGGAAAAACAACAGTTGGTAGAAGCCTTTTAAGCTTAATTCCTCCTTCTAGCGGTGAAGTTTGGTATAAAGGTGAAAATATTACAGAACTTTCAAGTCAAGCACTTAGAAGCTATAGAAAAGAGCTGCAAATCATATTTCAAGACCCATACTCTTCTTTAAACCCAAGAATGAAAGTAGGAGAAGCCATTTTAGAGCCGATGAATGTTCATAACTTAGAAGTGAATGATAAACGAAGAAAAGAAAAAGTTATTCATTTAATGGAGACTGTTGGCTTAAAATCGGATCAATTTCATCGATATCCACATGAATTTTCCGGAGGTCAAAGACAACGCATTTGCATTGCTCGATCATTGGCCTTATCGCCAAAGTTTATTGTTTGTGACGAATCTGTTTCAGCACTTGATGTTTCTGTGCAAGCACAGGTTTTAAACTTGTTAAACGATTTAAAAAAGCAATTCCACTTTACCTACATATTCATATCTCATGACTTGTCCGTTGTAAAATACATGTCAGATCGACTTTTAGTAATGAGAAATGGAAAAATTGAAGAGTCTGGTATTGCTGAAGATATCTATTCAAGTCCGAAATCATCATATACTAAAGAGCTTATTGATGCCATTCCTCAAGTGAAAAGCTTTTCGCAAGCTTAACAATTGTTGGATTGTACAATGTTTTGAGCCATGTTCTTAAAAATAAACCAATGAAATGGCAAAACCGTAAACCAATAAACTCTTCCCCAAACACCTTTCGGCCTGAATGTAGCAGTTTGTAAAAGAAATATTTTGCTTTTTTCTTTTTTAATAGCAAATTCTAACCAAGCCTCGCCCGGAAGCTTCATCTCGGCATAAAGCAATAACCTTCTTTGCGATTTATCAGCGAGTAAAACACGCCAAAAATCTAAAGAATCTCCAGAAAATATCTGATTAGGACTTCTTCTTCCTCTTCTCAAACCTACGCCACCAAAAAGCTTATCGATATACCCTCGTATTTTCCAAAGCCAATTACCATAATACCAACCACGATCTCCTCCAATGGACCAAATGTTATCCATTACAGTTTGTATATTCTCTTCTTCAAAACAAACTTGTTGAACATCCTTAAAAGTTCCATTTTGTGGTACTTGTATATACTGACTAAATCCTTTCAATTTAAAGTTAGGAAGTTGTGTATCTGTCCAACTTGAAACTACCATATTCTGCTCAATTCGCTTGAAAGAAAGACTTACAGACTCTTTATAAGAAAGAAGATTTATAGGAATTATGTCTTGGATATTTCCCTTTTTAACCACTACTTCATTCTTCATACTATCAACCAAGTTAACTGCCAAGCGATAAGAGGTTGCTGTAACAAAATACAACCAATAAGATGATAGTCTTGGTGTCATTACGGGAATCGTATAAATCCTCCTCTTCATTTTCCTGACTTCAGCAAAAATCAAAAGCATTTGCTTATAAGTGAGCACTTCAGGCCCCCCTATATCAAAAACTTTGTGGTATGTTTTTGGCTCAGCGATTACTTTGGATAAATACTCTATCACATTTCGGATGCTAATAGGCTGACATTTTGTATTTAACCATTTGGGAGCTATCATTATCGGAAGTTTTTCGACCAAATCTCTAATGATCTCAAAAGAAGCGCCTCCAGAACCAATAATAATTGCGGCTCTTAAACTTGTTAATGGAACCTTTGATTCCTTAAGAATTGTCTCTGTTACCTTTCTAGATTGTAAATGTTTTGATAGGTTTTCATCATTACTAATGCCTCCTAAGTATATAATTTGTTTGGCTTTCGATTTATTGATATACGAAGTAAAGTTTTGAGCCATTCGCGATTCTTTCGAATAAAGACTTTCACTTTTATCATTTAAAGAATGGATTAAATAGTAAGCAATGTCAATATTTTGGGGCAATTGAGAAATTGATTCTTGATCTAAAAAATCAACTTCTAAAATGTTAACGCTATTAAGGTTTTCGCGACTAAGATGTAAAGTGTTTTTATCTCTTACACAAGCATAAACCTCATGACCAAGATTTACCAATACCGGAAGTAATCGTCTTCCAATATATCCGTTTGCTCCTGTAAGTAATATCTTCATTCAACTTAAACAAAGCCCAAGCCCGCTTGTTTGAGGGATAAATAAAAGTTATGCATGTACTTAGGCGAACAGTAAAACTACCCATAGATATTTCTGATGCTTGGAATTTTTTTTCTGATCCGAGAAACTTGAACAAAATAACACCTGAAAATATGGGCTTTCACATCACTTCTGATTTCTTCCAAAAAGAAATGTATGAGGGAATGATTATTACTTATAAAGTAAGCCCATTTGGTGGATTAAAGCTAAACTGGATGACTGAGATAACTCATATCAATCAAGATTCGTTTTTTGTTGACGAACAAAGGGTTGGTCCATATAAAGTATGGCACCATGAGCATCATTTCAAAGCTATAGAAGGAGGTGTTGAAATGACAGACATTGTTAATTATGTTGTACCTATGGGCTTTTTAGGCAGACTTATTGAACCCATTCTGGTTCGGCCTAAATTGAAGCAAATATTTGATTACAGGACTTCAAAAATGGTAGAACTTTTTGGCGAGATGAAATAAAAAAGGGCGATGCAATGCATCGCCCTTTCTTTCAACTGCTATTAATTATTTAATAACTATGCTTTTGATCATTTGATCTGTATCAGTTGATACTTTTACGAAGTATAAACCGCTTTTTAAATCTTTAAAGTCAAATGTTTCGTTTTCCATTTGATTGCTTGAATACTTGGCGTTGAAAATCACCTTTCCTGTAATATCATACAATTGAAAATCTAAATCTTGATTTTCTGTAATGTTAAGCAAACTAACTTTAAACTGTCCGTTTGATGGATTTGGGTAAACCATCAGATTTGAACTATTTTCAGCCAATACAGTATTTTCTTCCAAGGATGTTATTACACCATTATTTCCGAAATGTGGTCTGATTAAGAATGTTCTAGCACCTAATGATGTGTTTTCAATTGGAATAAAAGAACCATTAAGACCGATTAAGGCAGTTCCAGTAGAAAATTTACTAGTCGAAGTTCCAATTGTTAAGGCAGAGTCTACTTGAACAACAGAAACATAAAAAGAATCTGCAGGCAAAATAATTGCACCATTCGCAAGGTTTAATCTAGCAAAAACATTTTGAGCGGCTGCAGGCCAAGCAATAGTATCAGAACTTGCTAAAACTGGACCTGGAGCGCCATTACTAAAACTTCTTACCAGGTAAAACACTGGTCTTCCTGCTAATTGACCATTTCCATTGTTAATTAAAAAAGACACAGATGTTAGAGTATCTGAAACAGCTAACTCATAAACATTTCCAAACTCACCTGAACTTCCTGCTGTTAAACTAGCTATTCCTGTTAATGTATTGTTGTCTCTAGCAAATGTTGAATCTGTAACCAAAAGCGAATCTGACATCATTACATTGTCAGCAAGAACAGCATCAGTACTATCATGTGAAACAGAGTATCTTACTAGGTATCTTCCAATTGTAGTAGGAACATAAGTTGAAATATCTAAAAACAAAGAATCATCGCCAGGAGCAATAAAAGAAACGGTTGAGCTATCCGTGTAAACTATACTTCCCGATTGGTCAATCTCATACTTCAATTTAACATTAGTCAATGTATCTTGACCTGCATTATTAACAATTGCGGCAAATACTACTGGGTCAACAGATTGGTTTTGTGGTATTCTTGAATACTGCGATACCCTTGCTACATCAGTGATTGCTGCGTCATCATTACTTGCTGCAACCTCAACTAAAAAGTTATCAATGAACAAAATGTTATTGTCATTTGAATTATTTCGAATTGCCAAGTAAACATTACCTGAATAAGCCGATAAATCAATATTTCTTCTCGTCCAAGTTGGATTTTCTGAAGGTACAGATAAAAGCACTGGATTGGCTTGTAAAGCAGCTATGGTTGGCGTAGTTGTAGAAATCAATACTTCGTAGCCATCAGGAAAATTTGCATCAGAAGCTTGCGCATCAAACCTAAGTACGCTATTAGCTTGCAATGTAATTTGCGGACTAATCAAGTAATCATCTGCTTGGCCAGCTGGCTGATACCAAGAAGTACTTGCTGCAACAGAATCCATAATTCCTGTGCTATCAGCATCGTTCATGATTATCCAAGCATCTGTAAAAAATGCATAATTCGGCTGGGGAGTGTTTCCATCGTTATCGATTAATGTCCAATTGCTTAGGGCATTACCACCATTAAAATCTTCAGAAAAAATGACTTGCGCACTTGTAGTTTGAACAAATGCAGCTAAAGCTATTATAGATAGCTTAATCTTTAGTAGTTGTTTTAACATAAAAAATAAATTAATTAAATGATTTTGTCTTCATAATTTAAAGGCCAAACTTACTTGTGAAGACGAGACAAAACCACCTTTAGTTGATGAATGGATGTTATGATTTGTTAATGGCTTTCTTAAAAATATGTAAAGCGCGTTCTCTTGCTGCTTTGTGCTCAACCATTTTTTCTGGGTAGGATTCTGACTTATAGTCATTTACCCATCGTTTTATGTAAATGTGTTGCTTATCAAACTTATCTACTTGTGTTATGGGGTTAAAAATTCTAAAATAGGGGGCCGCATCTACGCCGGTTCCTGCTGCCCATTGCCAATTTCCATTATTTGAGGCTAACTCATAATCCAATAACTTTTGAGCAAAATAGGCTTCTCCCCATTTCCAATCAATTAATAAATGCTTGGTTAAAAAGCTTGCAACTAGCATTCTTACCCGATTATGCATAAATCCTGTTTGATTCAACTCCCTCATTCCTGCATCAACTAGTAAATACCCTGTTTCCCCATTACACCACTTCTTAAAATCATCTTCATTATTTCTCCACTCTACACGGTCATATTTCGAATTGAAGTTATGGTCAACTACTTTGGGATAATGGTATAAAATCATCATGAAGAACTCTCTCCAAATCAGCTCTTTCAAAAAAACCATGCTTTTACCTTTAGCTTGGCTTGCTAGTTTTCTAATACTAATTGTACCAAACCTCAAGTGTATTCCAACTCTAGAAGTACTGTCTTTAGGAGGGGAGTCTCGTTCATCTTCATAGCTTAGTAAGGTGTTGTTACTAACTGACAGACTAGGAAAACTAGCATCGGATTTTTTAAACCCCATGCTACTTAAAGTCGGTATGTTTTCAACTGAATATTGATGCCAATTGTCGAACATTAAGCCTGAAGTATAACTTTCTAAATGCTTTTCTGATAGCATAGAAAGCCACTTTTTACTATATGGGGTATAAACTAAATAAGGCTCTCCATTGTCTTTAACAATTTCATCTTTTTCAAAAATGACTTGATCTTTGAAACTGTGAAACGCAATCTCTTTTTCTTTCAAAAATTGACAAACTCTTTCATCTCTTTTTATCGCATATGGTTCATAATCATGATTTGTAAAAACCGCTTGAATTTCAAACTGATTTACAAGCTCTTCCCACACATCGTCCACTTTACCATACTTGCAGACCAAACCAGAGTTTTTCTTTTCTTTTAGTTCCTGATTTAATTTGTTTAGTTCTTGATGAATAAAGCTTAGCCTTGCATCTTCTTTGTCACTTAAGTCATCTAATATGTCCTTATCGAAAATAAAAATGGGCAGTACCTCATGATTGCTGCTTAAGGCATGATACAATCCACAATTATCTTGCAGTCTTAAGTCTCTTCTAAACCAAAAAATGGAAACCTTCTTTTTCATCTGCTATTTGATTGAGCCAAGCCCACCATCTACTTTAAATATTTGCCCGGTAACCCAACTTGATTGTTGCCCAAGCAAATAAATCGCTGCATTGGCAATATCTTCTGCTGCTCCAATCTTTCTCAAAGGGTGTCTATTTGCATTGGCTTCTTTTTTCTCCTCAGAACTCAACAACTTTTCTGCTAAAGGGGTATCAGTTAATGAAGGCGCAATAGCATTTACTCTTATTTTAGGTGCTAATTCACTCGCTAGCGATTTGGTTAAACCCTCTATAGCCCCTTTTGCTGAAGCTATGCTTGCATGAAAACTAAGACCCGTTTGAACTGCTACAGTGCTAAATAAAACAACAGATGCAGTCTCTGCCTTTTTCAAAGATTTTAATGCTTGTTGAAGGGCTTTAACAGCACCTAAATGATTCACCTTTAAATCATGTATAAAATCTTCCTCATTTAAGCGATGAAAGGGTTTTAAGTTAATTGTACCCGGGCAATAAACAAATCCATCCAAAACATCTGGTAATTCTAGTTGGAAGTCTTTGGTTACATCAATTTCTTGAAAATGAATATGATTTTGGTTGGTATCTATTTCTCCATTCGATCTAGAGGCCAAATAAAGCTCGACGTCTTCAGCGTATAGGTTTTTAGCAATTGCTTTTCCAATACCGCTACTTGCACCAATAATTAAATAGTTCTTCATTTTTATTTTTGGAAATAGAACAGCCCACCCTCTTCTATGTTCTTAAGAAAAGAAACTAAATCATGCCTAGTTTAAAACGAAGATAGCTTTTACACAAAAGCAAATATTTAATGCGGTTCGGAATTCTAATTCTTTCCTGTAATACTCGTTTCGCTTCTACTGTTTTTATTTTTTTATGTAAAGCGTAATAATATATGTAAGCAGTGTAAACACCAAAACGAGCATTCATCGGTAATTTCTTTATTCCATCAAAACCAGCTTTAAAATCCGCTTCTATTTCTTTTTCAATTTGCTTTTTCTTTTCGTCACAAAAATGATCTAGCTCGACTTTTGGAAAATATGAACGGCCCTTATCTTCATAATCTGCCTTTAAATCTCTTAGAAAGTTTATTTTTTGAAAGGCAGCGCCAAGCCTTTTGGCAGGCTCTTTTAACTCATCGTATTGATTCGGATTTTTAAAGCAAAATACGCGTAAGCACATAAGTCCAACCACCTCGGCTGAGCCATACACATACTCATCAAACTCTTCTCGACTGTATTCTTTTTTAAGCAAGTCGAACTCCATGCTCTTAATAAAAGCATCGATTAGCTCTTTTTCAATACTGTATTTATGAACTACCCATTGAAAGCTGTGCAAAACTGGATTCAAACTAAAACTCCGCTCTATCGCCAATTCTGTTTCTTGGACAAACTCCTTTAAAAGTTGTTTTTTATCTTGATCATGAAAGGTGTCTACAATCTCATCAGCCAACCTGACAAATCCATAAATGGCATATATGGCGTCATGAATTGAAGTGTCAAGCATTTTGATTCCCAACGAAAATGAGGTACTGTAAGTATTGGTAACAACCTTACTACTTCTTATAGATGAAACTTTAAAAAGCTCTTTCATAATTCTAAGGTAACTTTTTTAAAACTTCATTGGCAACTACTTGTCCAGAAATTAAGGATGGCGGCACCCCAGGACCGGGGGTTGTAAGCTGACCTGTATAATAGAGGTTTTTTAATTTTTTGTTCACAATCGTTGGCTTTAAAATAGCTGTTTGTCTTAGTGTATTGGCCAATCCATATGCATTTCCTTTATAAGCATGATAATCGCTAATAAAATCACTATGCGCATAAGACCGCTTATATACCACATGTTCTCTTATGTTTTGCTGGGTCAACTTTTCTAACCTATCCATAATTAACGAATAGTATCTTTCTCTGGTTTCTTCTTCATCTTTCAAATCAGGAGCAACTGGCATTAATAGGAATACGTTTTCCATTCCTTCAGGAGCCACCGATTTATCGGTAATAGATGGTACACATGCATAAAATAAAGGCTTACTCGGCCATTTTGGATTGTCGTAAATTTCTTCGGCATGAAGGCTAAAATCTTCATCGAAAAACAAATTGTGATGAAGCAAATTTTTTAGCTTTTTGTTTATTCCTAAATAAAACAGCAAACTTGATGGAGCCATTTTTCGACTATCCCAATATTCTTCGGAATAATTGTGAAATGGCTCTTCAAGAATTTGTTTGTCTGTATGATGATAATCTGCGCCACTAATAAATGAATCTGCCTCAAACTTTCCTTGGTTTGTTTCTGCTGCAACCACTTTATTTCCGGAAACCTCAAAACCCTTCACTTCACAATCGAAAACAAACTTTACACCCATTTCTTCTGCTAAAGAAACCATGGCTTCAACAATTTTATGCATTCCTCCTTGCGGGTACCATGTTCCCAATTGAATATCTGCATAATTCATTAAGCTATAAAGTGCCGGCGTTTCTTGGGGTTTTGCACCCAAAAACAGCACTGGAAATTCCATTAACTTAATCAGCTTTTCATGGCTAAAGAATTTTGTTAAATGCTTACTTAAAGATTGGAAAAGCTGCATTTTAAAAACTCCTGAAACAACTCTCCAATCTGCAAACTCAAGAAATGAAAGGCTGGGCTTATGAACCAAATCATTCATTCCCACTTCATATTTATAAGCAGCTTCCTTGAGAAACAAATCCAACTGCTTGGAGCTTCCTTTTTCTATAGACTCGAATAGATTTTGTAAATCAGCATAGTTCGCTGGAATATCTATACGGTCATTTTGGCCAAAGAAAACAGCATAAGAAGGATCTAAACGCTCTAGTTGATAATAATCAGAAACTCGCTTACCAAATTTGCTAAAATAGTTTTCAAAAACATCGGGCATCCAATACCAACTTGGGCCCATGTCAAAAGTAAAACCGGAGTCTGAGAACTTCCGAGCTCTTCCTCCGGCTTGACTATTTTTTTCTAAAACCGTAACTGATTTGCCTTTATTGGCAAGTGTAGTAGCTGCTGCCAAGGAGGAAAACCCTGATCCAACTACAACTATATCTTGACTCATTTTATGCCCATTAAGCGTAATCTTTTAAAGCTGAAGACAGCTTCTTTCTTGCCAAAAATATACGACTTTTTACTGTTCCAATCGGCATGCTTAGCTCATCTGCTATTTCTTTATACTTATATCCTTCGTTATGCATTTTGAAAGGAATTCTGCACTCGTCGTTTAAAGCCTCAACAGTTTTAGTTATCTCTTTGTAATTATATTCTGAATCTGGAGAAACCGGAGATCTATGCTTTGATGAGTTCAAGAAAAAATCATCTTCGGTGTTATCCATGATGGTTTTTCTTTTTGATTTTCTTCTATAATTATTAATGAAGGTGTTTTTCATGATGGTATAAAGCCATGCTTTTAAGTTTGTTTTCTCCTTAAACTTATCCTTATACTTCAACGCTTTTAAGAAGGTTTCTTGAAGTAAGTCTTCTGCATCTTCATTGTCTGAAGTAAGTTTTAAAGCAAAATATTTTAACGGGTTCTCATAACTTAATAGTTCACTGTAAAATTCCATGGCTTTAGTTTTTGTTTAATTATTTGATGACTAAATTAAACAATATGTATATACACATATCAATTTGTTTAAATATTTTAACAATTAATTAAACAAACTAGTGTTTATGCTAATCGAGCTAACAGTTCTTCTTTATTTTTAACAGGGATAATTGATGAAGGATAATCCAATTCATTAGATTCTATTGTTGGATTTTCAAGAAAGATGACTTCTTTAGCTAGGTAAGTTGACATTTCATTTACGTGTGTTTTAAGCTCTTCGATTCTAAGAATTATACTGTAGGTAATAATATAATCAGGTGAAATATGCTCGGAAAGTGTCTTTACTTGGTTAGCAGGAACCGATTGGCCTAAATAATATACCCTTATTCCTTTCTTCTTTAATAAATAGTAAAAGTACAGTAACCCTATTTCGTGGTATTCCCCTTCTGGTAAATACAAAATAGCTGTTGTATTTTCAACTGGCTTAGCCAAATTGTCTATCGCAGCAATTATTTTGTTTCTAATTAAATTTGATACAAAGTGTTCTTGCCCAGGCTGTATTTCATCACTTAACCATAAAATTCCTACCTTCTCTAAAAAAGGGTGAATTACATTTACAAGCGTTTTCTCAAAGCCAATTTCCTTAACACATAGATTGAAATAATCAGAAAATTCATCTTCATTGAAGTCGATCATTGCTGTAATAAGCGTTGTAATGCGTTTTTCAACTTCAACATTTTCTTGATCTATGTTTTTAACTTCTTCAAATAACTCTTGATCAGAAAGTTTAGCAATCTGAGAAATTTTCTTACCACTGTTACTAAGCAGTGCAACATTTAGTAAGCGCTTTAAATCAGAGTCGCAGTAGTATCTTATATTCGTATCTGTTCTTTGCGGCTTTAATAGTTCATACCGCTTTTCCCAAATTCTTAATGTATGGGCTTTTATACCTGAAAACTTTTCTAACTCTTTAATTGAATAATGTGCCATAACTAATAAAAACACTAAAAGAAAGTACTCAACACTTCAAACATTTAATGGTTTTTAAACTTTGAAAGCGACCAAAAATAATAGAAGCGTTTAACTTTGTAAAACTTTCATGAAACAAAACATTCAACAACAAGTTCAATCTGCACCAAAAAAACCTGGTGTTTATCAATACTTTGATGAAAATGGAAAGATTTTATATGTTGGAAAAGCCAAAAACTTAAAGAATCGTGTTTCTTCTTACTTCACAAACGACAAGCAAAAGAGTGGCAAAACACGTTTGTTGGTTCGCAAAATTGCAAGCATAAAATACATTATTACAGAAAGTGAATTAGATGCTTTACTTTTAGAAAACAACTTAATTAAAAAGCATCAACCGAGGTATAATGTCATGTTGAAAGATGACAAAACTTACCCTTGGATATGCATTAAAAAAGAACCCTTCCCTCGGGTTTTTAAAACGCGAACGGTAATAAAAGACGGCTCTGAATATTACGGTCCTTATGCCTCGGTTAAAATGATGGATACCATTTTAGACTTGGTCAGAAAAAATTACAAACTGAGAACTTGTGCCTACCAGCTCAGCATTGAAAATATAGAAAACGACAAATTTAAGAAGTGCTTAGAGTTTCATATTGGCAATTGCAAAGCGCCTTGTGAAGGTTTACAGACATTGGAAGAGTATGAGAATAACATTGAAGAAATTCGAAACATAATAAAAGGAAATGTTAGTGAAGTTAAAAAGCAGTTAAAATTGAGTATTCAAAAAGCAGCAGAAGAACTGGAGTTTGAAAGAGCTGCCGAATTAAAAAGCAAATTAGATGCTTTTGATAAGTACCAAGCCAAGTCTACAGTAGTTAATCCAAGCATTCACAATGTAGACGTTTTCTCTTTGATTGAAGACCATGATTTGGCTTATGTAAACTACATGAAAGTAAACAATGGTGCCATTATTCAAAGTCATACATTAGAGTTAAAGCGAAAGCTTGAAGAAAGCAAAGAAGAACTGCTTGAACTTGCGATTATTGAATTAAGAGAGCGCTTTAGCAGTGTTTCTAAAGAAGTTTTTGTGCCTTTTTTACCTCAATTTGAATTAGAAGGTGTTCAATTTCACCAACCTCAACGAGGCGATAAGAAAAAGCTTCTTGACTTGTCGCAGCGTAATGCGAAATACTTTATGCTTGAACGTAGGAAACAACAATCGAAAACTGACCCTGAACGACATACCAACCGAATTTTGGAAGGCATAAAAAAAGACTTACGTTTAAGTGAATTGCCTAGACATATTGAATGTTTTGATAATTCAAACATTCAGGGGAGCAATCCGGTTGCAGCTTGTGTGGTATTTAAAGATGGTAAGCCTTCCAAGAAGGATTATCGTCATTTTAATATAAAAACGGTTGTTGGCCCTGATGACTTTGCATCTATGGAAGAGGTTGTTCACCGACGTTATAAAAGGCTTTTAGAAGAAGGAGAGTCCTTGCCTCAATTAATTGTGATAGATGGTGGAAAAGGTCAGTTAGGCTCTGCTTTGAAGAGTCTAGAAAGACTAGGTTTGAGAGGAAAAATTGCCATTGTTGGCATTGCGAAACGATTGGAAGAAATTTTTTACCCAGGCGATAAGTATCCTTTGTTTTTGGATAAAAAATCAGAAAGCTTAAAAGTAATTCAGCATCTTAGAAATGAAGCACACCGTTTTGGAATTACCCACCACAGAAACAGACGTTCGAAAAACAGCATACAAACAGAGCTTTCAAATATTGAAGGAATTGGCGAAAAAAGTACAGAAGAACTGCTAAGAAAATTTAAGTCGGTAAAACGAATAAAAGAAGCCTCCATAAAAGAACTGGAAGAGGTTTTGCCACTGAACCGAGCAAAATCAGTCTACCAATATTTTAATAGTTAGTTTGGACTGCAAGTCCTAAAAAAACTTAGCACGGACTAGAAGTCCGCGCTAGCATAGTGTGTATTCAAGAATAAGGATAATGGATTAATGACAAAAACAAGGTCAAAGGGTTAAGTTTCTTTAATCTTTTATCCTTTCGCCTTAATCCAATTAAGTTAACTTATCCGCTAAAATTCGCATTTCAACAGCTGGAGAAATCTTCTCATACAAAATACGATAAACTGCGGTGGCAATTGGAATATCAACCTCAAATTTTTCATTGATTTTAATAATGCTCTTTGCCGCATAATAACCTTCTGCAGTCATGTTCATTTCCATTTGGGCTGACATTACCGAATAGCCTTTACCAACCATGCTGCCGAAAGTTCTATTTCGCGAAAATTGAGAGTAAGCAGTTACTAGAAGGTCTCCTAAATAGGCTGAAGATTTTACATCTCGGTGAATCGGGTTTACTTTATCTACAAAACGCTCAATTTCTTGCACTGCATTTGAAATTAAAACAGCTTGAAAGTTGTCACCATAACTTAAACCATGAAAAATTCCTGAAGCAACGGCATATATATTTTTCAAAATGGCTGAAAGCTCAGTGCCAAACAAATCATCTGAAACAGAGGTTTTGATATAACGACACTCTAAGCGGTCTGCAAGTGCTTGCGCTCGTTCTTGGTTTTGACAAGCAATGGTTAAATAAGATAAACGCTCTAAGGCCACTTCTTCGGCATGACAAGGTCCACTAATTATACCAATTTGATCATAAGGTGTACCAAACTGCTTGTGAAAAAAACGTGCAGGAATTTGATGCACTTCAGGCACAATTCCTTTTACTGCCGAAAAAATAGTTTTGTCTTTTAAGTCTTTGTTTTTGCGCTCGCCAAAAACATCCATTAAAAAAGCAGATGGTGTGGCAATTACAATGGTTTCAGAAGCCGCTATTACTTCTTCTAAATTGGTGCTAACATTAATTTTATCTCGTTCAAACTGAACCGAAGATAGATAACGTGGATTATGCAGGTACTTATTAATGTAATGCGCCTTATCTGGGTCGCGCATCCACCAATGAACCACCTCAGCATGGTTACACAAAATCTTAACTAAAGCGGTTGCCCAGCTTCCTCCGCCAATTACTGAAATATGCTTGTCTTCCACAACTCAATTCTTAGGTTAACGAAAGTACTAATTTAGATGAGAAAGGGTTCGATTAAACGAGTTCTACCGTTTTTAGATCTCCTTCTACCTTTACCTTAGCCATGCCTAACTTGTTAAGCCCTTTCATCCCTTTATCCCATTGTTTGTTGCTTAAAGCCGACTTTTCTTTTAATGCAGTTAACTCAATTGACTTTTCTTCTTTTAAAATAGTATAGATCGCTTTTTCCGCATCTGACATTTCAGGAACTTTCTTCTCCGGTTTCATTTGTGGGAAAAACAATACTTCTTGAATCGAAACATTGTTGGTTAAAAACATCACTAAACGGTCAATACCAATTCCCATTCCCGAAGTAGGTGGCATTCCATATTCTAAAGCACGCACAAAATCTTGGTCAATGAACATGGCCTCATCATCTCCCTTTTCAGAAAGTTTTAATTGGTCTTGAAAACGCTCCAATTGGTCAATCGGATCATTTAGTTCAGAGTAGGCATTGGCAATCTCTTTACCGTTTACCATCAATTCAAAACGCTCAGTCAAAGCAGGGTTATCTCTATGCTTTTTGCAAAGTGGAGACATTTCCACCGGATAGTCAATAATAAAAGTAGGTTGAATGTATTTGTGTTCACACTTCTCTCCAAACAACTCATCTATGAGTTTTGCTTTACCCATGGTTTCGTCTACTTCAAGACCAAGCTCTTTGCATTTTGCTCTTAGTTCTTCTTCATTTAAAGCAGCGGCATCAACACCAGTGTGCTGCTTAATAGCATCTAATATTGGAACCTTCGCATAAGGTGCTTTAAAATTTATTTTATTTCCTTGAAAATCAACTTCAGTAGAACCTAAAACTTTTGTCGTAACCGATTCTAGCATTTTCTCGGTATAATCCATCATCCAGTTATAGTCTTTATAGGCTACATAAATCTCCATTACGGTAAACTCAGGATTATGCGTTCGATCCATCCCTTCGTTTCTAAAGTCTTTGGCAAACTCATAAACTCCTTCAAAACCACCAACAATTAATCTTTTCAGATAAAGCTCATTCGCAATTCGCAAATAAAGTTCTGTGTTTAAGGCATTATGATGTGTTATAAAAGGTCGCGCAGCAGCCCCACCAGGTATTGGTTGCAAAATGGGTGTTTCTACTTCTAAGTAACCACTTTCGTTAAAAAATGAACGCATAGCATTCATCACTTTTGTACGAGTAATAAACGTTTCTTTCACCTTTGGATTTACCACTAAGTCTACATAACGCTGACGATACCGTTGTTCAGGGTCTGTAAATGCATCGTGAGTTTTACCATCACTATCGGTTTTAACGATCGGTAAAGGCCTTAAAGATTTTGACAAAACGGTCAATTCTTCTACTTGAACAGAAATTTCACCGACTTGTGTTTTAAATTGCTTTCCTTTTATTCCGATAAAGTCTCCGATGTCTAGGTGTTTCTTAAACACTTCATTGTAAAGCGTTTTATCTTCTCCTGGGCAAATTTCATCTCGGTTAAAATAAACTTGAATTTTCCCTTTGCTATCTTGAATTTCAGCAAAAGAAGCTTTTCCCATGATTCTTCTGCTCATGAGCCTCCCAGCTAAAATTACTTGTTTACCTTCTTTGTAATCTGCTTTAATGTCCACACTATAATGATCAGCAGGAAAAAGTGCTGCAGGATAAGGGTCAATGCCCAATTCTCTAAGCTTTTTCAAAGAATCTCTTCTCAACTGTTCTTGTTCGCTTAAAACTCTACTCATAAGGCTAAAAAATTTGGGCGCAAAGGTAGTTAATCAGCTTGAATTCATAAGGGCTTAAAGCTAGCTTAATGCAGTCATCTGAAGAATTTTCTTTTATTTGCAAGCTAAATTTTACTGCTATGATGCAAGACTTGATTCGTGATTTTAGTAAACACTTGACAGAAGCCATTTCGATTGGAGAAAAAACAAGCTTTTCTCCTTCTAATAACAAAATTGAAAATGTTTTGATTTGTGGCCTGGGTGGCTCAGGCATTGGTGGAACAATCATTAGTCAAATGTTGGCTCAAGAGTGTAAAGTTCCTATTCAAGTGAACAAAGACTATCACATTCCTGCATTTGTTAATGAGCATACTTTAGTGATTTGTTGTTCTTATTCTGGAAATACTGAAGAAACTTTAAGCATGTATGAACAAGCTAAAGAAAACGGTGCTGAAGTTAGCATTATCACTTCAGGTGGAAAGTTTGCTGAATTAGCAGAATCTAATCAACATAACATTTTAAAAATACCAGGTGGTCATCCACCGAGAGCTGCCTTTGGTTTGGCATTCCCACAATTGCTTTTCACTTTTGAAAAATATGGACTTAATTCAGATGAGAAAATAAGTCAATTAAATAGTGCGATTTCTTTGCTTGATCGTGAGGAAGAAACCATTCAAACCGAAGCGAAAAGCTTAAGTGAACGTTTGCATAAAAAAATGCCAATTATTTACAGTGAGTCTTCATTGGAAGGAGTAAGTGTTCGGTTTAGACAACAAATCAATGAAAACTCAAAAATGCTTTGTTGGCATCATGCCATTCCAGAAATGAATCACAATGAGCTAGTGGGCTGGAGAACAAAAGACGAAGATTTAGCGGTTGTTATTTTTAGAACTGAAGCCGATTACTACAGAAATCAAGAAAGGATAGAATACTCTAAAAAGGTTTTCAGTGAGTACACTTCCAATATTAATGAAGTGTATGCCAAAGGAGAAAATGACATTGAAAGAGTATGCTATTTAATTCACCTTGGCGACTGGGTTTCTTATTTTCTAGCAGAATTAAAAGGAATTGACTCTGTTGAAGTAGATGTGATTACAGGCTTAAAAAATATGCTGGCTGGACTAGAATAATTCGCTTCGCTCATAGAAAGTAGAATTATAGCTGGTTTTATCTCCTTTAGATACAAAAAATGCCTCCTGACTGGTTCCGATACTTCGAGAATGCATCGAAGTGCGGCAATTTTTCACTCGAGAAGACAAATCAAACTCAACTTTTAGCTTTAAGTACTTCTAATTTCTAACCATTAAACTTCATTCGCTTTCTGTAACTTAGTTGGCATGAAGTTTATCCGTTTTATCATTCGCTTTTTAGTTTCTCTATTGCTTGCTATTGGCTTAATTTGTTTAGGACTTTGGCTAAGTGGAAATGCACATTTAATTAAAGCCGTTCGCAGCACTTATTTAGTGGGTAAAACCGGACCCACCATTGACGATTATACCAAATTTGAAAACCGAAAAGTAGAAACCGGAACACCTCATCTTTGGCAGTATACAGCCAATTATCATAGCAATCATTTGTCGGATGAACTCATTCAAGAAATTGAAGATTGGGAAACCGCAGCTTTCCTCGTTATTCATAAAGATTCTATTGCTTATGAACGTTATTGGAATGGATATTCAGAAAAAAGCTTAACCAACACTTTTTCCATGGCCAAAAGTTTTACTTCTCTTGCCATAGGCAAAGCCATAGAAGAAGGACGCATTAAAAGTGTAAACCAAAAAGTAGGTGATTTTATCCCAGAATTTGCCGAAGGAGAAAAAGAGAAAGTGACGATAAAGCACTTGCTACAAATGACTTCAGGGGTTGATTTTGGAGAAAGTTATGGCGACCCTTTTGGCTATATGGCTAAAACATATTACGGAAGCGACCTATACGATTTAACCGTAAACAAGCCCATGAAATATGAGCCCGGAACGGTTTGGAAGTACCAAGGTGGAAATACGCTACTTCTTTCTTTCATAGTGGAAAAAGCCACTGGACAAACCCTATCTGATTATTTCAGTCAGCACTTTTGGAAACCACTAGGCGCAGCCGAAGATGCACTTTGGAGCTTAAGTGAAGAAGGTGGTCAAGAGCGTTCTTATTGCTGCTTTTACAGCAATGCCCAGGATTTTGCTCGAATAGGCCAAATGATGCTTGACTCTGGCAAATGGAATGGGAAACAGTTGATTAACCAAGATTATATAAAAAAGTCAATTTCTCCAGTAAATGTTAAAAATGAAGCTGGTAAACTAATCTACTATTATGGTTTTCAATGGTGGATGGGTAATTATGAAGGAATTGATTTTTATTATGCCCGTGGCATTCAAGGGCAGTACATTGTAGCTATTCCAGCTTGGGATGTGGTAGTGGTTCGTTTGGGGCACAAAAGAGACCCTAATGTGGGCGCTAAAGTGCCGAAGGACTTGTTTGTTTATTTGGAAGCAGCAAAGGTTGTTGTGAGATAAATTTTAAACAAACGAGCATTAAAACTGTTGCACTGAGAGCCACCAAGTAGACACGGAGAACCACAAAAGCAAACCAATTCTCTGAGAAACTCTGTGTTGCTTTGTGTAACTCCGTGTAACAACTAATTACATTAATTATTTAATATAAAAAGCACCAAGCCTTTCGACTTGGCACTCTCTAACTTTTTTAATTAAAACTTAGCCGTAACGGAAGTCACAAAATTCCTTCCTGCTCCGGAAATTCCGGAACTATAGGGCCGATAACGCTGGTCGCTAATGTTTTCCAAACCTGCGCTTAAGCTAAACTGTTCGGATAAACTGTACATCGCTTTTAGGTTTATGGTATACCAAGCTGGAGCATAGGTATTTCCCTGCTCGTCTAAAGCGTAAATCTCATCCTTGCCTTGCTCACTCACCGAAAGATCTTCATGAGACACTTCTGCTTGATAAAGTACATAAAACTGCAACTTTAGCTTATTCGCCTGATAAGTCAAACGGCTACTACCAAACATAGGCGCTGCATGTCTTGATGGACTCGTACTTCCATCTTCCATTTCTTCTTCCCCAAGCTGATAGTTAAAATCAGAAGAAAAAGCGAAACCTTGAGGAAGCTTTACTTCCAGGCCTGCTTGTATACCATATACGGTTGCTTCAGCTGCATTTTGTAAGGCTTGCACTTGACTTAGGCTACCATCGTACACAATGCTATCCTGACCATTTAATTGATAGTCTCTTCGCACCAAGGCATTTTGTAATATAGTATAGTATCCCGTTATGTCAATTTTTACACGCTCACCAATCACTTTAGCCACTCCCAAATCAATGTTATAAGCGTATTCGGCTTCTAAGTCAGGGTTCGGGACTACCACCGCGCCTGGTTCTGAATCAAATACTTTTCCAACATCATCTACATTAGGAGAGCGGAAAGCTGTTCCAAAATTGGCCTTAATTACCCAGCTTTCAGCCGGACGGTAAACCCCACCAAAACTACCGGTAATTGCTGCATTGTTTAGTTCAGCTTCAGCAAATGGAAAAGGATAAAAGTTCACATTATCCGAAAAATCTGCTTCAAGTGAAAAGGTATTATATCGTAAGCCAGCTTGCAAAACAAACTTTTCTGAAACATCATACTCATCATTTACATAAACCGCCGCCGATTGCCATGTAGCATCCGGATAGCGACTTGCACCAATGGAATTAATTCCAGTTGAAATATCTGTATCAATACCTTTTGAGAAAACGTCATTTTGAACAAATTCAAGCCCGTAAAAAAGCTTGTTCGTTTCGCTTGTCGCTTTTATAAAGTCTAGGTTTACCGAATAAGCATCCACTTCCTCTTCTCTATTTTCCCGGCTATTTCCGTTTAAGTTTCGGCTTATTCTGCTTTCTTCAAAAGCTTGCTGCGCCAATCGCAAGGTCATTTGGTCGTATAACTTATTCTCTCCTTTATGGCTGATGGTAAAATTGTTCATCATCCATTTTTGTGCACCATAATCCCATTCGGCATATCGAGCTGTACCATTTCTTTGTCTGGTATGCCGATCGTAACGACCATAAGGCGATGTTTCTGAATAGTGAAATCCGTATTGAAAATCCCAAGCTTCATTGGGTTTAAAGCGAATTTTTTGCATCATGTTTTGCTGTGAATAGGCCGACGGAACTTGTAATAGTTCATCTTCTTGTGTAACCACAACATCGGTGCTGTCTTGTCGCTGTACGTAATAGTTTTTCAAATAATCATCGGGCCCATTACTTCCTTGACGCAAATGGTCATAATCCCAACTGCTAAAGCTGCTGACAAATGCCCATTTTTTCCAACCTACATTTACATCAAAATGTCCGGTTTGCTCTTGGTTAGCCGAAGAATAACGTGCAACCGCTTTTCCGGTAACAAGTGGTTCATCCGTTAGCGAAAGTTGGGCTGTTAGGGTTTGAAAACTCATCACTCCGCCAATAGCATCACTTCCATAAATTACAGAACCAGGTCCAAAAAGTACTTCTGTATTTTCTACCGCAAAAGGATCTAGATTAATTACATTTTGAAGATTACCTCCTCGAAAAATAGCGGTATTCATACGCACACCATCAATGGTATAAACCAAACGATTTGTGGCAAATCCACGAATCATTGGGCTACCTCCACCCTGCTGGCTTTTTTGAATAAACACTTTACTGGAAATTCCCAATAAATCTGCCGCGGTTTGCGGGTTTTGAAAGGCCACTTCTTTGGGGCTAATACTTGTAATTTTAGAAGGGATTTCAGTGTTGTTTTGTTGCCATCTGCTGGCAGAAACAACGACTTCATCTATGTTCAAGTTTGAACGTTCCATGTAGATTTTGAAGTCTCTTTCCTCCAAATCATTAAAGCTTAAAATAAGAGTTTTAAAGCCCAAAGAGCGAATTTGAATTTCATCAAAATCTTTAAACACAGAAATATCTGCTTGACCTTCTGCATTGGTTATAGTCGATTTATTTAAACGTTCGCTGACTATAGTTACGAACTCCATCGCTTGTAAAGTCTCCTTTTCGTATACGGTAATTGTTTGAGCATACGAGATTATACCAAAAGACAATACAAGCCATAGAGAAAATAATTTTTTCATCTGTTAGCTAATATGTAATTAGAAAATTTAAAATTGAATGTTGATTTGAATTCATGATGAACTCAAATCAGCTAGAAATAGCTAACAATACTTGGGTGGTGGGGAGTTTGGTTTTGTATAACGATTAACCAAAAACGCATGATAGAAAAATTTCTTTGTTGATTGCTGCTCAATTTCGTTGAAGTTGACCAAACCTATATCTTGAAAATACAAGCTTTTAAATACTTTTAATAACTGTTGTTCTTTCTCTTGTTTTTCTTGACTTTGGTTGAAAATTCGATGAGTTAGCGCCCACACTTTTTTATTCAGTTTGGTTTCTTCAAAATCCCACCAACAGTAAAAAGTTAAAGTATCTCCTTCCGTTTCTCTTTCAACAATATCATACATTTCACCTTGGAATTGAAATTCCTTAGCGTGTTTCCATTTTAGTTTTTTCTCCGCATCTGCTTTTGAAAGTTTAATGGTTACCAATTCTGACTTATCAATTCCTGCAGCAATTTTCCATTTTACGGTTCTTTTAATAGTTGATTGCTCCATTTGAAACCATGAATACAATGCTATTGCTGGCATAATTAATACCAGTAAAAGAAAAATGGATATTCGTTTTTGCTTTTGCACCTTATTACAAAGGTGCGTTTTTCTTTCAAATTGTTGCCTTTTCCAAATAAAGTCTCAAAGAAAGAATATATTTAAAAGATGAATATAGAACAATTCAGAGATTACTGTTTGGCCAAAGAAGCAGTAACTGAAAGCTTTCCATTTAATGAAACCACCTTGGTTTTTAAGGTTTATGGAAAAATGTTTGCCCTTTGTGGAATTGACCCTTTTGAAACAACAAATTTAAAATGTGACCCCGAAAAAGCGATTGAGTTAAGAGAAAAGTTCAATGCTGTAAATCCTGGTTACCACATGAACAAAGTTCATTGGAATACCATACGTTTTCATGAGGACTTAGCAGACCAAGAAATTTTAAAATTAGTTGATCATAGCTATGAACTAGTAAGCAACTCAATCAGTAAGAATCAAAAAATAAAGTGGCTAGAACAAAATGCTAACTAACTAATTTTCGCAGCAAAGAAAGTGCAAAGAGCACGATAAAAATGTAAAATAAAATTTTAGCTATGCCTGCAGCTCCAGCAGCTATACCGCCAAATCCAAAAATTGCAGCAATGATTGCTATTACTAAGAAAGAAAGACTCCATCGTAACATATTGAAATAGTTTTAGTTTGGTTGATTAATTGTCAGTTATTAAACAATCTAAATGATGATAATGTTCAATTCATAGAATGATTCGTTACCATGTGCGATGGGTTTCGGTACTTTGTTGTTTAAAAAATAAAAACCATGGACTTTGAGCCCAAAAAGGAAAGTAGCTTAATCAAATCCCTCATAAAGTATTTTTTACAAGGACTGTTTTATACAGTTCCAATTGCAGCAACCATTTATGTAATTGTTTATGCAGTCATTCTCATAGATGGGATTATAAACATGGCTATACCTGGCTTAGGAATGATTGTTATTCTTGGAGCTGTAACACTAATTGGATTCTTAGGAACTCACTTTTTTATCAACTATTTTAAGCCGTTTGAAAGAGCGATAGAAAATACTCCTTTGATTAAAATCATATACACTTCTATGAAGGATATGATGAATGCATTTGTTGGGAAGAAAAAACAGTTTAAACAGGCTGTATTGGTAAAAATGGGAGGTGGTGTTGAGGTTGAACGCCTGGGATTTATTACGAAAGACGATCTTAGTGAAATTGGAATAAGTGAAGATAAAGTTGCCGTGTATATACCCTTTTCGTATGCTATAAGTGGACAAGTTTTAATCGTTCCAAAACAAAATATTACCTTGCTAGACGCTCCTTCTTCAGATGTTATGAAAATGATTATTTCTGGAGGAGTAACCTCTGTAGAGAAGCATAAAAACCATAAATAATTTAGATTATGAAAAAGTATTTTATCCTATCAATAAGCTTTTGTTTAATGTTTGTATTTAGCGCTAAATCACAAACCACTTCAGAGGCCAGAATAGTAGTAGAAAGCGTAAGTGATCTTCACGGAAAGGCTGTTGAAATTTTAATTAATCGAGCAGAAGAAAAAGACATTTTAAAAGCTTGGAAAAGTGTTTTGAAAGATTACGAGGGAGAAGTAAAGATGAAAGGAAATTCAGCTGAAGCTTTGGAGGTTATAATTCCATTAATTTCTAAAAACCCTTTAAAAGTAGTTGCAGAGGTAAAATCTGGACCGGAAAATCAAAAAGTTTTTGTAGCCATTTTTATGGAAGGAGATATCAATTATTCTGAAACAGAAACAGCCAAAAGACTAGTGGAAGATATGGCTAAAGAACTTTCCAAAGAAGCAACTGAAGATTATCAAAATAGTCAAGAAAAAGCCTTAAAGAGTCTTCAGGCTGAGTTAAAGGATTTAATCAGAGACAAAGAAAAGGCGGAAAAAAATATTGAAGATTGCAAAGAAAGTATCAAAGAGGCAGAATATGATTTAAAACAAAACGAAAAAGATAGAACCAAGCTTCAAGAAAAAATTAAAGAACAAGAAAAGAAATTAAAAGAGGCAAATGAAGAAGTTAAATCATTGGATTAGTTATACGCTAATCATTTTAAGTCTTGTTTCTTGTCATAGTCAACAGGAACAAAAGCAATCTAAAAAGCCCCTTTTAGGTGTTTGGCGAATGGAAATGAATTTGGGAGAAAAGCAACTTCCTTTCAACTTTACGCTTGACTTAAAAAGTACTAAATACGAAATGATAATCAGTAATGCTGATGAAAAAATAGCCGTGAGTGATATCATTCAAAAAGATGATTCCTTGTTTATTAAATTGCCAATTTTTGAATCTGAATTTAAGCTGGAAATAATAGACTCAACTCGTTTGGTAGGTGAATGGATTAACTATTACAAAAGCGATGATTACAAAATTCAAGTTCAGGCAGAATATGGAAATTCTTATCGTTTTAGTCAAAAACAAGTTGATTTTACACAAGATATTGCCGCTACATATGAGGTAGTTTTTGAAGAGAAATCTGGAGAAACCTTTCCAGCCATTGGAATACTTAAGCAAAGTGGAAAGCAAGTTAGTGGCACTTTTGCAACAGAAACGGGAGATTATCGACACTTGGCCGGAGAAATCATTGATGATTCAATATACCTCTCCACCTTTGATGGTTCACATGCTTTTCTATTTGAGGCAGCAATAAAGGATAGTTTAATTGAAGGAACCTTTTGGAGTGGAAATCATTACCAAGCCAATTGGAAAGCAAAACGAAACCCTGATGCTAGTTTGCGAAACCCTGACTCGCTAACTTTTCTAAAAGAAGGCTATGATTCTTTTGATTTTTCTTTTCCTGATGTAAATGGAAATCTTGTTTCCTTTTCAGATGAAAAATTTCAAAATCAAGTAAGTATTATACAAATCATGGGGTCTTGGTGTCCCAATTGTTTAGATGAAACACGTTATTTAACTGAACTTCATGAAAAATACAAGCAATCTGGATTACAAATTGTTGCCTTAGCTTTTGAAAGAACAAGGTCTGAGGCTCAAGCCTTAAAAAATTTAGAAGCCTTACAAGTAAGAACCTCAGCTTCGTATCCTTTTTTACTTGCCGCTTGGAATAGAAAAACAAAAGCTGCTGAAATACTTCCGATGTTAAACCATGTTATGTCGTTTCCAACAGCCATTTTTATTGATAAAAAAGGAAAAGTTAGAAAAATACACACTGGTTTTTATGGACCAGGAACCGGTGAATACTATGAAAAGTTTACTTCAGAAACAGAAGCTTTTGTTAAACAGTTGCTTGACGAGTAATCTTCTTGTTTTAATCGACCTTCAACTGAATTCTTTCTTCAGAATTAGCCAATTGCCAAGCCGTTAAAAAAACCAATCGAGCTATTCGAGCGGTTTTGTCAAAATCTATTTTATCTACCGTATCGGTTTCTTTATGGTAGTCTTCATGAACTCCGCTGAAGTAAAAAATGACAGGCACGTTATTTTTTGCAAAGTTGTAATGGTCTGAGCGGTAGTAAAAACGATTTGGATCTTTTTCATCATTAAAGGTATAATCTAAATTGAATTGGGTATATGTACTATTCACCATTTCACTCACTTCATGTAAATCTTGACTTAACTTATCTGAGCCAATTAAATATACATAATTACTATCCTTTTTATGCGCTTCATCATACCGTCCAATCATATCAATATTCAGATTAGCAACTGTATTTTCCAAAGGAAAAATGGGATTGTTAGTATAGTATTTTGAGCCTAGTAGTCCTTTTTCTTCTCCTGATACTGGCATAATTAGAATGCTTCTTTTAGGTCTAAATCCATTTTTAACCGCTTCTTGAAAAGCCTCTGCAATTTCAATTAAAGCCACCGTTCCAGTTCCATCATCATCTGCACCATTGTAAACCACAGAATCTTCTTTTCCTAAATGATCATAATGAGCTGTTAAAACAATAACTTCCTCTTTTTTTTCGGTTCCAGGAATAAAAGCAATAACATTTTCTCCAAATAAGGTATGCGTTGGTTTATTTATTGAAATTGTAAGGTCTGTAGTAAATCGATCTTTCTCTTTTATGCCCTTCTTTTTAATTTTATTCAAATCAATACCTCCAATATTCAATAATTGGTCAGTCATTTCATCCGTCATTTTTACGGTAAAAAATGAATCATTTGCTTCTTCCGCAAGCTTCATTTTAGGTTTAGTAAAATAGTGCTCATATTTTTCAAGCATAACTTTTACTTTAGAATCATTCACAAAAACACCAAGAGCCCCATTTTTTTTGCACCAATCAACTTTATCTCTCAATGCCCATTCTTTTTCAGTTTTTAGTTTAGAAGCTTGACCATCTAGCAGAAAAACAACTTTGTTTTGAACATCAATATTTGCATATGAATTGTAATTGTCTTCAGGAATTCCAAAACCAACAAAAACTAGCTCAGTATTCAATTCTCTATTATCAACTATAGCCGGATTAAATAAAAAATCTTTGTTCAATTGATATTCTACGTTTTCAATTTTAATTGTTAAACCTGTATTTTCTTGTTCAACTAATTCAAACCGTTGCTCATAATTCAAGTTTTTATAATCTTGAATACCAGCTCGTTTAAATTGATTTATTAAATACTTTTTGGCCATTTTCTGACCTTTTTTTCCAGTTGCCCTTCCTTCAAATTCATCCGATGCAATTATTCGTAAATGCTTACTAATGTCTTTTGATTGAATGGTTTGCGCAAATCTCCATGCAGTTGAATCAAATTCTTGTGCATATGAAAACGCAATGCTTAAAAAAGCAAATGAAAAAATAAATGACTTCATCTATCTAAATATTGATTTTATTAACTCTTCGTTCATGTCTTCCACCTTCAAATTCAGTTTCTAAAAAGGCTTTTACACAGTTTAAGGCCATTTCTTCAGAAATAAAACGAGCAGGAATTGATAGAACGTTTGCATTATTATGTTGTCTTGCTAGTTCAGCCAACTCTACATTCCAACAAAGCGCAGAACGTACATCTTTGTGCTTGTTTACTGTCATGTTAATTCCATTGCCACTTCCACAAATGGCAATTCCTAGATCACATTCATTTGTTGCAATACTTCTGGCAATCGGATGAGCTATATCCGGATAGTCACAACTTTCTTCACTTTGAGGTCCAAAATCAATAAATTCGTGATTAAGACTATTAATAAAGCTCTTTAATTTTTCTTTTAATTGATAACCTGCATGGTCGCCACCGATTGCAATTTTCATGATAAGATTTGTGTTAGTTTAATGTTAATATCTTAGTTTGTTTTGTTTACTGATTGCTTAAAACTTCTAAAATTTAAATTTTGCTAAACCAATTATTTTTAGAATTGATTATTGCAACGAAATTAAGCCTTATTTAAAGTCTAAATTTTAAGCCACTTCTTAATATTAAATCAACACTTATTTTACATAAATGAAACAAAAGTTTTACGCAAAGTGTCTTTTTTAAAATAATGTTAATAGCTTTTAAATTATTTGAGTTTGAATATTTTAAAACGCATTTGCATGTTTATAAAGTGTTATTTTGTTTTAATAAGTGAAACTAGCAAAGGATTTAAGTATAAAATTTGAACAGTATTAACCTGCTAATAGTAGTAGTAATTTTATTTAAATTTTTTATTTCTCTTTTATAATATATATATGTTGTTAATAAGGTTTTTGATTTTTGTTTTTTTCATTCCATCTTTGGTTTGCGCCCAAAGTATAAATAAGGAAAATCCAAATTATAAAGCATTTTATTATCCTAACGGAGAAATTTCAAGTGAAGGTTATTTTGTAGATGGAAAGCCCAATGGCTATTGGGTTACTTACTATCCTAATCAACTCAGAAAATCAGAAGGTAATCGAAAGAATTTTTTATTGGATAGTACTTGGCGTTTTTATGAAGAAAATGGTAATTTAAAAAGTATTCTTACATACAAAGAAGATTTGCGGCATGGTAAAAGTTTATATTTTTCAAATTGTCAGTTAATCAAGGAAGAAAACTATAAAAACGATTTGTTGGATGGTGATCAACTAATTTATTTTGAAAGCCAAGACTCAACTTTAAGTTTAAAAAGTAAAACCACTTTTGAAAATGGTAAAGAAGAGGGCTATAGTTTTAAATATGCAAAGGATGATGGTAGAATAATTAATATCATACAGTATAAAGAAGGTTATGTAACTAGCAGAGAAACAGTTAATAAGAAAGATGAACAAGGAAGAAAGCAAGGAATTTGGAAAACCTATCACAAAAATTATCGGGTAAAAAGAGAAGAGCGTTATAAAGATAATTTGTTGAATGGTTATGTAAAAGAATATAATTCGGAAGGAAGATTAGAAAGTGCTAGCCTTTATATAATGGGTGTAAAGCAATCTGAAGAAGAAAACCAAGCCGATTTCAATATTCAGAATACTTATTATGAAACAGGAGCATTAAAAACTCAAAGCACATACAATTTAGCAGGCAAAAAAGATGGAATTTCAAATGAGTATACCGAAGAAGGTGAAGTAAAAACAACTGAAATTTATAGAAATGGTTATTTACTAGCAAAAGGAAGAATTGATGTAAAAGGCTTGTATCAAGGTGTTTGGGAAAATTATTATTTAAATGGAAATCTGAAAAGTAGAGGGGAATATAAGAATGGGAAAAAGTATAAAAAGTGGGAGTATTTCTTTCAAAATGGAAAATTAGAGCAACAAGGGTTTTATGATGATAATGGTCTATTTACTTCTGAATGGAAGTGGTTTTATGATAACGGCCAACTGTTAAGAAAAGAAGAATATCGAAGAGGTTTAGAAGATGGATATTCAGAAGAATATGATCGTAAAGGAAATGTAATTTCAAAAGGAGAATATTTTGATGGAGAAAAAGAAGGAGAATGGTATTATGAATTAAACGATCATAAAGAAGAAGGAAAATACCGATATGGCCAAAGAAATGGTGTTTGGAAACATTACTATCCTAACGGCAAAATAGCATTTGAAGGTGCTTATGTAGATGGAAGTGAAGAAGGTAAACACGAATATTTTTATCCAAATGGGGTTATAAAAAGAAAGGAAGAATACGAATACGGTGAAAAAACAGGAAAATGGCAATGGTTTGATGAATTTGGAGCAGAAACCATGTCTATTACTTATAAGAATGGAAAGACAAAGCGAATCAATGGAAACCGAGTTAATTTTTCTGATATTTAAGGATTCATTCGAAGAATCTTAAAAATGCCAATAAGTAGAAAAGGCAGACAACTTAAACTTAATGGAAAATTATTACTTCAATTAGAGTTAGTAATTGGTTTTATCATTGTTTCCTTTTTAGGATTTTTTCTTGATTACATAGGAATTGTTGGTTATTCCCTAAAAATGGGTTTAAGTCTTGGATCCATTTATTTCTTTTTCTTACTTCCATCTATTATTTTTTCATGGGTAAAAGAAAATTTAAAATCATTCATTTTAGCGGCATACATTATATCCCTCTTGTATTGCATATTTATATCTTATTTAAATAACTTTTCTTCAGCTCATTACTATTCTTTTTTACTCATTTTCTTGTTTTTTTCCTTTGTTCAAGACCGAGTACGTTATTTTTTAATTTGCAGTTCAGTTGTAGTTTCGGGCTTATTACTTGGTTTTTTATTCAGTAAAAATTTAGAAATAGAAGAGGGTTTTATTTTTTTATTATCCTTTTTAGTTGTCTTTATTTTAGGATTAACGGTAACTTTTTCAAGAGAGAGATTAAAAAGTAATCTGATAAGTAGAAAAAACTTATTGAATTATATATTTAATAATGCAAGTGATGGTTTAATCTTGGTTAATAAGAAAAACAGTTTCATTGAAGATTGTAATTCTCAAGCTTTAGAAATTTTGAGAATTACCACAAGAAATGAAATTGTAAATCATAGAATTGATACAATTCAGTATTTAGGTTCCTATTTGTTTAAAGATAAATTAGAAGAAGATTTACTTCAAACGATAGAACTTGCGGATAAAAGAATTTTAAATTTTACGGTTAAGTCATTTCATTATTCCAAAAATGAATATTGGCTAATTGATTTAAAGGTTTATCAAAATAGATTGGATTTAAATGTATCTGAAGAATTTAATTTAATTATTAAAAATTCGGAAGATAATTATCGTTATCTATTTGAAGAGAGTTCTTCTATGATTTGCATTATGGATATGGATGGTTATGTAAAAGATGTAAATCAAACTTTTTTGAAGGAGATGAATTACTCAAAAGAAGAACTTGTCGGAAAGAAGTTCGATTATTTAGATGAGAATGAAGGCCAAAAAGCAGTAAATGAATTAATTCTGAAAGGTAAACTGCAAGAATTTCATAAACGCTTAATTGATGGAAGTGGAAAAGTAAAAGAAATAGAAACTGTACTTAAAAGTGGAAAGTATTTTGGTGAAAATGTAATTATAAGTAATTCAAGAGATATTACAGCTAGAAAGGATTTAGAGAGGAGAGTAAATTTGATTCTGAATCGGTATAAAGCCCTTTTTGATTTATCGCCAATTAGTATAATAATACTTGATAGCGAGAGAAAGATTGTCAATTATAATCCGGCCTTTAAGAAACTTTTCAAATACCATGAAGTAGAATTAACAGGCAAGCGAATTAGAGAATTTTCTCATCCTGAAGATTATTATTTGAACGATGAAAATATGGTCCTTTTGCTTTCAGGGAAAAAGAACGTAGTAACAACCAAAAAGCGCTTTATTGATAAAGAAGGGAAGGTATTAAATATATTAATGAACATTTCTTTACTGAAAGAAGAGGATGAAATAGGTTATAGAATTTTAGTTCATATGATAGATTTAAGTGAAATTACTAAAATTCAAAAGCGAATTGAAATTTCTGATAAAAGCTATAAAGAGCTTTTTGATAACTCGCTAAATCTTTTATATGTTTTAAATAGCAATAATGAATTTATAGATGTTAATCAATCTGTTCTTGAACTTTACGGATATTCAAAAGAAGAAATAATTGGAAAGTATCCGGATTTATTTGCTGCACCTGATTTAAATGATATGATTTATGTGCAGGAGAAAATCAAAAAGGCATGGTTAGGGGAAACACAAAATTTACTTTGGTGGAGTATAAAAAAGAATGGAGATATATTTCCAAAGGAGTTGAATTTGAAACTTGTAAATTATAAAGGTGAAAACGTACTGCTTGCCACAGGACAAGACATTTCTGAAACGTATAACTATGAAAAACAGCTAAGAGATAAAGAAAGAAGATTTAGACAATTATTTGAGAGGAATTTGGCTGGTATCTATCGTACTAATAGAGAGGGATTTTTATTAGAGTGTAATTTATCGTTTGCCCAAATATTAGGTTTTAGCAGTGTTGAAGAGATCAAGCAGAAAGTGAATGCAACTGATTTTTACTTTAGTGAATCTGATCGAAATTATTTAATTGAAAAAATTGAAAAAACAGGAAATTTAGTTGGTGAAAAAGTTAACCTAAAAAAGGTAAATGGAGAAAGTATTTCAGCAATTATTAGTGTATCACAAATTTTTGATGAAGACAATCAATTCAAATATTTTGAAGGAAACGTAATTGATATTACAAAGCTTGATGAAGCTCAAAAGGAATTAACAAAAAGTAGAGAAGACCTAAGAAAATTAATCGATTATTCGCCTTTTGGAGTATTAATTATTCAGCATAATAAAATTCAATTTGCTAATGAAAAAGCTATTCATTTATTAGAATATGAAAAACTAGATAATCTAGTTAACATTCAATTTAGCGAATTGTTTTCTCCAGAGAATCAACATTTTTCATTAGAGTTATTAGATGAAAGTAGATTTGATGAAATTGCCTTTAAAGAGTTTCAACTACAAACCTTAAATCATAAAAGAATTGATGTAGAACTTAAAGCAACATTTATATCATTTAATAATATCAAGAGTACTTTAATAAGTATTATTGATTTAAGCTACAAAAAGAAGATATTAAAGGAAAAAGAAAAAGTAAGGTCTGTTGAAACATTGAATAAAATGCTTCAAGCAGAATTGGAAGAAAAAGAAAGAACACAAAAGCGATTAGTAGATGCGCAATCCTACACAGAAGGGATTATAGAAAGTTCTGTAGATATGATTTTTACAGCTAATATTAATTATCAGCTAAACAGATTAAACTCAGCAGCTTTAAATGAATTTAAGATTGATAAAATAGATTCAGAAAAGTCTATTTATACGCTGTTTGATTCATCCAAAGAGACCATTAAAGTTCTTAATACACTCGAAACAAGTAAAACCTTTAGTGGCGAAGTTTGGTTAAGAAGATCAGATCAAACCACATTTCCTGCCTACTTATCATTAAGTTATCTCTTTAATTCAGATGAAGAAGTATTAGGGATTATGGGGGTAGCTAGAAATATAAGTGATATAAAAAGTAAGGAGAATGAGATAAAAGAGCAAGCCTCGAAGCTAAATGCCATCATTGAAAGTAGCTCACATTCATTTTTTACTGTTAATAACGATTATGTATTAACTTCATTCAATAAACCATTTCAAGAAGATTTAATGATTCATCATAATCTAAATATTCATGTTGGAATGGAATTTAAAGACACTTTTGCAGCTCCTAGTATTGAAGAAAAAGAATTCTTTACATCATTTTGGAATGTGAAGTTTAAAGAAGTTTTTAGCGGAAAGTCTTTATCTTTTGAAGTAGAAAGAACGAATATTCGAGGTGATATTTATTATCGAGAAATATTTTTAAATCCAATTTTTTCGAATAATGTAGTTTCAGAAGTATCTGGTATAGCTCATGATATAACGGAGAAAAAACGAAATGAAATAAAACTTTATAATTCACTAAAAGAGAAAGAAGTACTTTTAAAAGAAGTGCACCATAGGGTTAAAAATAATATGCAGGTAATCTCAAGCATTTTAAGTCTTCAGTCTGCCTATGTTCATGATCAAACCATTTTAAATATTCTAAGAGAAAGTCAAAATAGAATTAAGTCAATGGCATTTATTCATGAAAGCTTGTATAGAACAAAAGATTTCTCAAAAATTGTATTTTCTGAATACCTCAAAAATTTAGCTCAAAATTTAATTGATACCTATGAGCTTAAAACAAACGATGTGTCATTAATTGATGAACTTGATAAAATTTACTTAAATTTAGACTCAGCAATACCTTGTGGTTTAATAGTAAATGAGCTTATTTCAAATTCATTGAAGTATGCGTTTGTAGAAAATCAAAAAGGAGAGATCTATTTATCTCTCAAAGAAATTGCTAATAATGGAAACACAATAGAACTTGTAATTGCTGATAATGGCGTAGGAATTTCAGACGAAATAGACATAAGTCAAACAGAAACACTAGGTCTACAATTAGTTTCCACTTTGGTAGAGCAAATAGAAGGAAATATTAAAATAGAAACTAATAAGGGTACAAGATTTACAATTACATTTGAAGGTAAACAAGAATGATGTCCGACAAAAAAATTTTAATCGTTGAAGATGAAGCAATCGTAGCTAAGGATATAGCCGTTTGTCTCAAAAAAATTGGATATAATGTTTTAGGTACATTTCCTAAAGCTGAAAAGGCACTTGCATTTATTGAGGATATTAAACCTGATTTAATTTTAATGGACATTATGCTTGTAGGAGGTATGTCAGGTATTGAAGCTTCTGCAAAAATTAAAGAGCAATTTAATATTCCAGTTGTTTTTTTAACTGCATATGCTGATGAAAAAACAATTAGTAAGGCTAAAGTAACAGAGCCTTATGGTTATATTATTAAGCCTTTTAAAGAGATTGATTTGCGTACGAGCATTGAAATGGCTTTATATAAATTTAAAAAAGAACAAGAGAAAATTGCAGGAATAAACTCTTCTAGTTTAAGTAATGCAAGTTTAGTTTCTAAAGAGTTTATTTATGTAAAGTCTAATTCTAAACTGGTAAAACTTCTAAATGATAATATACTGTTTGTTGAAGCTTTAAAAGATTATGTGATAATTCATACCATAAATGAACGCTTTACAATTCACTCTACGATGAAGGATATGGAAAAGAAACTACCTTCTGAACAATTTATGAGAATTCATAGATCGTACATATTGAACTTAAAGCGAATAAAGGCTATTGAAAGCGCAATTGTCTTACTTGAAAACTCTGAAAAAAAGGTACCAATAGGAGGTTCATATAAAGAAGAGTTATTTAAGCGAATTAACTTGGCCTAGTAAATCGCTCTAATCGAACAGCATTATTTAGTTCAAGATTTAATTCGATAAAGTCAATAAACTCTTTACTTAATAATGGAGCCATAAAACAACCTCTTGAACCTAAGCCATTAAAGATATAATAACCACTTGTTTTATCTTTTCCCATAATGGGTCTTCGATCTCTTATAGAGGGTCTTACAGCAGCTTCATGATTTACTACTTGATAGTCTGATTTTATGAAACCAGATAATAAGTCTTCAAGCTCATCTCTTTTCGTTTTTGATGGTTCAGTATTTGTAAAATCACGATCATATGTTGCTCCAACTTTATACTGATTATCACCTAATGGAAGAATAAATACTTTTTTTTTGAGAAGTTTCCTTTCTTGGATTTTTGTGTCTTCAATAGTTAGTACTTCTCCTTTATTCCATCCAAAAGGAATATGTTTAAAAAATGGGTTGTTTTTAGCACCATATCCTTCACAAAAAATAAGGTGATTAAACGCATGGTTTTCATAGTGGTTTCCTTCAATTAAATCATAATTAAAAGACTTTTCAACGAGTTGATTATTACGTATCAAGTGTTTTCGAAAATGTCCAAGAAAACCTTTTAAATCAAACCAACCACTGTGTTTTACCAAACCATAAGAAAAGTTTTGGGTAAGTACGTCATTTTTTTTTGGAGGAAGAATTTCTTCTTGAATCCAATTTTTAAGTGAGGCTTTATGATACCGATGCTTCCAAAATTTTTTTTCATCGTCAGATTGAATTAATTTATATAAACAATCATTGTGAAAATAGTTTTTACCCATGTAATCAGCTAACTCCCTATAAAAGGAAATATTATATTCACTGAATTCTTGAGCTCTCCAGCTTAATGTTAAGCGCCTTAAAATAACAGGATTGATAACCCCTGCTGCAACCCAAGAAGAAGAATTTGTAAACCCTTGGTCTATTATTAGAAATGACTTTTTTCTTTTTAAAAGCTCAAAGGCAAGAAAACTACCAGCTATTCCTTGTCCAACAATTAGGTAATCCACTTTATTCATAGGTCAAAAGTATTTATTCTCCATGTGTGGCCGTTAAAAATGACTAACTTTGCTTCAAATTAAGCGATATGGAAGAAATCGTATTTCAGGCAGGAATGATTGGTCCGCAACAGATTATTTTAATTGCGGTTTTACTTATTCTTTTATTCGGAGCAAAAAAAATTCCTGAATTAATGAAGGGAGTAGGTAAAGGCATTAAGGAGTTTAAAGATGCTACCAACGCTGAAGAAACTGAAGAATCTGAAAATAAGAAAAAGTCTTAAAACTTAAATAGTTGAACAACTATACCTCTCTTAAAAAAGTTCAAGAAGACCTTAAGAATGGGCTAATTAGCTGTGAAGAATTAACACAGCACTACCTTGATGTAATTGAATCTAAAAAGGATTTAAATATCTTTTTAGAAACGTTTAATGATTCCGCTATGGCTAAAGCCAAAGAAGTTGATTCAAAACTTAAAGATGGCACGGCAGGTAAGTTAGCAGGAATGGTTTTAAGTATCAAAGACAACATTTGTTATAAAGGCCATAAAGTTTCAGCTTCTTCTAAAATTTTATCGGGGTTTGAAAGTCTTTTTTCATCCACCGTGGTTGAAAGATTATTACAACAAGATGCAATTATAATAGGAAGGACCAATTGTGACGAATTCGCTATGGGAAGTTCAAATGAAAATTCTGCATTTGACCAGGTAAAGCATCCACAGTTTAATGCTTATGTACCTGGAGGTTCAAGTGGAGGTGCAGCAGCTTCAGTAGCAGCAGGAATGTGCTTAGCCGCCTTAGGCTCTGATACTGGAGGCTCAATAAGACAGCCAGCAAGCTTTTGTGGAATTGTCGGACTTAAACCAACTTATGGAAGAGTTTCTAGACATGGTTTATTGGCGTATGCATCATCTTTTGACCAAATAGGACCATTAACAAATAATGTTGAAGATTCGGCTCTAATCACTGAGGTAATTGCTGGAGAAGATGAGTTTGATAGTACGCTTAGTACAAATGAAGTACCTAGGTATGCTGATAATTTAAAGGAGTCAAAGAAATTTAAAATAGCTTATTTAGACTGCTATGTCGATCACGAAGGAATAAATCCTGAAGTTAAAAGTAGAACAGTAGAGATACTGGATAAATTGGAACAAGAAGGACATCAAGTAGAAAAAATTGAATTCGAATTTTTAGACCAGTTAGTTCCTACGTACTATATTTTAACAACAGCAGAAGCATCTTCTAATTTAGCAAGATATGATGGTATTCATTTTGGATATCGAAGTGGTAATGCAGAGAATTTGCTTTCAACATACGTCAAATCTAGATCAGAAGGATTTGGCCCTGAAGTAAAACGTCGAATAATGCTAGGAACTTATGTATTAAGTGCAGGTTATTATGATGCGTATTATAGCAAAGCTCAAAAAGTACGAAGGATTGTAAAGGAGAAAACTAAAGAAATATTTAAAGAGTATGACTTCATTCTTTCTCCAACAACACCAAGTACAACCTTTAAAATTGGAGAAAAGGCAAATGATCCAATTCAACTTTATTTAGAAGACATCTTCACAGTTCAAGCAAACTTAGCAGGTATACCGGCTATTTCATTACCTTTAGGCAAAACAAAAGAGGAGTTGCCTTTTGGTATTCAACTCATGTCAAATAGTTTCGAAGAAGAAAAGCTATTGGCATTTTCCAATGAACTCTTCAACACGTTTTAGTTAATAAAACAATCTTTTTCTTCTAGAATCAAGTTTCTATTTAAAGAAATTAGCGTTTATACAACAGACTATTTGTTTGGACGTTATACCCTACATTAATTTTTCTATGAATAATACATTTTCACTTTTTTTACTTTTAATCTTATCAATAAACACTTTTGCTACCTCGGAAAGTGACACGAACAAAATAGAGTATCAAATTCGTGAAGATGATCCTGTACTTGTTGCAATTGATAGTGCAATTGCAAGATGGGGAATAGCTGAAACCAATGATGATTTACTTAAATACCAGGACTCAATAGATATAGATGCATCACCTGTTTCTTTTGTCTTGATTGATTCAATCATTGAAAGACGATTAAAGGTATTAGATGACGCTACGCCAATTCATCTAGCATATAATGAGCAAGTAAAAGCGTTTATTAATTTATATATCAATAAGCGACGAAGTTTAAGTGAATCTGTTCTAGCACTTTCACCGAGTTATTTTCCAATGTTTGAGGAAGTGTTAGATCGTTTTGAAATGCCTTTAGAGCTTAAGTATTTGGCTATAGTTGAATCAGCACTTAATCCTGCAGCAAGATCTTGGGTTGGTGCTCAAGGTTTATGGCAATTTATGTATGGCACAGGAAAAATTTATGACCTAAAAGTGACATCATATTATGATGAAAGAATGGATCCTTATAAATCTACAGTTGCGGCTTGCAAATACATGAGTGATTTATATAAACTATATCAAGATTGGAATTTGGTTTTAGCTGCATATAATAGCGGTCCTGGAAATGTAAATAAAGCAATTAGAAGATCTGGAGGTCAAAAAGATTATTGGGCTATAAGACCATATTTACCTAGAGAAACGAGAGGTTATGTTCCAGCATTTATTGCTGTAAACTATATGATGAGTTATGCTTCAGAGTACCAACTTTTCCCTAAAACAGATTTAGTGTTAGAAAACACGGATACTGTGCACATTAAGCGAAGTATGAGTTTTTCGCAGCTTTCCAAATATATTGATATAGATGAAGAAAGCTTAAAGAAGCTAAATCCTCAGTATAAGTTAGGCTTTATACCAGAATCAAAAAAGGAGAAAACCCTTTGTTTACCAATGGATAAAATTGGCTTGTTTGTTACAAACGAACTTGCCATATATGCTGACATTCGAAGAATAGAAATTGAAGATAGTATTGCCGGAAAGGCAACTCAACCTGATTTACCAGATATGTTTGTTCATCGCGTTCGCAGTGGAGAGTTTTTGGGGTATATAGCCAATAAATATAACTGCAGTGTTAGAGATATTATGAGTTGGAATAATTTAAGATCTACGCGGTTAAACCCTGGTGATCGCTTGACTATTTATTCAAAAAACCATGCAAGCTCGGTTCAAAGAACAACAGTGGCAAGTAGCAATTCTAGTGAGATAAAAGAGGAGGGAAACTATCAAGTTCATTTAGTGAAAAGTGGAGATACGCTTTGGGATATTGCCAAGAAATATAATAACACATCTGTCAATGATTTAAAACGCTTAAATAGCAATTTAAACTTTAAAAGACTAAAACCAGGTATGCAAGTTAAAATTAAAGCAATTAGCTAGTGACTAGATTCTTTTTATTTATATGTATTAGCACTTTATTGATGGCTTGTGGCCAAACGGTCTCAAACAAAGAGGTTGATAAATCTTTATTACCAAAAAGTAGTGGCAAGTATGGAGAAGTATTAGTTGTTCTGGATACTAGTTATGAGAGCAAGAAAACTGGCGAAATGGTTAGAAAGATATTTAATCAAATGATGCCAGCTCTTCCTCAAGCAGAAACTCAGTTTAGGATGTCTACCGTGCATGAAGATGCATTCAAGTCAATTTTAAAACGAAGTAGGAATATATTGAAGTTAATTATTGCCAAAAAAAGAAAAGCAAAAATTGATATTGAAAGAGATGTTTGGGCTAAGAATCAGCTATTGATTCAAATCACGGCTTCATCAGATCAAGAAGCTTCAGAAATTTTAGAGAAGAATTTAAATGCAATTCGAGCTTATTTTAACGAAGAAGAAATAGATCGATTAATCAAACAATATAAGATAAGACCGGAAAAAGATTTGATCAATGAACTAAGGGAGAAGTATAATATTTCTTTAACGATTCCACCAGGGTTTGTGTTAATGGATCAATCAGAAAAGGGCTTTTGGATTAAGAAAGAAAAGAGATTAGGAGAGCATTTAATTTTACAAGGTGTTAGTGTTTATAAATTACCCTATACAAATGACTCTTTGTTTGATTCTAAGGCGGTAATTGATAGTAGAGATAAGTTTACTCGTAAACACATTCAAGGGTCGTTAGAGGGCTCTTATATGGCCGTTTATTCTGAATATGAGTTAAACACTACTGATTTTAATTGGAAAAACAATTATGTTAAGGAGTATCGCGGCCTTTGGAATATGAAGAATGATTTTATGGGAGGTCCTTTTGTACACTATGCAATTGTAGATACCAATCGAAATGAAATTATTCATTTGGATGGATTTGTTTATGCCCCCAAGTTTAACAAGCGCGAATACTTACGCGAATTGGAAGCACTCATTCGAACGGTTTCATTTTCGACTGATTAAGCAAATACCTCTTCTAGAATATCTAAGCTTTTTAGATTTGTTAGTGCTCCTGTTTGGTAGTTTAAGAATTTGACATAAAATCGCAGAAGTTTATTTCTTTCAATTCTGTTATCCAGTTTACCTAAATTCACCTTATTTATTATAGATTTCAAATCTTGAGTTTCATATTGTTCATGCCTAGGTTTATTCACTACAAATTGAGCTTCTTGATAGTCAAAATAGCTTCCTTCAGTTTCTGTATTTGGTTGAATACCCAAAAGGTGGATATATTCATTTAAAAAGTAAATATGGAAGTTGGACACATAATCAGCTACATTTAGTGCTTCTGAGTTTTTCCAAAGAAGGTTAAAAAGCGCTTTGTTTTCTTCTTCTTCTTTTATAGTAGCTAAGAGAACCTCTGCAATAAAGAATTTAATGGCATTCTTTTGAATGATTTTTTCTACCGATTCTTTTCTAACACTTTGTTCGTGAGACACCTCTTTTAATCTTTTTATTGTACCACTACTTTTAGCGTAATAAGTTACTTTAATACAATTTAAAGGTTGAAAATAGCTCCGTAAGTTTTCTTTTTTACCCTTTTTAAGAGGTGAGATGATAGAAATTAATCCTCTATCTTCTGTATATAATTTAGATATAAGGGACTTGTCACCATATTTTATAGAATTAAAAACAATGGCTTTTGTAGAAAGAATCATTGGTTATCTGGTATAAAGAATTTTACCAATTTCTGTTTTAAGACTTTCATCTTCGTTTTCAGCACTTATAAAAAGTAAATAGACACCAGTACTTACTTCTTCTCCACTAAAGTTAGTTCCGTTCCATAGTACTTGACCACCTTCCGAAATTATTTCATTTACCAACGCACCACTAATGTTAGTTATTTTTACGGTAGAATTAGTCATTAATCCACTTATTGAAATGGGTCCTTGGTAATCAGGTTTCACTGGATTAGGAAATATTTTAATGTTACTCAAGTCATCGCTTCCCGCTATTGCATTTCCGCGATATGAAACAATTCCTTGTCCTGTTGCAAAGTATACTTCACCTGTTAAATCATCAACAGATATGCTTAAAATGTTATTTGAAACAAGAGGACTGTTTTCCTTAGTAAAGTGATGTATAAGTTGTTGTCCATCTTCAGACAACAAATACACACCGGAACCTACCGTTGCTATCCACTTTTGATTACTTCCATCAATTTCAATGTCATTTATACCTACATTTTCAAGCAGTATTTCTACATTTTCACCATCATCTATTAGAATACGATCAGCATCCCTTTGACCACTCTCAAAAACCCGTTCAGGTGAATAATAAACGGCGATTCCATCAGAGGTGCCAATCCATACTGTTCCATTTTTATCTTGTTCCATAGTGATACCGCGAATCCCTGGTATGCTACCCTGCCCAGTCTCTTGTCTAAGAATTACTGAACGATCATCAGCTTTGTTGTCAATGGTTCCATTATCATCAAAAACAATAATTTCATTTAAGGTTGGTAACGCAATCCATTTATGGTTGTCTGATGTAATAAGTAATTCCTTAGCAGCGGTTTCATCACTACTTATATATTGTGAAAAATTAAAATTATTCCAGTTTCCATTATTTTTTTTAACCACAAGGCAATTCTTTGTGTAAGTATTAACCATCCATAAATTATTGTTTTCGTCGAGTTCTGTTTCACCTATTCCAATCCAATTATTTCTAGCGGTACTTTTTGTTAATGAAGTTCCATTATCAAAATATTGTATAAAGGGAGTTGATTGGTTCCATTCCAATAATCCAAACCCCCAAGTTCCAAAATACACTTGATCACTATTATTAGGGTTAATATTTACACTTAATACATCATATATACCGTTAAGAGATGGTTCTAAAAACTCAATATAGCTAGTCCATCTATTATTTTTTAATTGATAAGCTCTTACGTATGAAAATGAATTATTATAGGTAAAATCATGTCCTCCTGTAACAGCCCAAACTGTGCCATCTTTTGCCTCAATGTCAAATACATTTCTTTCAAATGGGCCGTTTGGTTTTATAGTTCCGGTATTTGCTCCTGATTCATCAAATATCAGTAAAGGGTGAAAAGTATTTAATACATAAAGTTTACTGTTGTATGTAATGGCATCCATTAAGTTTCCTGTTTCAATTCCAAAAGATCTTATTATATTTAGTGAGGTGTCATATAGTTCGTATGTATTATTTGAGATATAGCTTATTTCATTTTGGTTTTGAGTTAAATGAATATAGCTTTTATTTGACAATTGTGGAATCGGGGTAAAACTAGTAAGATTGAATACTGAGTCAGAGTTAGCGGTTTGAATTACAGCAAGGTTTTTTTGTCCTAGTGAAAATAGTTTCTTGAAATTGTTTGTTGATTTAAATGAAACTTTATTCCAATTACTAAAATCTAATAGATTAGAAGATAAGTTAGATTGATACAATCCATTTCTGGTAGCAGCATATATAGTTTGATTTACGATAAGAGTTGAATTTACTGATATTTCATTGCCATTTTGACCAAATAAATACGAGTCTTTTATTTCATTTTTATCGGTATCTAAAACGACTATTCCAAAGCCATAAGAGATATATGCTAGATTGTTATAAACCTTTATTTCATTAACGAGTTTGTTTGTAACCCTAGAATTGTCTTTTACGAATGGAATATTGAAAACAGATCCATTTTTAATTAAATCAATATTTGCATTTTCGTATATTACAATAAGTGTTTGAGTGGCATGTACAAATTTGATTTGATCAACAGCTACATCATTTAGTATATTAACCTTGGACCACCTTGTAATCGATTGATTCCCGATGTTATAAATAAATATTCCTGTTTTTGTAGCACAAAATAGCTGGTTGCTGTTTATTGTTAAGGAAGTCCCTCTTTGATATGGCAAATGGTCGGTCCAACTTCCAATGGGTTTAAGTTGTCCAAACAATAGTGTTGGAATACAGAATAGTAGGAGGATTGTTAGTCTTTTCATCTTTGTTAAAGAGGTTAAAACAATTGTTAGCGTAAAATATTGCTTAAAATTAGCAGTATATTTGCAAAAAATGGCTCCGTAGTTCAACTGGATAGAATATCAGATTTCGGCTCTGAGGGTTGAGGGTTCGAATCCTTCCGGAGTCACAAAAAAAGAAGCCGAAGTCGGCTTCTTTTTTTGTTTACACAGAGTAGTTTTAATAGGTTTTTTAGCGACACCTAAGGTCTTTGCGTTATAGGGTTAATTAATCTCTTTATAAGCCTCTATTTTGCTTATTTTTCAGTTTTACGAAAAATATAAATTTGAGAAGAGTAGCCTGGGGTTCCACCTGCTGAGGCTTTTAAGTTTGAAATAAATCCATTATAAAATGCTTTTATTAATCCTAAAGAGTTGTTTTTATATTTTTCGCTTAGCATACTCACATAGTAACTATCAAATCTCATAGGTAGAGTTTTGACATATTCAAAGCCATTTTGCTTAAACAAACTTGTTATATCCTTTTGTTTGAAATGATATAAGTGTCTTGGTAAATCATAAGCGGCCCAATATTCTTTATATTTTTTTGCATCGTATGATTCACAGTTTGGTACGGCAATAATGGCAAAGCCACCATTACTTAACAGTCTATAAATCTCTTTAACTCTATCATTCAAATGATATACATGTTCTAACACATGCCACATGGTTATGAAATCAAAAGAATTATCTTTTAGTTCTTTTAAGTACGGTTCTTCTGATACATTTAGATTGTAATTTTTTATTGAGTTATCTCTAGCTTTTTTAGATGGCTCAATACCTATTGTATTATAATTGCTTTTATTGGCTTCATTAAGAAACTCGCCGGTGCCTGAGCCGATATCTAATAGTTCCCTTTTAGAGCTTAAATTCTTAAGAATGTTTATTTTTTCTTTCAGGGTTTGACTTCTTACAGTTTGATATAGTTTGTTAATTAAGCCTTTTGAGGTATTACTATGTGAAATATATTCTTCAGATTCATAATATGAGCCAATTTCGCTTTCTAATGGGATGGGGTTGGTGAATTCAAATCCACAAGAATTACATTGAGTTATGTTAAATTCTTTTTTAGAAACAGTATAGTCTTTGCAAGTAAGTGTTATGTGAAATTTACTCTCTTTGCAAATAGGGCAATTTGTGTAGTTTTTCATTGGATGTTTCACGTGGAACAATTGTATTATCTTCCAAAATGAATAAGTAATACAGAAATGTCTGATGGAGATACGCCACTAATTCTAGAGGCTTGACCAATTGTTTTGGGTTTTAGTTTATTAAGTTTTTCTCTTGCCTCAGAAGATAAAGATTGTAAGCTGCTATAGTTAAAGTCTTCTTTCAAAAAGATATCTTCTAATCTTTTCATTTTGTCGGCCATATCTCTTTCTCGCCTTATATAGCCATCGTATTTAATTTTAATTTCAGCTTGCTGAATGGCTTCTGCTGTATGAGAACTGAGGTTTACTTTATCTATTGATGTATTATTGAAGTCACTTATAGAGACTTGTGGTCTTGAAATTAAACTTGAAATTTTTACCTTTTGTTTTATAGGGCTAGAACCTTTGGATTCTAGAAATGGATTAACTTCATTTGGAGATATGCTTTCCTCTTTTATTTTAGTTAGAATTAGTTCTGTTTCATTGATCTTTTTCTCAACTTCATTTAGGCGCTCTTTACTAGCGAGACCAACACTATGTGAAATTGCAGTTAAACGTTGGTCTGCATTGTCTTGTCTAAGCAAAATTCGATATTCAGCTCTTGAAGTAAACATTCTATATGGTTCTTTAGTACCTTTTGTAATCAGGTCGTCAATTAAAACTCCAATGTAAGCTTCATCTCGTTTCAAGATTAGTGATTCTTTTTCTTGCGTTTTTAGGCTTGCATTTAGTCCAGCCATTAATCCTTGACCTGCTGCTTCCTCATAACCGGTAGTTCCGTTTATCTGACCTGCAAAATATAGGTTTTCTACTAGTTTGGTCTCTAAAGTATGTTTTAATTGAGTTGGTGGAAAATAATCATATTCAATTGCATAGCCAGGTCTAAAGAGTTTTACATTTTCAAAACCTTTTATTTGTTTAATGGCTTTTATCTGTATGTCCATTGGAAGACTAGTAGAAAAACCATTTACATATATTTCAATGGTATCCCATCCTTCTGGCTCTACAAATACTTGGTGTCTATCTCTTTCAGAGAAACGGTCAATCTTTTCTTCAATTGAAGGGCAGTATCTTGGTCCTGTACCTTCAATAGACCCACTAAACATTGGCGATCGATCTAAACCAGATTTTAGAATCTCATGGACATTTTGGTTGGTATAGGTTATATGGCAGCTCTTTTGCTTTTTTAATGGAGTTGTATTGGTAAAAGAAAATTTAGATGGATATTCATCTCCTTTTTGCTCTTCCATTAAGTCAAAGTTTAAAGACCTAGCGTCAACTCGAGGAGGTGTCCCAGTTTTCATTCTTCCATGATCAAAACCGAGATCAATGAGCTCTTCTGTAATTCCGGTTGAATTTCTTTCTGCAGCCCTACCTCCGCCAAAGTTTTTATCTCCAATATGAATTAATCCATTTAGAAAGGTGCCATTTGTTAGCACTACTGCTTTGCTTTCTATGGTTAGTCCTAGAGATGTTTTTACTCCCCTTACTTTTCCATCTTTAACAATTAAGCCTGTTACCGTATCTTGCCAAAAATCTACGTTTGGAGTTTGCTCTAACATTAGTCTCCATTCTTGTGCAAATAACCATCGATCTGATTGTACTCTTGGACTCCACATAGCTGGACCCTTAGATAGGTTTAGCATTCTAAATTGAATGGCTGTTTTATCTGATACAATGCCACTATATCCGCCCATAGCATCAATTTCACGTACTATTTGACCTTTTGCAACACCTCCCATAGCAGGGTTACATGACATTTGAGCAATTGTGCTCATATTCATTGTAACCAATAGTGTTTTGGAACCAGTATTTGCAGCGGCAGCAGTTGCTTCACAACCAGCATGACCACCGCCTACAACTATAACATCATATTCGCTGAGCATTTGCAATAAGTTTCACGTGGAACAATATCTATTTAAGAGGTCGCAAAGTTAAGCAAAAATCCTCTTCAGCTCTGATTTTAAGCTTGTCTGCCTCGGTCTTGTCTTTGTGTCCTAGTAAGTGTAATACGCCATGTATTATAACACGGTCTAGTTCGTCATTGAAGGATGTGGAAAGGTTCTCTGCATTATCTTTAATACGTTCAAGACTTATGAATAAATCTCCTGAAATAATATGCTCATTTACATAATCAAAAGTGATTATGTCAGTATAGTAATTGTGGTTTAAATGCTCTTGATTAATGCTAAGTAGATATTTATCACTACAGAATATAATGTTTAGCTCTCCTGTTGAACTGCCTTTTTGATCAATTACTTGCTTTATCCACTCTTTTTTGGTGTTTAAATTTTTGATATTGAGGTCAATATCTTCAAAGTGAAAATGTATCAAAACAGTTCTATCTATTAAATACTAAACGAACAATTGAACCTTCATTTTCGAATTCAACCTCATCAGAAAGGCTTTTCATAATGAATATTCCTCTACCAAATGGTTTGTCAATATTCTCCTCTAAAGTTGGGTCAGGTACGCTATTAAAGTCAAACCCTTTGCCTTGATCTTTTACTGTAAAAGTGAGTTGTTTGGGGTTGGTTTCAAATTCGATTTCAATGTGTTTGGATTCGTCAGATAAATTCCCATGACGAATAGAGTTATTAGCGGCCTCAGTAAGTGAGACCAGTATGTTTCCATAAAGCTCTTCGGGAATTCGATATTGTTCTCTTATTCTATCAATTATGCCTTCTACAGCGGCAATAGATTCAATAGAAGAGGGCAACTTATGAATCTGTATTTGATCGTTAGATGTCATTTATTTAGCTAGGTTAAAGTAGTCTGTGACTTTGCTTTTATAAAACGAGTTAAATTTAGGAGGAATCGTTCTTAAAAGCTCAATTTCATTTTCTTTCCGCCTATTATACTCAAAAAACTCATTTGGGTTTCGTGAAAAGCTATTTTGGTTTTCAATGGCTTCTCTTTTAGGGTCTTTTTCTCTTTCTCGTTCAGCTTTTTCAGACTGCAAGAGTCTAGTTAAAATTTCTTGCTGTCTAAGTATGGTTTCGTTTGTTATTCTTTTATTAACTAGGTCTGTTTCGTTTTCTTCCATCAACTCACCAATTTTTTTCAAATTGCCACCCCCATTGTCCGAATTTGATTCACCTATTTGTTCTTGTAAATCTTCTAAAGCCTTTCTAATGGCTGCTTGTTTAGCAGCCATTTGGGCTAATTGCTTGCTCATGCCACCTTGTGATTGACCACCCATTTGACCTTGCCCTTTCTTGCCATTAGGTTGTTTGCCTTGCTCCATTGCTTTCTTTAATTGCTCCATTTGTTTTTGCAATTGCTGTTGCATTTTTTTCAAACCTCCTGCAGAAGGCTTGCCGCCTGGCTTAGAACCAGGTTTTTTGCACTCCCCTTTGCTTTGCATCATGGATTGCATTTGCTTTTGCATATTTTGAATCGCTTCATCTAATATCAAGGCCAAGTTATTTATGGAAGTCATTGATAACTGCTGCCTTGCATTTGCTTGAGCAGTATTTCTTTCTCCCAAAAAGTCGATGGCTTTTTCCATGTTTCTATTGATTAGAGTCATTTCGCGATTAACAATCGCTTCTAATTGAATAACTCTTTTACTCAATGCAAATAGCGAATCTTCAACAACCTTCGAATCATCTTTTATTTTACTTTGCATTTGAGCCAATTCAACATATTTTGGGTCTGTTCTATCTATCTTTTTTAGATCTTCCATGATGTTTTCCTGATCAAAGGAAAGTGTGATGAGGTTTTCTAAAAGTGCCCGTAAATCTTCTAAGTTTTCAACTTGATTACTTGACTCCATCTCCATTTGCATGTTACTGAGTTCATTGGAAAGTTTTTCCATTCCTTCTTCAGCGTTTTCCTGACTTTCAGAGGCCTTTTTCTTCTTTTTGTCTCCCAAACTTTGGGCGCTTTCTTTCATGTCGTTTTTTATCTGATCCTCTAAACTCTCAGTGTCCTCCATTTTAAAAGGCTCTTCTAACTCTTCATTTTTCTTTTTAAGCTCAGATAAATCTTTTTTAAGAGACTCAAATTCTTTATTCTGTTCTTCCTGTTTTTCTTTTAATTCTTCAGTATTGGAGTTTTTGTCTTCGGTTTCTTTTTGTATTTGGGCTTGCTCTTCTCTCAGTTTATTCAGTTTGTCTTGTGCGTCCTTTAATTGTTTTTCAACTTCTAGTTGCTTAAAAAGTTCAAGATTTCTATCAAGTTTTTTTTCTACATCTTCATTGCTGAGCTCCATCTTTTCAAGCTGTTCCATAAGCTTTTTGTCATCCATTTTTTCCATCATTTTCTCCATTTCTGCCATAAGCTCTTTCATTTCGTCACTCATTACTTTTTCAAACAGTTCTTGCAACTGCTCCTGTTTTTTTAGTAATTCTTCAGACATTGGAGAAAAGTCATTTTGTAACTGATTTTTTTGTTTGTTCTTCTGATTTACATCTTGCATGTTCTGTTTCAATTGCTTTTGTTTTTTAAGCAATTCTTTAATTTGTTTTTTCTCTTGAAAACCAAGCTCCTTTTTAGTTAACACTTTCTCTTTTAGACTCTCTAGGTCTTTCTTTATTTCTTGACTAAGTTTTATGTTTTCTTCTAGCTCTTTTTTAATTTCTTTATTGCTTTCATTTTCTTGTTCTTGAAGTTCAGTTCTTGAAGGTGCTTTAAAGCTAAGTAATGGTGTTCTCGCAGATTTTGAGCCGTTTACTCCATCATTATCCAAAATTTCAAAGTAATAAGTAACCGCCTCGTTCGGGCCCAATTCAAACTGATTTAGATTTAAGCTATGATAATAATCGGTTTGGGGTAAGCTTTTGTTGATGGGAATTTCAATATGAATTTGTTTAGGGTTATTACTTGTATCCTTGTCCTTTTCGGCATGAAACATCAATCGGCTAAAGCCATAATCGTCTTTCACAAAACCTTTAAAGTAGAGTGTTTTATTATCAAGTGAATCTTGTTTTACATCTAATTCAATACTTGGTCTTCTATCAGGAATAACGCTTATCGAATAATACAAAGTGTCTTCATGTTTTAGATAGCTATTTGCACTGCTCAAACCGTATTTCCCCCCTTTCATAAACCGTTGTTTATGACTAAATGTGTTCTCTTTTGTTTGAATTAATTGAGCACTACTGTCTGACCAATGGAAAAGAAAACTTTCTGTATCTGCTGTTTCAAAATTCCACGTAACTTCTGTTCCTTGTGGAATTTCAATGTCTCCAGTGTTTGAAAGTGTAAGGTCTTTTTTCTTTAAATAGGAAGGAAACTTGAATGCAACATCAAATGATAGTAAACTGGGTTTAGGTAAAACATTAAGCATGTGCTGTTTTGAGGTAAACTCTCCATCTGTCAAACGAAATCCAATCGATTGCTTTAAATTTTTGAAGTGATACTTAAAAGTATTTTTTCCTTCTTTATTCATCAAAAAGCTTTTTCCATCAAGCTCAATTTTAAACAGATTAGGTAGTTGGTCTCCTACAAGCTCAACTTCTAGTAAGAAGTCTTCATTTTTAAATCCTTCTAGTTTTTTGTTTTTTACTTCTATACTGTAAGGAGCAGTTGGTTCAAATTCTTCACCATACATTACAATTCTACTAGTACTTTCCGAAATTACTTCAGGGCTAAATAGAAAAAGACACAAGACTATTGTAAGTGGTGGAAGTAAGTATTTTAAATGCTTTTTGTTTGCTTTAAAGTCAATCGCAAGAGAAAAAGGTATGGGCTTTAATTGTTCTACTTTTTGGGCAATACTCGCCTCAATTAAATCTGATTGTTGGGTGTTTACACTTTCTTTTAGTTGAAGAACATTCAGTAGTTTATCTTTAACTTCAGTAAAGTGTTTTCCTATAATGTCTGCGGCCTGCTCGTGGCTAATTCTTTTGCCAAGATTTAAGATCTTACTAATAGGAACTACAATATAGGTGGTTAATATGAAAAGAAGTAAAAAGGCACTACTATAAAATATTACTGTTCTTGTAATGGAACTGAAGTTTCCATAGTGCTCTAAAACACTGATGGTTAAAAGCAAAGCAAGCCCAAGTGATAGAAACCAAATCAGACCTCGAATTAGCAAATTGAAATAATACTTTCTGCTAAACTCATCTAATTTCTTAAGTAATAAATGATAGTTGTCTTGATTCATAAAAGACGTTACATTTTAGGAATATGAAGTTACCCAAAAAAACAAAGCTCAAAAACGCACTAACTGTCCGACTGTTAAAGATTGTTTATGGGAAGTAGTAAGTCCTAATTCGTTTAAAGAATAGTGATTTGGAAAGGCTTTTACTTGAGATACAATTTCTTTTAAGTCTTCTACTTTCAACTTGGGTGAATAGGTGTTTAGAATTAAAAAAGAAGATTTGCTTTTTAACAACTGACTTACCTTGGAGAGCAAGGGCTGCAAATCTCGCTCAAGTTTCCAAACTTCTTTTTTAGATCCATAGCCAAAGGCAGGTGGGTCAAGTATAATGCCATCATAGTTTTCTCCTCTTCGAATGGCTTTGTCTACGTATTTTCTGGCATCTTCTAAAATCCACCTAATTTTTTCCTCTTGGTTAAGTTGTGCATTTTCTCTTGCCCAGTTTAACACTTGTTTTACAGAATCTACATTGGTTACTTCTGCTCCACATGCTGCGCTTACAATACTGGCAGCTCCAGTGTAGGCAAAAAGATTCAGTACCTTTTTTTTACCTCTAATTTTAGAAAGCTTTGCCTGAATAAATCGCCAATTTTCAGCTTGTTCAGGAAAAAGACCAATATGTTTAAAGTTGGTTAATTCTAGCTTAAACTTCAACTTGGCATGTGGCAATTGGTAATTAACATACCATAATTTGGCAGGATTTCCATTTGCTTTCCACTCTCCTTTTTTTCCCTTTTCTTCAAAAAAGTACCAGTCTGCAGTCTTCCACCTTTCTTTAGAAAGTTTAGGCGACCATTTTGCTTCAACTTCGGGTCGGTTTAAAACAATCGTTCCAAAACGTTCTAGTTTTCTTTGGTTGCCACAATCCAACAATTCGTAATCCAATCCTTGGGTGTTGGAAACAAAAGTGGGTCTGTTGTCTTTCTTTTTATGGGTGTTAGGTCGCATTTACTGCAAACTTAGGGAAAAGAAACAGGTAGAAATTTTACCTTTGCAGCCCGAAAAAGAAATACGAGAATAAAATGAGTCGAAAAGTACGTACCAGATTTGCTCCAAGTCCAACAGGCCCTTTGCACATGGGTGGAGTTAGAACCGCTTTGTATAATTACCTTTTTGCGAAAAAGCATGGAGGTGATTTTATTCTAAGAATTGAAGATACTGATCAAACTAGATATGTAGAAGGTGCGGAAGCTTACATTGCCGAGTCACTAAAATGGTGTGGAATTATTCCAAACGAAGGGCAAGGTTATGGAGGTGATTTAGGTCCCTACCGACAATCTGAAAGAAAGGGACAAGACATATACCGCAAGTATGCCATGCAATTGGTAGAAGAAGGAAAAGCTTACTATGCTTTTGATACTGCTGAGGAATTGGAAGAAATGCGTGAAAACTTAAAAAAGGCAGGAGTAGCTGCCCCACAATACAATGCCATTACAAGAGAGCGAATGAAGAATTCACTTTCTTTACCACAAGAAGAGGTTGAGAAACGTTTGGAAAATGGAGACCCTTATGTGATTCGCATTAAAATACCAAGGAATGAAGAAGTTAAGTTCAAAGACATGGTTCGTGGATGGGTTGTTGTGCATACGTCGAATCTAGATGATAAAGTACTTTTTAAAGCCGATGGAATGCCAACTTACCATCTGGCAAATATTGTAGACGACCATTTGATGCAAATCACTCACGTTATTCGGGGAGAAGAGTGGTTGCCATCTGCTCCACTTCATGTATTGTTATACGAAGCTTTTGGCTGGAGTGAAACCATGCCAGAATTTGCTCACCTTCCTTTGTTGTTAAAGCCAAACGGAAATGGAAAATTGAGCAAACGAGATGGTGATAAATTAGGATTTCCTGTATTTCCGCTAGAATGGCACGACCCAAGTTCAGGAGAAGTTTCTTCTGGTTACCGTGAAAAGGGTTATTATCCAGAAGCATTTATCAACATTCTTGCCTTTTTAGGTTGGAATCCTGGGACAAACCAAGAGCTGTTTAGCTTAGAAGAGTTAGTTGAGGCCTTTAGTATAGAAAGAGTAGGAAAAGCTGGGGCGAAATACGATCCAGAAAAAGCAAAATGGTATAACCAACAATACTTAAGAGCAAAAGATAATGCTGAACTAGCGGAAGAGTTGATGAAGTTAGGAGAAGAAAAGGCGTTAATTTCTGGCAAAGACAAGGACTACTTAACTACGGTATGTGGTTTAATGAAAGAGCGTGCTACTTTCTTAAAGGATATTCCTGTAGAAGGTTCTTATCTATTTGAACGACCAGCAGAATATGATGAGAAAACGGCTAAGAAAAAGTGGAAAGAGGATAGTGCTGCCTTAATGCAAGAGTGGAAAGCCCGATTGGCGGAAGTATCTGATTTTACAGACCAAAGTGTTGAAGATTCGTTTAAAAGCTTTTTAGAAGAAAAGGAATTGGGAATAGGAAGAGTGTTGCCTTTGTTTAGATTACTGCTAACAGGGCAAGGAATGGGCCCAAGTATGTTTGCTATTACTGCTTTGCTTGGAAAAGAAGAAGCCTTAGAAAGAATGCAAATAGGAATTGAGAAACTCGGCTAATGCATCAAGTTCTGATTGAAAATGCGGTTTTTCATGCCAAGCATGGTTTGTTTGAAGAAGAAAACATCATTGGGGGGAAGTTTGAAATCTCCGTTTGTATGAACACCAATTTTGAACAAGCCGGAAAGTTCGACGATTTGCACGGAACCATTAATTATGCTGCGGTTTATGACTTATTAAAAGAAGAAGTAAATCGACCTTCAAAATTGATTGAAAACTTAGCTCAACGTATTGTAGACCGCATTAAATCTGATTTTAAGCGAGTTGAAAAAGTGTGGGTGAAAGTGAGTAAATATAATCCACCTATTTCCGGTGAAGTAGAAAAGGTGAGTGTGGTGATTGAAGCATAGTATTTTGAAAACTAGCTGAATTCAAGGCAACAGTTTAAAAGGTTCAATAGTCTTATATTTAGACTATAAAGTAGACTATTGAATAGTTATAAAGTAATACTCCTTTTATTTCTTAGCACTTTTGCAATTAATTCCTTTTCTCAGGAAAGTAATAAATCTCTTTTTATAGAGGGTGTTGTTTCTGACTCAGGAAATGCCTTGCCTTTTGCTACCGTTTATAACCATTCTGATAAAAGTGCCACAATAACCAACCATGAGGGCTATTTTGAACTTGAGATAAGTTCTTGGAGTGATACTGTGTTGGTTTCATATGTGGGATATAAAACGAAAAAAATTAACTTTTCTGAAAATAGGAATAAATACAACATTGAACTAAAAGCAGCTTCCGTTGACATAAGAACGGTAACGGTGTTTCCAAAGGATTATACTTCGATTTATAATTTGCTTGAAAGTTGCAAAAACAAAAGAAGCAGAAAAAAGAAAGAATCTAAATCATACTACCAGTTAAAAAGCTATATAGATAATCAGCAAATAGAATTAGTTGAAGCTTTTTTTAATGCTACAGTTTATGGATATGATCTTTTAGACATGAAGTTGAAGTGCGGACGAGTTGGTTTGAGAAAAAAAGAAAAGTCTTTTTTTGGATCCTTAGAAACCTCGAAGTCGATTAATCATCATAAGCTCTTTTTCTCATCTCAAAACTTTCCAGCAAGTCCATTAGAATTCAATGCAAAAAGAATGAAGCGGAAGTTTTACTTAGAGCTAGAAGAAACATATTTAGATGAAAATCAAGATTCAATTTTTGTGGTTTATCTATTTCCTAAGAAGAATAAAGATGAAATGTTTTTTTGCAGAGCATGGATAAATGCTACTGATACTTCACTTTTAAAAGTAGAGTTGCAAGGAAGCGATCTTGATATTTTTCCCTTTATGCCAATTTATGAAGACGATTATTTGTCTAGTAAGAATTTGACTATGACAAAAACCTTTAAAACCATCGATGAAGAGAGCTTTTTTGAACAAATTTACTTTGAATACGATTTCAATTACCACAAGAATGGTGAAAATGGTTACCGAGTGAAAACAGAAGCTATATTGTACAATTATGATTTTCAAACCCCTTTTTTCATTCCTTTCTATGGATTTAAGTCCAAAGGCTTAACTGATTATCAAATGCTTGGTGCAATACCCTACAATCAGTTTTTTTGGGAGTATAACGATGAACTAAAGTTGAATGAAAAATATGGTCTTAATCAAGCCTTTATGAATGATTCTAATACTGTCACAAATTATAACTATTTAGAAAAGCAATCTAGCTTGAATCAACTTTTCAGCTATCCGCTATATCAATGGTCTAATAAGCGATTTGGATTTAAAGAATTCCCTAAACAGACAGCTTATATAGAAGGAGAGCCTGACTATCAACTTTTCGGAGGAATCTTTTTAGACTACAATCATTATGAAGACTCTATTAATCTATTGACAGCCAGTGTTTTTGATGCATATACAAGTTATTATCGATATTATATTACCCCTGCTGCAAATTGCTTTTTCAACATTTACTTTGATTTAATAGAATCAAGAAGAAGAAAGTTTGAAAGAGTAGTAAAGGAGGAAACCATGTCAGAAAAGGAGCTGAAAGCCTTTTACGAAATGCAGAGTGAACAATTAATGGAAGAATTAAAAACCTATGAATTAGAAGTTGAAAGGGGACGGAATAGCGAGAAGTTTAGAGTATGGAATCACGAAATACTAAATAATTTAAGTATTGATAATATCTCAATATTTCAACTGGAGCAAAGAGATTGAGAAAGAATCTTGATTTAGCCAAGCTTTTGCTTAATTTTGACCTTCCTTTTTAGAAAAGGTCTCGTGGCCGAGTGGCTAGGCAGTGGTCTGCAAAACCATCTACAGCGGTTCGAATCCGCTCGAGACCTCAATACTTTTGAAACCCATCCGACAGGATGGGTTTTTTGTTTTCAGATTGAGCTTAAAGCTTGCTTTAAAGTGAAGTTTCTGAAAACAAAAAGAAGCACAAAGTGCTGTTTCAAAAGTATTGAAGCACCATTAATCGACAAAGGATGCCCGAAGGGAATCCGCTTTCTGTCAAGTTGATTTGTAAACAGAATCAGGTAAATAAAACAAACACTTTAAGTTTAATTTAAAAGTACTACCTGTCCGCCGAAATGAATTGAAGGATGGGCGAAGCCAATCCGCTAAAATAGAATAGACATCTTTATGAGTCGATTTTCAACTTTAAATACTTCAAACTATAAGTACTTTAAACTTCCTACTTTACCTTTGTTTCATGGCTAAAATTCTACTTATCGACAATTACGATTCCTTTACTTACAATCTCTACCATTATTTGGAAGAGCTGTGGGAAGAGGGGGTAGAAGTGGTTAGAAACGATGAGTTGGATTCTGTGAACTTTAATGAATTTGAAAAGGTGGTCATCTCTCCTGGACCTGGTTTACCCCAAGAGGCAGGACACTTAATGGCTGTTTTAGATAAGATTCAAAATTCCCATCAAATTTTAGGAATTTGTTTGGGCTTGCAAGCTATTGCTAAGTTGTTTGGCTATCAATTAAAAAATTTAGGAAAAGTGGTTCACGGACAATCAACTCCAATGAAAGTGTTGGACCCTAAAGCTGTTTTATTTCAAAACTTACCGCAAACATTTAATGTCGGACGTTACCATTCCTGGGTTATGCAAGTCAAAGAAAAAGGAGAGTTGAAAGTAACCGCCACCGATCTAGATGGAAATGTAATGGCCATACAACATCATAAACTTCCCATCCATGCGGTTCAATTTCATCCGGAAAGTGTTTTATGTGAGCATGGTAAAGAGATTTTGAGGAATTGGTTGTTATAATACGCCCCTGGTTTGTCTTGCTCTCGATACATTCCGACTTTGAGTCGGAACACTCGAGCTGACAAATCAGGGGCGCTATCAAGGATTTTAAGTATTTAAAACTTAAAACTTTAAATACTTAAAGCTCAAACTTAATTCCTTGTGCTAACGGAAGTTCAGTTCCGTAATTAATGGTGTTGGTCTGTCTTCTCATGTAAGCTTTCCATGCATCAGAACCAGACTCTCGTCCTCCACCAGTCTCTTTTTCACCGCCAAAGGCTCCGCCAATTTCTGCTCCTGAAGTTCCAATGTTTACATTGGCAATTCCACAATCAGATCCTTCAGCAGACAAGAAGGTTTCCATGTCGCGCATATTGGTTGTCATAATAGCAGAAGATAAACCTTGAACCACACCATTTTGTAAAGCAATGGCCTCATCTAAATCCGTGTATTTCATCATGTATAAAATCGGAGCAAAAGTTTCGTGCTGTACAATCTCCCATTCATTTTCTACTTCAGCAATTGCAGGTTTAACATAGCAACCAGATTCATAACCTTCACCTTCTAAAACACCACCTTCAACCAAAACATTTCCGCCGGCCTTTTTCACTTCTTCTAAAGCATTTAGGTAGTTGTTTACAGCATCTTGGTCAATCAATGGCCCAACGTGGTTCGACTCATCCAAGGGGTCACCAAGTTTAATTTGCTGATAAGCACTTACCAAGTTTTCTTTTACTTTATCATAAATGCTTTCGTGAATAATTAATCTTCTAGTAGAAGTACATCGTTGACCACAAGTACCTACAGCGGCAAACACAAGTGCTGGAATAGATGCTTTTAAGTCGGTTGATTCAGTTAGTATTACAGCATTGTTTCCACCTAGCTCTAAAAGTGATTTTCCTAATCTTTTTGCAACGGTTTGGGCCACAATTTTTCCCATTCTAATGCTTCCGGTTGCAGAAATTAAAGGCACACGAATGTCATTAGTCATCAATTCTCCAATCTTGTAATCACCTGTAATTAAACAGCTAATGCCTTCTGGAAGCTTGTTTTCTTGAAGTACTTCAGCAATAATGTTTTGACAAGCAATGCTGCAAAAAGGTGTTTTTTCAGAGCCTTTCCAAATGCAAACATCTCCACAAACCCATGCCAAAGCTGTATTCCAAGCCCAAACGGCTACCGGAAAGTTAAATGCAGAAATAATTCCAACAACGCCAAGTGGATGATATTGCTCATACATTCTGTGGTTGGGTCTTTCTGAATGCATGGTTAAACCATGAAGCATTCTAGATTGGCCAACAGCAAAATCACAGATATCAATCATTTCTTGTACCTCACCCAAACCTTCTTGGTAAGATTTTCCCATTTCATAAGAAACCAAAAGACCTAGATCTTCTTTCTTTTCTCTTAGTTTCTCACCAAACTGACGCACAATTTCTCCTCTTTGTGGTGCAGGCATTCTTCTCCATACTTTAAATGCTTCTTGTGCTTTTTGCACAACACTTTCGTATTGTTCTGGGGTAGTAGCATAAACACTACCAATAGAAGCACCATCAACAGGTGATTTTGATGCGATTAAGTCTCCTTTATTTTCTAACCAAGCTGAACCTGTTGAAGTTCCACTATGATTATCTGATAGCCCAAGAGATTCAAAGGCTTTTTTCACTTTCGGATTGTTGCTCATTTTATCAATTTAGTTTGAAAATTCTAATTTTTTCAAAGGTACTGGAAGCATTTACAAACTACAATGAACTGCCTTATTAATTGATAGATTAAGTTCATTTACCTACAGTATTTAATCAATAAATTCATCTCAATAAATAGATTTAGAAATAGCTTATAATACCGTCGAAATGTTTTTATCTTTGAAGAACAACTAAAGCCAAAGATTATGAAGCGGTTAATTATTTTCTCTTCACTCCTACTTTTTACAATTATACTTCACGCGCAGTTTATGGTTCCAGTATTTAATGAACCAATTAAACTTAAAAGCCTGAGTAATGAAGCAGAAGAGACAAAGCCATTGCCGTTTAATAATGGAAATGAGTTTTTATTTCATAGAATCTATTTAGATGAAAGTGGAGATGAAATTGAAGTAAAAGGAAAGGATATATGGTATTCTAAGGTTGATGAAGGAGCAACAAAAAAAATTGAGGATACTGCTTTTTACAAGAAAAAATGGCAAAGACCTTATCGATTATTTCGAGATGGTGAAGTAGAAGGCTTAAATGCGGTGTTCGGTATTTCTAAAGATGGTCTAACTATATATATGATTAACACCACCTTTACCAAAGATACTTTTGATCAAAAGATAGTCTCATTAGCTAGAAAAGGTAAAAATTCGTGGGAAAAGGAATACACATACATTGAGATTCCTGGTTTAATTCTGGATGGAAGAAGTGTTGATTTAACAATTCATGAGGATGAAGACGTGATTTTGGTAAGCATGGCTCCTACTCAAAATTCTTTGAACGAAGATCTATATGTCAGTTTTAAGAAAGCCAATGGAAAGTGGAGTTCACTAAAAAGTTTAGGAGAATCTATTAATACAAATCGATTTGAAATTTCACCTTTTCTAAGTAAGGATAAAAAAAGACTTTACTTCACAAGCAACGGCTACGATGGCTTTGGTGGTGGAGATATTTACATGAGTACGCGCTTAGATGATAGCTGGGAGAAATGGACCAGACCTATTAACCTAGGAGAGCCAATAAATTCTAAAGACTTTGATGCCTATTTTACCATAAGCGAAAAAGATGACATTTATTTTGTTTCAGATCGCTCTTCGGATTATTATGATATTTTTTATACCAAGTCAACAGGAAAGTATACCATACCTAATGTTGACTCTGTAGCTGGTGAGTTTTTGTTTAAACAATTAGCTGTTTCCGAGGCAGAACTAGAGGTTTATGATGTAAATGGAAATCTGATTCAATTAATTGTAACAGATGATGAGGGGAAATTTAACTTTATAAAGCTTGCCTCTGATGATGATTATGTGCTGAAGCTAGTATCGGAGGACAATACTCAACTAGTTGGTGGAATGCTATATTTATTAGATCAAAACGGAGAAAAGAAAAAGAGATATATACTTGCGGAAGATGGTGTTTTTAAGTCAGCAAGTAAAATGCTGAGTAAAGAATTAATACAAGGAGTTTATACCCTTAATAAAGAGCCTCAAGTTGCTTCTGTAATTCTATTCAAAGATGCAAATGACTTTGTGGTGGATTCAATAATAACGGATGAGAAGGGGCACTTTACTTATAAGCGCCTGAGTAATGATAGCGTCTTTACCATGAAGCCAAATGATTTAAATAATAAAGATCTTGCTTTGGCAGATTTGTATCTAACAAGTGAGAATGGGGAAAGAGTAAGAACGTTTGATTTGAGCGAAGGCTTTGCTGGAAAGGGCAAGCTGTTTTTAAAGAATTTGCCACTTGCTAATTCAGTTCTCAAGGTTTATGATGCAGATGGAAACTTGGTAGAGACTATAGTGACAAAAGCAGATGGTTCTTTTGCTTACAAAAAGCTTAACCTAGATGAAGATATTGTCATGAAGCTTGCCACGGAAGATGCTGATTTAGTAGGAGGTATTGTATACTTTGTTGATGCTTCAAACAATAAGAAAAGATTTTTCATTCAAGAGGGAAATAGCCTAGTTCACCCTGAAGCTTTTGGAAAAGAAACAGTATATGGAATGTTTAATTACAAGAAATTGCCCATGTCAAATGCAGCTTTGGAAGTTTTAGATCAAAACGGAATGCCAATCGATACCATTTACACTGACGAAAATGGGCTTTTCTCTTATGAAAAGATGAATTTAGATAAAAGCTATACACTTAGACCTTTGGGGCTTTCAGAGCAAAATTTAGTTGATCAAGAGATATATTTAACAGATAAAAAAGGAAATAAAACAGGAACCTCAACTAACACTAAAGACGGAGGTTTTGTATTTGTGGTAGTTGATGAAAGTAAAGTGGTTTCTTTAGACAGCAAACCAAAGAAATCGAGCTTTCAAGAAGATAATATGGTCTTGTACTTCGATTATAACGTAGTATCCTTATCTACTTCTGCTAAGAAAAAAATCGATTCGTTTTTGAAGCAACTTAAATCCAACGATAAGAAAATTGTCTTGATTGGTCATACAGACGATACTGGCTCTAATGAAGTAAATCAACGAGTTGGTATGAAAAGAGCAGAATCGGCAAAGCAATATTTGTTAAACCATGGAATTAGTGCAAATAGAATTCAAGTATTGTCAAAAGGAGAAAGTAGCCCTGCAGCAAATAACAAAAACTCAAGTGGTAGAGCTAAAAACAGAAGGGTTGAAGTAAAGCTGAATTAAATAGCTTTTGCAAGTTTATAAGATTCAAATTCAGCGATAAAGTTTTCGAGAATTTGGTAGCTTACATGATCCATGACAACAATCTTCCACCAAGATGGAGTGTGTTCGTAAGTGTCTGCAACTAATTCATATTTCTTGGCTAATTCAGTGTTTATTTCGTTGGCTTTAATAGCAACAATGTTGATGAATGGGTTTCTAAAGTATTCAACTTCTAGTTGATCTAGTTTGTTGCATAAGAAATCAGTTCGCTTGTTTAGTTCATTCATTTTATTTGTCCACCCTTCAGAACCATAAGCTTTTAGAAGCATCCAAATGACGATTGCGTTTGCACCACTTCTACTTCCACATAAAGTGTAATCCAAACCAGGAACATATTGCGCATAATTGTTGGTAACATATTGCATATATCCTTTTCGAATAAGAAACATACCCGTTCCATAAGGTGTCTGAAGCATTTTGTGGGCATCAATTGATATGGAACTCACTCTTGGGTGTTTAAAATTGTGTTTGGAGTCTTTGTTTGTAAAAGGGTAAATAAATCCACCAAAAGCGGCATCAAGGTGTACTTTAAATACAATTTCTTCGCGATCAAGAATATTGACAACTGAATCAATGTCATCTACAGAGCCAAACATAGTAGTGGAAACATTTAAGACAACGATAAAGTATTTTATGCCTTTATCCATTGCTATGGCAATATTTTCTGCAAGGTTTTCTAATTCAATCTCTCTTGTTTTATTGTCAACATTGAGGAGTACAGGTGTTATTTGCAGCAGATTACATCCTTTTGTAATGGAATAGTGAGTGTCTTCTGAAAACAAAACACCTACCTGCTCTGCTTTTGCACCATATTCCCTAATAAAATAGTTTCTATAAATCCAAAGTGCCTCAATGTTGGCTTCTGTACCTCCTGTTGCTATGTACCCATCTATAGCGCTTTTGGGTGCTTTAAATATTTCTTCTGAGCAAATTTCAATGAGTTCTTTTTCAATGGCTTGAGTACCTTTAAAAATGGGAGAACTCACTTTTTCTAAAGTGTGGCAACCAATGTGGTTTGGGTTTGCAATTAAGCTTCTCAAAAATGGAGCATCCTTTAAGAAGCTTGCATCAGGATAAAATTCATTTTTGTCTAAATAAGTTGCAGGGGTGCCAATGACATCACCTTTTTCATAGCTTGCATTTTGCTCTAATGCTTGGTTTATGGTGTTGTTTATTTCTTCTCTATTTAAAGCTCTCCAATACATAACTTTCTTCATTTTAATGACAAGACTCCACCTCTTGAGGGTTTAATTTTGGACTTAAATAAGGAACACCAAGGTTTAAGCCTCTAAGGATAAATAAACTACCGATGACAACAACAAACACAGGTATGAGTTTACGTCCCTTTTTCATTAGACTTAGTTTTAGTTGATTTCCGTAAACCGCTACAGAAAGCATAACGGGAAGAGTTCCTAGTCCAAAAAACAACATAAAAAACCCTCCTTCAAGAATTGTTTTTGAAGCAGTTGCGCCTGCTAATGCTAAGTAAACCAATCCGCAAGGTAATAATCCGTTTAATAAGCCAATAGCAAATAAGTTTTGAAAGGATTTACGTCCCAAGCGTTTTCCTAGCTCTGCTTTCACTCTTCCAATCCATAAATTAAATGACGATAGATCTAAATATTTTGAATGACTTACTGAGCTATATAAAACGGTAGAAATCATAAATACTCCAACCACTATTGAAATCCATTGCTGAATACCAGCCAAAGCAAAACCAAAACCTAATACCCCAAATAAACTACCCAATAGAAAGTAAGTGAGTAAACGACCCAAATTATAGGTTAAGCCGCCAAGGCTCGCCTGTAAATTATTTTGTCGATTTAGCGGTAAAGCAAAAGCAATTGGACCACACATTCCAATACAGTGTAGGCTACCCAATAATCCAATTGAAAATGCGGTCCACAACTCCATATTTTAGGGTATTACAATAGTTTTTTCAGCGTAAAACTTTTTGTTCTCAGCTTCCCAACTTATTTTTAAAAGGTATTTTCCCGAACTAAATTGACTTAAAGGAATTCTTTTTACTTTTTTTTCATTTTCAAGTTTTACAACAAAGTCTTTGGATTCATCTGACGGTCTAAAGCAGTGTATATTTCCATTTAGTTCAGTTGTTTCGGCATGAGGAAAGTCAATTTTTAAATACTCATTTTCAATACTTGTATGAAGGTTTTCTTCCAGGTTTTCTAACCTGTTTTTTGCATCAATTTTATCTTGAAAAGCTAACTCTTGCGCATAATAGTCTTCTGTAACTAAGTCATATTTTTCGCCAAAGCTCAGGTATACCATTACAATTATAAATGCTACAAACGCAATGTAAACTGATGCTATTTTTGTTCCCCAATTCAGCTTCATTTTTTCTTTCGTTTTAAAGGTGCAAGGAAAGAGGTTTTTACTTTGTCTAACAACTCTCCATTTTCATCATATACTCCTAAATATATTATAGACTTTCGTTCACTTAGCTCTTCCATGTTAACGATTAAAAAGAATGAGCCTTCTGCAATAGATTCAGATGGAATGACAAAGGTCTTTCCTCCGATGTACTCTATTACTCCCTCTATGCCGATGGGCTTTATTTCACCTGGAATACTATCAAATGTTTTATTGATGATTTTGTAGTTGTATAAATTACTAACTAGGTTATTCTCTCTTTTTTGATACTGTTGACCCGGAGTTTTTAATATGGTTGCGTCAACATCTGTTCGGTTTACCAATAAGAAGCTAACTAAGCCTAAAAGCAAGACCAAAACAATAGAATAGCCAATGGTTCGTACACTAAATATTTTTTTGCTTTTGTTTACAATGCCTTCTTCAGAATCGTATCGTATCAAACCTTTGGGTAAGCCAACGCTTTCCATCATATGATCACAGGCATCTATACAGGCTGTGCAGTTCACACATTCCAATTGAGTTCCATTTCTAATGTCAATTCCCGTAGGACAAACATCCACACATTGATGACAGTCTATACAATCTCCTTTACCTGCTTCTGCTCTGTCTTCCGTTTTCTTAAATCGTCCTCTTACTTCACCACGAATGTAATCATAAGCTACTACAATAGAATTTCTATCTAGCATTACACCTTGTAGTCTTCCGTAAGGACAAGCAACCAAACAAACTTGCTCTCTAAACCAGCTAAACACCCAATAAAAAACACCGGTAAATATTAAAATAGAAACTAGTCCAGTGATGTGGTTTAAAGGATTATCGGTAATGGTTTTTATGAGTTCATCAGAACCGATAATGTATGCTAAGAAGGTATTTGCGATGAGAAATGAAATGGCAAAAAAGATCCCGTGTTTTAAAACTCTTTTTCTAATTTTTTCCGCATTCCAAGGAGCGTCTTTTAATCGTTTTTGATGCTTAAAGTCTCCATCTATCCAATATTCAATTTTTCGAAAAACCATTTCCATAAAAATGGTTTGGGGACAAACCCATCCGCAAAAAAGTCTTCCAAAAACAACCGTAAACAAAACAATGAAAAGAACACCAGATAACATGACCAATACAAAAATGTAGAAGTCTTGTGGCCAAAAGACTTGGCCAAAAACGATAAACTTTCTTTCTAGAATGTTTATCATTAAAAGAGGTTGACCGCCAATTCTTAGAAAAGGTCCGCTAAACAAGACAGCAAGCAAACCTAAACTCACCCATGTTCTTGCATTGTAGTAATTTCCTTTCGGCTTTTTAGGAAAAATCCATTTTCGCTTACCATCGTCATCTATTGTTCCAATAGAATCACGAAAGCTTTGATCCATGTACTCTTCCTTCTCTTGCCCTTTCATAGCGGCTTTTACTTTTATTTATCCATTTCAACAACAACCGTCATGGTGTCATTTTCTTCTTTTACAAGCGTATCTCCTTCTGCTGCAGGAATTTCTTCCACATATATTTCGCCTTGAGGTGCTTTTCCGTTAGGCGGATTTGTTCCTTTTAGCGTTTTGATGTATGAAGCTACTTGTTGCATTTGTTTTGGGCTAAACTGGCTTTGCCAAGCAATCATGCCTTTAGCAGGAACGCCATACTTGATGGTTTTAAAAATGCTGTTAATGCTTCCACCATGAATCCAATACTCATCCGTTAAGTTTGGTCCTGCGCCACCTTCGCCTAATTGACCGTGGCACGTAGCACAATTTCCTTGGAAAATAGCAGCCCCTTTTTCAATGGTTGGAGCATCTACTAAAAAGACAACATTGTCCTCAGTAATGCTTTCGGTAGCATTCGCCATCATTTCAGCTTTTTCAGCTACCGCAGCATCCATTTCAGCCATGTATTCTTCATGACTTAATTGTCCGCTACCTGTAATGTGGAAACGAACGATGTAAACAACAGAGAATATGATTGTAGCATAAAACATATATACCCACCATGGTGGTAAGTTGTTGTCAAGCTCTTTAATACCATCATAATCGTGGTCAAGCATAACAGAATCTTCTTCTTCAATTGGAACATTATCTGTTAGGCTTAAGCTTTCAAATATGTCAACCTTCTTTTCTTCAACTTCTTCTTCAACCCCTAATTGTAGTTTGATTAAAGTTTGAAGTGCTCTGAATAGAATTAAAATAACGAATGCCAAGGTGACAATTAATCCTGTTAGAATCCAAAACAAGGTATTGTCAAATACAAAAGGAGCAGAAGCAGCTGCTTCGTTTGCGGCATTTGCACTAAAACTAGTTCCTAGTAGTGCCAGTGTTGCAATAGCTTTTACTGTTGTATTTGGCTTGATGTTTTCTTCTAATTTTTGGCTTTTGCTAATGCTTTTAATTGCATTTGAAAGCGCTTGAATAATTAGGAGAAGTAATACAACCATTCCAAGCATTAAACTTAAAAGTGCAAAGTCAGAAATTCCACTTGCTTGGGCTATACTGTTGTCCCCTGCTATGGCTCCAAAAGGTGCCAAAACACTTAGCAGCAGACTTAAACTTAATATTTTCCTTTTCATAACCGTAGTATTCAGATGTTAGTAGTTTCGTTTTCTTGAGTTTTATCTTCAAATGGTAATTGAGCAAGCATGTTTACCTCTGTTTTTTTCATTTTCATGACCCAAGTAAACAAGCCGATGAAGAAAACAAAGAAGATAAGGAAGGAAATGAGTGGGAAAATTTCAACCCCACCAATCGTTTCCATATTGTGTTTTATAAATTTTAACATAGCGTATTAGTTTTCGGCAGTTTGATTTCCCTTCTCAATATCTACCCCTAGTCTTTGTAAATAAGCAATTAGAGCTACAATTTCGCGGTCTGCCGCAACTTCAAAGCCTTCTTCTTCAAGTGTACCTCGCATTTCTTCTACAATTTCATTGGCTTGTTTTTCAACATCTGCATTTGCTTTTTCAGGGTAATCCTCTTCGTAAGGAACTCCTAGTGTAATCATAGCTCTTATTTTAGCAGCTGTTACCGTAGTATCATAGCTTTTATCGAGCAACCAAGGATATGGCGGCATGATAGAACCTGGAGATACACTTCGTGGGTCATACATGTGTTTGAAATGCCAAGAGTTTGGTTTTTTCAACTTAGCAGAACCTTCTCTTGCCAAGTCTGGTCCTGTACGCTTTGAACCCCATAAAAATGGGTGATCGTAAACAAACTCTCCAGCTTTAGAATATTCTCCATATCGCTCAGTTTCAGAACGGAAAGGGCGAATCATTTGACTGTGGCAGTTGTTACAGCCTTCTTTAATGTAAATATCTCGACCAATCAACTCAAGAGGAGTATAAGGCTTAACACTGGCTATGGTTGGTACATTTGATTTTACCAAGAAGGTTGGCACCATTTCAATTACTCCACCAATTAAAATCACGACTAAAGATCCAATTAGCATTTGGGTTGGTTTTCTTTCAAACCATCTGTGCCAGTGCTCATCTTTATAGTTTGCACTTAGTTTCTTTAATGGTGCTGCTTCTGCTTCCTCTTCTGCTAAGAACACCCCAGATTTAGCGGTTTGAACCAAGTTTACAACCATTACAATTACCCCAACATAATATAGCAAACCACCAATTGCGCGGTAAGCATACATAGGTATAATGTTAGTAACCGTTTCTAAGAAGTTCGGGTATTTTAAGAAACCTTCATTGGTAAAGTCATTCCACATTTGACTTTGTGTAAAACCTGCCCAGTAAAGCGGAATGGCATAAAATAAGATTCCTAAAGTGCCAATCCAGAAGTGGAAATTGGCCAACTTAACAGACCACAATTTAGTTTGGAAAAGCTTTGGCCATAAGTAATACAGCATACCAAAAGTCAAAAATCCATTCCAACCAAGTGCTCCAACATGTACGTGAGCCACAATCCAATCGGTAAAGTGAGCAATGGCGTTTACGTTTTTCAACGAAAGCATGGGGCCTTCAAAGGTTGACATACCATAAGCCGTAATAGCAACAACCATAAACTTCAATACAGCGCTGTCGCGAACTTTATCCCAAGCACCTCTTAGGGTTAAAAGTCCATTAATCATACCACCCCAAGAAGGAGCAATTAGCATCACAGAAAATACTGTTCCTAAAGACTGAGCCCAATCAGGCAGGGCGGTATACAATAAGTGATGAGGTCCTGCCCAAATGTATAAGAAGATTAATGCCCAGAAGTGAATAATCGATAATCGATAAGAGAAAACAGGACGATTTGCAGCCTTTGGTACAAAGTAGTACATCAACCCCAAGTATGGAGTAGTAAGGAAAAAGGCAACAGCATTGTGCCCGTACCACCATTGAACCAAGGCATCTTGAACTCCAGCATACCAAGAATAACTTTTCATGAATGTAACCGGAAGTTCAAAGGAGTTTACAATATGTAAAACTGCAACCGTAACAAAAGTGGCAATGTAGAACCAAATGGCAACGTACAAGTGACGTTCTCTACGTTTTAGAATGGTGGCAAACATATTCCAACCAAATACCACCCAAATCAAGGCTATAGCAATATCTATGGGCCATTCTAGTTCTGCGTACTCTTTTGATGTTGTATAGCCTAATGGTAGTGTTATGGCTGCCGAAACAATAATTAACTGCCAACCCCAAAAGTTGATTTTGCTTAATAGATCACTGTACATTCTGGCTTTTAGCAATCGCTGAAGCGAATAATAAACTCCGGCAAAAATTCCATTTCCTACAAAAGCAAAAATGACTGCATTGGTATGCAATGGTCTAACTCTACCGAAAGTGGTGTATTCTAGATTAAAACTCAAGGAAGGAAAAATAAATTGAAAGGCTACCAGTAAGCCAACCAACATTCCAATTACTCCCCAAAAGACTGTTGCGTAAGCAAATAGCTTTACAATCTTATTGTCATACTTAAATTTTTCTACTTGCATGATCGTAATTATTGATTAGTGGATTTATCCTGATTAAGGTTTGTGTGTTTCTTATTATCAAAAAGCATTCTCACCGATGGCGTGTAGTCATCTTCATACTGTCCGTTTTTAACTGACCAAATAAATGCCAGCAAAAAGATGATGGCAACTGCTAAACTGGCTAGTATGAGAAGAATTAGTACACTCATGGTAATTTATTTTGAACAAAGGTGAACTTTGCGAAATGGGTAAAAAATGATATTTATCAGTAATTCTAAAAAATTGTTAAACCTATTCGCAATCAGCGCTTTTAGAGTCAATTTGTGGGGTGATAGTTTTGAATTCATGCTTCTCTTCATCTAAAACTGTCCATTGTTTCACCTTTTCTATATGTAAATGAAGACTTGTTGTATTCCCTTTTTTTGAATTCAAAACTCGGTGGTAACCCATGTTGTCATTTAAATAAGTTGATTCGCCTTCAACAATATGCATGGCTTCTTGTAAACGATAGTCTTTTGTTTCTTGATCTACCTCATAGGTTTCTATGGTCAATTCTCCTTCTAAAACTTTAATCCAGCCTTCTTGAAAATCGTAACTGTGAATGGGAGAGGCTTGCCTTTCTTTCCAACACATTAAAATAAGCTCATAACCATCACAAGAAGAAATGCAATTTCTCGTGTAGTTTTCATCCTTCCACAAATAGTTTTTTTCCCATTCCGAATGAGGAATTTTAATCGCTTTAATTAATTCATTGTAGCCTCCATAACCTGGACCGAGGTTTAAGCTTTTTTTTAATTGCTCAATGCTTTCAATATCTGCTAATCCCATATTACTTTGGTTTTAAATTATATAACCAAAGCTAGGTCAGTTTTTAGGCTATAAAAATGATATTTATCAGCTTTGTTTTTGAAAAGCATTGTGATACAAAAGCCAAGTAGCTAAACTCACGAAACTAACAACCGAAATAGAACTTACGGGCATTAAAATAGCGGCAAATACAGGACTAAGTAGCCCTTGTACGGCAAAGGCTAAACCTACCGCATTATAGAGAAATGAAATGATAAAACTGATGATGACAATCTGCTTACTGCGCTTTGCAAACTTTAAAATGTTTTCAATTTCTTCAAATCGATCTGCACTTAAAATGATATCACAGGCAGGAGAGAAGGCGTTGACATTTTCTGCAATGGAAACTCCTACATTACTTTCTAGCAAAGCTCCTGCATCGTTAAGTCCATCCCCAATCATTAAGCAATTGTCTCCTTTTTGTTTACTTGCTTTAATGTAGTTTAATTTGTCTTCAGGGCTTTGCTCAAATAAAAGTGTACTATTTGAAGGAAAGTACGCTTTCAAAGTTTCTTCTTGACCGCTATGATCTCCGGAAATCATTGATAGTTTGAAAGTCTGATTTAACTTTTGTAACAAAGCTTTTAAACCTCTTCGGTATTCGTTTTTGATAAGAAAAGTGCCGAGATAGTCCTTGTTAATTTCTACACCAACACTCGTGTCTTGATTGTGATTATCTGCTGCCTGATTTAACCAACTTACAGCACCAAGTCGGTAAGTGTTTTCGTTTATACTTGCCACTAACCCTTTACCTTCTATTTCTTGAAATTTTGAAAGAGTAGTACATTCTGCAATAGGTAAGTGATCGGCAATGATTCGACTTAGTGGGTGATTACTTTGTGAAAAGATTACTTGAATAGCTTGTTCTTGTTCTTTGTTCAAGGCCTTACCTCGATAACTTACTTTTTTGTTTTGTCCATAAGTCAAGGTTCCTGTTTTATCGAAAATAATGTGATTGATTTTAGCCAAGCGCTCAATAACGCTTGCTTCTCTTAGGTAGCAATTTAGTCTTCCTAAATAACGCATGGCGTGCCCAAAGGTAAAAGGTGCAGCTAAGGCTAGGGCACATGGACAGGCAACTATGAGAATAGCGCTCATCACTTCTAAAGCATGCCCGATTCCATATTGAAAGTGATATCCTCCTGCAACAAGTGCAATGAGCAGAATGATGGGCGTAAACCAATGCGATATTTCATCGGTCAAATCTGAGAAACTGACTTGTTCTTTTGTGTTTTGTCTCTGTTCGGCATGTTCACTCCAAAGCCGGGTAAGTTTGCTTTGTTCCAAGGGTCTGATCACTTCTAGTACAATGGAACTTCCAAGTTGTCTTCCACCTGCATAAACTTTACTACCTAATTCTTTTTTTATGGGCTCAGACTCGCCCGTTGCAAAACTATTATCAATGTTTCCAATGCCTTCAATTAAGAAACCATCAACCGGAATCAATTCACTATTTCGAATAATGATTTTATCTCCTTTTTTGATTTCTTGAACAGGAACACTCTCCTCCACTTGATTCGATATGCGGTTAATGGAAATGGGGAAATACGAACGGTAATCTCTTTCAAATGAAAGTTGATGGTATACTTTTTCTTGAAAAATTCTTCCAAGAAGTAAGAAGAAAAGCAATCCACATAAAGAATCGAAATAACCTGCACCAGTTTGGGTTACAATTTCATAAAAGCTTCTTAAATAAAGTACAAGAACACCAATGGCAATGGGAACATCTATGTTTAAGCGTTTTCGCTTTAAGCTAGTCCAAGCCGATTTAAAATAATCTTGACCGCTATAAAAGGCTACAGGAGTCGCTAAAATCAAGTTTAACCAAGCAAACCAATGGGCAAACTCTTTTAAGCTTCGTTCATCGAAACCAAAGTATTCAGGCAAACTTAGAAGCATGATGTTCCCAAAAGCAAAGCCGGCAAGTCCAACTTGATAAATCAACCGTTTGCTAATTGGCTTTTTTCGTTCAGACTTCAGTTGGTCAAGCGTTATGCTTGGCTCGTAACCCAAACTTGCTAAAAGTTCAACCAATTGACGCAAGCTAATCTCTTGATGCAGAAAGGTGAGATACACTTCTTTTTTTACAAAGTTTACCCGGCTTTGTGTTACCCCAGAGTTTAGTTTATAAAGGTTTTCAAGCAGCCATAAACAAGAGCTGCAGTGTATTTGCGGTAAATAAAATTGAACTTTGCTCAATGTGTCATCTTGAAAGTCCAATAGTTCTTCTTGAATGCTAGCATGTTCTAAGTATTCAAATTTACTTTGGCTTTTCGCTTTCGGACTAATTCCTGGTGTATTTTCTAGGGTATAGTAATCGCATAAATCATTTTCATGAAGTATTTCATACACTGTTTTGCACCCTTGGCAACAGAATGATTTATCATCTTTTACAATGGAGTCACTCAAGCAATCATCTCCACAATGATAACAAGTCGTAGCGCTATTTTTATCTTCCTTTTTGATCGTCTAAATTCTTCTGCGAATTTCCTTTCAAAGTTAGTAGCAAAGTATGATATTTGTCATATCTTCACCTATGAGCGAAAAGCTACATACCCCCGAATGCGCAACTTGTGGTTCTAGACACAAGTCAGTTTTTTGTAGCTTAAATAGCAGCCAGTTAATTGATTTAGATTCCGATAAAAGTTGTGATTTTTATGTAAAAGGAGAGCAAATTTTTAAGGAAGGAAGTATTTCTAGAGGGATATTTTGTGTGAACAAAGGGAAAATTAAGCTGAGTAAAATGGGGCCAAGTGGAAAAGAGCAAATTGTTCGTTTTGCCACTGCTGGCGATATCATTGGTTATAACTCTATGCTCAGTAAACGTCCACTTAGTGCTACAGCTACTACCTTAGAAGATTCAGCTGTTTGTTTTATTCCTGCTAGAAACTTTTTTGAGTTGATTCGTTTGGAGCCCAATTTTAGCCTCAAAATGCTAGAGTTAACGGCAAAAAATTGGGATAATGCTTCTCGATTAATTACGGATATGGCTCAAAAAACTACCAAACAACGTTTAGCTGAAATGTTACTTTGGTTGAAGGAAACTTTTGGACTTGATGAAGAAAATTGCATTGACGTAAAACTAAGTCGTGAAGAGATAGCCAATATGGTTGGAACCGCCACAGAAGCCGTAATTCGTTTGCTTGCTGAATTAAAAAAAGAAAAACTAATTGCCTTAGAAGGTAAGCGGATTAAGTTACTAGATATTCACGGATTGGTTGTTTTAGCAGACTTAATTGACTAGTGTAAGTCGTTAATAAGTTTTATTCCCTCTTTTTATAATAAGCATTCCAAAATGGTATTTTTAGGCAAACGATTGTTATGCCAAGAACTAAAAATTTTGATCCTGCTGAGGTTTTAGAAAAGGCTAAAAACCTTTTTTGGGAAAAAGGATATTACGCTACTTCTATGCAAGATTTAGTGGATACTTTAGGAATAAATAGAGCCAGTATGTATGATACCTACGGGGGCAAAGATCAACTATTTGCTAAAGCTTTAGAGAGTTATCAGACAGCAGAAACCAAAGAGGTTTCGTCTATTCTATATTACTATACAGATATTAGACAAGGGCTTTATGTAATGTTTGAATACTTTGTGGATGCGGCTTTGAAAGATGATAAATCAAATTCTTGCTTTCATCTAAATACCACCGTTGAGCTTGCAAACAGTTCAGAAGAAATTCGGGCAAGTTTGCTAGAAACAAGAGAGCTTCACTTAAAAATGTTTCGCACCTATTTGGAATATGGCAAGAGTAAAGGCCAATTAGCAGCACATAAAGATATTGAAGGAATTGCTCAAACATTATACGCTTTTCAGTGTGGCTTATTGGCGACTTCTAAATTAAATCCACTTAAGGAGAATTTGATGAAAACGGTTTCTACTACACTTTCTATATTAGACTAGAACTTTACAATTTTTTTAATAGTTCTAGAACTTTCATTTTCGATTTGAAGGATATAAGTTCCTTTTGGAAAGTCTGAAAGATTAATGGTATAATCTGATATATGTATAGTTTCTCTAAAAAGTAGTTGCCCTTTTATTGAAAGCAAACGAACGTTATATGTTGACTGTTTGGGGATTGAAATATGAAGCATCTCTTGAGCAGGATTTGGAAAAACAGATATGTTCTGATCTGTTTTCAAAACGGTTCCAGTTGAGGATAAAATGGAAGATTGAATAAAGGTTTTGATGGCATAGTATTCCCAATTATTTATTCTGCTATGCCTCAAGCTATTAGATAAGCTCAAGGTTCCATAGCTGGTATACGCTAAACCATTTTGATAACGAATGAGGGAGCTTCCACTTTCACCAGGAATTCCACTTGCAGAATTAACTCCTAAAAAATTAGAATCAATCAGATTAATGGCTCCATGGCTAAAAAATAGGGTGTCGCCATTATATACCCTTGGATCCAAAGAAGAGATGGTAGTACTTGGGTAAGACAATTTAAAAAAAGAACCATTGGAAATGAATGAATTGCTTTTATTAAAGCCAACACCAACCCAACCAGTTTCTTTGCCAATGGAATCTTCTAACTCTACAATGGCAAGGTCTTCTGAAAAGGAGTAGTTTGCAGGATAGTAAAATTGTTTAGCATATGTACAAGTAAAACTTCCATTGCTTATTCCCTTATTAAAAGCAGGGCAAATTTTTAGCGAATCAACAAACACACTGTCTGTGATTATTGAAACTAAACAGTGAGCAGCAGTGAGCATGTGGTTTTTACTAATCATTACTCCAGAGCAATTATCAATTAAGCTGTCATTCTCCACGGAAAAGGTTTTAATTGCTGCTCGTAAAGGAAAATCAGTAATGGAGTAGTTTAAATCCGCCCTTTCTTTGTAGGTATAATTGCTTTGAGGGTAGGTGTTTTGGGTGGGTATGGCATTGGGAAGAATTGCTATGTTACTATCTTTTCCTAAATAGAAATTTGTGTTTTCAGCTTGAATGCTTGAATTGTACTGAATAAGTGGTAAGGTATCATATTGTTGATTGGTAAAATGATATCTAATGAATTGTTTTTGTGCGGGGCTATTTATGAAGAATGCCAAACACAATGAAAGTAGCAGGTAGTAGGATGATTTCAATGCTATTGGATTTTTGGGTAAACGATTAGATTTTAAAAAGATTGTTTTAATTAGAACCAGCTATTTATTCGACAAGCAAGAAGCATAATAAGTTGAAGTATTTAATTCTTAATGTTTCTAAAAGTAAAAACGGTTTAAACTGCATTTAGTTAATTTCCAAGCATGAAAAAGGCAATTCTTCTAATTGTAGTTGCAATATCTCTGCTGGCTTGTTCTGAAAAGTATGATAGCAGTGTATACATTGGGTCTTATCGAATATTTGATCGACAAATTCCCCATCCTTATTTTATTGAATTAAGTAATAATCACATTACTTATCTAAACAACAAAGGGAAAGAGTTGGAAAGTGTTAAGCTAGATTCAACTTTAGCTAGTGGAGATACCATTGGCTTAAATGAACATCTGTTTTATTTTAAATTCGTCAATGATTCCAATATAAGTTTATTTGATCTTCGGGACACTTCTAACTATTATAAGAGGAGTCAAGCAGAAAAGCTTGTTCAAAAGAATTTTACGAGGTTCAAGAAAGTACTTTCTAAGCCAACTGACTTAAAAGAAGCCCAAGAGAAGTTAAGTAGCAGAAGTTGGGATCAAGTTTTAGACAGTGCTCATTATTCAACTCCTAATCGCGATTTTAAGATAGTTAAGAATTGGCAGGTATCAGCTGACTCCATCATCTTTTCCACTCATTATTATTATCAAGAGCAAGTCGTTTTAACAGAATTTCAACGTACTTCTTATGCGTTATTTGATTTAAACGGAAATGTGTTTTTAAGCTTGTTTGATGAAGAAGAAAATCCACTTCCAATTTATCAGCTATTTTTTGATGGAACGAACCAAATAAGGTTAATTGATTATAACTCTAGGTATTCAACAGAAATAGAATTAAGTCAAACTAAACAAGAGCTAGACAGAATGAAGGATGAAAAGCCTCAACGTTTTGCAAATTGTTTTGAAGGCTTTCAAGGAGAGTATTATTTTGATGACTTAACATACTTGCACGGAAACGACTCTATACAGAAAAGGTGTAATGTAAATTTTCCTGAAAATGAGAAAAGAGAAGGGTATATAATCATTCATTTTAACTTGAATTGTAATAAACAAGTGGGAAATTTAGGGCTAATTCAAATGGATTTTGAATACCTGCCAACAAGCTTTAACTTGGAAACTGTCCGTCATCTTGTAAGTCAAGTAAAATCTTTAAAGGATTGGCCTGATCCTCAATCTAGCCGAGTTTGGATGCCATATAAAGATGTACATTCATTTTTGATGTTTAAAATTCAAAATGGTAGAATAACCGATGTAAGTCCATGAGAGTAACAACTATCATACTGTTTGTCCTGTTTGCATTTGCTTGCCACAAGATAGATGAACTTCCAAAAAATCATAAGCGTAAAGACTTTAGTCTATTCACTGCATTGGAACGTGATTCTATCGCGGAAGATTATAATGCTTGGGCAAATTATTTTTTACAACCCAGTTTTGCCTACCGCTTGTATAAGGATTCTGCAAATTTGGCGCAGCCTGAAGAGTTAAGCTATTTGCAAACGAAATCTTATTCGTATAAAAAAAGAGGAGAGCATATAGAAGCCATGAGAATTTTGAACGAAGTAGTAGAAAAGGATGTTGCTGTTGGAAGTTTTGATGCATTACAATATAGGGCATGGAGTTTATTATACTATTATCGGGACTATTCGGGAGCGTTAGAAGATCTGGAAAAAATTGAAGAAATGACTGACGACAATTACACCCAATGCTGGGGAGAGGCTTGTCGGTTTCAAAAATCACAAGCATTATACTGCTTGGAAAGATATGAAGAGGCTATAGTTGAAATGCAGAAATTGATAGAAATTGAATTGGGAAAATACAAGGAAGTAAACAACCACTTGTATTTTTTGTATTTGGGTAGATGTTATCAAAAATTAGGCAGATTCAAAGAAGCTAAAAAAACTTACTTAAAAGCCATTGCCTTATTCCCAAAGTTTTGTGAAGGCTACTATTTTTTAGGAGAAGTTTATGAGCAAGTCGGAGAAAAGAAAGAAGCTGAACGTGCTTATCTAAATGCACAGCGATATAAAGCAAATAAAATGGGAGAGCCTTACATTGAGCGCTTTGACGAAGTTTTTCCCTATATGATAGATCGAAAGCTGAAAAAGGGCAATTTGTAACCTAAGTGAGACCTTTAAAGCGTTTAATACGTTAAAGGTCTCTATTCATTTGTTTACAAACATCCCGTCCTGCCACCATCAACCGGAACATTAATTCCATTGATATACGAGGCTGCAGGTGAAGCAAGGAAAGCCGCCGCTGCTGCTACTTCTTCGGGTTTTGCAACACGGTTCATTGGAACCTGCGCTTCCATTCCTTTTAAGGCTTCTTCTTCTGTTTTACCTGTTTTTTTAGCTTTATTCGCTACAATAGAGCTTAGTCTTTCTGTAGAAGTAGCGCCCGGTAAAACATTATTTACCGTAATTCCAAAAGCACCCAATTCGTTGGCCATTGTTTTAGACCAGTTGGCCACAGCTCCTCTAACGGTATTAGAAACTCCCAAACCATTCAAAGGTTGTTTTACCGAAGTGGAAATGATATTAACAATTCGACCATAGCCTTCATCAATCATACTTTGTTTAACTCCTTGAACCAAAGTGTGATTACACAATAAATGCATGGAGAATGCATGAGTAAATTCTTCTCTTTTTGCATCAACAATTGGTCCACCTGGAGGGCCCCCAGTATTGTTAATCAAAATGTGTATTGGGTTTGATTTTACACATTCGTTAATTACTTCTTCAACTTGATTTACGTTCGAAAAATCAGCTACTAAAAACTGGTGTGATTGCGAGCTCGGAGCTGGTAGTTCTTTCAAAACAGCTTGAAGCTTTTCTTCGTTTCTTGCCATTAAAAATACAGTTGCACCCATTTCTGCCAATTCAGTAGCAATGGCTTTTCCAATTCCAGCACTGCTTCCACAAACCAATGCGTTTTTTCCGCTTAAATCTAAGTTCATAAATCAATTATTTAGAAATCGAAATTAGCCATTCAAAGGCGAAGGCAAAAGAAAAAAAGCATTTCCTCTTCTGTTCAGATCTTACTAACTTAGGACTCCAAATAAAAGAGAGATTATGGCCATTCAAAGACCTTTTAATTTTCAGAAATGGATAGATGAACATCGTCATTTACTAAAGCCTCCTGTAGGAAATAAGCAGGTATACGAATCAGATGATTTTATTATTATGGTAGTTGGAGGACCCAATGCCAGGAAGGATTATCATTACAATGAGGGTGAAGAATTTTTTTACCAATTAGAAGGAAACATCGTAGTTAAAATTCAAGAAGATGGAAAAGCGGTTGAAGTTCCTATTCAAGAAGGAGAAATTTTTCTACTTCCTGGTAAAGTGCCTCATTCTCCTATTCGTTCTGAGAATTCAGTAGGCTTGGTTATAGAGTTAAAAAGAAGCCAAGGGGAGAAAGATGGGCTGCTTTGGTTTTGCGACAACTGTAACCACAAACTTTATGAGCAATATTTTCCATTAAGCAGTATTGAAAAAGACTTTTTACCTGTGTTTAAAAAGTTTTACGGTTCAGAAGAGCTTAGAACGTGTGATAATTGCGGCACTGTAATGGAAGCCGACGAAAGGTTTGTATAGTAAAGCCCGCTGGTATGAGAATTAACGGACACGGACATATCTTGCCTGAGCCTTCTCAAATTCCTCAATTTATGAAAGACAAAAAGCTCTTTTGGATTGATGAGGACAAGAAGTTTATGAGGCAAGGAGATTGGTCAAGACCCATTACTGACCCTAGCTTTTTTATAAAAGAGAAGCTAGAGTGGATGGAGCGATACAAGATAGACCACGGTGTAATGCTTTGCCTTTCTCAATTGTATTGCAACGGTTGGGAAAAACAAGATTGTGCTGATGGTATTCGATTTCAAAACGATTACAATGCTTCTGTGCAAGCGGACTACCCTCATAAATTTACTTGTGGCTTTGTGGTTCAACCCTTATACATGGGTCAGGCTCTTCAAGAAATTGAACGCTGTGTAAATGAATTGAATCTTAAGATACTTTGCTTGCCAACTCACTACTTAAACAAAGAAGGAGAATGGCACTCTGTGGCAGAAAAAGAGGTTGACCCGATATATGAATTAGCCGATAAATACAATTTAGCCATTCAAATTCACCCGTATGATGGGGAAAAGATGGTTGCCCTAAAAAATCAATATTGGCGGTTTCATTTGGTTTGGATGATGGCACAATGTGCAGACACCTTGCACATATATACGTTGAGAGATTTGCCTAATAAGTATCCAAATATTAGAACAAGTTTTGCCCACGGTGGAATGCTTGGAGTAGCCAATTATGGTAGAAGAATTCAAGGTTTTGATGGCCGTCCTGATATTTTTAAAGGCCTTGAAGATCCAAGAAAAACCTTAGGACATAAAAATATTTTTTACGACACTTTAGTGCATGATTCTTTTACTTTAGAATTACTAAAAAAGCGAGTAGGTGCTGGTCAAATACTCATGGGTCTAGATGATCCTTACCCTTTGGGAGAAATGGAAGGTGTTGGTACTTCTTACCCTGGTCGTGTGGTCAGTTTTGCTGTTGAAAATGGGATTTTAACTGAAAAAGAAGGAAAAGATATTTGGCATAAAAATGTAGAAGCTTGGTTAGGTAAGGAGATTAGACAATCTAATTAACAATTGAACCTTTACATGAAACAAAAAAAAGCCAAGTATTCAACTTGGCTTTTCTTTTTCTAGATTCTTAGTTTAGAAACTAAATCCTACAAATAGTTGTAAAACACTATTTCTAACATCTGGTGCTTCTACTGTAGAGGTTGCTGTTACATTTCCAACCGTTACGCTCGATTCATAATCATCTCCAATGGTACTTAAACTGTAATTATACCTTGCCCCAAAGTTGAGGCCCGCTTCTGTAACGAATTCAAGTCCTAAAACACCTTCTAGGTAAAGGTCTCTAAATTGCTTCTTTACATCTTCTCTTTCATCATTAATTTCTTGTTCAGCGTTAAGCATTACACCCAATTGTGGACCTGCATGTATATTGAAATTATCAGATAAGTAAATTTTGGCTAAAAAGGGAACGTCTAAAGTGCTTAAATAAAGTTCGCCACCATCAGTATCAGCTCCTTTTGTGGAATAGAGTAACTCTGGCTGTAGCGCAAAAAATTCGGTAACCGCTATGGTTGCAAAACCACCAATATGGTATTTTAGTCTTGATGTTGTTCCGCTTACATCATCACCAGTTAAATTACTGTAATTTGCACCCCCTTTAATTCCGGCTTTGTTTTCTTGGGCCTGTAAGGAACTTAAACTTAAAAATAGAAATAAACTTGACGTAATAATCGCTATTCGTTTCATGGTTTGGTAAATTTTTGGTTCAATTCTTTAACAGTCTTTTAAAGCATAAGTTCACGAACCACCTCATCAGAAAGAAAAAGTTGATTTTGTGGAATGCTTAAGTTGTCGCTTTGTAATTCAATGGTATCAGGGTCTAAGCAAGTAATTTGTTGGTAGAAGTGGTCGGCTATTTTTTGTGAAAAATTAGCATTTACATCTTTAAAATCAATACCCCATTTGGTGCGTAATCGGGTGATTAGAAATTCGTGAAATTGATTCGTTTCACTTAAAGTTTCAATTTCAAAGAAGTCTTCATTTTTATTAATTGCCTTAATATATGCAAGGTTGTTTGATACATTCCACTGTCGACTTTTTCCATTGTAGGAATGTGCGGAAGGTCCAAGACCTTGATACTTTTTACCAAACCAATATGAAGTGTTGTGTTTAGAATAGTTATTAGATTCACAAAAATTGGATAATTCGTACTGTTGGTAGTTATTAGCATTTATGGCCTTAACCAACATTTGATATTGTCTGTGGTTTTTCTCTTCATCTATAGGTGCTTTCCTCTCACTTTTAATCCAATGATTCATAGCTGTTTTTTCTTCTACGGTTAACGAATAAGAAGAAAGGTGGGGAATCTTTAAATTGAAGAACAGTTTTAAATTTTCTTCCCACATAGTATCGCTAGTGGTTTGAGCTCCATAAATCAAGTCAATATTTAGTTTTTCAAATCCAATGTCTTGTGAACTTTTGATGCAACTCAAGGCTTCTTCTGCATTGTGAGAACGGTTAAATAATTTTAAATCTGCCTCATGAAAAGATTGTATGCCAATACTTAATCGGTTAAGTCCAGCTTTTTTTAACTCCGATAGCTTTTTACGATTTAAGTCATCTGGGTTTGCTTCTAAGGTAATTTCAAGTTCTTGGCTTAAGTTATAGTTTTTGCTTAAGCCATTTAATAAAGAGTTGAGCTCTTGTTCAGTTAACAACGAAGGAGTTCCTCCTCCAAAGTAGATGGTTTCTACGATTTCTTTCTCCAAATATTTTGAACGCAATTGAGCTTCTAGCAAAATGGCATCAACCAATTCTGACTTTCTTTTAGTAGAAGTAGAAAAGTGGAAATTACAATAGCTACAGGCCTGCTTACAAAAAGGAATATGAATGTATATTCCGGCCATTTTGAGTCACTTTATTCAATACAATTCTAAAGGTAGTGCCTTGTCCAACTTCTGACTGTTTTACAAACACTTTTCCTGAATGATAATTTTCAATAATTCGTTTTGTTAGTGAAAGTCCAAGTCCCCAACCTCTTTGTTTGGTTGTGTAGCCAGGTTGGAAAACAGTTTTTCTTGCATTCTTCGGAATTCCCTTTCCGTTATCACTAATATCAATGTATACAAACTGCGACTGGTCGGTTACATGAATATCAATTTTTCCTTCTCCACCAATAGCATCAACCCCATTTTTAATAATATTTTCAAGCACCCATTCTAAAAGCGGAATGTTTACACTAGCAATTACCTTTTTACCATTTGAAGTGGTGTGCTTAAAGTCAACCTTTTTAGAAAGTCGAGTTTTTAAATAATTTAAAGTGTTTTCTATCACTTCATTAATATCTTCTTGCTCAAGTTTCGGTGCAGATCCAATTTTAGAAAAACGTTCAGTTACTGTTTCCAATCTGCTCAGGTCTTTACTGAGCTCACTTAAAACACTTGGGTCTACATTTTTGCTTCTAAGCACTTCAATCCATGCTAATAAAGAAGAAAGTGGTGTGCCTAGTTGATGAGCAGTTTCTTTTGCCATGCCCACCCATACTTGATTTTGTTCAGCATTTCTAGCTGTACTAAACAAATAATAAGCTATTAATAAAAACAGCGCAATGACACCCAGTTGTACGAAGGGATAAAATTTTAATGTTGTTAGTAGCTGAGAGTCTGCATAAAAAATAAATCGCTTTTCACCATCACCTAAGTTGATTTCTAAGGGGGGATTTGTTTCTTTCATCTCGGCGATTAGCTCATGCATATACTCAGCATTCATCGCTTTGTTGGAATCAATGTTTCCAAATGCTAAAATCTCATTTTGTCCGCTATTGGTATAAACAACAGGTGCTGAGGCTGAATTGGTAATAATGTCGTTATTAAACGATTCGATTTGTTCGTCTAAAACTCCTCTTAACTCAGAGAAAATCGTTGATTCATCGTAGTAAAGTAGGTTTACTTGCTCGCCATAAAAGTTGATTCTAACTGGCTCATGCTTGTTTTGCATTTCATTTAGCCGCTTTCTAATAAAAGTAGATTCTTTTGATTTTGCTGAGTCTAAGTTGCTATATGTGATTATAACCCCATTTTCATCGGTTAAAATCATGGGGATGGTTGTATTGCTAAAAAGTATTTTGGTGTAAATGTCTAAGGCTTCATCTGGAGCGTTTACTACTCCTCGATTTGCTTCTGCCCAGATTTCAACTTTTTTCCGCTCTTCTTCCGAAATTTTCTCAAAAAGAATTTGGGTATAACTGACTAGCTCTGCTTTTCTGCTAATGGCTTCTGCCCAAGATTTTACTTTGGTTTTTTCTTCCTCGGCTATTTGACCTACCAAAACATTAGTATACCAAAGGCTTACAAAAACAATGATTGCCGCTACAATAGCTAAGGCAAACTTCCAACGCTGCTTTTTTGAATATATGTTCAAAATTCCTTCCTCTTCCGTTCTTTAGCTAATAGACGGTTATTCGATTATGATGGTTGCTATAAAGGGCTTAATTCTCTTTTGGCTCAACGTACTCTTCCTCGTTAGGCTGTGCAATTTTATCAATAAATTTTCCAAATTTCCCTTTTTTTGTTTTTTTCTTTTCGCTTTGAGACTCCTCTTTCTTTTCTGATTTTGTTTGGCTTGTGTCTTGATTTTCAGAATCATCCCATTCTATGGTAAACGGCTTTTCTTCTGTTTCTTTCTTTTTTGGCTTAGAAATACTATCATTTTTAAACAAGCCAAATTCTTCATTGAGCAGGCGTTTTATCGTTTGTTTTTCTTCATTTACCTTTTCTTTCACATGGCTTTTGAGTTGTTCTTTATCATAGCTTACCTCAGGATTGTCAACATTTCCTGTCATCTTTAGGAATATTTTGGTCCTACCTAAACCATCATCTTCTACATAACCAAATTCATTCTCTTTGGGCTTTTTTACTTTTCTTCCTAAAAGCTCATTCAAGACTAACTCAAATTGATAATCTATCTGATTGTCAAATGTGTGGCTACCTTCAAGAGTTAAGTTTAAAGCAGAATTATTGACTTGAAAACGTGGAATGTAAATCGTTTTGTTTTTTACCAAAATGTGATTTTGTAGCGTTTTGAACTTGATATGCTGGAGCTCTTCTAACTCAATATACGAAGCTAGCTTTTCAATGGGTTTAAAATTTAATAGTTCACCATTTTCAATGATAAGGTCTGATTCAATTTGGATTGAAGATGGGTCTACTTTCCAGTCTTGATCCCAATTGGCAGAAAAGTCAAGCATACAACTAGCAAATCCTTTTAGATGTTGACTTTCAATTGTTTTTTGACCAAAGTTGTTGAACGTCTTGAAAAGTTTCGCCAAGTCTATATTTTTTAAATTGGCATTGGCGTAAGTAATATGTGTTCCGCTAGTTTTTGAACGCCAAAAAAAGTCGGTTTCTATTTCCCCTTCAAGAAAATTAAACCGACAGTTTCTCAAGTCTAAGTTTGAATTTTTCCAAAGTAAGTCGCTGCTAAAATTCTTAAGATGATATTCCTGATAGCTAAGTTCTTTAACAGAAGGATATAAATAGAGACTTACCGTCCCTCTTTCTTCAGATTCTTTTGAGTCAGAAGTATTTTCAAAATATGGCTCAAGGTTTAAGTAATTGCTTGAAAGTTTTAAATCTAGAAGGAGTTCTTGATTTTCAACTAAATATCCAACTAGGTTGTTGACAGAGCCATTTAAAATAGCATCATTTTCCCCATGAAGTAAACTCAAGTCTTGAATTTGTAAAGTGTTATTTTTTACTTCAATTTCTCCATTCACTTGAGAAAAGCTCTCTTTTAATGATTCACTTTTTAATTGAACTTCAATCAGTTTTATATTCCCTTCAATTTTTGACCTTTTCCAATCGTTAAGCGTAAAATGACTTAGGTCAGCTAGTTTTCCATCAATTTTAAGTTGAGCTTGAACTTCTCCTTTATTACTTTCAAAGCCTTTAGCATGAGTCATTTCCAAAATGTCAGCTAAACTGAATACAGCATTTCCCTCAAAAGTGAAATTTGGTTGACTAAAGTTCTTGAGCATCCCCTTTCCTGAAATTTTCCCATTTTTAGTTTCAGTTTTTAAAGAATTAAGCGTCAAACTCGTTGTGGATAGTCGGTTTTCAGCTCCATTATTAATATTTCCTTGTAAGTTGGTTTTTTGAAAGCTAAACCCACTTTCTTGATGGGTAAAAGTGCCATTGGTAACAGAAAAATCGGCTTGATAAGAGGGTTGGTCAATGGCAGATATTGGACCTTGAACTTGAGCAGTAATTTTTGCACTTCCTGTTATATCATAGACTTGAAGCGATTTGCGAATTTGCTTTGGCAATAAGGAAATGGCATTTTCAAGTTTGGTGTTACTACTTTCTAAAATCAAATCAAGACTAGACTTATCGCTGTAGTTAACTGCCCCTTCTGTTTCAAAATTTACTTCATCAATACTCAAACTACTTCGTTCAAAGCTTATCAGTTCTTTTTGGCTGTCAACTTTTCCCTTGGTGTTTAAAGCAATTTTTCGATTTTGTATAAAATAAACTTCTCCATTTCTGATTGTGCTATTGGCTATACTAGCATTGAGGTTCAAGTCAAAAATAGCTTTTGAAAAATTGCCTTTTAGCTTAGCTTGGTCAATTTCAAAAATAAGCTCAAAGTCCTTGCTGTAATTTACATAACTAAAGTCTACTTCGTTTAACTGAACTGCTTCAAGATCTAAATTAAAGTTTGAATCTTGACTGCTGTCCGCTTCCCAGAAAATATAATTTTCTCGGCCACTTTGATCAACCACAAGTCGGCAAAATCCATTGTCGATTTGCAAGCCATTTAATCGATAATTGCCTTGGTATAGGTCATACAAATCAAATTGAGCGCCTAAAGTTTTCGCTGAAATTAAAGTATCACTCTTGGCATCAACTGCATGTATGACAACTTCGTTGAATAAGACTGAAACCTTTGGAAAACTGTTCCATAAGCTTAAGTCAACTGCTTCTACTTTGATTTCAGTTCGTAAGCCTTGATTTAAAGAGCTAACTACAAATTGTTTGATTTCGTCTTCATACTTCAAAAGTGCCACACTAATTGCCGCTAGCAATAAGAGAACAATGACAATGCTGAATAAAAAGAATCGACGAATCCACTTCACATTTAGTAAACTTATCCTTGTCTTTGTTGAATTCCCGCAATTCGATGAAGCAGCCCAACTTCTTTTTCACTTAAGTGACGGTATCTGCCTCTAGGTAAATCTTTTTTAGTTAAGCCGGCAAATTGAACACGATCTAAGCGAGTTACTTTATAACCTAAAGCTTCCATCATGCGTCGTATTATTCGATTCTTACCTGAATGTAACTCTAACATAATTTGGCTTTTATCTTCTCCATCTCTATGATATAAAGCCTTGTCAGCATAGCTTTTGCCATCTTCTAATTCAACACCTTCTACCAATTGTATCAGGTCTTTCTTGGTTACATTTTGACTTAAAGTAACCACATAAACCTTTTTTACATTGGAACTTGGATGAGTTAATCGTTGGGTTAATTCACCATCGTTAGATAAGAGTAATAAGCCTGAAGTTGCGCGGTCTAATCTACCCACTGGGTAAATTCGCTCATCGCAAGCTTTCATGACTAATTCCATAACCGTTCTTCGTTTTTGGGGATCATCAACTGTAGTGATGTAATCTTTAGGTTTGTTTAAAAGCACATAACGCTTTTTCTCCCCACTTATTTTTTCTCCACCGTAATGTATTTCGTCGCCAGGTTTTACTTTGGTACCAAGTTCAGTAACCACTTTTCCATTAATACTAACGGCTCCCGATTCAATCAATTTATCCGCCTCTCTACGTGAACAAATGCCTGCGTGCGCTAAATAGCGGTTCAAACGAATTAGTCCTTCATCGGCATAGCTTGCCGGTTTTTTCGACTTATTTGCCGTGTTTTTTCTTCTTGGTGTAAACTTTTTCTTGGGTTGAAACTTGTCTTCTGAATTTTGCTTTCTTCCTCTTGGTTTAAACTCCCCCATAATGCTGATTTTAAAGCGCAAAGGTACACATAGTAAAGCGTTGGTAAATGGGTGTGGTATAAAGATTTGTTAAGGGTAAATTATGAGAGAAATAAGGCTAATTTTCATGGAATCAATAAAAAAATAAAAAAGGTTGTAACTTCTCCGAAAGTTGTGCGTCACAGCTACATAACGATTACTAACGAATGACCACTAAAGAGTACAATACTACTGTTGAGCTTTACTCAGACAATGTTTTTCGCTTTGTGCTAAAAAACTTGAGAGATGAGGAAAAGGCGAAAGATATTGTACAAGATGCGTTTGAGAAAATGTGGCAAAAAAGAGATACGGTAGACGGGAGTAAAGCCAAGTCGTATTTGTTTACTACAGCATACCGAACTATGATTGATAAAATTAGAAAATACAAAAAACAAGGCAACTGGAACGAAGTGCAAGAAGGGCAGTATGCGCAAGCAGCGGTTCATCACGGATTAAATGAAGTTTTGCAAGAGGCCTTAAACCGCTTGCCAGAAATACAACGTTCGGTAGTGATGTTACGCGACTATGAAGGGTATAATTATGAAGAAATTGGAGAAATAACGGCTTTGAGTTTATCGCAAGTAAAAGTGTACATCTTTAGAGCAAGAAAGGCCCTGAAAGATTATTTAGTAAGCATAGAACATGTGATTTAATGAGTGAAATTAATCTACATAACTACGAAGCCTTTTTTCTAGACTATCTAGAAGGAAATTTGAACGAAGCCGACCAAATGGCTTTGAATGATTTTTTAAGTAAAAATCCCGAATTGAAAGCAGAATTAGGGGCTTTTGAAAATGTTTCTCTGGAAGCAGAAACCATTGAGTTTCCAAAAGAGAGTTTACTTCGGGAGGAAGGAACTGGTCTTGCTAGAAAAGATTATTTAATCATTGGCTCTATTGAAGATACATTAAATGAGGAAGAGCAAAGTGAATTGGCGGCCTTAATAGAAAGGTCGCCAGCTTTAATCGATGAAATTGCACTTTACGAGAAGACAAAACTTCCTGAAGAGGGCGTTTTTTACGCTTCCAAAAATGAATTAAAGAAAAGGACAAAAGTTATTTATTGGCAATTTTATGCAACATCAATTTCAGTGGCAGCAGCTGTTTTAGCTTTATTCTTTTTTAATAACCCATCTGTAGATCCTCTATATCAATTAGAGCGATTAAACTCAATCTCTTACTCTTCTGATGCTCTAGACAAACCAGATTTTAACTATGTATTGTCTTCAGAAACTCCTGAGCAGTCTACTAAATCAACGGATTATATGGCGGCTAAAGTGGATGTCAATAAGCCAAGCGAATTGCCTAAAAATGAATTAGAGTCCATTCAACCAAATTTACCCTTTGAAGATTTAGCTGAGTCAACAGATAAGAAAGCAATTCAAAAAGAAGATATACCTCAAATTGAAGAAGTAGTGGAAGACTTGGCTTCTGTAGAACCAGTGGTAGAAAGTGTTGAAATTCCAGCCGATCAATCAGCTGAAGAGTTGCCTTTAAAAGAATATGCCAAGCAAAAATTCAACGAAGAAGTTTTACAAAATAAAACGGTGAGTGAAGTTTTAGCTGAAGAAATAGCTGATTTAACTAAAGATAAAATCAATCTTAGTGCTGGAAAAAAAGGCTTACAATTTGCCATGAATTTTGGCAATTTTAGCATCAGTAAAAAATAATTTTGTTCGGCTGTAACTATTTTAAAACATAACCGTCACACATACAGAAACCAAAAGATATAGAAAATGAAAAAGTTAGTTGCCCTTAGTTTAAGCCTTTTCTTGGCCTTACCATTTCTGATGGCACAAGAGGTTGTTGTTAAATCGGATACTACCGCTAAAGACACTATTCGAATTACAACGAAAAAGAAAAAGATTATAATCATTGCTCGCGAAGATGATGAAGCAGATTCTGAAGAGAAAAAAGATACCGTTAGCATTCATCACATCAGCAAACAAAGGTGGAATCACTTTGCAGGAATTGATTTGGGAATCAATGGCTTTTTAAGTCCTGAAAACAGTGTAGACCTTCAGAAAGAAGCACAATTTATGGACTTGAATTATTCAAAATCCATTTCAGTTAGCATCAATTTTATGGAATACTACATTCCTATAGCCAAAGAAAAGTTTGGAATTATGACTGGTTTAGGCTTTGAATTTAACAGCTATGATTTAGATAGAAGTGTTAGCGTATTTGCCGATGAAGACACCACCATTGGTGTAGTTGATCCTACTAAAGACATTGAAAAAAATCGTTTTAAATCAACCATGTTGAATTTGCCTTTGATGTTTGAAACTAATATTGGTAAAGATGCAGAACATTCATTCCACTTAGCAGCAGGAGTTATGGGCAGTATGCGTGTAGGTTCAAAAACCAAGCAGATTTACGATCAATCTGGAAAAGAGTATAAAGTAAAAAATCGCACTGACTTTAACATGAGTCCATTTAGAATGAATGCAGTAGCTAGAATTGGTTATGGAGATTTTACACTCTTTGCATCCTACAGCTTAACTCCCATGTTTGATAAAGACAAAGGACCTGAATTATATCCCTTTACCATTGGCATCTCTTTAGTATCGTTTTAGTCAATAGTTAAACTACAGTTTCTGGGATGGGCCTATCAAAAACTCAATTTGATAGGCCTTTTTTATGTCTGAATCTTATCCTTTTTCAAATGCTTTGCTTTCTTATTTTTGTAGGTCAAATTAGTTTTTATGGCAGGACATAGTAAATGGGCAAATATTAAGCGCCGTAAGGGAGCTCAAGATGCCAAACGTGCGAAAGTATTTACCAGAATCTTAAAGGAAATCGCTATTGCGGTTAAAGAAGGTGGAGGACCGGATCCGGATGCTAATCCAAGGTTACGACTAGCCATTGCTAATGGCAAAGGGGTTAACATGCCCAAAGACAATATTAATCGGGCCATCAAAAAAGCTTCTGATAAAGACAGTGAAAGCTATCAAGAAGTCACTTACGAGGGTTACGGACCCGGTGGAATTGCACTATTTGTTGAAGCAACTACGGACAATATTAACCGAACAGTTTCCAATGTAAGGGCTATTTTTAACAAATACGGAGGCAGTTTAGGAACTAATGGTTCATTGGAGTTTATCTTCGATCGAAAAGGGGTTTTTAGTATTCCTTTAATAGCAATTGAAGGGAAAGACATGGATGAGTTTGAAATGGAACTGATTGATGGAGGAGCTGAAGAAGTGGAGAAAGATGAAGAGTTTGTTATAGTTTATACTTCATTTGAAGACTTTGGAAATATGCAAAAAAAGCTAGAAGAGTTAGGCATTGAGCCTGAAAGTCAAGAGTTACAACGAATTCCAAAAACAACCTCAAGCTTGGATTTAGAGGAGGGTAAGAAGGTATTAAACATTATTGAAAAATTTGAAGAAGACGATGATGTAAATACGGTGTATCACAATATGGAAATGACAGAAGAATTAGCGGCCGAAATGGAATAAGCCCTATTTTTAAAAACTGAAAAAATTACTTCATGCAAGATAAATTCAAGGAACTAGAAGATAAAATTGAAAAAGCCAAACTTGGCGGAGGTGAAAAGCGAATAGAAGCGCAACACAGTAAAAACAAACTGACAGCACGTGAGCGAATCCATTTTTTAATGGACGAAGGCTCTTTTGAGGAAATCGGGATGTTTGTAACTCACCGAAGTAACAATTTTGGTTTAGACAAAAACAAGCCTTTAGGCGATGGAGTAGTTACCGGATATGGAACTGTAAATGGTAGATTGACTTACGTATTTGCTCAAGATTTTACCGTAATGGGTGGTTCATTGGCAGAAGCTCATGCTGAGAAGATTGTTAAAATCATGGATTTGGCCATGAAAAATGGTGCACCTTTAATTGGTTTAAATGATTCAGGCGGAGCTAGAATACAAGAGGGAGTGGTTTCACTTGGAGGTTATGCCGATATTTTTTACCGAAACACCCAAGCAAGTGGAGTTATTCCGCAATTATCTGCTATCATGGGTCCTTGTGCAGGTGGTGCGGTTTATTCGCCAGCATTAACTGACTTTATTATGATGGTAGAAAATACCTCATATATGTTTGTAACGGGGCCCAATGTCGTAAAAACAGTAACTCATGAAGAAGTTACTTCAGAAGAATTGGGAGGAGCTTCGGCACATTCTACAAAATCAGGAGTTACACATTTTACCTATGCGAATGAAATAGAGTGTATCAATGGAATTAAGAAATTGTTGTCTTACGTTCCTCAAAATTGCGAAGAAGATGCACCAGCGGTTGATTATCAAGCAGGAGATGAAAGTCGTGAAAAGCTTAATAGCATTATACCAGAAAATGCTGGTCAGCCTTACGACATTAGAGAAGTTATTGACAATACGGTAGATGCAGACTCATTTTATGAAGTTCATAAAGATTTTGCTGAAAACATTGTAGTAGGATTTGCAAGATTGGCTGGAAGGTCAATCGGTATTGTTGCCAACCAACCTGCTTTTTTAGCTGGAGTTTTAGACATTAATAGCTCGACCAAAGGAGCTCGATTTGTCCGTTTTTGTGATGCCTTTAACATTCCACTTTTAGTTTTTGAAGATGTACCTGGTTTTTTACCTGGAACTGACCAAGAATGGAATGCTATTATCACCAATGGAGCTAAATTGCTCTATGCTTTTAGTGAAGCTACCGTGCCAAGAGTAACTGTAATTACTCGAAAAGCTTATGGTGGAGCTTATGATGTAATGAACTCAAAACACATTGGTGCTGATATGAATTTTGCATGGCCAAGTGCAGAAATTGCAGTTATGGGTGCGAAAGGAGCTGCTGAAATTATATTTAGAAAAGAAATTCAAGAAGCAGATGACCAAGAAGCCAAATTGAAAGAGAAAGAAGATGAATACGCAGAAATGTTTGCCAACCCTTATAATGCGGCAGCGAGAGGATATGTAGATGAAGTTATTCGTCCTGACCAAACTCGAGAAAAGTTGATTAAGGCCTTTAAAATGCTAGAAAATAAAGTAGACAATCTGCCGAAGAAAAAACACGGGAATATTCCTTTGTAAATCAAATCGTTAAAATTTTTACTTTAGGCTCATGAAAAAACTCTTTTTCCTGAGCCTTTTTTTTGTGGCTTTAATTGCTAAATCGAATGACAGCTTACTAGCTGTTTTAGATACGAGTCAAAACTTGGAGGTAAAGCTAAAAGCCTTGAATTCATTAGCTTGGTCTTATCGTTCTACCAACATTAAAAAAGCAGATTCATTAGCCAATCTTGCCCTAGACTTAGCAAGTACGGACGAGTACGAATCAGAATATGCTAATGCCTTAAATACACTTGGGGTTATCGACTTGATGCAAGGCAGAATGGATGAAGGTGCAGAAAAGCTTGAAAAATGTGCAGAAATCAATCTTCGCAATAAAGTTTACAAAGCCTATCTAGATAACCGGATGAATATAGGTTTGACCTTTTATTTTAAAGGAGATCTCGATTCTTCGGCTTCCATTATGTGGGAATTGTATCGTTTAGCAGATTCTTTAGGTGAACTTGCCATAAACAAACAACTTTTGCACAACCTAAGCTCAATCTATAACTCTCAAGGTAAATATGTAGAGTCTTTAGAAGTTGCCTTTAAAAGTTTAGAGAATGCAAAAAAGCAAGGTGATGAGTCTGAGATTTCTAAGACGTTCAACTCAATTGGATTGATTTACGATTACCTCGGAAACTTAGAAAAGGCAAAGTATTATCACCTTAAAAGCTTTCGCATAAATCAAGAAACAAATGATATAGATGGCTTAAGCTCTAGTTATGGAAACCTTGGCGAAATTTATAGACAAACAGAGCAATGGGATTCAGCCTATTATTGCTATCAAAAAGCCTTTGAATACGCTAAGCAATTGGAAGATTCTTCTTCTATAGCCGGTCAAATGATGAATTTGGCTATTTATTATGAGCAGATTGAAGCTTACGATTCAGCCAAAACGCTTATCACAAAAGCTTTAGGAATAAGTGAAAGAAATGATTTCGGTTATCAGACAACCTTAGGAGAAAACATGTTGGGCATCAACTACTTAAATCGAGAACAAGCAAAAGAAGCACTGCCTCATCTTAGAAACTCCTTAAAGAGAAGCACTATGTATGGCATGCCCGATGTTATACAAGCCAATTACGATGGCTTATACCAAGCTTATCAGCAATTAAATCAAGCTGATTCTGCCATTAAGTATTTAGAGAAATGGATTCATTTGAAAGATTCGCTAACTAATTTAAAGGCACAAGAAAAAATAGACTGGTTAGAAACTGAGTATAGAACAGCAGAGAAGGAAAAAGAAATTGCTCAATTAAGCAATATAAAGGCAAAAAATGAATTAGAAATTTCACAGCAGAAGAACTGGATCACACTCTTAATTTCAGGTTTGATTGCTGCATTTTTAATTACTTTAATTATTGTGCAAATCAACAAAAGGAAAAGCCAAGCAGAGAAAAACGCGGCAATAGTTAAAGAAAGAGATAAAAGAACAGAGGCAGTTATTAATGCACAAGAAGAGGAGCGTAAGCGAATATCTAAAGATTTACATGATGGTGTTGGTCAGCAGTTAAGCGGTTTAAAAATGGCTTTTCAAAAATTGGCTCAATCCATACGGACAAATAACCCAGAACAAGGAGAGGAGCTTGAAAAACTCAATGATATTTTAAACGAATCTGCTGACGAGGTTCGTTCTATTTCACACCAAATGATGCCCAAAGCATTAACCGAATTGGGCTTGAAAGAAGCCATTCAAGATATGCTTGAAAAAAGTTTAGGAAATTCAGGTATTGAGTATGAATTTGAGCACTTTGGAATCACTGAGCGATTAAAAGAAAAAATAGAGGTCAGTTTGTATCGAATTAGTCAAGAGCTGATTAATAATATCATTAAACATTCAAAAGCGAGAAAAGTGGCTATCCAATTATTTAAGAATAAGGATAAACTCATCTTAATTGTAGAAGATAATGGTGTAGGTATAAAAGAGGGAGAAGGTAAGGAAGGACATGGCCTTTTGAATATTAAGAGTAGATTGAATCCTTTAAGTGGTGAAGTAAACTTTGAACCTAGTCCACAAAGTGGAACGATTGTTACAGTTAGAATTCCAATTGAAGTATTCAATGAGAAATAGTGTATTCCTTTTGTTTTTATTCTTGGCTAGCTATTGCTTAGGCCAAAATGCTCGTTTAGACAGTATTAAACAATTAGAAAGACAAAGTTCTGGTGCTGAAAAGGCAAAGCATCAAGCAGATTTAACCTGGTTTCTTGCTCGGTATAATGTAGATTCTTCTTTGCATTATGGAAAAAAGGCGATTGCTTATTACGAAGAAGTAAACGACACTTTACTTTCTGATGTTTACAATTGTTTAGGCTACGCACATGCTAGAAATGGTTTATCAGAAAAAGCCGTTGAATATTATTTGAAATCATTAGAAATAACCGAGAAAATAAACTATTCTCGAGGTACTCGGGCCGTTCTAAGTCACTTAAGTATTCTTTACAAAAACATCAAGCAGTATGACTTGGCTATTAAATATGGTCTTCGTTGTTTAGAATTAAGTAGAGAAGCAGGCGACAAAGAAGATGAAGGAATTGCACTTAATACTTTGGGCACAGTTTATCATCGCCAAAACAATTATGAACAAGCTTTAGAAACGCACAAACAGGCTTTAGAAATACGAGAAGAAACAGGAAATATAAGATGGATCGCTTCTTCACTCGGCAGTATTGGTAATACTTTAGGTCGTTTAAATCGAAATCAAGAATCAGCTCAGTATTATAGAAGAGCGTTGTTGTTGTTTGAAGAAATGGGCGAAGATTATGAAGTTGGAAATACCTTGGCAAATATTGGTGCTGCATATTTGAGTAACCAGCAATATGATAGTTCATTAATCTATCTTAAAAAAGCAGAACTTGCTTCCGAAAGGTTTTCAGATTTACACTTAAAAAGAATTGTTTATAGCTTATTTGAAGATTATTATGCTGAAACCGAAGATTTTGAAACTGCATATGAGTGGTCAAAAAAAAGTAGGGTTATCAACGATTCATTAGTCAATTTAGAAACGAGCAAAAAAATTTCAGAATTAGAAATACGCTATCAAACTGAGCAAAAAGAAAAGCAACTTGCATTAACTCAATTGGATTTGACTCAAAAAGAATCAGCCTTAGAGTCAAGAAGAAGGTTGATTCTGTTGCTAGTAGTGATGAGTTTTGCCATTATCTTTCTATCGCTTTTTATTTTACAAAAAAATAAACGCAAGGCTCAAGCCGAAAAGGATGCGGCTTTAATTGAAGAGCGAGACAAAGGCATACAAGCTGTTTTTAATGCGCAAGAAGAGGAGCGCAAGCGAATATCTAAAGATTTACACGATGGAGTTGGTCAACAGCTAAGTGGATTGAAAATGGCTTTTCAAAAACTAACTCAATCCATACGGACAAGCAACCCAGAACAAGGAGAGGAGCTTGAAAAACTCAATGAGATTTTAAATGAATCTGCTGATGAGGTGCGTTCCATATCTCACCAAATGATGCCCAAGGCCTTAACTGAATTGGGGTTGAAAGAAGCCATTCAAGATATGCTTGAGAAAAGTTTAGGAAACTCAAACATGGATTATGAATTTGAACACTTTGGTATTTCTGAGCGATTAGAAGAAAAAGTAGAAGTGAGTTTATACCGCATTTGCCAAGAATTGATTAATAACATTATTAAACATTCGAAAGCCAGCAAGGTGGCCGTTCAGTTATTTAAGAACAAGGATAAACTCATTTTAATAGTAGAAGATAATGGAATAGGCATAAAGCAAGACAAGGTGAATGCCGGACATGGACTGCTGAATATAAAGAGTAGACTAAACCCTTTAAGTGGGGAAGTGAATTTTGAACCTAGCCCACAAAGTGGAACGATTGCGACCATTCGAATTCCTTATGTATGAAGTATATTATTGTCATTCTTGTTTGTTTTAGCTCAGCACATTTAAAGGCATCTCAAGTTGATCGTACCTTAAAAAGTATCGAACATCTATCAGATAGTGCACAAGTAGATAGTCTTGTCAAAATAGCACGCTCGTTTGTTATTCAAGAAGATGGAAAGTCAGCATTACCTTTTGCAAAATTGGCTTATAAGAAGGCCCTTGCAAAAAACTATAGAGATTTAATTCCTAAGTCAAATTTTTATTTGGCTGCTTCTTTTATGGAAAGCCAGCAATATGATAGTGCAACAATACACTATGAACAAGCACTAGAACAAATGCAAGGAACCGCTTTGGAAGATTGGGCCAAACATGTTTATATAAACCTTCCTTTCATTTGTCAAAATACTGGCGATTACAAAAAAGCATTGCAATACCAATTGGAAGCCATAAAGTATGCTGAAGAGATAAAGGATACAGCAATGATGGCTCATTATATGACAGAAGTGGGCTATTCTCATGACCGAATGAGAGCTTTCGATGAGGCCATAAAATGGCATAGAAAATCATTAAAACTTTTAAAGCAATTGGGCGATGATGGATATTACTATTATGTTTTAAGTCGAGTAGGGATGGCCTTTGATGATATGGCAAATTATGACTCAGCCTTTCATTATAACTTCAAGGCACTGCGTTACTTTGAACAGAATAGTGACTCTAGTGAGGTTGCAGATATTAGTTCCAATATTGGAAATACGTATTACAAGCAGCAAAATTGGGAAAAGGCACTATTCTACACATTAAGAGCATACAATATCAAAAAAACGGATGAGCATCATTCTTCCTTATCTATTACTCAGTCTAATTTAGGTTTAATATACACTCAACTTAAAAAGTATGATGATGCAGAATATCATATTAGGAGTTCTATTAAATCAGCAAAACAAGTACAGCACAAAAAAGCATTATCAGAAGGCTACGATGGTTTGTATCAACTTTACCTAGCTAAGCATAACTTAGACTCGGCTTTGCATTATTTCAAACTAATGGACCAATTGGAAGATAGCATTTACCAATTGGAACGAACCGAACAAATGGCGGAGATGCAAACCCGTTATGAAACCACAAAGAAAGAACAACAAATAGCCTTGCAAAAAGCCGAGCTTAGTGAGAAAGAAAGTAAACTGCTAGCTAGGCAACGGTTTATTATGCTCATGGCCTTGTTGATTGTAGCGCTAATCATATTCGGTTATCTTTTTTATCAACGCTATAAATCAAAGAAAGAACAAGAGTTGCAAAAAGCACTAATCAAGGAACAGAAAAAAGGCTTAAATGCTGTTTTGGAAGCTCAAGAAGAAGAACGCAAGCGCATTTCAAAAGACTTGCATGATGGTGTAGGTCAGCAATTAAGTGGATTAAAAATGGCTTTTCAGAAACTCACCCAATCTATTCAAGCAAAAAATCCTGAACAAGGTGATGAACTAGAAAAACTCAATGAAATTTTAAACGATTCTGCTGATGAGGTGCGTTCTATTTCTCACCAAATGATGCCTAAAGCACTGACTGAATTGGGTTTAAAAGAAGCCATTCAAGATATGCTTGAAAAAAGTTTAGGAAACTCAGATATAGAATATGAATTTGAGCATTTTGGGGTGAAAGATCGTTTCAGAGAAAAAGTAGAAGTGAGCCTGTATCGTATTTGTCAGGAATTGGTCAATAACATTATTAAACATTCAAAAGCGACTAAGGTGGCTGTTCAATTGTTTAAAAACAAAGACAAATTGATTTTAATTGTCGAGGATAATGGTGTGGGTATAAAAAAGGGAGAAGGAAGTGATGGACATGGCTTATTAAACATTAAAAGTAGATTGAATCCGTTGAGTGGAGGAGTAAATTTTGAGCCAAGTCCTCATAGTGGTACGATTGCTACGATTCGAATTCCATTATAAAACTTTTTTCAGTTCTATATCCATTCTCTCAAATAGGGGTATCCATTGGTATTCTTGTCTTGCAATTTGGCGACTGTTAGCAAGTAAGCTATTCCAGCTTTTTTCGTCTTCTAGTAGTCGAATGCATTTTCCTGCAAAAGTATCTGGCTCATTTGCTATCATAATGTGCTTATTGTCTTCTACTTTCAACCCTTCTGCACCTACACTTGTTGAAACAGTTGGAACCCCCCGATATAAACCTTCGAGCACTTTTACTTTCATGCCACTTCCAAACCTCAATGGTGCAATGTAAACCCTTGTCTTTTTTAAATAGCTGTCTAGTTCTTTTACAAAGCCAGTAAAAACAATAAACTCAAAACTTTGGGCTGCTTTTAATAAACGGGCATCTGGATCTTTTCCAAGTACATAAAGTTTACAGTTAGGATGCTTTTTTAAAACCTTTGGGTAAACATTTTCAATAAACCATAAAAGGCCGTCTACATTGGGCTCCCAACTTAAAGTGCCCATAAAAGTGATGGCAAGTTCTGTAGAACTGAATTCTATATTGGGCAAATCAAGCAAAGTGTCATTTCCTAAGTGATAGGTGACCTGAATGTTACCCAATTGAAAACTATGTTTTCTATATAATTCTTGGTCAGATTCAGTGGTGTAAATTAAATCTGACCGATTAAATATTTCTTGTTCGAATTTGGCTACTCTTTTTGCTTCTAGCCTCAGAATTAGCTTTTTAAATGGATTAGATTCTAGCTCATTCATTCGTTGCCAAAGCATAAATTCTGCATTGTGGGTATGAAGAATCACTTTTCCTGTAAAGTCGACTGGCACATATTGAAACATTTCATAGTGGTCAATGATTACCGCTTCCACTTCTTTCAAAACGGCTGAAAGTTGATTTCTAAATGTTTTTGAGTGATTTCGGTAAACGTTCAAACAAGCATGACCCAAGTAGCTTTTTAGTAATGTTGTAATGCTTCTACTTGTTTGATGAGCATGAGTAATAAGGTTCGCTAAGGGTAGCTTGCTTTTAAACGATTCTACAAACTGATCATCATCGTCTTTTAGCAAGCATGCCACAGAAAGCTTGTACCTAGCTGACAAGTCTTTAACATAATTCCAAGACTTTACCGTACCTCCACTTTTAGGTGGAAATGGCAGTTGAGTGCTAATGAAAAGAATTGAAGGTTTAATGTTTGCCATGCTTTTTTGGAGCGGCGAAGGTAAATAATTCTATGATTTTCTTTTTCTAATTTCTTCTATACAATTGTGTTTTAATAACTTTGGTTGCTAACTAATATGCAAAAAGTGCCTTATAAAATTTTAATTGTAGACGACCATCAACTTGTGCTAGATGGTTTAAGTTCAATTATTAAAGAGCTCGATAATTTTGAAATTGTAGCCAAAGCTCAAAACGGCAAAGAGGCCATCGATTATTTTCGCGCCATAGAACCAGACATTATTTTAATGGACATTGATATGCCCATTATGAACGGCATGGAAGCGATGCGCAGAATAAAAAGTGAAAATGCAGATCAACGAATTATCATTTTAACCATGCATAATGAATCTTCATTAATTAAAAAGGTGATGGAGATTGGAGCCGATGGTTATGTTTTGAAAAATGCTGATCGCACCGAGTTTTACAATGCACTTTGCGCTGTTTCTGAAGGAAAAAGTTATTTCAGCTCAGATGTAACACACTCACTATTAAATCCTGATAAATCAGTAGCCAAGTCCTTTGAAATTAATCCAGATACTATTCAACTTTCAAAGTTGACTGAAAGAGAAGTAGATGTATTAAAGCTTATTGCTGAAGGATTTTCAAATAAAGAAATCGGGGAAAAGTTGTTTATTTCTCACCGAACAGTCGATACCCACCGAACAAACCTCATGAAAAAGCTGGATGCGCACAATATAGCAGGACTGATCAAGTTTGCTATTAAGAATGGTTTGTTGAGTTAACTCTTCTCACAAAATCAAGTAGTAATTCATTCGCTTTGTGTAAATTACACCAAACCATTTGTTATGAAATACCTACTATCCCTTTTCGTTGCTCAACTCTTTATTTTTTCACTTTTCTCACAAAACCTATTTAGTGATTCTGCAGTATGGTTTTATTCAGGTACTAGTGGAGGTACTGTGCCAGCAAACAGCGAGTATTATGTGTACAAAACAACAAAAGACACACTCTACCAAGGTCATATTTCGAAGAAAGTAAGTCGTACACATTTTCGGTATTCTGGAGATAGTGTGAACTTGAAGAGTGAATATTTATATGAGGTAAATGGTTCCATCTACTATTTTAATCACCACTATAACCGCTATTTGTTGCTCTATAATTATACGGCTCAAATCGGCGATACTTTAAGTTTTTATTTACCTGATACCTCTTTAGTTTCACAACTAAACAGACCTGATTCTACTTTTAGAATTGTAGTAGATTCAATAAAGATGAAAAATTATAGCGGGCAGTCGCTCAAGGAGTTTTATACAACTCAACTTGATGGATTTGGTTACAATAATATAGGAACGGTTAGTGGTTTATCTTATGTTGAGAAATTCGGTTCAAAAAATGGCATGCTTCCTAATACTGAAGCTGCTTTACTTATTCGAGATGGTTCACTGCGTTGCTATGAAGATGAACAAATCTTTTACAATTTCTGGGGTCAAGCCTGTGATTATAGAATTATATCTTCACTCAACGAAGAACAAGCTCAAAGGGTTGACATTGAAGTATATCCTAATCCTGTAAAGAATGTGATGTATTTGAATCTCAATGAAAAAGCAATTAAATCTATTAAGTTATTTAATTCTCAAGGAAAATGGGTTAAAGAGCTTTCTGTTGATGGAAATGTTATAGACTTACAGAATCTTGCGAATGGGGTCTATTTTATTCGCTTAACCACTTTTGATGAAAGAACATTAAGTCGAAAAATTATTCTACAGCAATAAGAAGAATTTCTGACTAGATTAATCAACTAGGGTAAACAACCTAGTACTTTAAGTTGATTCCCTTATTTATTTCATTCTTTACATTCAGGTACTTCGCCCTAAAATTAAAGTATGGGGCAAGTTTTAAATGAAAGCACAAAGCTAACTGAACGAGAAATTCAGATTCTACGCTTAATTGCGGATGGTTATTCCAATACTCAAATAGGCAAATTACTATCCATAAGTCACCGTACAGTAGATACCCATAGAACGAATATTAGAAATAAGCTAGGAGTAAACAGCTTGGCAGGAATGATTCGGTTTGCCCTTAAAAATAAAATCATAGACTAGTACGACAATTACCCTATATAAAATACGTAGAAAACTCTATTTAAACCCCTAAGTCAAGTCCATAGCTTTGAACCAATTAAACAATCATGAAACGGATACTAACCACTTCTATATTAATATTCCTCATTTCATTTTCGCTGCTGGCTCAAAACATTAATGAGAATTTTGAAAAATGGGTAGTTGTAGAAAAACCCATTAACATAACTGGTGTCGATATTTCTCCTGATGGTAAACAACTAGCCTTGGTTTGTGGTAAGCGAACGCCACTTATGATTTATGATTTGGCAACCAAAACCATTCTTAAAGAAATTGACATTCAGAGTGAATACATGGGTTACAATGTGCATTATTCCAAAACGGGAAAGTACCTCATTATCCAAGAGCGAGTTTATGAAACCAGTATCAAGAAAGCTAAAAAGTCAGATTATCACATTGTAGATTTGGCTTCGGGTGAAATGATTTTGAAGTTTAATAAGATCAGTGATGCTAAGATTTCACCAAATGAGTCTAAAGTATATGTTTTAGAAAAAGACAAATTAGAAATTCGTGAATTACCTTCAGGAAAAACAATTAAACAAACCACTTTAGAAGCAGGTATGAATGCTATTGCTATTAGTCCTGATGGAAAAGATTTGGCGGTTGTAGTAAAGCCAACCAAAGATGATTTAGACAATGTTCCTTCTATTAGAGACAATAAAAAAGTAAAAAAACTTGCCATAAAATATCGACAAGCCATTGCCATATTTGACGCAGAAACTTTAGAGAAAAAGCTACTTGTAAATGAAATTTACGACAACATCAATCTGATGTCATACACTAAAGAAGGGAATAAATTAATATGCTTTAATGTAGCTTCAAACTCATACATCAATGTAATTGATGCAACTAATTATGAGCCAACTAGAGAAGGATACTTAAGTCGAACAAGCATACAACCTGATTTCGGTTATGGATGGAACCAAAGCTACTTTGGAATAGCAACTTTTGATCAATGGCCTGCATTAAATATTTATAGTGTTGAAAATGGAGGTATTGTAGACAGCTTCAACACCAAGATGAAAATTTGGAAAAACATGAAGAAGAAAATTTATCCCGGTTCGAATACCAGTTTTGTTTTCTTACCAGACGAAAGACATGTGCTTATCGCCTATGGTAATACATTAATTAAATGGCAAATTCAAAAATAGAAATCATGAAAAAGACTATTCAATTCATGCTTATGTTGTTTTTAACAATAGGAACTTATTGTTCAACATGGGCGCAAAAGAAACCCTTTTACAATACTCAAGAAGAAGTAATAGAAGCAGCTTATCTAACCCTTGATGATTGGATGAGTTCTGGAGCACTTAAAGAATCCATAGAAAAAGGCTTGGAAAAAGCAACAGGATATACAACTCTAGAAGGAAACTATGTTTTTGACTTAACCATAAGACACAAAGGAGAGGTTGCGTCAGTTTTTAAAGTAGAAAGTGATGCACCAGTTAAGATGCAGAATTATGTAAAAAATTACATGAAAGAACTTCAATTCCCTTTCAAAATGCCAAAAGACAAGAGTTACAAATTCAGATATGAATTCAAATTTTAATTAAATCAAATCACTAACCTAAATTTTAAATCATGAAATCAAAAATTTTAGTTTTAGCAGGAGCCTTAATGTTTAGCCTTGGCTCTTTTGCTCAAGAGGAAATGAAAATTAAGTGGGAGAAGGAATTCGAACACAAATCAGACCGACATGGAACAGGCCTAGAAGGCGAAATAAGTTACTTGGCTACCGATAAAGACATCACTGTTTTTAATAACGACGATGGCTCAGTAGTTTGGACAAAGCGTTTTAAAGACCTTGCTCCTAAGCTGAGAAAGATTGATGAATTAATTCCTTTTTGGGAATCAAAATGTATTTTCTTATTCGAAAAGAAAGGCGGAAAAGATCAAATCGCAGTTGTAGACTTAGAGACTGGTGAATTGCTTTGGAACTCAGATCGCTATTCTAATTTAGGAGAAGATAACATTGTTTATATTCAAGAAAAAGATGGATTCGCACTTTCTTTAAAAGAGTCTTTAACATTTGTAAAAGCAAGAACTGGAGAAGAAATATGGGAAACTAGCAAATTCAAAGGAGTGGTTGGAAAGTACATTTATGAAAATGATCATATTACTACCGTTAACTTATCTCCTGGTGGACTAAAAGGCCTTTTTAAAGGCTTTAAAAATCAATTGGCAAAGATTAATATGAACAATGGAGATATTGTTTGGGAAAACACATATATCGGTGTTGCGCAAAAAAAGCTTTTAAACAATGAGCGCATTTATGACCTATACCAAGAGGGTAATAAATTGTTTTTGCAATTAAATGGGATTCAAGTTTATGATGCTATAACGGGAGCTACTTTATGGTCTGCTACACATGATGGTGAAAAAATGGGTGGTAGAACAGGTGGAGGAGTAAATTACTCTATAGTTGAATATTATGGAGTTGTTGCAGACCCTGTAATTCATGGAAATGATGTCTATGTTGTTGAAATGACAAAAAAAAGAGATCAAACGATTAGCAAGTATGATTTGAATACAGGAAAGCTTTTGTGGCAATCTCCTGACATAAAAAAGGCAAAGGCCATTCCTGGAATTTTTGTTCATGGAAACAAAGTGATTATTCAGATTGGTGGAATAGTTGAAAGGCATACATACAGGAAACAAACAGATTCAGAAGGTAATGTAACTATTACACGTAAAATTGATTATCCTAATATAAAACCAAATGGTTTACAAGCCTTTAATGTTTCTGATGGGTCTTTTGCTTGGGCTTCAGAAAAGTTTAAGAAGGGTATTACTAATGCTTTCTTAGACGGTGATAACATAATAGTTTGTAGTGGTAAGGCTCTTTACTCTTTAGTTTCAGAAACTGGTGTAGAAAACTACGAGAAAGATGTTAAAGACGCAGGAGTTGGAAATGCAGTTCAAATTTTAAGTCATGAAGATAAAATTGCAGTTCTAGGAGAAAAAGGAATTGCTACCTATAAAATTTCTGATGGAAGCTTCATTAATTCTAGCAAGTACAAAAGATCTGAAATGATGAGAAGAGAAGGAAACATTGTAATCATGGAAACTGAAAAAAGTGATATTGCGTGTTTCGATTTAAATACGTGTAAATATGAAGAGTTCAACAATAAAAAATCGGCTAGTTCTACACTAAGCCAAGATGGAAACTTTGTATACGTATACGAAAAGAAAACCGTAAAGAAATTAATGACGCGCTAGGTTGGTGCTTTTTTGATTGTAGGGGGCAAGGGCAATATTTGTCCACGCCCCCTTTTTTGTAAACTAAAAAACAACAAGCATGAAAAAGGTTTTATTGATTCTATGTATAATAGCCTCGTTTGGAGTGAAAGCTCAAACCCAAATGGCTAATTTTTACTATGAAAAGGGAAAAGAATATTATGATAAAGAATATTATGATGATGCTGAACAACAACTCCTAAAGGCATTGGATAAAGACCCCAATCATGCAGATGCTTTATGTTATTTAGGCTATACGTATTATGACTTAGAAAAATATCAAAAAGTAGTTGAGGTTTATAATCGATTAGAAAAGGCAGATCCTAATTATTGGGCTTGGTTTTATTACTTAAGAGGAAAATCTAATGAAGAGTTAGGCAATTTTAAAGAAGCATCTTCAGACTATGAGCAATTTTTAGCCAAGTACAGCCATGCTGCCAACCGTATTAGCTACCATCATAAAGCTGCTTACAAAAAGTATTATGTAGATCATTCACCCCAAATTAGAGCAACAAAAGGACTCATGCCTGAGCCTATTAACTTGGGCAAAAGTGTAAATACCATTTCAGATGATATGATGCCTCAAATTGACCCCACAGGTAACCGATTGTATTTTACCAGTAGCCGTAAAGGAGGTTTTGACGATATAGATGAAGATGAGGAAAACGATTGGGGCGAGGATTTATATTTTATTGAAAAAGTGAATGGTGCATGGGGGAAACCGGTATTGCTTCCTAAGCCTATCAATAGTTTTCATAACGACGGTACTTCTACCTTTTCTGCTGACGGACAACAGATGATTTATGTAAAGTGTAATGAAGATGGAGCCATTGGAAGTTGTGATTTGTTTTTTGCCACTTTAGAAGGTACGGAATGGACCAAGCCTACCAATATGGGAAATGTCGTAAATCATAAAGAATGGGATTCTCAACCAACACTTTCTTCCGATGGAAATACTTTGATTTTTGTATCGAATAGAGATGGCTCTTACGACGGAAGTATGGATTTATACATGAGTAAGAAAAACAAATTTGGTCAATGGGGAGTGCCTATGAACATGGGTCCAACCATCAATACTCCTTTTGGAGAAAAGAGTCCATACTTAGCGCCAGATGGAAAAACGCTTTATTTTGCATCAACCGGCCACCCAGGTTATGGCGATTACGATCTTTTTGTTTCTGTATTTGAAAATGGAAAATGGTCGGAGCCGAAAAATATGGGAGCACCGCTGAATTCTAGTGGAGAAGATACTTACTTCTCTATTTCTGCAAGTGGAGAAGGAGCTTATTTCGCCTCTGATCGAGGGGGAGAAGGAGCCTTGGATTTGTATTCCATTTCCATTCCTGAAGCGCTGAGACCTAAGCCATCAGTTATTGTAAAAGGCATAGTAACCGATGCCAAAAGCGAAGAAAAAATGGAAGCTTGGGTATTGGTAGAAGACATCAACTCAGGAGAATTAATTGCCACAGCAAAAAGCAATTCTGTTAGTGGAGAGTACTTAGTGGTATTGCCTTCAGGTAGAAATTACAGCGTTTCGGCCAACAAAGAAGGATTTTTCTTTTATTCCAACAAGTTTGAAGTACCCACTTCGGCCAAATATCAAGAAATTAAAAAGGACATTGCCCTTAAGCCTATTGAAAAAGGAGCTAGAGTGGTACTTAACAATATCTTTTTTGAAACCGGAAAAGCCACACTTACCCAAGAAAGTTACATTGAATTAAGCAAGGCAGTAGCTCTTTTAAAAGCCAATCCAAAAATGGTGGTAGAAGTAGGTGGACATACCGATAATGTGGGCTCTGATGATGCTAATATGAAGCTTTCGCATGAGCGAGCAAAATCCGTAAGAGATTACTTGGTAAAAGCAGGTATTGCAGACGCTAGATTACAAGCAAAAGGTTATGGAGAAACTCAACCGGTAGCAGATAATGAAACGGAAGAAGGAAGGCAAGCAAACCGTAGAACAGAGTTTGTTATCCTTGAAAACTAATCTGTTAAAGTGACTTAAAATTAGTTTGAGCAAACCAATTGCTGCTTAGCTTTGGTAGAATAATCAAAAAACTCAAACACTCAAAATCATGAAAAAGAAGTCACTTTTATCGCTATTGGCCTTGTTTGCTATAGTTGCTTGTTCTTTTAAAGGAGAGGGATATCCTACTATAGAAATTGGCACTACTGCTCCCATGCAAGATTATAAAATGCAAGGAACCGATGGCAAATCGCATAGTTTGAATAGTTTAAAAGAAAACAACGGACTATTGCTTATTTTTTCTTGCAATACTTGCCCTTTTGTAATTAAGTGGGAAGATCGTTATCCGGAATTGGCCAAAATGGCTGCCGAGAATCAATTGGGAATGGTGCTTGTGAATTCAAATGCGGGTAAGCGAAAAGATGAGGATAGTATGGAAGCCATGAAAAGCCATGCGAAGGAAAAAGGCTATGCTGATATTGCTTACGTAGTAGATGAAGGCTCAAAACTTGCTAATGCATTTGGCGGTAAAACAACCCCTCATGTTTTTCTTTTTAATAGTGAAATGAAACTCGTTTATGAAGGAGCAATTGACGATAATTTAGATGATGCTTCTGCGGTTAAGGAGCCTTACTTGGCCAACGCCATGAAAAACCTAGCCAATGGAAAAACCATCGAGCCTGCTAATACCAAAGCTATTGGTTGTAGTATTAAAAGAGTGAAAATTTAAATACGAATCACATCTTTAAATTAAAGCCCCCATGCGTTCGCATGGGGGCTTTTTTGTGGGATAAATGGAGAAGATTTTTAATAGTAATCAATTATAAACCGCATAACGATTATTTAATATCAATGACATTAGCTCAAAATAGTTTTAAGGCTTATATTTTTACGAGAACCGATTTTTGTATGGAAAACAGTATCTTCATGAAATGAATGTTTCAAGCTTGAAAAACGGCATTTATATAATTAGAGTGCTTCAAGATGAAGAGCTCCTAGGTACTGAAAAAATAAGTATACAACATTAATGCGTCTATTATTAACCATACTAATCTTTGTGCTTGGAATAAAATCCCAAGCACAAAGATTTAATAGAAGTTACGACTTTTTTGGTGTAGCTCAAGTAGCATGGGCTGTCGAAAAAGCAGACAGTACCATTTTTGTGATGTGCACAAGCAGAGATTCCAATGGAAATTTGCTTGGACTTCGACCTTTAATTATAGACAGTTTAGGAAATAGGTTGGATTCTAACCAATTATTTATTCCAAGTTCAGCAGTTGCAGCAGGTTGGGCCAACACCACCGATGCTACAACAGATGGTGGGTTTATAATGGGAGGCGGCATTGATGATGGGGTAGACTATGGTTTTTTAATAAAATTTAATGCACAAGGTGATACGGTATGGACTCGTCGTCATGGAGTAAACGGTTTTTTTGACACTTTTCGTCAAGCCAAACAAACAACTGACGGGGGGTACATCGCCGTGGGAGAAACCAACCGAACCAATGGTCAAGCGACCGATGGTTGGGTAGTAAAAACAGATTCAAACGGGGTTTTGCAATGGGAACAGTTTTATGGTAGCTTAAATGTAATAGAAGCCTTTTATTCCATTGAAGAAACTACAGATGGAGGCTTTATTATTGGCGGAAGAATGAGAGACGACCGGTTGGCCAACAACCGCAATTATGACCCTATTGTCTATAAAATTGACAGTGCCGGTAATGTGCAATGGAGTTACTCCTTTGATACCATTTACGATGATGCCCCTGCAAGTGTCATCCAAACCAAAGACGGAAATTATGTTTTCAGTTCTGGCATTACTCAAACAAATCCCAACTTATCAAAAGACTATGGAAAATTGGCATTGTTTAAATTAAATCAAATTGGGACATTGATGTGGTCTAAAACCTATTATCAAGCAGGTTATGATGCCCAACTAGTTGTAGTTAAAGAACTTTCTGACAGCACTTTAATTGCAGCAGGTAGTATGGAAGTTCTTGGTCCTAAATTTAAAGGTTTTCTTGTCCATGCTAAACAAAATGGAGATAGCATTTTTATTGAAGACTATGAAAATGTCACAGGTAATAATACAAATTACAATTTCTTATACGATGTCATCCCTATGTCAGACGGAGGTTTTATGGCCTGTGGAGAAGTAATCGGCTTGCCTCCGGCGGTACCCTTTCGGCAAGATGCTTGGGTGATTCGAGTGGATAGTAATGGGTGTATATTGGCTAATTGCTTGGTGGGCAATGAGGGATTAAAGCTGAAGGATGAAGGATTAAAGATTTACCCCAATCCAACTAGTGGTTTGCTGAATATTGAGAGTAAAGAAAGGCTGAGCCGTATAGGGGTTTACAATTTACAAGGGCAAAAAGTGATGGAAATAAATCCTACTCAAAGTCAATTTGAATTACCTGAAGAAAGCGGTTTGTATTTAGTGAGAATACAAGATGAAAAGGGAAATGTTTTCTCAGAGAAAGTGATTAAGCGCTAGATATATTAGAGGAAAGAGTGTTTGTTTTGTCTACTCTCGATACAATTTTCTTGTCCATCTCGATACATTTTTTGCCTATGGCAAAACCACTCGATGTGACAAGAAAAAAGCACGCTTGAAAGAACTCCGTTCGGATGGGTGCCGAAGATAGTATCGAGGAGGATAAGAAAAATAACCAGCTTGCTGAACGGACAAGAAGTAAGAAGTCGAAGGTGACAAGAATAATTCCTGTCCTCAAATCCAACAGTGTCTTTCGGCCTTGCTATAAAATGTTCTTGTAAGAGAGGGGGGTCGATTATAATCGAGTGAACTCAAAAGAAACATGGAAACAACACACAAAAAAGCCGATAAGAATTTCTTATCGGCTTTTTATTCTAGTTCGTAGAACGTTTACTTTTTCTCTGCTCCAAACTTGTATTGGAAACCAACTGCTAACACATACTTAAACTGTGTTCTTGGTCCAATAATTGGGCTACCATTGTCATCCAATTTCGGTGTGCCACTGTCATCTGTTTCAGTAATGTCAATGTCATCATCATAAATCAACATGGTTGTAATGGTTGTTGTTAAGTATTTGTTCACTTTCATACTTAAAGTATTTCCCCAGTTAACATCAATGTTTTGTGGGTTCTCTGAATAGTTTGAAAATAAATCTAAATTGGTTGTGAAGGATACATTTTCCCAAATGTCTTTTTTGTAAGCCATTCTCACATATCCACCCACTTCAAGACGAGTGTTTTCTCCGTCTTTCGTTTTCATTCCAGCTGCATCGTATTCTGCTTCTTCAACACCAAAAGCACCGGCATCGGCCAAGTCTTGTATGCTAACTACAGTAAGTTTAGCTGTAATAGGCGAAATAAATAACGAGAAGTTATCATTGGGCTTGTAGTCCATTCCCAAGGCACCTAATAAATAACCAGGTGCTAAGAAATCAGAAATCTTATTGGATTCGGTTGCATCGCTGTAACCAGGAGCAAATTGTGATTTAAAGTTCAACAAAGCGGCATAATACCAGTTTTCGGTCGCCTTTTTACCAAACTTTGAGTTTAAAATAATTTGGTCATCGCTTTTAATCCAATCGCTTCCACCAAGTTTAGTTTCACCGTATCCTAACATTAAGGAGTTGTCCCAAGCAGATGTTCCTTTCTTGTAGTCTGCAAATACATTTAACAAACCATTTAAAGAAACAGAGCTTTGACCACCCGCAGCCCAATTGGATAATGAAACTTGGGTGAAATTCGCTCCAAAAACACCGCCCGTTTTCCAACCTTGAGCGGTATCAGCTTTTTGCGCTCTTAATGACTTTTCGCCATCCGTTACTTGTGCGTTAGCAGCAAGTCCAAACGATATGGCTATCATAATAAAAAGTACTTTTTTCATTGTTGTAGATTTATGAAGAATATTAGTTGTTATGTACGTGAACATCCATTTGTGGGAATGGAATATTGATTCCTTTCTCATTAAATGCATTGTAAACTTTTTCCATTGTTTCCATTTTCACTGGCCAATAATCGCCAGCATTAACCCATACTCTAGTTGCTAGGTTTACTGAACTGTCTGCCAATTCACTTACTTTTACAAAAGGCTCAGGATCTTTAAAAATTCGCTCATCAGCGGCTAAAATCTCATTTAAGATTGCTCTTGCATCTTCAATTTTATCACCGTAACCAATACCAAAAGTCCAATCAACTCTACGAGTAGCTTCAGTAGAATAGTTTGTTAAAGAACCTGTAGAAAGCGGTCCGTTAGGAATAATGATGGTTTTATTGTCAGGCGTTTTTAAAATGGTATGAAAAATTTGAATAGCATTTACTGTTCCACTATGTCCTTGTGCATCAATCCAATCGCCAACCTTATAAGGTTTTAAGATTAAAATAATTACACCACCTGCAAAGTTTTGCAAAGTACCTGATAAAGCCATACCAATAGCTAAACCAACAGCACCTAAAATAGCAATGAAAGAAGTCATTTCTATCCCGATCATGCTTAGAACAGAAATCACCAAGAAAACCTTTAGAAGACTATTGAATAAACCAATTAAAAATGGCTTTAAAGAAGGATCTAGATCTCTCTTTTCAAATAATTTTTTTACACTTTTGGTAATGGCTTTAATTACCCATAAACCAACTATTAAAGTAATAATAGCACCAATTAGTTTTGGACCATACTCCATCACTAGATCTACTGCTAATTCAGAATACTCATTTAACTTTTCCATGATTGAAAATTTTAGATTTTTTAGTTTGCGGCCGCAAAAGTAGAACTTTCTGATAGTTAACAAAGTTTAACCTGAGAAAATTTTGATTTGCAGAACTTTACATCATGAATAGAACTCTTTTTTTACTGCTCTTTTTAGGGCTTTTTTTATTGCTTGAATGGTATGCTTTTCAAACAGTCAAAACCTTAAGTTCTTCACAGAGTGAAGGCTTTCAGAAAGTACTTAAGTATGTGTATTTGGCGCTGAGTATTATAGTGGTTTTGGCCTTTGTTTTATACAACTTTGGAAACCCTGATGGATTGGGTAAACATGCCCGTACTTTTTTGCTTTCGTTCCTGTTTATCAACTTTTTAGCTAAGTTTTTCATGAGTTTGTTTCTTTTTATTGATGATATACAAAGAGGCATACGTTGGCTTATTGCAAAACTTTCCAATCCTGAATCTATAGAAGCCAAAGAAGGGATAAGTCGCTCTGAATTTTTAGCAAAAACAGGAATTATAGTTGCTGCTGCACCCATAGTTTCTTTAAGTTGGGGTATAATTAGCGGGGCGCATGATTATCGAATCAGAAGAATTCCTTTACCCATAAAAGGGTTACCCAAAAAACTTCATGGGCTTCGGATGGCCCAGCTTTCAGATATTCATTCTGGTAGTTTTTGGAATAAAACTGCAGTTAAAGGTGGAGTAGAAATGTTGCAAGCCGAGAAAGTAGACATTGCCTTTTTTACTGGCGATTTGGTTAACAATAAGGCTGAAGAAATGAGCGAATGGGTAAATGTATTTGATCGAGTAAAGGCCCCTTTAGGGGTTTATTCTACATTAGGCAATCATGATTACGGTGAATATGTTCAATGGAATAGTGCCCAGGCCAAGCAAAAAAACCTAAATGATTTAAAAAGCGTACATGAGCTAATGGGCTGGAAACTTTTAAATAATGAGCATCAAATTTTAGAAATAGAAGGAGAGAAATTAGCTATCATAGGCGTTGAAAACTGGAGTGCAAAAGGTCGGTTTCCTAAATATGGAGATTTGAAAATAGCAACTCAAAATATGGAAGACAATGCCTTTTCAGTTCTTCTCTCTCATGACCCAAGTCATTGGCAAGCGGAAGTTTTATCTTCTTACCCAAATATTAATTTAACGCTTTCAGGTCATACCCATGGAATGCAGTTTGGTGTTGATATTCCTGGCATAAAATGGAGTCCAGTGCAGTATATGTATAAAGAGTGGGCAGGTTTATACCAAGCGAATAGCCAATTCTTATATGTAAATCGTGGTTTTGGCTACATTGGTTATCCTGGTCGTGTTGGAATATTGCCTGAAATCACTATTTTCGAACTTCAAACTGCCTAGATGAGAATATTTTATGTTTTAGTTTTTCTTTTCACATGCTTGTTTATGGATTCATGTTCTTATGATAACGAAGAAGAATTATTCGCAGAAGTTCATAATCAACAACAAAATCAAGATAGTACTCAAAGCCAAGTTTCATTCAGACAAAGCATTCAACCATTGCTACAAGCTAATTGTAATTTTTCCAATTGTCACGCAGCTGGAGCTCCACCTAATCAAGGAGTGTTTACCAATTATGCTGGGGTAAAGCAAAAAGTGGATAATGGTTCTTTTAAACGCAAAGTAATTGACCCACCTAGAGAGATGCCTAAGAATAGAAGTCCATTGCCTGAATCTGATATAGATAAATTAAAAGCTTGGCTAAATGCTGGGGCACCAAACAACTAATACATGAAAGGTACATTATTCTTGATTTTTGCTTTTACTACACTTCTTTCTTTTGCTCAATCAGAAGAAAGTGGCCCTGCTTTTAAAGATACCAGAATTGTTAATGGACAGTCCATTGAAACCAATGAAAAGGGTCAATTAAAGTTTATCATTTCACATCGTTTTGGCAGCATTAAAGGAGGTATAGAGGAGTTTTTTGGTCTAGACCAATCTACTATTCGCTTGGGATTGGATTATGGAATTTGTGATCGATTAACGGTTGGAGTGGGGAGAAGTTCTTTTGAAAAAACAGTAGATGGATTTGCAAAATATCGAATCTTAAAGCAAACCAAAGAAAATGAAATGCCAATAAGTGTAAGTGTTTTAGCATCTGTGGCTATAAGAACTTTAGATATTGACTTACCGCAAAGAGAGTATCCTTTTAGTTCAAAGTTTTTTTATACTTACCAAGCATTAATTGCCCATAAATTTTCGGATGGTTTTAGCCTTCAATTGATGTCTACTTTGGTACATCGAAATTTGGTAGAGCAAGAAAGTGTGAGCAACGATGTGTTTGCAATAGGTGCAGCTAGTCGCTTGCAGTTAACTAAAACAGTTTCTTGGCAAGTGGAGTATTACTACACTTTAGAAGATCAGTTACTCGATATTTACAATAATTCACTTTCCTTGGGATTTGATATTGAGACTAAAAGTCACGTTTTTCAATTGCATGTTTCTAACTCTCAAGGGATGATTGAAAAATTCTTTATTGGGGAAACTAGGGGAAGTTGGGAAGACGGAATTATTTATTTTGGGTTTAACATCAGCCGAGATTTTCAATTAGGCGGAAGAAAATACAAATAGATGAATCAAAGTAAAACTTTTGGAATTATAGGTTTATTGCTTCTATGTGTTTTCAGTTGGAGTTTTTCTTCTATGAAAAAAAATTCCATCGAGCCAAGTATGACAATTGCAGATGCTTTGAAAATTTTTGGCGAACCCTACCCAGAACATGCTAGACCCAACGCAGATTCTGCAACAATACGAAGAGGATTTGAATTGGTGAATTTAGGGAGAACAACAGACCCTAATGGGCGTCAATCCAAGTACATTAGTAAGTATTTTGTTTGCACTTCTTGCCATAACCAAGTGCAGGAAGATCCGGTTTTAAACCAAATGAACCCAGAGGCACGATTAGATTTTGCTGTAGAAAATGAACTTAAATTCTTACCAGCATCAACATTTTTTGGAATAGCAAATCGCGAAAGTTGGTATAACGATGATTACTATAAAAAGTATGGTGACTTAGTGAAACCAGCAAATAAGAGCTTGGCTGAGGCTACTCAATTATGTGCTAAAGTATGTTCATCTGGAAGGTACTTGGAAGAGTGGGAATTAGAAGCCATCTTAGCTTATTATTGGAGTATCCAAGTAAGTTTAAAGGATTTAGATTTGAGTGAAAGGGAATGGGAAGAAATTATAAATACCAAAGACTCAGAAAAGGCAATTTCAATGCTAAAAAGTAAATATGCCTTGAAGTCTCCCGCAACTTTTGGAGAATTACCACAAGCTATGGATAAAGGTTTTTCAACGTATACTGGTGATGCTAAAAAAGGAGAACAAATTTATCGTTTAAGCTGTATGGCTTGTCATCAAGATGGTGGAGTATCTGACATTAGTTTTGATTACAGTAAGTTGACTTTTAATAAGTTCTTGAGAAATATCAACAAAAATCATCCTTATAATTTGTATCAAATTGTAAGACATGGAACCTACACCGATCAAGGTAAACCAAGGTATATGCCTTTGTACCCAAAAGAAAGGTTGAGCGACAAGCAAGTGGAAGATTTAAGAGTCTACATGGAGCAAAAGGCCTCTTAAACAATTTGAGTTTTTCTTGGTTAATTTTATACTTCTCTCAACCAAACCTAAACTTTTGGCTATAGTGCCAACAAAATGAGGCTTAATATTTAAACATGAATTTTAATACGGTTGACCTTGAAAAAAAGCTGAATCAAATTAAATCAAGGGAAGAGAAAAAAACAATCTTGCAAGAAGTTCAAGAAATTTGGCAAGAATCAGCAGCTAGAGAGTCTAAAATTGCTGAGAATCTTGAGAGTTCTAATTCCAATCAAGAAGCTGAAGAAACCCTTTTAGATCAAAATCAGATATACACTCTTGAGCAAATTAGAGCGATTTGTATAAAGTATCGATTAAGGTTTTTAGACTCTTCTGTTTTTAAAGGAGAAATCCCCTACGAAGCGGTTTTAAAAATCAAAGAATTAGAAGATAAACTCGGGATTTCTATTGAAAATTTTAAAATTGTGGCTCCCAAAGAACTCTTCAAGCTTGAAGATAAAGACTCTGATCCTTTATTGTTTTTACCACTCAAAAATGGCAAGTACTATTTGATTCATAAATGGGGTGGAGAAATCAATTTTTTTCGGTCTTTGTTGGCTTTCCCTCTACGGGACTTTATGACCATGTTTTGGTTTTTATTGGGTGTTGCTGTCGTTTTTTCTTTGATAATTCCAACACCATCTTGGGACGTATTTGCTTTCTTGGTAGTACATAGCTTTATTGCCATTTGTGGATTAAGCTGTATGCTAGTAATGGGTTTTCGAGAAAATTTTAGCTCTACTGAATGGGATAGCAAGTACCTTAGTTAACTTTGTGTCTGCAAAGTTAATTTATGCGCTTATTTCTACTTTTTCTTACAGTTGTTTTGTGTCAAGCATTTTCGCCCTTGCAGGAAAGCCCAAAAGGGACTTTGCTACTTCAAGTAGAAGGGATAAAAGAAATAAAAGGCAACTTAGGTATTTTAGTTTTCAATAAGTCCGAAGGATTTCCCGATCAAGCAGAAAAAGCAATCATAAGCAAGGAGGTAACGGTTACTTCTTCCAGTATGTTGTTGGAATTTAATGATCTGCCTTATGGTGAGTACGCAATTGCCATGATTCATGATGTGAATAGCAATCAAGCCTTTGATAAGAACTTAATTGGAATTCCTAAAGAGCCATATGGTTTTTCGAATAACAAAAGCATATTAAGCGGTCTTCCAAAGTTTGAAGAAGCGAGAGTTCAATTACAAAAGAATGAATACAAAACCACCATTAAGCTTGTGAGCTTGTGGTAAATAAGTCCTGATTAAAACTTAATTAGCGTTCCAAAGCTAACACCAAAGTAACTGATCTGCTCTTTAAACAAGGCACTCTCTTTACTGATAGAATTAACACTTCGGCTATAGTGAGGCGTAAGCATAAAGCTTGTTTTTATGCTATGGTGATAACTTAATCCAGCAGCCATATGAACATTCACAACTCCTGCTGTTTTGTAAGGATTTTCATCTTCATTACTTAAGTCTAAAATTCCTCTACGGTCCTGATTCTTAGACAATTTATGATTACTGGTAATAATATTGATAAAAGCATCAGACTTTTTCATTCTATAATTAGGGTCTGGCTCAGGCTGATTTTGAGGAATGCTTGGGTCATTTGGATCAGCTACTTTCTTTAAAATGTAACCATCAAAATTGTTAAACACCTGAATTCCTAATCCACCTTTGAAATGCCATCCCCATTTTGCATTACGATCTTTATATCCTAACAGTAATGGAATTTCTACAAAATCATACTGGTTAGAGAAACGCTTTTCTCCTTCATAATGCATTTCCTCGTAAATCTGAGTAAAATTGATTCCACTTTCGAAGAATTTGTGCTCGTTTAATTCATATTGAATTGCAGCACTTACAGTATATGCTAGACGGGTGTTTTCTGCTTTGGCCCTGTCTCTCAAATAATCGCTAGAAAGGTTGAACTCTGGAGTGAGAATTTTTTGTACACTTTGAGGAGTAAATGCGAAGTACCAATAAGCTCTCTCATTAAAAGTCTTTTTCTTGAAAATTTCTCGAACATAATCATATTCAACCTTATCAGCAGATTTAGCTTCTCCTTGTTTATTGTATACAATAAAAGGTTGAAGACTAGCATGATTCATATAGTCATATCTGATAAAAGAAATAGGCTTAGCCGTTTCCCAACCATCTAATACATTGATATATGCATTTAATCGCTGATCTTCTATGTTTTCTGGTTTTGAAAATGCAGCTTGTTGAATAGAAGCCATCAATTCAGCATCTGGCAAATTAAATTTGGAAGCTTTTTGTTTGGATACTGGCTTTGATTGGGTTTCAACTTTATTACTTTCTACTAAAGTTGAAAAATAGGGTTGATTTAAATCAGTTGAGTTAACAGAAGTTTGAAAGGAGTTAACGTTGCTGTTTTCAAATTGCTTGAAATCAAGAGATTGAATTTGTTGATCAATAGGCTGAGTTTGATTTTCACCCAAAAATAAACTTGCACCACCACCTAATAGCAATAGCATGAGCGTACCAAAAGTTTGCCAGTAGTTAGAAACACGATTTGCCACTACATGACCGTAAGTGCGCTTTTTCTCAATGTTTTCCCAAACAGTTTCAGGTGGAGGAGCTGTTTGGCCACCAAGCTTTTCGCGAAACACACGATCGAATTCTTCTATCTGATCAGACATGTTTGCTCATTTTTAATTTCGTAACTTCATTTTGCATCCACTTTCTCGATTTCGCTAATTGAGATCGAGAGGTGCTTTCAGAGATGCCTAGTTTATCTCCAATTTCTTTATGACTATACCCTTCAATTACATAAAGGTTAAATACCATACGATAACCATCTGGCAATTGTTGGATTAATTGTAACAATTCTTGTTCACTTAATTTGCTAATAGCTTTTGAACTAACAACTTGATCTTGATAATCTTCTAAGCCTATGACTTCTTCCTTAAAGCTTCTTTTGCGGCAATAATTCAAAGCGGTATTTACCATAATCCTTCTTACCCAACCCTCAAAAGAGCCTTCAAACTTGAATTTTCCAATATGGTCAAAAACTTTTACAAATCCATCCTGTAACATATCTTGAGCTTCCATATCATGTCTTGCATAACGTAAGCAGATGTAGTACATTTTAGGTGAGAATTGCTCATACAATGCCCGCTGCGCAGCTTTATCTTCTTTGATACAGGCTTGTATTAACTTTTTCTCATCCATATTGGGTAGTTGAACTTTAGGCCCTGTGCCTTTTGTGATAGACACGGTGGTTTTCATTTTCGTTGCCTAGTGCGTTAAAAATACGAAATAAAAAAAGCTAAACTGGCTTATGGATATTTTATAGACTGTTTAAACCAGCTTTTTCTCAACCAAATACTCAGCGATCTGAATGGTATTTGTAGCAGCTCCTTTTCTTAAATTATCAGCTACAATCCACAGATTAATTCCATTTTCTTGGCTTTCATCTTTTCGGATTCTTCCCACAAAAACTTCGTCTCTACCGTGAGAATCAAGTGGCATGGGGTAACGATTATTTGCCACATCATCCACTACTTTTATGCCTGAACAATCTGCCAATAGAGATCTTATATCTTCGACTTCAAATGCTTTTTTCAAGCTGAGGTTTACCGATTCAGAATGACCACCAACCACAGGAATACGAACCGCTGTAGCCGTAACTTTTAAGTTGGGTTCTCCCATAATTTTGCGGCTTTCTTTCACCAATTTCATTTCTTCTTTGGTGTAGTCATTTTCTAAGAAAACATCGCAATGTGGAATGGCATTTTTATAGATTGGATGTGGATATGCTTTTTCGCCTTCAACACCATTTTGCTCATCTTCCAATTGTCTTACTGCTTTAACTCCAGTGCCTGTAATTGATTGATAAGTCGAGACAACAATTCGGTCTATTCCATATTTTTTATGAATGGGAGCTAAGGCTAAAATCATTTGAATGGTAGAGCAATTTGGATTGGCAATGATCTTGTCTTCTTTGGTTAAAACATCCGAATTCACTTCAGGAATAATAAGCTTTTTGCTTGGATCCATGCGCCAAGCAGAAGAGTTGTCAATAACCGTAGTGCCAACATTTGCAAATTTTTCAGCATACTTTAAAGAAGTTTCTCCACCGGCTGAAAATAGGGCAATATTGGGTTTTAGTTCAATGGCAGTTTCAAGTCCTACTACTTTAATTTGTTTGCCTTTGAAGTGGACTTCTTTCCCCACAGAGCGCTCTGAGGCAACGGGAATTAATTCACTTACTGGGAAATTTCTTTCCTCTAAAACTTGCATCATAACTTGACCAACTAAACCAGTGGCTCCTACAACTGCTACTTTCATTCAATCTATTGTTAACCTTGATTTTACTTAAAGGGACTTCAAATGTACTAACTTTACGCACCTAAGCTCTTTTTTATGATGATGAAGCTAAACTATTTATTTGCGCTATTTCTATTAACAATTTCATATCTATCAAGCTACGCACAGCAAGGATTTACAGATGATTTTTCGGATGGGAATTTTACAATAAATCCAACTTGGGTTGGAGAGACAAGTAAGTTTCAAATTGATGGAAACAATCAACTTCAATTGAATGACGGTTCTGCTAGTTCTCCTGCTTATTTAGTAACGAACTCAACCGTTATAAACGATGCCAGTTGGGAGTTTTATGTAGAAATGGATTTTTCACCATCTGGGAGCAATTATGCTGAAGTTTACTTAGTTTCTTCTCAACAGGATTTAAACCAAAACCTAAATGGTTACTTTGTTCGAATTGGAGGGGTAAGTGGTACAGTTGATGATGTAAGCTTGTATCGGCAAATTGGAGCGAGTACAACAAAAATAATTGATGGAATAGATGGATTGGTTGGGCAACAGCCAGTAAAAGTGAAAGTGAGGGTAACGAAAAGCGCAACAGGATTGTGGGAACTTTTTGGAGATACTTCAGCCTTGTTAAACAATCCCATTTCTCAAGGAACTGTAACAGATTTAACTCATCCACAAAGTGCTTTTTTTGGAGTAAAATGTTATTATACATCTACCCGTTCAGATAAATTTTTCTTTGATGATTTTGTGGTAAATGGACTTGCCTTTCAAGATACCATTAAACCAACCGCTGATACCGTTATCATTTTAAGTAGTAATCAATTGGAAGTTCGATTTAGTGAATTTGTGGATGTTGCCACAGCAACAAATCCTTCAAACTTTAGCCTGAGTCAAGGAATAGGCGCTCCTACTTCTGTTTTTTTGAATGCAGCAGATAGTAGTCGAATAACATTAGATTTTGCCAATACTTTTACTTCAGGTTTGTTTTATGATTTAGACATCCAGAATGTAGAAGATAGAAATGGGAATGCCATGCTAAGAGACACGCTTTCCTTCTTTTATTTTGTATCCGTGGCTGCTGCCTATAGAGATGTTGTAATTAATGAGTTTTATGCAGATCCTTCACCTTCATTTGGCTTGCCCAGTGGAGAGTTTATTGAAATTTACAATGCTTCACAAAAAGTGTTTGATTTAAAGGATTGGGAAATCGCTGATGGTTCTTCAACACGATTGCTTCCTTCCTATATTTTGCAACCGCAAGAGTATGTTATTATTTGCAGTAATGCGGATGTAAATGCATACCAAACTTTTGGAACAGTCGTTCCTGTATCTACTTTGCCTAGTTTAAATAATAGTGGAGATGATATTGTATTGACCGATAATAACGCTCAGCTAGTGGATCAACTTAGTTATGGTTTAAGTTGGTATGATGATGCTTCTAAAGAAAATGGAGGATGGACCATTGAACAAATTAACCCAGAAACAGCATGTACTGGGAAAGTCAATTTTGCGGCTTCTATCGCTACCGTTGGAGGAACACCCGGAACGCAGAATAGCATTTACAACACTTCTCCCGATGTTACACCTCCTGTGGTAATTAGAGCTTCTGCGCTTTCAGCAGATAGTGTCTTGGTAGAGTTTAATGAATTTATGGATTCAAGTTCGATAGTAAATGGCACTTATGCTTTTTCTACTTCGGCCGTTGTAGGTCAAGTTTTCAATCAAGCACCAGCGTATACTCAAGCCTTATTGATTTTGAGTACACCTTTAGATTCTGGAATTGTGCATACTCTAGTAGTTTCTAATGTAAGAGATTGTTCTGGAAACACGATTTCTGGAAATAATATTAGAGAAGTAGTTTTGCCTGCTTCTGCCACTTATCGAGATGTGGTAATCAATGAGCTGTTTACAGACGTTTCTCCTTCTTTTGGTTTACCACAAGTTGATTTTGTAGAACTTTTTAATGCTTCAGATAAGATTTTAAATTTAGAAGGTTGGGAGTTGGAAGATGCGGTATCGGGAGGTGAATTACCCTATTTAATATTTAAGCCAGGCGAGTTTATTGTTTTATGCCCAAGTGCTGATGTTGCGGTTTATCAATCTTATGGGCCTACTTTGGGAATTCAATCTTTTCCTCTCTTTAACAATAGCGGAGATCAGGTGAAACTTTATGATAACAATAGGAAGTTGATTGACCGCATTGATTATACCGATGATTGGTATCAAGATGAAACAAAAGCCAATGGAGGTTTTAGTTTAGAACAAATTAATCCCTACACAGATTGTAACGATAGAAACAATTTTAAAGCTTCCAATAATATTCAAGGGGGTAGTCCTGCTTCACAGAATTCGGTATTTGATACGATTCCAGATACAACACCACCAATCTTAATTTCTGCAGAAGCATTGTCGGTAGATAGCATTCGTCTTTATTTTAATGAACGATTAGATAGTAATTCTGTACAAACTGCGAATTACACATTTAGCTCATCTGCTAATGTATCCACCGCATTAAATGAAGGACCATCGTATAATACAGTTCTTCTCATTCTAGTAAACACTTTAGACTCAGGGGTAGTAAATACGATTACAGTAAACAATATATCAGATTGTCCAGGTAATGTAATTTCTTCACAGAATCAAGCTGAAATAGTTGTTCCAGGAATTCCAACTTATCGAGATGTAGTGATTAATGAATTTATGTGTGACCCAAGTCCACAAGTAGGCTTACCAGATGCTGATTTTATTGAATTATTTAATGCATCACAAAAAATATTTGACCTATCAAATTGGACCCTAGCGGATAATTCAACAATATCGACTTTACAGAATTTAATTTTTAGACCAGGTGAATACGTCATTATTTGTGCTGAAGGAAATGTAGCTGCTTTTTCTTCTTTTGGTCAAACATTAGGGCAATCCTCTTTTCCTTCTTTAACTAATGGTGGAGATGAAATCATTTTAAAAGACCCAAATGGCAATTTAGTGGATTATGTGAACTATACAGACCAATGGTACCGAGATGATGAAAAGAAAAATGGAGGATATACGTTAGAGCAAATTAACCCCAACTTACCATGTAGTGGCGAGAGCAACTTTATTGCATCAGCGGCAGGCTCAGGAGGAACTCCAGCTGCTGCAAATTCATTATTGAATACTGCTCCAGACTTAAGTGCACCTTTAGTAAGTAAAGTGTTGGTATTTTCAGAAGATACAATTGCATTAAGATTTAATGAAAGTTTGGATTCAAATTCAATTATAACAGCCGTGTATAATTTCTCGGATGGAAATACAGTAAAGGATTTTGTCTATGAAGCCCGAGATTTAAGTCAAGTTTTAATTGTTTTGAATAATCCTTTAGATTCTGGGGAGGTGGTGCATCTAGACATTAGTGACTTGTCAGATTGTTCGGGTAATGTTATTGCCGCAAATACAAGAGTTTCTTTTGCTTTGCCTGAAGCTACAGTAGGAAATGATTTAGTTATCAATGAAATTTTGTTTAATCCAAGAACTGGAGGCTCCGACTTTGTTGAATTATATAATCGATCGCAAAAGGTAGTGAGCTTACAAAATTGGATGATGGCTAATTGGCATGACGATGACATGGACGATAATGATAGCATAGCTAATCGTGAAGTTATTATTGAAGAACCCTATTTAGTTTTTCCAGGAGATTATGTTGGTTTGACAGAGAATGTTGACAACATTGTAAAAGAATACCCAAGTACGGTAAGAAGCAATTTTATAGAAGTAGAGAATTTACCATCATACAATGATGAAGAAGGAGGTGTATTTCTTTTAAACCAATCTAATCAAGAAATTGACGGTGTGTTTTATGAAGATGATATGCAATTTGAATTACTTAATGATGATGATGGAGTTAGTTTAGAACGATTAGATCCAAATCGCTCAAGCGATGATAGAGGAAATTTTCATTCGGCCGCAGAAAATGTTGGTTTTGCTACTCCAGGGTATAAAAATTCACAATCGTTTACCGATTCAAAGTTTAATGGAGAAATCACGATTGACCCAGAAACTTTTTCTCCTGATAATGATGGTTTTCAAGATGTATTAAATATAAATTATCAGTTTAATGCTCCAGGTTTTGTGGCTAATGTAACTGTTTATGATCGTGCTGGTAGAGAAATATATAAAATAGCACAAAATGAATTATTGGGCGCCAAAGGGACTTTTAGTTGGGATGGAATTGATGCCGATGGAAATAAAGTAAGAGTCGGTATTTATGTCTTGTTTTTTGAATCTTTTAATACCTCAGGAGCTAAAGAAGTATTCAAAGAAACTTTTGTTGTTGCTGCAAAATTAGATTAAAGCTCGTTGATGTTTTTTAAGTATGCATCGGCTTGCTCCAATACAGCTTCTTTCTTTTCAGGACTTTGTTTATTCCAATTGGCAAGCATCATACTCATCCGCTGATTGCTTTTCCATAAGTCCATGTGTTGATCTATAAAATTCCAATATAAACTATTAAAGGGACAAGCTTTATCACCTACTTTTTTGTTTTTAGAATAGTAGCAATTTCCGCAATAATTGCTCATTTTATCAATGTAATTGGCTGAAGAAACATATGGTTTTGTCGCAATTTGACCACCATCAGCATACTGACTCATGCCTCTTGTGTTTGGTAATTCTACCCACTGAATGGCATCAATGTAAATTCCCAAATACCACGCGTCAACTTCTTCAGGCTTTATGCCTGCCAAAAGAGCAAAATTGCCAGTGATCATCAATCGTTGAATGTGGTGGGCATAAGCAAAGTCTAATGATTGTTTAATAGATCGCTTCAAACAATTCATTTTGGTATCACCATTCCAGTAAAAGTCCGGTAGCTTTCTGCTATTGTTGAGTTGATTTTCCTTTTCATAATCAGGCATTTTGGCCCAGTAGAATCCACGCATGTACTCACGCCAACCTATAATTTGTCTCACAAAACCTTCTATTTGAGAAATGTCAACCTGGTCTTTGTTTGCATTCCAATAGCTAATGGATTTTTCAATTACTTCTTTCGGGCTTATCATTTTGCTGTTAAGCGAAAAGGAAAGTCGTGAATGATAAATGCTCCATTCATCAATTGCCATAGCGTCCTGAAAATCACCAAAAAGAGGAAGACAGTTTTCAAGAAAATAATCTAAAAGCTCTAGGCTTTCCTTTCTGTTAATTGGCCAAAGAAAATTTTTTTCATCAACTACTCCTAGCGTTTTAACTTTTTCATTTTTAAGCATTTTAGTCAACTTGCTGACATCTCTGTTAAAAGTTTTTGGTGCAGTTGGCTTGTGGTTTTTGGGAAGTTTCTTTCGGTTAGAATGATCAAAGTTCCATTTCCCCCCTACTGGCTTTCCATCACTATCTAATAGTAGGTTGTGCTTTTTACGCATTTGGCGGTAAAAGCTTTCCATGAGCCAGTGTTTCGCTTTTTTCTCTTCAAAGTAGTTTTTCAGTTCATTTCTAGTTGTATAAAAATGTTCACTATCATAAACCTCAGTTTCTATTTCCAAACTTTTGCAAAATGTTTTCAATTGCTCGTTTAGGCGGTATTCATCTGGAAGTTGATATTCAAATCGTTCAAAGTTTTGCTCAGTAATCAGTTGATGGAGGTTGTTAGTAAGTGAATGCGTGTTTTTTGAATCATCTAAGGTGAGATAGATAAGTTGGCGAGATTCACTTTTTAACTTTTCTGCGAACGCCCGCATCGCTGAGAAAAAGGCAATAACTTTTTGGATGTGATGAGTTACATAGTCGGTCTCTTGTTTCATTTCCATGATTACATAATACATGTTTTCATGCTTGTTTTGATACCAAGAGTGCTTTTCATTCAGTTGATCTCCAAGAATTAATCGCAAAGTTTTTTTCATTTCATGAAAACCATTTATAGGTATAAATAGTTTATTGAATTGTAAATGTTTAAGTCACTTTCATTTTACGTAATGCATAACCAAAGCAAAAGACAATGATAATCGGAATAGACTATGGCGCAAAAATGGCAGGAACCACAGTAATTGCCTGTTTGCATGAGCAGAATCAAGTAACATTACATGCTTGTTCTAAAAATCAAGATGCTGATCAATTTATTTTAGACTTTATTAAAACCTATGATGATGTTTGGCTTGCCTACATCGATGCGCCCTTGTCTTTACCAATTGCCTATAAACGATTAAATGGCAATAATGATTACTTCTATCGCAAAGCAGATCGGATAACTGGAGCAATGTCGCCCATGTTTTTAGGAGGGTTAACAGCTAGAGCTATTCAGCTTAAAGAAAAAATGCAAAAAGCCGGTGTGAAGTTGGTTGAAACTTATCCGTCAAAATTAGCTGAGGTTCTTTTGCTTAAAAATGAAGGTTACAAAAAAGACAAAGAGTTTATCTTGCAACTGTGTTCGCTTTTAAAAGAGAAAAGCGATTTTGTTTTTGATGAGAATCAAGTAAAAACCTGGCATCATTTTGATGCTTTGTTAAGCCTATATTCAGCCAAGCGTTTTGAAATGCAAGCAGCCATGGTTTTTGGAAATCCCGAAGAGGGAACAATTACCGTTTAAGTTTTTATTTTTTGCTTGATTTTGCCGCTTCTTTAAAATATTTAAAAGGAACTAAAAGCATTCCAAAACATTCCCCCTCTTCTTTGCCTAGGTGTTTGTGGTGAACTTTATGTGCTTTTCGAATCGCACGGAAGTACACATTGTCGGTTCGCTTAAACCAACTGAAACGTTGGTGAATAAAAACATCATGAACAGAGAAATAAGCCATGCCATAAAAGAGAATACCAAGACCAATGGATAAGCCGTATTCAAAAATGCCTTCTGACCAGAGATAAAAAAGTGTTGTGCTTATGATGGCATAGAAAATAAAGAAGGTGTCGTTTTTCTCAAACCAACCTTTCTCTGGCTGATGATGGTCTTTATGCAGTACCCACAAAAATCCATGCATCACATATTTATGCGTAAACCAGGCCATAAACTCCATCACTAAAAAGGTGATTACCACAAGGGCAATGTGTATTAATATTTCCACGAAACAAAGGTAATTTTAATAGCTAACAAAGTTATCGCAAGATTGTTAAAGAAGCATGCAAAAATTAAAGCAGTGGTTTTTGATTTGGCTTCTCATATTAATAGCCGGCCTTGTTCTTTACGCTATTTTCGGTCCGCAAGGAAAACGGCTAGATTGGTCTAAAATTGATTACTCTATGAATAGTTCTTCCCAATTGTACTTTAAGAACATGCGTTCATATTTCTATGAGCAAGAAGTGTTTGAAGAAGGGAATTACATTTTACACAGAATTAAAAGTAGAAATACGGATAGTGTTCTAAATAAATTAAGCATTGTGATTGTTCAAAATGTGATACAAGATGCTGCTTTTATCCGATTGGAATCTGGAATGCTTGATTTAGATGAAGAAAAAATGATTTTAACATGGCAGCAAGAAAAAAGAGAAGGAAAGCTAGTATTAGAGAATTCGACCAATGAAGCCCATTATACCTTTGCAGCACAGTTGTATAATTTATTAGAAGCCAATGCCAAGCTTTGGCTAATTCTAGATGGTCAGAAAATGGAGTTATCTGAAAAGGAGAAAAAATCGCTTCGAAAAAGTTTAGGAGATTACTTTAAGTTGGTTGGTAAGGTCTATTAACGATAATGGAAATAGATTCTGAGTAGATCAAATGGGGGTTAAAAAAGTAAGCTGCACTAATTTTTGAACCATCTTTATCTTCCCATTTTTTTAATGAAACTTCAATTACTTTTGGAAGATGATTTTTCGACTTAAGAACTTAGCTGTTTTGGCTCTCGTAGCGTGTACTTTTTCATGTGACTTTTTTAAACCTTCAGGTTTGCCCGAAGTTGCGAATATGAAGTTGTTTAGCAATCGAAACTTAGAAGGAAATGAACTTGTATATCAAGTCTCTCTTGATAATGCTTTTTATCAAGGAGTAAAGGCTCCATCAGATGACGATCAAAATGGAAAGAGTTTTCATTTTTCATTTGAATTAGAAAATCAAACCAATCAAGATCAGCAGTTTTACTATCGAATTTATTACCAAAATGAGAGTTATAAAGTGGTTGAGAAAAACCCAACGCTTAACTCATATAACACTGCTAGTTCTGAAAATTTTTATGGGAGTTGGAGTTCATACACAACGGAGTTTAAAAAGACGGATTTAGTTGGTAAAGGAGAATTAAAGACAATTTTAGATTCGTTTCAAATTGTTGGAAACCCTAGAAATGAAGTTAAATATTACGGGGTTGACGTAAAAGATCAGCGAATTAGTGAAGCGGTAATTGAGGAACGAATAAAAAGTATTTATAGTCATAAAGAGTGGCTTGAGTCGGTGAAAGAAAAAGCAAAAAATTACAATAGGGAACTAAAAGAACAAGTGTTCATTGATGCTTTGTGGACCCTAGATAACCAAATGGATCCTGAGCCAAATCAAATTTTTGAGCAACTAAATCAAAAGCAAATAATTCGGGAAGAAATATTGAATAATGCGGAATGGAGTAGTTCTTTAGAAGTTAAGGCTAAAGAAAATGGAATCTCCTTCGAAGCTCAACTTACGGAGGATGTAAACTGGGTGTATGCAGATAGAAATCCTGGTAAGCCTAACTACGTTAACAATAGAAAGAAAAGAAACCCTAGAATGGGAGAGTATAAGTTTATGTTAGTGGTTTTGAGTGAACAAGATTATCAGTCTCTACCAGCTTATATTAAAGACATGAGCTTGGTTGATAGTTCTCATCAAACCTTTATGAATCCATTTTACTATTTCGAGAATAGATATTCTGAGCGCCCAATGCACCACTATTTTAATGAGACATTAAAATTAAAATCTGTTTTTAGAGGCGACAATGGAGTATATATGGACCCCTTAACATTAAAAAATCCTGACTACGATAAATCGTACTTTGATGAAAAATTTGGATCATCTGAGTCGCTTTTTAAGACAGCTCATTATGAGCAATATTTTCATGTAATTGATAAAAGTTTTGAGCTAAGAAATGTTCCAATCATTGAAGATGTGGTGAATACACCTTATACCAAGGAGGAGTATTATACCAATAAAGAAAAGTACCCTTTAGCGGAAAGATCTATTAAATACACAAGTATTTCTAAATCACCTGGGAAAACAGTTTATTACGATGAAAACGAAAAAGCCATTAAAATTATTAATCCAGGAAATCAAAATATAGCTGATGCTGAAAAGCAGAATGTAGGGGTTAAAACAAGAGTAGGATTGGCTTATGGAAAATTTACGGGGAAGATTAAGTTTTCCAAAATGATGAATAAGGACAACATTTGGAATGGCATAACTTCAGCATTTTGGCTTTTTAGTGAAAAAATGGAACCCTGGAACGCAAGAAATATTTGTGAAGAAGAAGGATACTTACCTAAGAGTGAACGAAAGCCATCAACCAATAAGTTTCCAACTTCTATGTACAGTGAAATAGACATTGAAATTGTGAAAGAATCGAAATATTGGCCAAAAACATCTTACGGCGGTAAAGAGCAGCCAATTGATCACCCTGAAGAAAACAATAATTTAATAGTTACTTGTACCAATTGGGATATGACTTGCCAAGACCCAAAAGATTTTAATCAAGGGGTAAAATCCATTAATTATAACGGACAAGAATTTGGATTACATCGATGGGATTATTGGTATCACGCTTTAACTTCTAAGTTTGAAAAACCTCATGATGAAACAGTTGGAGATGTTTTTTACTATCAGATTGAGTGGAAACCAACTGAAATTATTTGGCGAATTGGACCCTCTAAAGATGAGATGCAAGTTGTTGGTTATATGAGTGAAGACAATACGAAGATTCCGAATAATCAAATGATTACCATAGTTACACAAGAATTTCATTATTCAGACTGGTGGCCTTTAGCCCCATTTGATCAAAACAATATCCCATTTCCTAAAAATGATTTGGTTGGTTATGTTTATGAGGTTGAAGTAGAATAACGAAAGTTAAATGGTATTTAGCAGTCTTACTTTTCTGTTCTTTTTCTTACCCCTATTTCTACTCTTATACCAAGTAGCTAGAAAAGAGTATAAGAATTTATTAATACTTGCTGCAAGTATTATTTTTTACAGTTGGGGAGCCCCCAAGTTTGTCTTTGTTATTCTAGGCTCAACCTTTATTGATTTTTATCTTGTTAAGTTCTTACATCAGAGTTCAAAAGTTAGCACTAGAAAGCTTTTTTTAGCATGTTCAATAATTTTAAATTTAGGATTACTTGCATTCTTCAAGTATGCTAATTTCTTTGTTGAAAATGTCAATGCAATTTTAACAGCATTAGGATCAACTCAGTTAGAATGGACTAAAGTGGCTCTTCCAATTGGTATATCATTTTATACCTTTCAAACCTTAACGTATTCAATTGATGTTTACCGCGGACAACACAAACCGCTTTCTAAATTAACTGACTATTTACTATACATCATGTCATTTCCGCAAATGATAGCTGGTCCAATTGTAAGGTATACAACCATTGCCAATCAAATTGTTAACCGAAGCGATAAGCTTGAAGATAAATTACAAGGCTTTTACCGATTTAGCATAGGACTTGCAAAAAAGGTGCTTATAGCGAACGTAATGGGAGAACAAGCCGACTACATAATGAATGCAAACGTTGATAGTTTACATTCAGGCTTTTTATGGCTTGGCATGATTGCATACACCTTTCAAATCTACTTTGATTTTTCAGGCTATTCCGATATGGCAATTGGTCTAGGTAGAATGATGGGATTTACTTTTCCAGAGAATTTTAAATCACCATATACTGCCAAGAGTATAAGTGAATTTTGGCGCAAATGGCACATTACTTTAGGGGCCTTTATGAGGGATTATTTGTACATACCTTTGGGTGGAAATCGGGTAAAGTCTAAGACGAGACTTTATATGAATTTGTGGATTGTTTTTTTATTATCCGGTTTATGGCATGGAGCTTCTTGGAACTTTGTAATATGGGGGGCCTACCATGGTCTGTTTTTAATTTTAGACCGACTTTTTCTCTTGAAATTTTATGATATAATAGGGAAGTTGCCAAGTATGCTCATCACCTTTTTGTTAGTCATGATAGGTTGGGTGTTTTTTAGACTTGAATCTTTTGATCATGCTTTTACTTACGTGCTGAGGTTATTTGAATTTAATTCATTTGAACTTCCAGATGTGATACCAGCCTTTAATAAAACACTAATTTTTGCGATTTTTTTCGCCTTTTTAACAACCACTAGTTTAGGGAGAAAAGTAGAGTCCTTCTTCTTTGAAAAAGAGCAATATCGGTCGACAGAACATTTGTTCATAGCAAGTATTTCTTTACTGCTTTTCATCTTAAGTGTAGCTGCAATAACTGCATCTGATTTTAATCCATTTATATACTTTAGATTCTAATGCAGTTGAGATTAAAACATATTCTTTATGGGCTTTTTATGCTTGCTTTGTGGGCTCCATTTCTACAGTCTGAGTTTCAATTAATAGATGAGGTAAAGCTTGGAGGAGATGTTAGAAATACGGCAACTAATCCAACACTTAATCGCAATGCTTGGTTTAGTGGTCAGTATCAAAGTGAGAAAACAGATTATATTCAGCAGTCTTTGGGTTTTAGAAATAGCTTGATTAAATTAAATAATCAAATTGCATACTCGGTGTTTAATTATGCAAAGGCAAATGGAGTAATTGTTGGAAAATCGAATTACTTAATGGAAGAAGGGTATATACATTCTTACCTGGGGACTGACTTAATTGGTGACTCAGCATTAAGGTCACAAGTATTTAAAGCTAAGCGGATACAAGACACCTTAAAGAAGTTAAATATTGAATTTTTAGTAGCACTGACTTTAGGTAAAGGAGCATTTTATCCAGAGTATATTCCAGATAGATATTTAAAGAGTAAGAAAGACACAAACAATTACGATGTATTATCTAGAGAACTAAAAAGCAAAGGGGTGAATTTGTTGGATCTATATGATTTGCTTTTGAAGATGAAAGACACTTCAAAGTATCCCTTATTTCCTAAGAACGGCACACATTGGAGTCAATACGCCGAATTGCTTGTTTCAGATACCTTGGCAAAATTTATTGGAAATTTAAGAGGGAAACCATTACCTAATCTTCGTTTAGGAAAAATTAGAACTTCCAAAACAATGTGGGGAACTGATGATGATATTGAAAAGGGAATGAATCTGATTTTTGATATTCCTGACCTTGAAATGGCTTATGCAGAATATGAAGTGATTGAAGGTGAAAATACTGAAAAACCGAAAGTTCTATCTATAGGCGATAGTTTCTTTTGGGGTTTCTATTATTATGATTTTACTAGGTTGTTGTTTGACGATAGCCCTTTTTGGTATTACAACAGGCAAGTTTATAAACCTGAAGAAGAAGTGAAATTGGTTGATGATTTGAACTTGAAAGAAGAAGTAGAATCAAAAGATGTAGTGCTTATCATGCTTACTGATTCGCATTTTGATAAATTAGGTTTTGGATTTGTAGATAAATTATATGAAGTTTATTTTGAGCCAGAGATTTACCAAAAGAAATTAGCCATAAAAGTGGTTAAAGAGCAAATTTTGAACAATCAAGAATGGTACGAAAGCTTAAAAAAAGTGGCATCTGAAGAAGGCCGTCCTTTAGAAGATGTTATTGAGGAAAACGCCATTTATATGGTTAATGTAAATTCAGAAAAGAAAAAATAAGTTCTTATTGTTGATCTAGCTGCTCTAAAGTAAATTCAGCATTTATTCTTAAAGCTTCTTCAATTGTTATATTTCTATCAATTGCTTGTTGCTTAACCGCCTCAAACCAGCTCTTATTTGACTTTATTTTTTCAATAGTCTCTAAAACAGCATCGTTGAATACATCCAAATCTTCATTTGTAAGCTTGCTTTTTGCAATGGATCTTAACATTTCTTCATAGGTATAATTAGCAAGAGCAAAGTACTTTTTGGCTAATTTTTGATTTTCTTTTTGGTTTTCAAGGTGAGCTAAAAGACTTTTTCGAATTGAGGTTTTTTCTTTGTAATGATTGAGTAGTCTTTCAATCATTACAAAGCTCTTTAATTTGATGTTTTCATCTGTCGATTCAAGAATTACAAGATCAGTTTTAGGAAGTTCAATTTCAAGATCTAAATAATCTGCTGGCATGTGTAAACCATAAAATCGATCTGGCCATTCTATGATTTCATTGTAAAAATGAAAACGGGATCTATCTGAAAAGCAAGAATCTAGAACAGGATAAAATCCTTCGAAGCTCTGGAAAAAACTATCACCGCAAGATAGTAGCACAGGCTTTTTCTCGCTAGGTGTAACAGTAAACTCTAATTCCGGATAATAGAGCGTATCTCTGGCTATGTTTTGCATTAAATTCATCAATTCAACTAGGTCATAGTCCGTATATCGATAATCTTCTACGGTATATGTACCCGCTTTTCGAATGATACTAGGAACATTTAAATTAAAGTTTGATTTCAAATAGTTCATTAAACTATCCGCTGCATAGCTTACCGCATTACCCGACCAATGAAGTCCATTGTCGCTAAAAATCTTGGACTCTAAAGTGTTCTTTTTGGACTGGAAGTACTTTAAATAATCAATAGTGTTTACATCATGTTGTTCTAAAAGCTGTGTAAAAACATCATAATTGGTAGAATCTTTTTTTTGCGCCAATAAATATTGCGGGATTTTCTCAGGGTAGATAGCAGCCTTGCCTGGTGCTATTAAAAAGAGAAATTTTATTTGGTGATTAGCTAAAGTATCTTGAAGTTCTTTGAGTTTCTTAGCATATAAATTAAGTTCTGTAACTCCAATATAGTCTTTCCCTAAATAGGTGTTAACATAGTCCAATGGAAGCATGGTTCTACCATTTCTGACAACCCCTAGCAGGTTTATCTTATCAAATACAGAATATTTCCATTGATTGTTAAATCGAATAAAAAAATGATGAAAGCCAATGCTATCTTTTAAATGAGACTCCATTCTTTGTTGAAAAGACCCATTTATAAATTCATTCTTTGTGTATTTCGGTTTCTTTTCCAAATGAAAATCGCCACTTAACGGTGTTTGCTCTTCTATTTGAAAAAAGTAGAAATAAGTTGGAATTGTTAATGCAACAATGAAAATGATAAACAAATATTTACTTAGACTTTGTTTCATCTTAAAATCTGAAATAAATAAATGGATTAAAGGAAGAACTTACAATCTCAGTTGCCGAGAAGAAAATGAGCGTTAAACTAAAAAGCAGCTTGAAAACATTTGTTCTAGCTGTTTGACTATTAATAAAGCGATTGTATGCTGCATACAGTTGCTTCCAAAGTGAGCCAAAGCTTAATAAAATTGCTACGCTTATAATAATCCAAGGCTCATCACTAGTAAAAATATAATATGGGAAATCAAAGTTAAAAGCATACATCGACTTATAAAATGTTGCGGCTTCTGTTAAAGTATCAGCGCGAAAAAGAACCCAGCCATTTATGGAAATAAAAAAGGTTAAGAGGATACTAAAAAATGTAGGTAGCTTGCTTGTGATTTTCAATAAAAATAATCTGTCTAGAACTAGAAATGTTCCATGAAAAGCTCCCCAGACAATAAAATTCCATGAAGCTCCATGCCATAACCCTGATATTAAGAAAACTACCCATAAGTTGCTGTATAAGCGAAGTTTAGATTTAACTCTATTTCCTCCTAGGGGAATGTATAAGTAGTCTCGCATCCAGCTTCCAAGGGTAATGTGCCACCTTTGCCAAAACTCAGTAATACTTTTAGAAGTATATGGACTGTTAAAGTTTTCGGGGAAGGAAAAGCCCATCATTTTTCCCAATCCGATGGCCATATCTGAGTAAGCCGAAAAGTCAAAATAAATTTGAAAAGTATAGCAAATGATGCCTATCCACGCTTGTGTAGAGGAAATGTCAATGGAATTTAATGCAAATATGGCATCCGCTTCTTTTCCAACTACATTGGCTATTAGCATTTTTTTAGCCAGTCCAATTGAAAATCGAAAAACCCCAATAAGCTTTTCATGATGGTTGTCATGTACACGCTTTGTAATCTGTTCGGCAATTTCTTTATACCTCACTATAGGGCCTGCAATTAGCTGTGGAAACAACATAATATACAAAGCGTAGTCCGAAAGTTTTTGAAGTGGGGGCTTTACTTTTTTATAGATATCAACCGAGTAGCTAATCTTTTGAAAAGTGTAAAAACTAATACCAATTGGAAGTATAATTTTAGTCCATTTTATTGGATGATCAACCCATTGGACTAAGACCTGATTGACATTTTCAATAAAGAAGTTTGCGTACTTGAAGTAGAGCAGTATTAAGGTGTTTAGCAAAATAGATAGCCACAAGAAAATAAATTTTTTTCTACCTTCTTCAAGCGTATCCATCTGTTTGATAATAAAAAAGTCAATTGCTATTGAAGCAAGAGCAATCAACAAAAAGTCGGGCGAGCCCCATGCATAAAACAAGAGACTTGAAAGAAGAGTAAAGCCATTTTTATACTTATGGTCTATAAAGTGATAGACAATAAGAAATAAAGGAAGAAAGAAAAAAAGAAAAATGACACTACTAAATACCATCTAGTGATATTTCATGATACAATAAATTGCTCTAAAACCATCTTTCCAACCAATTTTCTTGCCTTCTTCATAGGTTCTTCCATAGTATGAAATACCTACTTCATAAATTCTAATTTTTGGAATTTTTGCTAGTTTGGCGGTAAGTTCTGGCTCAAAACCAAATCTTTTTTCTTTTAGTTTTAGGCCTTTCGCAATGTCTGAACGAATCATTTTATAACAAGTTTCCATATCTGTTAAATTGAGATTGGTAAACATGTTCGACAAAAATGTCAAGAACTTATTTCCTATAGAGTGCCAGAAGAATAGAATCCGGTGCGGATTACCTCCTAAAAATCGTGACCCATATACCACATCTGCATTTCCTTCAACAATCGGTCTCAATAAATCATTGTATTCTCTTGGGTCGTACTCTAAATCTGCATCTTGTACTACTAAGTATTCTCCACTAGCCAATTCAATTGCTTTATGAATAGCGGCACCTTTTCCTTGATTTTTTTCCTGATTGAAAAGTTGAATAGGAAGATCAGGGTTTTCGCTTTGATATTTTTCTACAGCTTGAACAGTATCATCTGTAGAGCAATCGTTTACAATAATTAGTTCTTTTTTAATGTCATTAACCAATTGAACTGCCTTAATTCTTTCCAGAATCAAATGAATTGTACGGGCTTCGTTATATGCAGGAATTAATATAGATAGCGTCTTTATTGTCATACTTTAAGGATACTGATAGGCGATGGATTTTAATTCTATATCATCAACAAGAAAACTAGCACCATCAGGGTTATAAACATAAATAGAATAAATGTCATCATGAAATCGGATATCCGGAAGATCTCTTATTACCGATTGCGTTGACCATTTGAACTGTTCTAATTGATTAAAATCAATTGCAATAGAACTGTAATAATATCTCATTTTTAATTCAACATCCATTACCTCAAAAACCAAATAAGCTTTTTTTCCTTCATTGTTTGCTGTGGGGTTAATCTTGCAACTTAATTCAACCCCACTTCCTGCTCGGCTTTCTAGTATATGGTAAAAGCTTCGGTATGCTGGCGTAAACGAAACTTCAGGACTTAATTGAAAGCATTGCCCTTGTTCTTCATTGTAGATTGTCTCGTTTAAGTAGCCCAATTCTTCAAAGTCCTGTTTATATACAGTATGAGTTACAAACTTAGATGGCATTTCTTGTAGCTTTTGACGAAGCACATCATCCCCAGCCCAACTAGGGTCTAACAAATCCCGATTAACCGTTTGAGCACTTAATGCAAAGTAGTTTTCCTTAGCATATTTTTCAGAAATGTTCGACATTCCCCAAACTCCTATGCTATATTGATATACCCTTAAAACGCCTATTAATGCCAAGCCAATGAATAGACTTAAGGCCATTATTTTCACAATTTTTATTTGTCTGAAACTATAATTAATACAACTTGCTAAAGGAAATACAAGCAAGGCTTGATATTCTGTAAAACCACGATGTCCGAATCCTGAACCATACCAATAATTACTCCAGCTAAGAATAAACCAAACTTGTGCAATGGTGGCAATTAAAATAGGAAGTCCGTATTGGTTTCTTTTTTGAAATAAAGTAAAAAGTCCAACCAAAATTAAGAGCACAACCGGGTGGTGAAATGCCCAACCTGTGCGAAAGCCAAAGAATCCATTTTTGATTTGCGGTTGTGAAAAATCAAACCAATCTACTGCATAGCTAAAATGAAAATAATCACCAGTTTGCATTTTCCAGTAAAGAAGTTGCGGTATAGTCAGAAGAAACCCGGATACTGCAATAACGACTAAAAACTTTATTTTACCTAAATACCATAGGATTCGACTTGGAAGGTCTTTAATAGAGTGAATCCCCCAAAGTGAAAAAATGATGAGCAAGAAAAAACTTGACGGCCTTATTAGCATGCAAAGTGAAAATGTGAGCCCAACTAGTATGCTATTTCGAATACTTTGTTTTTCATGCCATTTGATTGTTAAATCAAGAAATACCAAGTACAGCCCCCATAAAATAGGGTGGACAATTTGAGGAAAGTAAGCTTGGTAAAAAAAGGTGTTGGTTCCAAAAATTAGAATCAAAATGGAAAGAGCGACAATCGAATCTTTGAAATACCTCAATAATATTTTACGAAGTAAAAAGATGGAATAAATTACAAAGGCAAAACACCAAAGTGAAATTACTATGTGAAACGGCCGATCAAAACTGCTATAGTCACTATAAACAACAGACATGACTGCTTTTGTAGCTATATAAGGCGGAGCATAAAACATGGCCAATCCCATTGGGTAAACAATCACTGGGTTTTCGTCAACATACTTTACCTGATAGAAACTATAGGATGGCTTTACTGCTTCAAAATAGTTTGATGTGGTTTCTAGTGTATGAAGATCTCCGCTTTCTATAATAGCAGGGAGGTATAAGTAATAACCAAAGTTATCCCAGTCAAAACTATTCGCTTTTGGTTGATTATCCCAAGTGTTATTTCTAAGGTGTACCGTGATAAGTACAGCAACCGTAAACAAAACTGCTATATAGCTAAAGCGATTTTTTTGAGGTAAAAATGACATGGTGAATAAATTAAATCTTCATCTCTGGAATATCACCTTCAACAATGAGGTCACCTTCAGTAGCTGCTTTAATTTCCTCAACACTTACTCCTGGAGCTCTTTCTTTTAAAACAAATGAGCCATCTTTTACTTCAAGCACCGCCATGTTAGTTACTACCTTGGTAATGCAGTTTACTCCGGTTAAAGGCAATGTGCACTTTTTGAGGAGCTTTGAATCGCCTCTTTTATTAGTGTGCATCATGGCTACTATGATGTTTTCAGCAGAAGCTACCAAGTCCATTGCGCCGCCCATTCCTTTTACCATTTTACCAGGAATTTTCCAGTTGGCAATGTCTCCATTTTGGTCTACCTCCATGGCTCCTAAAACAGTAAGCTGAACTTTGCCTCCGCGAATCATGGCAAAGCTTTCTGCTGAATGAAAAAATACAGAACCTGGACGAGTAGTAATGGTTTGTTTACCTGCATTTATTAAGTCAGCATCTACTTCATCTTCTGTTGGAAAAGGTCCCATGCCTAACAAACCATTTTCTGATTGTAAGGTAACATCAATTCCTTCTGGAATGTAATTAGCTACTAAAGTTGGAATACCAATTCCAAGGTTTACATACCAGCCATCTTTTAATTCTTGTGCTATACGTTTTGCAATTCCGTTCTTGTCAATCATAACGCTTGTTTATTGGCTTACAGTTCTTTGTTCAATTCTTTTCTCGTAATTCTTCCCTTCAAATATGCGATGCACATAAATACCCGGTGTGTGAATTTCATTAGGGTTAAGTTCTCCTGGCTCAACTAACTCTTCTACTTCTGCTATGGTTATTTTTCCTGCCATAGCCATTACCGGATTAAAGTTTCTAGCAGTAGCTTTAAAAATTAAATTTCCCTTAGTATCTCCCTTCCATGCCTTAACAATCGAAAAGTCAGAGGTCAAACTTTCTTCTAAAATGTATTTTTTTCCATTGTACTCCCTTACTTCTTTTCCTTCAGCTATCTCAGTTCCATATCCTGTTGGGGTAAAAAAGGCGGGTATTCCTGCTCCTCCTGCTCTGCACTTTTCAGCTAATGTTCCTTGAGGAGTTAGTTCAACATCCAATTCACCACTGAGCATTTGTCTTTCAAATTCATCATTTTCTCCTACATAAGAAGAAATCATCTTTTTGATTTGACGATTCTGTAGCAATAGTCCTAAACCAAAATCGTCTACACCAGCATTGTTTGAAATACAAGTGAGTTCATTAATTTCAGGACGGTTTGCCAAAGCTGCAATACACTTTTCCGGAATTCCACAAAGACCAAAGCCACCTAGCATTAAGGTCATTCCTTTTTCAATTCCTGCTATTGCTTCTTCAGCATCTTTTACAACTTTATTCATAGTACTATTTTATTGAAAGTTTTCGTCATTACTTGAGCCAAAGCTATTTTGCTTTTTATAAAGTTCACAATCTAAAATAATTCTCAATGGTTGTTCAGGCTTTTCAAATTCTTCTGTTGAAATGTTTAAGGTAGAATCTGCATATACCTTTTTCATATAATAAGCCCAAATAGGCAATCCTGTGTTAGCTCCTTGTCCATCGGTCGTATATCTAAATCGAACACTTCGATCTTCAGCACCTACCCAAACCCCTGTTACTAAATCAGGTGTTGCACCAATAAACCAGCCATCAGAGTTATTTTGAGTTGTTCCGGTTTTTCCGGCAACAGGATACTTAATTCCCGCATAAGGCCTATCTTCAGTTGGGCTAAATCGAATACGTATTCCTGTACCTCCAACATTTTTATCCAAGTCCTCATTGTAGTTATAAGAAGTTACACCTTCTAATAGATTAAGCATGACATACGCTTTTTCTTCACTTAATGCTTCCCTTGTTTTTGGAACATATTGCTTGATAATGTTTCCATCTTTATCTTCAATTCGAGTCAAGAAAATAGGCTCTGTCCAAACTCCCTTATTGGCAAATGTGGAAAAAGCACCAGTCATTTCAAATACAGAAACATCGGCAACACCTAAAGCAAGAGAAACAACGGTATCTAATGGTGCCTCTACGCCCATAGATCTGGCCATTTCAATTACCCGAGTTGGCCCAAACTGTTTCATAACCCATGCAGTAATGGTGTTCATAGAGTTTGCAAGTCCGTACTTTAGAGATACATTGTACCCATATTTATCGCCTTCATTGCTAGGTGTCCAATCCTTTAAAAGGCCAAATTCTCCTTTCTTAAAAGTTACTGGGACATTTGGCACCTCATAGCATGGTGAATAACCTTCGTCAATGGCAACGGCATAAACAAACGGTTTAAAGGTAGAGCCTACTTGTCTTCGTCCCTGTTTTACATGATCATAAGCAAAATGGTCATAATCTATTCCCCCAACCCAAGCTTTTATGTAGCCAGTTTGCGGGTCCATAGACATTAAACCTGCTTGCAGAAAACTCTTGTAGTAACGAATACTGTCCATGGGACTCATTACGGTATCAATTTCTCCTTGCCAAGAAAAGACTTTCATTTTGGTAGGTCTGTCAAAAGTGGCAAGAATACTATCCTCAGAAAAGATGGGTGTATCGTGTTCGCAATCTCCTGCTTTACAATGAACGTAACTTTTACCTTCTAGCTCAATTTCTTCTAAAAAACGACCTCTTCTTCCACAATTCCCACATTGCTTTCCACTCATTATCAAGTAGCGTTCACTTCGTTTTAAAGCCGAATTCATAATACGTTCTATTTCCGATTGAGAAACACGATAATCAAAAGGAGCATTTTTCTTCTTTTTTAAGTCATCAAAAAAGTCATTTTGTAATTGATAGCTCAAATGTTCTTTTACCGCCCATTCTGCATACTGCTGCATCTTATAATTCAAGGTGGTATAAATTTTTAATCCATCGCTATATATGTCGTAAGGCTCACCATTGTCTTTGACTAAAACATAGTTTCCGTCTTTATCTTTTTCATTAAATACTTTTTTTAGTTCTGCCCGAAGTATTTCTCTAAAATAAGGTGCAATTCCTTTTTTATGATCCACTCTCGAATAGCTTAAACCTAGCGGAAGGAACTTTAAACTATCATAGGCGTCTTGACTGATATAGCCATTCCTTTTCATTTGAAACAAAACCACATTTCTTCTTTCCAAAGTTTTTTCTTCAAACCTTAGTGGGTTAAATAAAGATGGGTTTTTAAGCATGCCAACCAACATGGCTGCTTGCTCAATTCTTAAACTGTCAGGATTTGAATCAAAATAAACGTTTGCGGCAGATTTTATACCTACTGCATTATTGATAAAGTCAAATCGGTTGAAGTACATTGCAACGATTTCATTTTTGGTATACCTTCGCTCAAGTTGTGCAGAAATGATCCACTCTTGCATTTTTTGCATCAAGCGTTCAATCGTATTTTTTGGTGCTGCAGAAAATAGCATTTTAGATAATTGCTGCGTTATGGTACTCGCACCACCGCTTTTGCCAAAATTTAAAACTGCTCTTGCAAGCCCTTTTAAGTCAACTCCAGAATGTTCGTAATAACGTTCGTCTTCTGTAGCAATTAAGGCGTTTACCAGGTTGGTGTCTAAGTCCTCATATTGAACATTTACCCGATTTTGATAGAAGTACTTACCCAATATCTCACGGTCTTCTGTATAAACTTCAGTCGCTAAATTGCTCTTTGGGTTCTCTAATTGTTCAAATGTGGGCAAAGGGTCAAAACCAAGTATTACGTTGGCCGATGCATATAGCAAGAAAATGGATAGTCCAATTCCTAAAAAGAAAATAGACCAAAATAAGGCGATCCACTTCCCAAAACTTTTTTTCTCTTTCTTACTCACCGCTTACTTTTTCAATTCTAATTCCAATATCTGTTACATATGGGAGTACTTCGTCCCTCATGGCTTGTTCTATTTCAAAAGAATACTCTCCTTTAGCAGGAAAAAGTACAAGTTCTTTAAACCGAAATTGATAGTCATATAAATCTCCAATTCCCTTGCCCATCCATTTTCCTTGATTATCCGCTAAAAGCATTTGTGCCGTGTCTAGAGCTACCTCACCATTTGGGCTTGTGGTTCGAGTGAAAAGATATAAATTTTTATACGGATATTGACCTGAATGCCTGAAGTTTAAATAGAAGTTATAGGGAGTAGCTGTGTCGGAAATATTAAAGTTAAAATTGGCTTTTTTATTTCTTTCCCATTCCGCATTTTCAATATCCCTGTTCTGCTCGTAAACTAAGTTTTCATCACAAGCAATTAGTGAAATAATAGCAATCAGGAAAAAACTGTAAAGGGCTGTTTTCAATTTTTACGCTTATTTTGATTTTGCTTTCTTCGCTTGTTTCTATTTCTGTTTCTTGAACGATTGCCTTTGTTATCAAATCTCGTCAAGCTATCTTGCCCAACCACATTCGCATATTCAGGCTGCTCAATTATGTTCGTGTTAGCAAAGTTTTTTAGGTCTTCAACCGCTTTCCCTTTTTTATTATTCTCAATTACTTCAATAACACGATCTAAGCTTAATTCAATAAACTCCGAGGGGTTTTCTTTGTAGGAGTACCACATTTTATTACTGAAAATGTCCATTTTCTGGAAAAAAGCTTCTCCTTTTCGAGTTTTGAGGTTCTTTTTTGTATCTGGAAACTTTTTCAGTTCATCCATGTAAGCATCTAGCTCATAATTTAAGCAGCATTTTAATTTACCACATTGTCCAGCTAACTTGCTCGGATTGAGAGAAAGTTGTTGATACCTAGCGGCAGAAGTAGAAACAGAACGAAAGTCAGTTAACCAAGTTGAGCAGCAAAGTTCTCTACCGCATGATCCAATTCCTCCGAGTTTTCCAGCTTCTTGTCGCATGCCAATTTGCTTCATCTCAATTCTCACCTTAAAGGTGTCTGCTAACTTTCTGATTAATGCTCTAAAATCAACTCTTTCTTCAGCGGTATAGTAGAAGGTAGCTTTACTTAAATCGGCTTGATATTCTACATCAGAAATTTTCATTTTCAAGCCAAGTTCAGAGGCAATACTTCTTGATTTGATCATGGCATCCGCTTCTTTAGCTCTGCCTGTTTGCCAATCGTCAATGTCTTTTTCGTTTGCTTTTCGATATACTTTCTTCAAATCTTGGGTTTGATGAAAAACTCCTTTCTTTTTCATTTGCAAACGAACCAATTCACCTGAAAGGCAAACAACACCAACATCATGTCCAGTGTCGGCTTGAACGGCAATTGCATCACCATCGTAAAGTTGTAAATCCGTATCGTTGATATAAAAGTTTTTCCTCCCGTTTTTAAAACGAACTTCTACATATTTTGGTTGAGAATCAGAATTTGGCATCTCCATATTTGAGAGCCAATTGAATACCGTTAATTTATTACACCCCCCGTTTCCGCAACTTCCATTACTGCGGCATCCGGCCGGGCTTCCATCGCCATTGTTGGCGCAGCCTGCACAGCCCATAAGTAAATCTATATTTGGCGGCACGCTAGGTGCCGAAATCGTTAAACAATTGCTTAAAAAGCTTAATGAACAAATGTACGCTTTTTGGTGCGCAATAAATTGGCAAACTTCATGGACATATCCATGAAAACAATTTTGGCATAAGCATTTCGCGAAATATGCATATGTGCCTCATTTAGAACCTCTGTAATGGGTAAAATATTATCTCCATGGATAAAGGGTGCAAACTTTTTAAGAAAATTAGCTTGCTCTCCATGTGAACGATTTAGTTGATTCGTGTAATTTCCTAATATACTTTCTCGCATGAGCTTCAAAGCAAACTCAAGAAAACGTTTTCTTCCTTCTCTGCCATACTTGCTCTTAGAAATTTCTTCTACCCAACTATGCATACCTTGAATGTCTGCTTTGTAGCAAGAGCGCATCCAGTCTTTAAAAAGCTCAAAGAATGCTAACTCCTCTTCTTGTAACTCTAATTGCCTAAGGCCTTCGTTTAGATTTCCATCTGAAATTTCTGCAATTAGCTTAGCCTTCTGATTATCGGCTGTAATGTTTGCTAAGTAGTTAGAAATAACTTCTTTAGATAATGGAGGTACTCTTACTATTTGAGTTCGAGAAGTTATCGTAATTAGCAATTGCTCTATGTCTTCTGCTACTAATAATAAAAGCGTTTTCGGACTTGGTTCTTCGATTAATTTAAGGAGCTTATTTGCCGCTTCTGTGTTCATCCGTTCAGGCATCCACATAACCAAAAACTTATACTCAGATTCGTATGGTTTTAAGTTTAGCTTTTTAATAATCGATTGACTTTCATCTACATTGATTAAGCTCTGTTTATTTTCTAATTCTATTTTACGATGCCAATCATTTAAAGTGGAGTATGGCTTTTCGATAATTAATTCTCGGAACTTTTGGACAAAATCATCTGAGGTATGGCCCTTGTGTTTTACAGTTTCAGTTTTATTGGTTGGAAATGAAAAATGTAAATCTGGGTGTGCTAACTTCTTAAATTTAATGCAAGAAGTACAGCTCCCGCAAGAATCATCTTCAGTTGGCGCTTTACAACTGATGTATTGCGCAAAAGCGATGGCCAATGGCAATCCGCCAAAGCCGTTTTTACCTAAAAAAAGTTGTGCATGACTAATTCTTCCTGATTTTACAACTTCTATTAGCTTTTGCTTGAGCTTATCTTGACCAATAACATCTTTAAACTGCATGGGTCAAAAGTAGTTGAAAACAATACAATTTTGATTAAAATTAATCGAAGAAGAGTCTCTATTTTTGCCGTCCATTTACCTTACGATTATGAAAAAGATAAACGAATATAACTTTAGTGGGAAAAGAGTTCTAGTAAGATTAGACTTGAATGTGCCTTTAAATGAAAACTTTGAAGTAACCGACACAACTCGAATTGACGCTGCAATTCCAACCATTCAAAAAATCATAAATGATGGAGGTGCTGCTATCTTAATGTCTCACTTAGGCAGGCCAAAAGGAGAAAGAAATGGAAAATTCTCTTTAAAGCATATTGTAAATGCTTTAAGTCAGAAAGTAGGGAAAGAAGTAAAGTTTGTAAACGATTGTATAGGAGAAGAAGTACAACAAGTTTCTGCAAAATTAGATGCTGGAGAGATATTACTGTTAGAAAATTTGAGGTTTTACAAAGCGGAAACAGAAGGTGATGCTGGATTTGCTAAAAAGCTTGCAGATTTGGCTGATGTTTATGTAAACGATGCTTTTGGAACCGCTCATAGAGCACATGCTTCTACAGCTATTGTAGCATCATTTTTTGATGAAGAAAAGATGTTTGGTTATGTGATTGAAAAAGAGTTAGCTGCTGTAGAGAAAGTTGTAGAAAATAATGAACGACCATTTACGGCAATTATGGGTGGAGCAAAAATTTCAGATAAGATTTTGCTTATTGAAAAAATGCTAGACAAAGTAGATAACTTGATTATTGGCGGAGGTATGAGTTATACCTTTTTTAAAGCTATGGGAGGAAAAATTGGGAATTCATTGGTAGAAGAGGATAAATTAAACTTAGCAAGAACAATACTTGAACTAGCTAAAGAAAAGGAAGTAAACCTAAGCCTGCCTGTAGACTCAAAAATTGCAAGTGCGTTTAGCAATGATGCAGAAACTGACTTTGCCGACAATATGGAAATAAAGGATGGTTTTATGGGGCTTGATATTGGACCTCAAGCGATAACTGATTTTTCAGAATTGATTAAAAAGTCCAAAACAATACTTTGGAATGGTCCTGTAGGTGTTTTTGAAATGTCAAGTTTTGAAGATGGTACTAAAATGATTGCACAAGCCATTGTTGAAGCCACAGAAAAAGGGGCTTATTCACTAATAGGTGGAGGAGATTCAGCTGCTGCTGTAAATAAGTTTAAATTTCAAGATCAGGTCAGCTATATTTCAACTGGAGGTGGAGCATTACTAGAATTTTTAGAGGGTAAAACTTTACCAGGTATTGCTGCTATTCAAGACTAAAGGTCCGAATTGTAGTTTTCATCAGTAAATTCCTTAACAAAAGGAACAAGAGGTTTAGATACCATTTGAATGGGTTGAAATAATAGGGATTCTTCAATGATCTTTTCTTCAACCATATTAAAGCGACTATTTAGTGCATTAAAAATAAAAATTAGCACGCTTATTATTAGGGTGTATTTTAGAAAGCCAAAAAGTAAGCCCAGTAGTCTATTTACTAACCCTAAAGCGATAACTTTTAGCATTTTATCAAGCACTTTAGCTAACATAAAGATGGCAATTACGATGAGTAAAAATGTTATGAGATAGCTAAGTAAACCAATCCAATTTTCGCTTATTTCAATATGAGATTTGAGTTTTTCTGCAGTATATTCCGAAAAATTTAAAGCACCATAAATGCCTAATATTAAGGCGGCTAAAGAAGCAAGTTCAAGAATTAAACCTTTTTTAAATCCAATGTAGCAACCCCAAATTAATGGAATAGCAATAATTATATCTAAATAGTTATAGCTCATTAAGCTGCGAATCTATTACTAATTTTGCTGTATGGAGATTGAATTTCAGAAAAAGTGGGATAACTTTTTAATCCAATTGAATCATCGATTTGGACAAATACTTGATGTACAGGCAATTCTTTTTTTGATAGGCTTGCAAGAGCTAGGTTTAAATATGGAAAAGCTCTCTAAAGATCAAAAGTTGGATGTGATGCATATCGCTATTTGTACTTTGTTAGAGCCATATGGTTTTTATGAATATGAAGGAAGAGATAGAGATGATTGGCCTCATTGGAAAGCAACGGCCAAACTACCTCGATTAAATCAATTGGAACAAGAGAGGCTAGTTAAGAAGAGTATTTTGGAATATTTTGAGGAAAGAAATGAAGAGCTATTTCAAGCTTCGAACTACTAACTTCTTTTCTATCAAATTATCATCATCAATGCTTCTTGCTGTTTCAAGTAAAACACTTACAGAGTCTTCTTTTATAGTTGCGTTACGATCTTCGTAAATGGCGATATCAACCAGCACAGTATTATCAAATTCAAAAGTTGCTGTTCCAAAATTATCGGTGTAAGCAGAGTCTAGTACATGCTCATTCAAGATTCCATCAATAGCGCCGTCGACAGAAACTTCTACCCAAACTGATCTTAATTTATTGTTATAGTCATCTACAACTGTAACAAGCAGTGTAGGTGGAACGTCTTTTTTACAGCCTACAAAAGCAAATAGAAACAACACAAATGGCAAAGCTCGCCTCAATTTTTTCATACTTTTGCTCATTTCAATAATCTTCTAAATCACAAACATAATTATATTTTGAACAAGAAATTAATTCTACTTTTTAGTCTGTGTTTTGTTTTGCTTGGAATGCAAGCGCAACAAAAGGTCTTAATTTCAACTTCAGTGGGTGATATAACTGTTGTGCTCTACGATGACACACCAAAGCATCGAGATAATTTTGTAAAGTTGGTTAGAGATGGGTTCTATGATAGTACATTGTTCCATCGAGTAATAAAAGATTTTATGATTCAAGGAGGAGACCCACAATCAAGAAATGCTTCTCCAACCAAAAGACTTGGACATGGTGGACCAGAGTATACATTAGAAGCTGAGATTAAGAATAAATATATTCATAAAAAGGGGGCCTTGGCAGCTGCTAGGCAGCCAGATGATACTAATCCAAATCGGAGAAGTTCAGGTTCTCAATTCTATTTGGTACAAGGAAGAAAATACCCTAAACAATATTTGGATCGTTTTGAGGAAGCAAGGGGAGAAGCTTACAGCGAAGAGCATAAGGAAATCTATCAATCTGTTGGTGGTACTCCGCATCTAGATGGTCAATATACCATATTTGGCGAGGTGATAAGTGGATTAGAATTGATTGAACAAATTGCAGCTGTAGATACCAAATTTGCGGACCGACCTGTTAAAGATGTTTATATAATAAAGATGAAGCTATTAAACTGATGTTAGATAAAGTAAAAGAACTTCTAAAACAAACTGAAGAATTTAGAGCTGAAACTATAGAAGAAGTTGAAGCTTATAGAATTAAACTATTAGGAAGTAAAGGGGAACTTAAGAGGCTTTTTGCCGAGTTTAAAAATGTAGCGGCTGAAGATAAAAAAGAGTTTGGAGCTCTTCTCAATCAATTAAAGAACAAAGCTCAGAAAAGAGTTGATGAATTAAAGGATAGTTTGCACCAAACTGAAGGGTCTAATAATTTAAAGGACTTTGATTTTACACGACCGGTATACACGAGTGAACTAGGGAGTAGGCATCCTATTTCAATTGTAAGAAATCAAATAATTGATATATTTTCAAGAATTGGATTTATGGTTTCTGAAGGTCCCGAAATTGAAGACGATTGGCACAATTTTACAGCATTGAATTTTCCGCCAGAGCATCCGGCTAGAGATATGCAGGACACTTTCTTCGTAGCAAAAGATCCAGATATTGCATTACGTACGCATACATCTTCAGTTCAAGTTCGTGTAATGGAGAACTCAGAACCTCCTATTCGTACCATTTCTCCGGGAAGGGTGTACCGAAATGAAGCCATTTCAGCAAGAGCACATTGCTTTTTTCATCAAATAGAAGGCTTATACATTGATAAGGATGTTTCCTTTGCTGATTTGAAACAAACACTCTTGTATTTTGCTAAGGAAGTGTTTGGAGAAGAAACCAAAATTAGATTGAGGCCTTCTTATTTTCCATTTACTGAGCCAAGTGCAGAAATGGATGTTTCTTGTAGTATTTGTTCTGGTAAAGGTTGTAATGTTTGTAAATATACTGGCTATTTGGAAATTTTGGGTTGTGGAATGGTAGACCCTAATGTATTAGAGAACTGTGGAATTGATAGTGAAATTTATTCAGGTTTTGCTTTTGGAATGGGAGTAGAAAGAATTACCCAGTTGAAGTATAACATCAATGATTTACGCTTATATTCGGAAAATGATAAAGCCTTTCTTGATCAATTTAAATCTTCCATCTAACTTTTGAGTAGTACTTCCAAATATAATGAGGATGAATTAGTGCTTTTGCTAAAAAACAAAAGCAAGGAAGGGATGGAATATTTGTATGATCATTACTCTGCTGCACTTTATGGAGTAATTTATCGCATTGTTTCTAAAAAGGAAATAGCGGAAGATATACTTCAAAAGACTTTTATTAAAGTTTGGAGTAAAATTGATTTTTATGATTCTTCAAAAGGCCGTTTGTATACATGGATATTAAACATTGCACGGAACAATGCCATTGATTATACAAGGTCTAAAGAGCATAAGAAAGGTCAGAAAGTCCAATTTTTAGATTATACCGTATATAACTCCACCAGCCAGAGGGAAGTACTTCAAACGGATACAATTGGCTTAACAGAAATGGTTAATCGCTTGGATCCAAAGTATAAAGAGTTAATTGATTTGGTTTATTTTAAAGGGTACACTCAACAAGAAATTTCGGATGAGCTTGAAATACCACTCGGAACAGTTAAAACCCGACTTAGAAAAGGAATCATGCAATTAAGAGCAATATTTAAATAAATTGGATATAAAAGAATACATAGAATCTGGAATTTTAGAACAGTATGTTCTAGGGCAACTTTCTTTGGCTGAAGCTAAGGAAGTAGAAGATATGTGTAAAAATCATGCTGAAATTGCTCATGAAGTTCAAGAGCTTTCTATCATGTTTGAAAAATTTGCAACTAAGCATGCTGTTTCTCCAGATCAGTCAGTAAAGTCAAAATTGATGATTGAGCTTTTTGAAGATGAGACTGTTTCTTCCTCTAAAAATACTTCAAATTCATTATTTAAAGGAATTGCAGTTGCTGCAAGTATATTATTGATAGTTAGTATTGGTTTTAACATCGTCCAGCAATCCAAAATAAAAGATCAAGATCAAAAAATAAAGACTCTTTATGCTGAACAAGAAGTGCTTGCTGATCAAAATGACCAGTATAAAACAACACTTGAAGAAAACGAAAGTAAACTGAACCTTTACAGAAATACAGATATTCAAAGGATTAGAATTAGTGGTTCAGATTTATCTCCCGAATCATTTGCCATTGTTCATTGGAACCAGAATACGAAAAAGGCATTTTTATCAAATGTTAATCTGCCAAAGCCGGACTTAAAAATGCAATACCAATTGTGGGCTATTGTAGATGGAACTCCTGTAGATTTGGGTGTTTTCAATTTAGAAAGTGGTGAGATTGAGATAACAAAAGAAATTGAGAACCCATCTGCATTTGCTGTTACTTTAGAAGAGGAGGGAGGCAAGCCAAGTCCTAACTTAGAGCAGCTTTACTTAATTGGCAACGTTTAAGCTTCTACGATAGTTAATACTGATTTTCGGTACTGAATTTCTAAGATTACAATCCAGCTTACAAAAAGCACAAAAAAGCTTATAAATGCCCAATTGGCAGGAATGTCAAATACCCAAGTCAAAAGGTTGTTAGCATTAAATCTTCCTTCATTTATAGCTTTTAAAACCACATCAGTAAAGGGGTAACTAGCTTCACCTTCGTTTGATAAACGATCAGGAATAAGAAACAATACAGTTGCTTTATTAAGTAATTGAATAACAAAACTTATCCCTAGTACAACAACTCCAACGATTCTAATTTTATCATTTTTCCAAAGATTTGCAGCATGAAGGGCTAAAATACAAGCCATCGGAATAAGATATCTGGGGCCCCAACTATACCCTCCCCACCAAATAAAGTAAGAAGAAATTAAGAGGAAAAGAGCCAAACTATTGATTAGTACAGGGTCTTTTATCAGTCTGCGGCCTTGTGATTTACTCCAATTTAAAATATAGAAACCCAAAACTGGAAAGAACCATAACAAGCCCATATATGGACTTAAAAGCAATCCATATAAAGATTCTAAACTTGGAATACTGAATCCATAATTGTTTTTTATCCCTTTGCTAAAAGTTTCAAAATCAGTGTAATAAAATATAAAAGTAAAGGGGTTTCCTGTTAAGGAATAATTATACCAAGCATAAATCAAAAGTGCGGGAGTAAAGCCCAACCCAAAATGCAAAAGATGTTTCCACCTTTGGTCTGATTTTAATAGAAATAAAGGTAATAAGGCGGCGAATAAACCAAGTGTATATTCTGAAAGAAAAGCAAATGCACAAAATAAACCACTAATCCAAGCCTTTTCTTTTTTCTGGATAAAATAAACAGCAAATGCTAAACAAGCGCCAGAGAAAATGTGATTAAAATAGGTGCCTGCATATGTAAATAAATAGGTTCCAAAAAAAGTTAGTGAGATTAGTATTGGCTTAAATTTAAAATCAGGGCTTGTTTTAAAACTAAAGTAGGCCATGAGAACAAATGGAAGTGAGGAGCAAATAACACTACCGATAAATATGATTAGACTAAGTTTAGTGTACCATTTTGGTGCTCCTTTAAATTGCTTATCCTGATATTTCCACTCTTCTATACCAAACTTGGCTAAAGTTTGATAAAAAGGAATAGTTATTAAAGTAGGAAGAGGAGCTTTGTCGGAATAATATTTTTCATCAACCTTACTCTTATCTAAGCTAATTTGCTCATAACGACTTATTTCAAGAGTTCCTGTTTCATAATAAGTAAGAACTGGAAGTGCTCTTGAAATTGGATTTGGAGTATGCCAAATATCAATATAGAATATGGAAAAGAATAGCAAGCCAAGTCCAAAAAGCCAATAAAAGCCTTTTGCTTTTGGTGTGTTTGAAAGTTGTTTTTCCAACGCTTAAAACTCCCAATTATATTGATCTAAGTTTAAAAGGCTTTTTTCCAACAGCTTTATAGAAGCGTCAATATCACTTTTATGTGCCATTTCAATAGATTGATGCAGATGTCTGGTAGGAATAGAAACAGCTCCGGCAATTGCCCCCCCTTCATTCATTCGTTGAATTCCTGCAGTATCAGTTCCACCTGCTGGTAAAATCTCATGTTGCCATTTGATTTGATGTTTTTCAGCAGTTTCTTTCATATAATCTACCATTCTATAATCGCAAATCGTAGAAGCGTCCATAATTTTAATAGCGGCACCTTCACCAAGCTTGGTAATTTGCTCATGAGCTTGTGCACCTGGTAAGTCATAAGCAATAGTGGTGTCTAGTCCAAAGCCAAAATCAGGTTTGATATCTAAGGCAGAAACATTAGCTCCACGAACACCAACTTCTTCTTGAACTGTAAAAACCCCATAAATATCATAAGGTACTTCTTGATTTTTGAGATTTCGTAGTGTTTCTATGAGTACAAAAACTGAAACCCGATTATCAATGGATTTGCAATTGATGCAATCACCCATTTCAATAAAATTGCTGTATCGCGTAATTGGATTTCCAATTGAAACTAATTTTTCAACCTCTTCTTTCGGCCTTCCAAGGTCAATAAAGTAATCCGTTATTTTCGGGTTTTTGTTTCTTTCTTCAGGGCTCATAACATGTATGGGTTTACTTCCCATTACACCTACAACATCTTCTTTTCCATGAACGATTACCCTCTGTGAGGTTAGTGTTTTTGGATCAAACCCACCTAAGGTATGAAATCTTAAAAAGCCCTTATCATCAATATGAGTTACAATAAAGCCAATTTCGTCCATGTGAGCTCCAACCATCACTTTTTTGGAGTTTTTACCTTTTTTTATGGCATACACATTTCCCATATTGTTGATTTTTACTTCATCAACAAGGGGTGAAACTTCTTTTATAACTAAATCTCTGATTCTTTTTTCGTAGCCGGGAGCCCCTGCTACTTCACAAATTGATTTAAAGAGTGATATATTCATATGGACGGTTATTTATTTGACGAATGTAATAAAAATCACACTCTAACACCCATGACGCATACATCATCTATTTGCTCAGATTCACCTTTCCAATCGATAAAATTTTTATTTAAAGCTTCTTTTTGTTCTATGGAGCTCAAGTGAGCAATTCGCATCAGAAGTTTTTTTAATCGTTTCGTCATAAATTTCTTGTCTTTTTCTCCACCAAATTGGTCTGCATATCCGTCAGAAGTAAGGTAAATCATATCATTCTTCTGTACCTTAATTGTTTTTCCTTGAAAGGCTTCCATACTATCATCTTCATGTATCGTGCCTACAGTAGCAATATTTGGGTTAATCGCATACAGCACAGTACTATCATCTTCAACAATTTGGTAATCGTCCAACTTTAAGCCAATATCTAGTGTTGTTTTTTTTGTTTTTTGTCTTACTAGGTAGAGTGGCCGGCTAGCACCAGAGTATTGTAAGTCATTTAGTTTCCTATTTAGCTTACAAACGGCCATATCCATGCCGTCTTTTGTTTGATTTTCATGTTTTTCATTATCAAAATAATTCATGGATGAAAAAACATAGTTATTTGCTGATTGAAGTATAAAACTGGGTTTTCGGTGTTTCTTAGTAATTACTGCATCTTCAATTGCGTTAAGGGCTAGTACACTCATAAAAGCTCCTGGAACACCATGTCCTGTACAGTCAATCACAGAAAAGATGTTTTCAATGCCTCTTTTTGACAGTACTTTATGAGTCCAATAGATATCACCACTAACAACATCTTTTGGAGAAAATAAGACAAATCCATCTTCAAGCTGCTTTTGAAACCTTGTAAAGCTTGGTAGTAAAGCTTGTTGGATTCTCCAAGCATACTTCATTCCATCCACCAAATCTTTATTTTTTTGGTCAGTTTCAGCTTTTTGGACCTCAAGTTCTTCTTTTTGTTTTTCTATTTTTTCTGTTTTCTCTTTAAGTTCAATTGTTTTTTCGTCTACTTTTTCCTTAAACAAATCAATGTATTCAACAATCTCATTTTCCATTTTTTTGAAATTGTTCCATAACACTCCAACTTCATCACTAGATTGTTTTAGGTTGGTATCTAACCTTGCTGTAAAATTGGTATTCACAAAGTAGTTAATTTGACTACTTAAGGTTGCTAATCGTTTCGTGAATATGTCAGAAATTCGGACACTTAACCACATGGCTACAATAAGATATAGACCCCAGAAAACTAAAATTGAAACATTTAGATTTTTCAGTAACTCGCTCTGATGAAATTCACTTTCTTGTTTCAGATTGTGAAAAGCATTTGTTAAATAGGTGGTTTTTAAATTGAGTTTGTGTTTAAAACCTGAATTTGCTTTCAAACCAATAATTCGCTCGTAAAGTGCTATTTGATTAAAGAGGTGTGCATATCGTTGAAGTATTTCAATGATATACTTTTTTCGATTGGAATTTTGAAAATATTTTTGTTCAAGCTTAGTCTGTACTTGACTAACAAGTGCTTTGTGTTTTTCTAAGTAAACCGGGTCTTGTCTTAATATATAATCTTTTTCATGCCTTCTGAGCATGAGTACATCCACTAAGCTGATTTCAGGAATGTCTTCTAACTTATGTATTGACTCTCTCATCTCTCCTTCAATTCCAAAGTTTCTAAATCCTCTTTTATGGATTGAAGCCAGCATTTGCGAATACAAGGAATCAAAATGCAGTAGTTCTAGCTGTATGTGATTTAAGTCTGTTTGAGAGTATTTTGCAAGCAGCGGGTTTTGTTGTAATTGGTTTATTTGTGCTTTTAGCTGTTTGAAGTTTTGTTCATAAGTATCTAGAAAGTCACTCTGGTTTTCAGCATAGTATCTCTCATTAGTTGTTTCAAAATTGAAAAAGTTCTCTTGCTCTTTGAAACACTGAAGCAAGAGAATTTCAACTTCATTAAGTTGATTGTTAATACTTGAAATTTTTGATTTTTTCTCATAATAGTTAGCGGTGTACATGGCAATGAGTACACTAACCACTATAAAAGTAGCAAAGATTAGGATTAACTTGCTTTTAAGACTATTCAGCACAAACTTCAGACTTGGTCTACAAAGCTACCTATAGCTTTTCCTAGCAAATCAATTCTATTATTAAGAAAAAGTAAACTTCTACGAACTAAGGGAATTAGACGACCAATTCACTTTGTGATTAATCCACATAGCTCAATTTTACCATGTTAGATTGCCCTTTTTCATTAATGGGCATACTGGCAATATTGATCATCAAGTCTTTTGAATTTAAATAATTATTCTTTTTTAATAAATATTTAATATCAGCAATCGTATGGTCGGTGCTAACGAATTTGTCATAGTAAAACCCTCTTACTCCCCAAACAAGACTCAATTTATTTAATAATGAGTGATTGCCGGTAAAAGCGAAAATTCCTGCTTTTGGTCTAAAACTAGATATTTTAGCTGCTGTGTAACCCGAATGAGTCATGGTAACTATAGCTGCAGCGTTTGTTCTTTGAGAAAGTCTACAGGCATTGTAGCAAATGGAGTCTGAAATAAAGCGTTCTTCATTTAGTTCAGGCGGGAACTCATGATGGTATATAATTTCAGTTTCTTCTATTTGTTTGATAATCTTTGTCATGGCTTTTATTACTTCAACGGGGTATTTCCCAACCGAAGTTTCAGCACTTAACATAACGGCATCAGCTCCATCTAAAACGGCATTAGCAACATCATTTACCTCAGCCCTAGTAGGACTAATGCTTTCGATCATGCTCTCCATCATTTGAGTAGCAATAATTACTGGCTTAGCACTTTTCAAGCATTTCTTTACTATTTCTTTTTGCAACAAAGGCACCTTTTCCATTGGAACTTCCACCCCCAAATCACCTCTAGCTACCATAATGGCATCTGTTTTTTCTATGATATCATCAATTTCTTCAACAGCTTCAGGCTTTTCTATTTTAGCAACTATTCTAGAGTTTTTACCTTCACTTTGTATGATATGTCTAAGCTCTATTAAATCCCGTGCGTTTCTTACAAATGATAAACCAATCCACTCGAAGTTTAATTCGAGTGCTAGCATTAAGTCTTCACGGTCTTTTTCAGTTAAGCTAGGAAGTGAAATTTTTGTATTTGGTAGGTTTACACCCTTTTTGGACGAGAGTTTTCCGCCGTTCAAAAACTTTGCTTGAACTTCTGATTTTTTATTGGTCGAGGTAATTTCTAAAGCTAACTTTCCATCATCAATTAAAATACGTTCTCCCTTTTTAACATCCTTTGGAAATTGTTGATAGCTCATATAAACCTTTTCTGAATTACCTTCAGTTGGTTCATTTAAAAAGGTGATAATATCATCTTTTTCAACCTGAACAGAACCACCTTTGATTTCTCCAATTCTAATTTTAGGCCCTTGTAAATCACCTAAAATAGCAGTGTGAATATTTTCCTCTTTATTAATTTCTCTAACTCGTTGAACGATTTCTCTAATTTCTTCATGCTTTCCATGCGAAAAATTAATACGAATAACATTTACTCCTTCATGAATAATGGATTTGAGTATGCTTTTGGCTGCAGTTGCTGGTCCAACTGTGGCTACTATTTTGGTTTTTTTATCGTTTGTCATCAAAAAACTAAATTTTCCTTAGACTTCAATTGACTAGTGTCAATAAGAATGGTTGTTAATACAGATTTTATTTTTGAGATTTTTCTTGATAAATCTTCAATTTCATTGTTTACGATGTGTCCTTTAATCATTAAAAAATAATCAATTTCACTTTCTTCAGGAATAAGTAACCCTAATTCTCCTCTATTTCCAATTAAGTAGAATTCTTTCAAAGATTCTTCGTCGTGAAACTTATAAAATGGATAGGTTTGTTCATTCCCTTTAATATAGATGCTAAAATTCTCCTCTTTAACCAGGTCTAATTCAATATGTTGGTTTAATTCCCAACATATTCTATAATCTTTAACATGGCTACAAATACCTATTAACTGAAAATCATAATCATCTTCAAATTCTAGTACAAGTTTTGCCATTTCTATTCCTCAGTTCATGTCAAATTTAGCGAATGAAATTAAGTCCAATTTTAGCTTGTTGTTAAACTTTACTGTTGTTTTCAAGAAAAAAGATTTTTGCGGCTTCTTGTTCTGCTTTTTTCTTGGAACTAGCCTCACTTTTAGAAACAACCTTTTGATTTATAAAAAGAATACATTCATAGTACTTTCTATCTCCACTTTTCTTTTCTGTTAATTCATAAGAAAAGGTTGCATTATTCTTTTGGCTCCATTCAACCAACTTACTCTTAAAGTCATTTTCTTGTAAAACTAGTTTGTCAATGTCCACATAATCGGAGATTACTTTTTCAATGACAAATTTTTTACAAACTAAATATCCTTTATCTAAGTATATGGCACCAATTAATGCTTCAAATGCATCACCATAAATTGATTTTGACCGACTAAGATTAGCCGATGTTTCAAGAAAGGTATCCAATCCTAAATCAATACTTAATTGATTTAAAAAGGCTCTACTCACTAGCTTTGATCTTACTTTCGTTAAAAATCCTTCTTCTTCAAAAGGAAAACGGTTAAAGAAGTAATCAGCCACAATGGCTCCCAAAATTGCATCGCCAAGATATTCTAAACGTTCGTTAGAAAGAATTTCTTCTTCACGCTCATTTAAAACAGACTTATGTGTGAAAGCCTGTTCATACAAATTGATGTTTTTGGGATAAAATCCTAGAATTGTTTTAAGTGTTCGATTTTTACTTTTATCTGGGAGTAAAAAATATCGAATGCCTTGAAACAAGCTCAAATATTAAATCTTTTTGAAGATTGTTGAAGCGTTATGTCCACCAAAGCCAAAGGTATTACTCAAGGCTGCTTTAACCTCTCTTTTTTCAGACTTATTAAAGGTGAAATTCAATTTTGGATCAAAGGCTTCATCATCCGTAAAATGATTAATGGTTGGAGGGACTATTCCTTCGCTAACCGCTTTGATACAAGCAATAGCTTCAACTATACCTGCTGCACCTAACAAGTGACCAGTCATGGATTTTGTAGAGCTAATATTCAATTGGTAAGCATGTTCACCAAATACTTCTTTAATTGCTTTAGCTTCAGCAACATCACCTAATGGGGTCGATGTTCCGTGAACATTAATATAATCAATGTCACTAGCCTCAAGACCTGCATCTTCTAATGCATATTTCATCACATTTCTAGCTCCTAATCCTTCAGGATGTGGCGCAGTCATATGATGAGCGTCAGCAGAAAGGCCACTGCCAGCAACTTCTGCGTATATTTTAGCTCCTCTTGCTAATGCGTGTTCATATTCTTCTAAAATAAGAGCTCCACCACCTTCTCCTAAAACAAAACCGTCTCTGTCTTTATCAAACGGCCTAGAAGCAGTAGATGGATCGTCATTTCTTTTGGATAAAGCATGCATCGCATTAAAGCCACCAATGCCCGCTTCACTAACTGCGGCTTCAGAACCTCCACATACACAGGCATCCATTTTTCCTAAACGGATATAAGTTGCTGCGTCTATGATAGCATTTGTACTAGAAGCACATGCTGAAACGGTGGTGAAGTTAGGCCCACGCAGACCATATTTAATTGAAATATGGCCTGGGGCTATATCTGCAATCATTTTTGGAATGAAGAAAGGATTAAACCTTGGAGTACCATCTCCTTGTGCAAAGTTGATGCACTCTTCTTGGAATGTGGTTAATCCACCAATTCCTGCACCCCATATTACACCAAAACGATCTTTATTGACTTTTTCAAGGTCAATATTAGAATCTTGCATGGCTTCATCAGATGCAACCATAGCATATTGGGTAAATAAGTCTAGCTTTCTTACTTCTTTGCGGTCAAAATAATTTTGAGGATCATAGTCTTTTACTTCGCAAGCAAATTGCGTTTTAAACTTAGAAGCATCAAAGTGTGTAATAGGGGCAGCACCGCTTACCCCATTAATTAATGCATTCCAAAAATCCTCAACACCATTACCCAAAGGAGTAATTGCGCCAATCCCGGTAACTACTACTCTCTTCATTTCCATAAGAAGGAAATTATTTTGTGTTTTCTTCGATGTAGCTAATTGCGTCTCCTACAGTAGCAATTTTTTCAGCTTGATCATCTGGAATAGCAATGTTGAATTCCTTTTCAAATTCCATGATTAACTCAACCGTGTCTAATGAATCGGCACCTAAGTCGTTTGTGAAACTTGCTTCAGGAGTTACTTCGCTTTCTTCAACTCCTAATTTATCAACGATAATTGCTTTTACTCTTGATGCTGTATCTGCCATTTTATTTAGTTTAGATTTAAGCTGCAAAGAAAATTGATATTCACTCAAAATCAAAATTTATTTTCATTCAATATTCAAACATGATTTCATTTAATTCTTTGCGCTTTAATAAAGGCACTTTACAATCATTTTCCGGATAACCAACCGGAATCAATAAAAAGGGTTTTTCATTTACTGGTCGTTTTAAGATTTTAGACAAAAAATTTAATGGACTAGGTGTATGAGTCAATGACACTAAACCTGCATGATGAATTGCTGAGAGCAAGAATCCGCAAGCTAAACCAACAGATTCATTCACATAGTAGTTTTTTTGTTTATCTCCATCAATCAAATCATAGGTTTTCTTAAAAACGATGATTAGTGCAGGGGCAATCTCTAGAAATGGCTTTTCCCAATTGGTATCAAATTTTTCTAAATCCTTTTTCCATTCCTCGCTCATTCTTCCATTGTAATTTTCATATTCCTCTTTTTCGGCTGCAGCTCTAATCTTCTTTTTAAGGTCTGGAGATTTTACAACACAAAACATCCAAGGCTGTTTATGTGCTCCTGAAGGTGCTGTTGATGCGGTTTGAATAACTTTTTCTAATAATCCATCAGGGATTTGCTTTGAAGAAAAATTTCTAATAGATCTTCTTTTGTTCATTAGCTCATAGTATTGTTCTCCCTTTAAGATTTGTTCATTTGTTTCCATTTTTAGAGGGTTAAACGAAATAAAACCATTCGATAATTCTTTTTTTTGTTGTGCCATGGGAATAAAACTAACTTTGAATCTGAACTTTACTTATGTCTAAAATAGCCATTTTTGCTTCAGGAGCAGGTACCAATACAGAAAGGCTTATTCATTATTTCCAGCAATTTAAGGCAAATAATTCCATAGAAATTGGCTTAGTTGTTTCGAATAAAACAAATGCCAAAGTCTTGGATATAGCCTCTAAAAATGAAATCCCAACGAAAGTATTTTCTAATAGTCAGTTTGAAGATGGCATGGATGTATTCAATTCTCTGAAATCCAATTCAATTGATTGGATTGTCTTAGCTGGCTTTTTAAGAAAAATACCACTTAAATTAATAGAAAATTTCCCTAATCGAATTTTTAATATTCATCCATCTTTGCTTCCGAAGTACGGAGGTAAGGGGATGTATGGAGCCAATGTTCACCGTACTGTACTAGAAAATAAGGAAGTGGAAACTGGTATAACCATTCATCTAATTGATGAGGAATTTGATCGCGGAGAAGTACTTTTTCAAGCAAGCTGCAAAATAGCTTCTAATGAGACTTTAGAAAGTTTAACTCAAAAGATTCATGCCTTGGAATATGAGTACTACCCAAAAGTTATATTTGAATATATTCAAAAGACTGGAGATTTAGGATGAGAATAAGTTACGATAGTGAAGAAAAGCAGCTTAGATACGATAAAGCTTATTTAAGAATGGCCATTCAATGGGGGAAGTTATCTCATTGTAAGCGCAAACAAGTTGGTGCTTTAATTGTAAAAGATAGTATGATTATATCGGACGGATATAATGGAACTCCTACAGGCTTTGATAATTGTTGTGAAGATGAAAACGGCAAGACAAGGTGGTATGTGTTGCATGCGGAAGCGAATGCCATTATGAAAGTGTCAAAATCTACGAATAATTCAAATGGTGCTACACTTTATATCACTTTATCACCTTGTAAAGAATGTAGTAAACTCGTATTACAAGCTGGAATTAAAAGGGTTGTATATACAAGGGCTTATAAAGATGATTCCGGAATAGAATTTTTAAAACAAGCTGGAGTTGAAGTAAAGCAAATTGATGAACATATAGTTAATGAAGAAGAATAGAGGAACAATCATCTTAATGCCATTGTTAATTGCATTGGTATTAGCAAGTGGAATTTATATAGGCCGTTGGATGGCAGGTTCAATTCAAGGTCAAAAGGTGGAATTTTATAATCATCAGTTCAGTGATAATGACAAGTTGAATCAAGTAATCAGCTATATTAAATCAGATTATGTAGATACCATAACCGATAAATTCATTGTAGAAGAAACGATAAATGATTTATTACAAAACTTAGATCCTCATTCTTACTATATTCCTGGAAATAAATACAATGAGGTTAATGACCCTTTAGAGGGAAATTTTGAAGGGATTGGTATTGAATTTCGAATTCGAAAAGATACCGTAATTGTAGTTCGAGCACTAGCAGGTGGACCTTCCGAGAAACTTGGAATTATGGCAGGAGATCGAATAATAAAGGGAGATGGAGAAGATATTACTGGTAAAGAAATTAGCAACTCTAAAGTGATCAAATTACTTAAAGGACCTAAAGATTCTGAAGTAAAAGTTGGGATACTCAGAAGGGGAAATAAGTTGCTAAACTTTACAATTCAAAGAGATGAAATACCTCTTTATTCTGTAGAAGCAGCTTATATGTTAACAGAAGAAGTTGGTTATATAAAAGTGATTCGATTTGCAAAGAATACTTATGAAGAATTCATTGAAAGTGCAAATGAGTTAAAAAGCCACGGAATGACCGAATTAGTATTAGACTTGAGAAATAATGGTGGGGGCTATTTAAAGTCTGCAACTGATATGGCCGACGAGTTTCTCAAAGAAGAGAAGCTAATTGTTTACACAGAAGGAAAATCAAGAGAAAGAAGAAACTTTTATGCAAGCAAGAATGGAAGTCTAGAAGATTTTCCGGTAGCTGTTTTGATAAATGAAGGATCTGCATCAGCTAGTGAAATTGTTGCAGGTGCTCTACAAGACAATGATTTTGGCTATATCATTGGAAGAAGGTCGTTTGGAAAAGGACTTGTTCAAGAAGGTGTGCAATGGCCTGATGGTTCAGCAATGAGACTTACAGTAGCAAGATATTATACCCCTACTGGAAGAAGTATTCAAAAGCCATACAAAGATGGGGTAGAAGCATATAATAATGAGGCTATAGAAAGATATTACAATGGGGAGTTACTAAGTTTAGATAGTATTGATTTCCCGGATTCGCTTAAATATGAAACGGATCAAGGCAAAGTTGTATATGGAGGTGGTGGAATTATGCCTGATATTTTTATACCTCTAGACACTTCTAATGTTTCTAGGTATTACAGCAATTTAAACTACCAAGGGGTGTTTTATCAATTTGGTTTTGATTATGTAGATAAGAATCGAGAAGAGTTGTTGAAAACCTACACTAAATCAAATTTTGTCTCAGAATTTAAAGTTGATAAGAATTTGATAGATTCCTTTTACCAATTTGCCAGCAATAAAGAAGTTGAATATGATGCAAAGGGAGCAGAGTTGTCATTAGGGCTGATTAAAAATCGAATAAAAGCAACCATAGGGAGAAATTTATTTGGAGGTTCTGTCTTCTTTGAAATAATTAACCAAGAAGATAATGTGGTGCAAAAAGCGAAGGAAATTTTAGGCACAAAAAAAAGCTCTTGATATCAAGAGCTTTTTAAATTATACATTGGAATGGAATTACATGTTTCCGTCTCCGTCTGTCATTTCTTTAGCTTTACTTTTTACTGAATCAGCAGCTTCTTCCATAGCGTCACCTGCTTCTTCCATAGTTTCTTCTGCTTGGTCAGCAGCTTCTTCCATTGTTTCTTCAGCAGATTCTGTTATTTCTTCAGCTTTTTCATCCATCTCATCCATCATTTCTTTAGCTTCAGCTTCAGTGTTTGATTCCTTTTTTTCAGCTTGTGAACAAGAAGTAAAAGCGAACATTCCCGCAAGGGCAATTAGTGTAAAAACGCGTTTCATGTTTTAGTTGTTAGTGTTAATTTTTGCCAAATGTAGAAATTCTCTAAGGAATGCTAAAACTTACTGCTTAATTACTTGTATAATTTATGAGTCATTTTTTAAAAATGTACTTTTGAAATAAGTTATTAAACAACAAAAAATCCAAACAAATGTCATTTGAATTACCCAAATTAAATTACGATTACAACGCTCTTGAACCACATATTGATGCAAGAACGATGGAGATTCATCATACGAAACACCACAATGGTTACACTTCAAAGTTAAATGCCGCTGTTGAAGGCACCGAATTAGAAGGAAAAGCTATCGAAGATATTTTAGCAACTATTTCGAAGCATTCAGCTGGTGTTAGAAACAACGGTGGTGGCTTTTTTAACCATTCCTTGTTTTGGGATATTATGTCACCTAATGGTGGTGGAGCTCCAAGTGGTGACTTAGCAGATATGATTAATGAATCATTCGGTTCATTTGAAAAATTTAAAGAAGCATTTTCAAATGCGGCAGCTACTCAATTTGGCTCAGGATGGGCATGGTTATGCTACCTTGACGGTAAATTAGAGGTTTGTTCTACTCCAAATCAAGATAATCCTTTAATGGATGTAACTTCTTGTAATGGAACGCCAATCTTAGGTTTAGATGTATGGGAACATGCGTATTATTTGAACTATCAGAATAGAAGACCAGATTATATTTCTGCCTTCTTTAATGTAGTTGATTGGAATCGAGTTGCTGAGAGATTAAATGAAGCAAAGTCTTAAAGTATTCTTACTTACAGTATTTGGCTTGGTATCTCCTGTGGTTTATTCACAGGAAGATGCTGAGCCTTTTTTGAATCAAAAGGTTGAGTTTCAATTAAACAATACTCATTTTGAATTTATTGAAAGCCAACAAGAACCCAAGAATCAACGGCTAAAGGCCGCACTCTTAAGTATCTTTCTAGGTCATTTTGGAGTTCATAGAATTTATTTAGGAACTACTCCTAATGTACCTGTTGTATACTCATTAACCCTTGGCGGTGGGTTGGGTCTTTTACCACTAGCTGATTTTGTTGCAATACTTTCTACCAAAGATTTGGATAGGTATAAAGATTCAAAACAGGTTTTTATGTGGTTAAAAAAGTAAACTATTCAACCGTCACCGACTTTGCTAAATTTCTTGGTTGATCAACATTACAGCCCCTCATAACGGCAATATGATAAGAGAGTAATTGAAGTGGAATGACAGAGATAAGTGGGTCTAAAAATTCATCTGTTTCAGGAATTTCAATCACATGATCTGCCATCTCTTTTACTGTTTCATCTCCTTCAGTTACAATGGCTATAATGTTACCGTTTCTAGCTTTTACTTCTTGAATGTTACTCACTACTTTTTCATAGCTGCCTTTTCTTGTTGCAATGGCTACTACAGGCATTTCTTCATCTATTAATGCAATTGGACCATGCTTCATCTCCGCCGCGGGATAGCCTTCCGCATGGATATACGAAATCTCTTTAAGCTTAAGTGCCCCTTCTAAAGCTACTGGGAAATTATAACCTCTTCCTAGGTACAAGAAATTTCTTGCTCCTTTGTATAAATCTGAAATGTATTTGATTTTATCGTTTGTCTGAAGTACTTTCTCTACTAAACTTGGAATGTGATTTAGTTGGTTCACCAAGCTATTATATCTACTTTTATTAATGCTGCCTTTTTTGTTTGCTAAACTTAAAGCCATTAAAGCTAATATGGTAATTTGGGCAGTAAAGGCCTTTGTTGAAGCTACTCCAATTTCAGGTCCAGCGTGGGTATATGAGCCTGCATCTGTGGCTCTAGCAATACTACTTCCTACAACATTGCAAATGCCGTAAATAGTGGCTCCTTTTTTCTTAGCTAATTCTAAAGCAGCCAAGGTATCGGCAGTTTCACCTGATTGACTTATGGCAATAACAATATCGTTCTCTGAAATAATAGGATTTCGGTACCTAAATTCTGAAGCATACTCTACTTCCACAGGAATTCTAGCTACATCTTCAATCATGTACTCTCCAACAAGTGCAGAGTGCCAAGAAGTTCCGCAGGCTACGAAAATAATTCGACTGGCATTCATGAATTTATTTTCAAATTCTTCAATGCCTCCTAAAGTTATAATGTTTGTTTTAGGGTTTAGCCTCCCTAAGGTGCTATTCTTAATAGATTCAGGTTGTTCGTAAATCTCTTTTAGCATGAAATGCTCATAACCGCCTTTTTCAATTGCTTCAAGATTCATTTCTAACTCTTGAATATAAGGAGTTATTGGTTGATTTTTAATGGTGGTTATTCTTATTTCTTCCCCTTTTTCTAAAACTGCAATTTGTTCATCTTCCAGATAAACAACATTTTTAGTGTATTCAATAATTGGGGTAGCATCTGAAGCAACAAAATATTCATCTTTTCCAATTCCAATAACTAACGGGCTGCTATTTTTAGCAGCAATAAGTCGGTTTGGATTTTCTCTATCAAGAATTACAATTGCATAGGCTCCAACTACCTCGTTTAATGCAATCCTTACTGCTTCTTCAGTGGTAACATTTTCTGAGCTTGAAATATCTTCAATTAAATGAATCAATACTTCAGTATCTGTGTCACTTTCAAAGTGATGACCTCTATTTTTTAGCTCTTTTTTAAGTGAAGCATAATTTTCAATAATTCCATTATGAATAATTGCAAATCGTTTATTTCCACTTAAATGTGGGTGAGCATTTTGGTCATTTGGTGGCCCATGAGTTGCCCATCTTGTATGACCAATGCCAATTACTGAAGATTTGTCAGCACCTTCCGTATACTCAACCAACTTATTAACTTTTCCTTTCTTTTTGTATAGGGCAATGTCTCCATTATGCAGTGCGACGCCAGCACTATCATATCCTCTATATTCTAATCTTTTGAGACCATTTATTATAATAGGATAAGCTTGTTTTTCTCCTACATAAGCAACTATTCCACACATATTTTATTGGGTATTTGAATAGTATAAATTTAGTTTAATTCTTTGGTTTAGATTGCTAGCTCCGCTAAGAACTACTCGATCAGCATTTACCGCACTTCCAGAAATTAAAACAGTCAATTCTTTATCAGTAATACTTTGGTTAATAATACCTTGAATGTATCTCGTTATATTGAATTTATAGCTTTGAGAAGAAGAGCTATAATCACCTCCAAAGTAAGTTGTTCCTTCAAAATAGTCTGGTATAAATTGTAATGTTCCTTCTTGATCTTTAGCCGCTACAATGAGTCTTGATGCAATTCCAAATGCATCATAACTTCCTGAAGAATAGGGAAGTTCTAATTCTGCTTTATTAATAATGATATTCTTTCCTACAAGATTTTCTATACCAGGAAATTGAATTAGTGTTCTTACTCCGGCCATTGCTTGAACATAAGAGAACAATGAATCGTTTTGACTTGTTTGAAGCACGTTATTTATAGACCCTTGGCTGTAATCATGTTTAAAATTATTGAATCGAACACTAGAAGAATTGACTGGAAAATCAACTACTTTTTTTGTTGATACACCTTGATCGTCTGTAGCAGTATAATAAACACTCATTTTTGTGTTAGATGATGTGAGCGCAAAGTATACTATAGCCTTTTCATTGTTGTTTAGCATTCCTCTATTTGAACTAACCGTTAACCCTTTAAAAAACTCTATAAAGTTTGAACTGTTTGCCACAGGATCCATTCCTGACTGACTAAGAATTTCATCACCAATAGCATTGTCTAATCTAATTCTTAGTTGTGGATCAACTAAAACAGAATCTATATTTCCATTTGCATCTGGATTTAAGACATAAAATTCTTTGTCAATTCTTGGAACAATAGTTCTAGTACCTATTGCACCCACAATGGTGTCAATTTGATAGTTTGATGGGTAATCGTTGCTTGTGTTCAGAATTTCATTTACTCGATGAACTAAAAATTGTTGTGGTACTGTATCTCCTCTCATTCCACTATACTCTAAACTAAGAACAACCGAGTCAGTGGTTAGTGTTTCGTTAGTTTCACCAAAGACTAGAAAGTTAGAGGGTAATAAAGGTTGAAAAGTGGTTGAAGCATAAGAACTTCCAAATACAGAATCTTTGAATGAACCTACCAAACCGGTAGAAATACGATCTGCAAGTACAGAGTCTCCAATTACGGTTCTGCTTGTCACATTTAAGGAGTCTGTGAAAAAAGCAGAAGAGGTGTCTTGTGCAAACTCAGGATTGATTTCTCCATCTTTTTTGCAAGCATAAAATGAAAGCAAAAAAGAAGCGGAAAGAAATAAAACTTTCCGCATTTTTAAAGAACTATTTATTTTTCTCATAAAATTATTCAGCAAGAACTTCTTCTTCCATTAATACTTCATCATAAAATTGGTTGTAGTTATCTACAATGTTTTCATCTTGAAAATCTAAGACAGGCACATCTGTAATACTACCGGCCATTTCTGAAGCTTCCTTTGAACCAATAATTACACCATCTGACCATGCAGCTGCTGCTTTGCATAAGCTATCATGTGTAGGAGATGCATAATGCTCTAAATCTTCATCTGAAATCCCATCCATTTTTGCTTTTTGGGCAAAGTTCTTATCTAAATTTCCTTTAAAGCAATCATTATATATGGAGGTAACCACTTTTGATTTTTCAAATAAAGGTTCGTTTTTGTAGGAAGTTTTTAGATATAAAGGAATGAGACTTGTCATCCATCCGTGGCAATGAATTAAATCTGGAGCCCAACCTAATTTTTTAACAGTTTCTAAAACTCCTCTACAAAAGAAGATTGCTCTTTCATCATTGTCTTCAAAAAAGTTTCCTTCCTTATCTTTTAAAATGGCTTTTCTTTGGAAAAAGTCTTCATTGTCTATAAAATAAACTTGCATTCTTGCTGGTTGAATAGAAGCAACTTTTATAATTAAAGGATGATCATTATCGTCGATTATTAAATTCATTCCTGAAAGTCGAATTACTTCATGCAATTGATTTCTCCTTTCGTTGATGCAGCCAAATTTGGGCATGAAGGTTCTAATTTCTCTGCCTTTTTCTTGTATTCCTTGGGGCAAATTTCTTCCCATGGATGCTAGTTCTGATTCCGGTAAGTAAGGGGTAATCTCTTGCGAGATATAAAGAATTCGTTTTTTGTTCATAAAGGGAGGATTAGTTAATAAAGCTTTACAAAATTACGTAAAAAAATAAAGAATATACAAGCTAAATCTAGGATAGATGGACTATTCAGGGCAATTATTTATGCTTTAAATGTACTTTTGACCCCATGAATGTGAAACAATTTAATCGCTCAATTGATATTCAGGAATACCTTGATGGATTGAGAAAAAATGGTATGTCAATAGGGTTTGTTCCTACTATGGGAGCTTTACATAAAGGACATGCAAGCTTGATTCAAAAAGCAAAAGAGGAGAATGATTTAGTGATTTGTTCCATTTTTGTCAATCCACTTCAATTTAATAGGAAAGAAGATTTAGAAAATTATCCAAATCGAACAAAAGAGGATATATCCTTATTGAATGAGTTTGAATGTGATATATTGTTCTTGCCAAGCCCTGAAGAGTTGTACCAAGAGAAGCCGGACCTCAATTATGATTTTGGAAGTATTGCAGTTGGAATGGAAGCTGATTTTAGACCAGGACATTTTCAAGGTGTAGCAGCTGTGATAGAACGATTTTTTACCATTTTGAATCCAGACCGAGCTTATTTTGGTGAAAAAGACTATCAACAATTGGCAATTGTAAAATGGTTGGTTAATCTAAAAGGTTTTTCGACTCAAGTAGTTGGTTGTCCCACTATTCGGTTTGAGAATGGTTTAGCTATGAGTTCTAGAAATTTTAATCTAAGTCAAGAAGAACTTGAAACTGCTTCTCTAATTTACCAACTGATGAATTATTGTAAACAGCATAAAGAAGAAAAAACACCTATTCAACTTATGGAGCATGGTTTGAAGCAATTAAAAAATGACTTCAAAACTGAATATTTTCAAATTGTTGATGAAGACACATTAAAACCAATTGAATCCTGGGAAGACACTGAACGTCCTCGAGTTTTTGTAGCTGCATATCTGTCTACTGTTCGTTTAATCGATAATATGTCTTTAATTGACTAATTTTCTAACTTTAAATTACCTTTTACCTTGAAAAAATTCCTCTCTATTCTTAAAGTTGCCTTGCCATTAGCCTTTGGTGTTTTTCTTATTTGGTATGTATTTAAAGACCTTAGTGAGCAAGAAAAAGAGGAGTTGTTTCAATCAATGAGTCAAGCAAAAATGGGCTTCATTCTACTTTCAGTTCTCTTAGGCATTTTAAGTCATATGAGTAGAGCTGTGAGATGGAAGTACACGATTCAACCTTTGGGAAAGACGCCCTCTTTTTGGAATAGTTTTTTTTGTGTTATGATTGGCTATGTTGCCAATTTGGCCCTACCAAGGTTGGGTGAAGTTACAAGACCTGCTCTTTTGGGAAAGTATGAAGGTTTGCCTTTTAACAAGTTATTTGGAACAATCGTTGCGGAAAGGGTTGCCGATTTGCTAATTCTAGCTCTGATTATGGCAAGTGTCATATTTATGGAATTAGATATGTTAAGAGATATGTTGTATAATTTCTTATCAGAAAGTTCAGATAAATTTTCAGTTCAGAATTTATTAATACTTGGGCTCGTTTTGGTTGTAGGTGGAGCATTATTCTTTTTCTTGATGTTAGCAAAATCTTCAAACCCTCTTTTCGTAAAAGTAAGAGACCTAATAAAAGGGATTATGGAAGGGGTTCAATCTATCATAAAAATGGAGAATAAGTGGTATTTTATTTTACATACTTTGTTTATCTGGATTATGTATGTAGGCATGTTTGCTGCTTGTTTTTACAGCATTGAAGAAACAGCATCTGTGCCAGTTTCGGGAATTATGGCTGCATTTGTTATGGGAAGCCTAGCCATTGTATTTGTTCAAGGTGGTTTAGGAGTTTTTCCAATAGCAGTAATGGAAACTTTAATGCTTTACGGAATAACTAAAACTTCAGCTTTGGCAATGGGCTGGATTATTTGGACTTCTCAAACACTAATGGTAATTGTGTTTGGAGTGCTTAGTTTAGCTTTAATAAGAATATTTAATAATGGTAAAACAGATAAAAGCATTAAGTATAGTTCAGAGTAAAATTGTTGATAGAGAACAGCTTGATCGAATTTTAAACATTTGGAAATTTAAAGGAAATCGATTAGTGTTTACTAATGGCTGTTTTGATATACTTCATTTAGGTCATGTAGATTACCTTTCAAAAGCCTCTGATTTAGGAACTAAATTGATGGTTGGGGTAAATTCTGATGATTCAGTTAAGCGACTTAATAAAGGCAGTAATCGACCACTTCAAACAGAAAAGAGTAGGGCGACCATTATTGCATCATTACATTTTGTAGATTTAGTGGTTGTATTTGATGAGGATACGCCCTATGAGTTAATTTCTTCGGTTAAGCCAGATGTTTTAGTGAAAGGCAGTGATTACAAAGTTGAAGATATTGTAGGCAGTGATTTGGTGCTGAATAATGGAGGAGAAGTGAAAACCATTGATTTTTTAGAAGGACATTCAACAACCTCAATAGTAAATAAAGCAAAGTTATGAAGCATTCTATTTTTAGCTTTTTCTTTCTAGTTCTTACTTCAATTAGTTTTGCTCAAGATTCAACAGCAATTTATCTTTCATTAGGAAAGAAAAGTTATGAGAATGAGTCTTTCAAGCAAGCAATAAAGTACTATGAGAGAGCGGCAAGTCTTTCTCCTAATAATTTTAACGCCTTAATAGGATTGGGCGATAGTAAACATAAGCTTCAAATGTTCCATGAAGCAATTGAGCAATACAATTTGGCTGAGGGACAAAATGCTCAAAATGCAGAATTGTTTTTAAATCGTGGGGCTGCCTATATATTTATTGAAGAGTATAAAAAAGCACTTAAAGATTTTGAAAAAGCAGAGAACCTTCAGTTAAATTCTCCCAAACTATATTATTACAAAGGCTTTTGTAATGCTGAATTATCAAGATATAATCAAGCTGTTGAAGATTATTCTAAAGCCATAGAGTTAAAGCCTGATTATGCTGAAGCATATTATAACCGAGGAGCAGCTAAAGCTGAATTAGATAATTACGAGGCCGGTTTGTCAGATTTTGAGCAAGCTTTGCAGAAAAAACCAGATTTGCAAAATGGAAAAATGAATATAGCATTGAGTATGCTAGGTATGAAAAAGTACAATGATGCCATTTCAAGGTTGACCGATATTATTGATGATCGAGGAGAGAATTTGTCTAGAGCCTACTTCTACAGAGCTGAGGCATACTATGAAATCAAAGAGAAAGATAAAGCGTGTTCAGATTGGAGACGCGCTGCAAACTTGGGGCATGAACAAGCCACTGAAAATGCCAATACCTTTTGTGAAACTGGTACCAACAAGAAGAAACGTACCATTGATATCGTCTTTTAAATCACTTTTACATTGGCTAAATTAAAAAAGGCTTTTTTCTGTCAAAATTGTGGAGCTCAGGCTTCAAAGTGGGTAGGTAAGTGCCCATCATGTGGAGAATGGAATACTTATGTTGAAGAAGTAATAGAATCTAAAAGCACAAGCTCTGGTTCAAAAACTGCGAGCAGAAAAGCAAAACCAATTGCTATTCAAGAAGTTAAGGCTAATGCTGAAGTTCGATATAGAACTCCAAATCAGGAATTAAATCGAGTATTAGGAGGTGGTTTAATACCAGGAGCTTTGCATCTTTTTGGGGGTGAACCTGGAATAGGAAAATCAACTCTACTTTTACAAATGGCGCTTAGTTGGTCAGGAATTAAAGTTTTATATATATCTGGCGAAGAAAGTGAGCAACAAATAAAAATGCGTGCAGAGAGAATTGGAATACAAAATGAACAATGTTTTCTTTTAGCAGAAACTTCTGTTCAATCCATATTACAACATTTAGAAAACGAAGAAGCTGATGTAGTAGTCATTGACAGTATTCAAACTCTACATAGCTCAGTAATAGAATCTTCTCCGGGCAGTGTTTCACAAATTCGTGAGTGCTCTGCAAGTATGATGCGTTTTGCGAAGGAAACTGCAACTCCAGTGTTTCTTGTAGGCCATATAAACAAAGAAGGTAGCATTGCTGGTCCGAAAGTTTTAGAACACATGGTTGATGTTGTTCTTCAGTTTGAAGGCGACCAAAATCATATGTATCGCATTCTTAGAACTTCAAAAAATCGGTTTGGACCTACTAATGAACTCGGCATTTTCGAGATGCATAGTTTTGGTCTTCGCGAGGTAGAGAATCCTTCTGAGATTTTAATTTCAAACCGCGATGAAGAATTAAGCGGCTCAGCTATTGCAGCAAGTTTAGAAGGGATAAGACCTATTTTAATCGAAATACAAGCTTTGGTTAGCTCAGCTGCTTACGGTACACCACAAAGGTCTGCAACAGGTTATGATACCCGAAGATTAAATATGCTTCTCGCTGTTTTAGAGAAAAGATGCGGTTTTCGATTGGCTTCTAAAGATGTCTTCCTAAACTTAGCTGGAGGTATTAAAGTTGAAGATCCTGCGCTTGACTTAGCTATTGTTAGTTCTATTTTATCTTCCAATGAAGACATACCTATTCCTTCTAAATATTGCTTTGCAGCTGAAGTAGGGTTGTCAGGAGAAATTAGACCAGTCAATAAAATTGATCAGAGAATACAAGAAGCCCAAAAACTTGGGTTTTCAAAAATTTTTCTTTCAAAGTATAACTTAAAAGGACTTGATTTTAAAGATTATTCAATTGAAATTATTCCCTTAGGTAAGGTAGATGAAATGTTCAAAGAGTTGTTTTAATTATGATTTTAGCGCATCCTCCTGCTTTGTTAAAGAAATTATACCCTTCATTAGTTTGGGAGTTTAAAGATGCAAAAAATGAAGTTTACTTGACTTTTGATGATGGGCCAGTCCCGGGAATTACCGATCAAGTTTTGGATTTATTAGAAGCATATGATGCAAAGGCTACTTTTTTTTGTGTGGCTGATAATGTTAAAAAGCATCCTGAGTTATTTCAACGAATTAGGAAAGAAGGGCATCAAGTAGCAAATCACACTTTTAGTCACATGAATGGGTGGAATAATACTACCTCGAATTATTTGAACGATATTAAGAATGCTGAAATATTTATACCAAGTCAGCTTTTTAGACCTCCATATGGAAGAATAAAACCAACTCAGATAAAGGCACTTCAATCAAGCTATAAAATTATTATGTGGTCACATTTAAGTAGAGATTACGACCCTTCTGTTTCCGAAGACCAATGTTTCAGTTATGCCACAAAAAATTTAAAGGCTGGGTCCATAATCGTTTTTCATGATAGCCTAAAAGCAAAAAATAGAGTATTGCCTGTATTAGAAAGGGTATTGAATTTTATTCAAACTAAAAATTTGAAGGCTGTTGCTATTTAATAGCCGCTTGTATTTGGCTAACTATCTGCTGGGCGGGTACAACTCCAGATTGTCTCCAAACTATTTTTCCTGCCGAAAATAAAACTAAGGTTGGAACTCCTTGCACTTGGTAAGTAGCTGCTGCATTTTGATTTTTATCAACGTCTACTTTTAAGATTTTTACCTGATCTTTCAATTCCTTTTTTACATCATTGAGAATTGGGGGCATCATTTTGCATGGACCGCACCATTCTGCATAAAAGTCTACAAGAACAGGTGTGTTTCCTTTGATAAGTTCATTGAAACTAGCCATTAATCTACTTCTTCTTCCGTTTTATTATTGAACTTAATTGAAAGCATGAGTTCATGTGAACCAGTACTATAGTTTTGTAAGTCAGATTGAATAATATCGTAAGAGTACCCAATAGCTAAGTTGCCATGTAAGTTGTATCCGGCCATTAGCACATAAGCGTCATTTTGTCGATATGATAAACCAAGCCATAATTTTTCTTGATAAATACCGCGCAAAGTAAATTCATATTGGAGTGGCAGAGGCTTTACATACTTTAATAGGAAATTAGGTTCGACATCAAAATCACTGTTAATGCCATACACATAACCTGCAGTTATAAAATAGTGATTTACTAATCTACCAGTAGGGTCTACTAGAGATTTTTTAAAGTCGATTTCATTTTGAATCAATTGAGGAGCAGAGGCACCAAAATAATAATCATCAGCATATAAATACAAGCTAAATCCTGCATCTGGAAACAAGTTTTTCTCATTGATATTACTTCGGATAGGATCTGATTCGTCTTCTAAAGAAATCTCTGATCCATCGATTGCATACTGCAGAAGTCCACCATTAACTGCCATTGACAATTTTAGAGATTCATTCAATTTCAGATGATATGCATAAGATAAACTAAATCCATTTCGCCGTGTCGGCCCGGTAACATCAGTAAATAAGTACCCACCTATACCCATGTTTTTATTTTTAAGTGGACCATTTACACTAAGTATATAAGTTCTTGGTGCATCTTGAACTCCTTCCCATTGTGTTCTATAATTAGTTTGTCCAAGAAAGTAATTTTCAGAACCGGCAGAAGCAGGATTTATAACATATCGATTTAATATGTATTGACTATACTGCGGAAGTTGTTGAGCGTAGATTGACCCAATTCCAAAAACAAATAGTATTACTAATAACTTTTTCATTTCTATTTCAATATGGTAATTGGACCAGTAATTGGATCAATTCGGTCTGTGTTTAAATCAATTACATAATAGTATGTGCCAATGGGTAAGGCTTTCCCTTCATAGGTTCCATCCCATGGTTGCAGGTAGCCATTTTTCTGTTCATAAAGTAATTCACCCCATCGGTTATACACCTGTACCATTGCTCTTGGGAATTCTTCAAGAAGTTCAATATTCCAAACATCATTTACTCCATCTCCATTTGGAGAGAATCCTGATGGTACCTTGATATCTGGAATATAGATAACCTTTATGGAATCTATAAATCGACAACCATTGGTGTCTTCAACGGTAAGTGTGTAGGTAATATTCTCAGTTGGACTTGTAAATGGTTCTGCAACTGTACTATCAGTTAAGAATCTAGCTGGCGACCAATTGTATAAATAGGAATTATCAAGTCCCATTGGGTTAAGTTGAATTACTTCGTCTTTAATCACATTTGTTGTTGCATCTAAGCTCAACATTGGATTGCTAACCACTTCAAAAGTAAATGCCGTTGTGTCTGCACAGTTTCCATCTGAAGCAATGAAGTAGAAGTTGTATGTGCCAATAGGTCTAGCTATTGTTGTATCAGTAGTATTGGTAAATAGATTGTTTGTAGTATTTATATACCAAGCTTTTGATGAAATAGAAGAACCAAGGGTTCTTCCTAGAAGTCGAATACTATCTCCTTCACAATAAATAGTTTGTGACGGAACTATTGCGACTACAGTATCAATGGCACCAATATTTACTGTTTGTGAAATAGAGCAACCTGTTGCGTCTTCTACTGTTACCACATTAGGGCCAAAGCATAGATTATTTGGTGATGCGCCAACTTGCCCACCATCCCAGCTGAATGTATAAGGTGCAGTTCCACCATTAGCACTAACATTGGCACTAGCATCACAGTTGGAACTACAAGTTAAACTAGTAGAGCTAAGTACATTTAAATTTAATGCAGGTGGTTCTTGTAATGTAACTGAAGTTGTTGCGGAACATCCATTTGCATCCGTTGCGGTAACAGAGTAGGTACCTGCACATAAATCTCTTGCGGGAATTTCACTTTGCAATTGCGGATCATCCCAAGAATAGCTGAATAATAATGATCCACCTGTTGTGGAAATAAATATTTCTCCATCACATTCTCCTGCACAAGAGATATTTTTAACTACAGATGAACCAATATTTATTGAATCAGGTTGATCTATTTCTACGCTATAGTAAGATTTACAACCTGCAGGTAAACTTGTGATTTCTAAGAAATAATCACCGGAGCAAGCACTGCTTATAACATCATTATCTGCGTTCGCAATGGCGTTTCCTTGATCATCTAACCATTGGAAAGACAGAGCAGAACTTGCAGTCAATCCGCTAATTAATGAGCCATCGCAGCTTCCAAAACAACTTGCGTCACTAGAGTTTGGTTGAGCTATGATAGTGTTTCCATTATCAGGAACATTTATTGATTTTACTTCACTACAAGCATTTGCGTCTGTGATTGTTACGTTGTAAATTCCAGAACAAAGTGCTCTAACAAAGTTGGTATCTGTAGAGGTATGGCTCCAATTATATGTATAAGGAGCAGTTCCACCTGTTGTGTTTAATCGAACAGACCCTGTACAAGGGAATGAGTTACATGTATTCCCAATCACACTTTCTCTGACATTAATAGGCGAAGGGCTAGTAATTTGAACATTCTCAGTTCTTAAACAACCACTCGCATCTGTGATTTGAACAATATAATTTCCTGCACATAAATTGCTTAAAGTGTTGCTTGTTGAACCATTATGCAACCATTGATAAGTATAAGGCGAAGTTCCACCAATTGCTTGAATGCTTGCAGTTCCATCGCAAGAGCTAGCGCAACTTGCTGATGTAGCTGTAATGGTTGCGCCCGTAGGACCATTGCTTGCATTTATAGAGAAACTAAATGACTTAAAGCAACCAAGTGAGTCTGTAACTTCAATAGTGTAAGTTCCTCCACAAAGTGTTTTGGCGCTATCAGTAGTTGACCCATTACTCCATAAGTAAGTATATGGTGCAACTCCTCCCGAAACAATAACACCAGCTTCACCGTCGCATAAACCACAGTTCGCATCAAGTGTATTTATTGTTGCTATCATTTCTGTTGGACCTTGTACTGTAAACGTATCAGTTGTTACGCAACCAATTGCATTTGAAACTAGGACTTCATAGTCACCGGCATTCAAATTGTTCAGGTCTTCTGTAGTTTGACCTAGCGGTAGCCAATTGTAAGTGAATGGTGTATTTGCTCCGCTTACACTAATTTCTATGGCTCCATTTTGTGCATTAAAACAATCCACATCTGTTATAGAGTCTAATAAAACAGTTGGACCATTGGTTGTACCCAATGAGGTACTAAATACTTCTTGACAAGAATTATCATCAGTAACTTCAAGATAATAAATACCTGCACCAACATTTGTTAGTGTTGGACTAATTGCTCCTGCAATTGGGTTGTTATTGTCATCGTACCATTGATAGGAATAGTCAAATATAGCTGTTCCACCACTTACAGTAGCGGCTATCAAGCCATCAGCTAATCCACAGGTAGCGTCTAATTTATTGAAAGTTGCTGTTAAAACACTTGGTGAGTTTACATCGAAAGAAAGAATAGAATCGCAACCAATGTTATCAGTAATTGTAACAAAATACGTTCCTCCACAAAGCCCACTTATATTGTTTGTGCCTTGTCCATTTTGAGGCGATGGCGACCAATTGTATGAATAGTTGCCATTAGAACCACTAACAGCTAGGTTAATAGAACCATCGCATGAATTGTTACAACTTGTTGAAACAATACTTTCACTTACTGTGAATGGATCTGGTTCGCCTATAATTACTTGCTCAAATGCTTTACAGCCACTATTATTGGTTACTTCAACAAAGTATGTGCCTGCACATAAATTATCAGCAATATTAGATGAAATCCCTAGGGATGCTCCAGTTGTAGAATTAAACCATTCAACAGAACACATTGGGTTATTACAAACAAAACTTACTTCTGCTTCACCATCACAACTATTGTTACAGCTAGCATTGGTGCTAGTTGTGCTTATTGTTTCAGCACCATTATCATTTACACTAGTACTAAATCTTTCTGAGCAGCCATTAGCGTCAACAATTTCTAAAAAGTAAATTCCTGAACAAAGATTATCTAAGGTTGCACTATTAGTGCCAATTGGGTTTAGTCCTTGATCTAGCCATTGATAGGTGAAAGTAGGTACTGCACCACTTACTGTTGCAACAATAGAACCATCACAAATATTACAAGTAGAATTAGTTACGTTGAAACTAGAAGTGATCGCTGTAGGGGCTAAAATATCAAACGTTTCAATTAAAGAGCAACCTACTCCATCGGTTATGGTAACGGTGTATCCATTGCCAGCGCAAACATTTGCAATAGAATCATTGTCTGGGCCAATTGGTGTACCTGTAGACCAATTATAAGTATATGGTGCTGTTCCACCACTAACTCCTATGGATGCACTTCCATCGCAAACTGCTGAAGGACCTCCACAACTTTGGTCATAGGTAGTAAGTGTGGTTGAAATAGAAGTGGCAGATTGTATTGTAATACTAATAGAAGTATCACAACCAACTCCATCGCTAATGGTAACATTATAGGTTCCACCACATAAATTTGTTGCATTTTGTACACCTTGTCCATTTGGAGGCACTGGTGACCAATTAAATGTATAAGGAGCTCCAATTCCACCTACTGGACTTAATCTTATTTCTCCATCACAGGCGCCAGCACAAGTTTCATTTGTTGAAAGTTCATTTGGTAGAATTGGGGAGTTAGGTAATATTTCTATACTATCAACTTTTACACAACCTCTATTGCTTGTAATAGTCACATAGTACTTGTCGGGACATACGTCACTAATATTCGCCGTACCTTGACCTGTAGTAGGTGTTGGTGACCAATTAAAGTTATAACCTACTGTACTTCCAGTGATATTTATACTAGCTGTCCCATCACAGCTAGTAATGCAACTTTCATCGGTTTTTGTAATAGTATGGCTGAAAATAGTGCTACTAATATTTATACTTATTACAGTATCACAAAGGTTTGCATCACTTACTGTTACTCGATAAGTTCCACTGCATAAATTAGTCTGACTACTAATGTTTGCAGTAGTGTTTGACCAAGTGTAACTATATGGACTTGCACCGCCAGATGGGTTTAAAGTAATTTCTCCATCACAAACATTTGGACATGTTTCATTTACTACTACTTCATTTGGTAAAATTGACCCTCCTCTGCTTATGTTAAACGTTAGTAGAGTATCACAGCCATTATTATCTGTTATGGTTAAATTATAAGATCCACCGCATAAGGAACCTATTGAATCATTACCGACAATTACTCCATTTGGTCCTGACCAGTCAAAAGTATATGGACTTGTACCTCCTGTTGGCTCTACTTTTGCATAGCCTAAACAAACACTAAATGCTCCACAATGATCATTTGCTGTAGTTAAGTTTGGAATGATTGTATTTCCTGAATTAACTTTCACTTGGTAGTTTCCTACACAGTTTGAATTGATGTCTGTAACTTCTGCAAAATAGGTATCAGGAACTAAGTTCCGCACAGTATCACTTGTAGAGATTATAATTCCTAGACTATTTCTCCATTCCACATCACAGTCTAAGCTAGATATACAAGGGCTAGCAACACTTACTTCCCCATCAGCAGCGCCTGCGCAACTCTCATCAACAGATGAAATAGTTACAATTGGAGCATTGTTGTCATTTACTTGGACTGAAATTGTATCAACACAACCATTGACATCTTCAAGTGCAGCAAAATAATTTCCTGAACAAAGATTAATTGCGTTTGGTCCTGTTTGTCCGATAGTTGTTTTAGCATTATCTAACCAAGTTACCCCTATAGAACCGGTTCCACCAGTTATGCCAAATACAGAAGCAGAACCATCACAAGAAGTACAATTTGAATTAGTACTTGTCGTATTAGCTTGAATCGGATCAGGCTCATTAACTGTGTATGAGGCATTCGCTGTACAGCCGCTATTTGGATCAGTCACAGTAACGAAATAGGTTCCAGATGAAAGATTGTTTTGATCCTCTGTATTTGGAAGATTATCCCAATCGTAGGTGGGTATTCCACCAGCGCCTGTAATAGTCAAATTAATTCCGCCATCATTACCTCCATTACAACTAACATCTGTTATAGTTTCAGAAATTGTAAACGGAGCCACTTTATTAATTGTGGCAACAGCGGTTTGAGAGCAGCCAAGTTGATCGGTTACAGTTACTGTATGATTACCTGCTGCCAAGTTTGTTGCAAAGTTTATAGTTGAAGAATTTGACCATCTGTATGTATATGGTGCAACACCGCCTGTTGGAGAAGCTATGGCTACTCCATTTCTTCCCGGGTTACAGTTTTCATCAATAGTTCTAATACCTATAACAATTGGATTAGGTTCTGAAATAGTAAATGAAGCGGTTTCAGTACATCCATTCCCATTATCTGTTACAGTTACAAAGTAATCCCCAGCAACTAATCCATTTTGGTCCTCTTGACTTGGAAGTGTTAGCCACTGGTAAGTTAGAGACCCACTAGCCCCTGAAATACTTATGTCTATAGAGCCGTCATTCCCACCATTACAAGTTGCATCAGTAATAGAAGATGTAAGATTAAATGGAGCGGTTGACCCAACAGTAGCAGAATCTAAAATGGTGCATCCGTTATTATCACTTATGGTAACTCTGTAAGTTCCTGCTGATAGATTGGATACAGTATTTGTATTATTTCCGTTAAACCAATTGTATGTATAAGGTGCAGTGCCTCCTAAAGTATTTGAAATTATTGCACCATCTACACCAGGAGAACAACTTTCATTTGTTACACTAAAATTGGCATCAATTTTAAGAGGCTCATCAATAGAAATAGATGATGTCTCAATACATCCTGTGGATGGATCAGTTACCGTAAAGTGATATATACCTCCAGATAGATTTGTTACATTCGATGTGTTACCTAAACTATTACTCCAAGTGTAAGTTGGTGTTCCAGTTGCTCCTGTTACAGTTAAAGTAATTGAACCATTTGAGCCACCAAAACAGCTAACATCGGTAATAGTGCTATCAACATTGAACGGTGCTACATTTGGCACAGAAACTGAATTTGAAAATGAACATCCGTTATCATCGGTAACTGTATAATTATATACTCCTGCGGATAACCCTGTAACTGTTGAGTTAGGAGGTAATCCATTGTCCCATTGATAGGAGTAATCAATAGCTACTGTTCCACCTGTTGCACTTAGTGTTATGGAACCATCATTTCCAGGTATACAACTCTCAGCATTTATTGATGTTGTAACATTAATAGGAGCAGGGTCAATGAGTGTAAATGACCTAGTAGCTGTACATCCTGTATTCTGGTCTGTTGCAGTTACGCTATAAGTGCCTGAAGATAATGCAACTGCAATTGGAGATGGCCCTAAACCATTATCCCATTGGTAGTTAATAGTAGATGTGCCCCCTGTTGTACTTATAAATAAGCTACCATCTGAATTTCCCGGACAACTTGGGTTATTTAATGCTGTTAGATTTATAGATAGTGGAGAAGGAGCACTTATAGAAAAGGTCTCTAAAATTGTACAGCCATTTGCATCAACTACTGTGACATCATAATTACCTGCGCTAGCATTTCTTAAACTATCTCCTTGTGTACCATCAGACCAATTATAAGTATATGGCGCTATACCTCCTATAGAAGTTGCTCCTGCTTTACCATCATTTCCAGGATTACAACTTTCATCAATAGTTCCAATAACACTTGCAATTGGATCCGGTTCTGAAATTACATATGATTCAATTTTAGAACAGCCAGTAAAATCAGTTAATGTGACTGTATAGGTCCCAGCGCATTGATTTAAGAGCTGGGTAGTCACAATTCCGCCACCCCAATCAAAGGTATATGGAGAAGTACCACCTGTTGCAGAAAGAGAAATGTCTCCATCACATACTCCATTGCAACTTACGTCATTTATGGTTGATGATATTGAAATATTTTGACCAGTACTAATTGTAAAACTTTCAACAATTGAACAAGGCGTATTATCAGTAATAGTTACTGAATAACTGCCACTAATCAAATTTGAAATAGAATTAACGTTCGAAACACCTGTAGACCAATCAACCTGATATGGACCATTTCCATTGCTAGGAGAAACGCTAGCAGAACCATCTCCTCCGGCAATACAACTTTCATCTACAGTGACAAGACCTGATAAAATTGGAGCAGCTTCACTGACTGTAGTAGTTGCTGTTTCCGTGCAACCATTCCCATCAGTAACAGTTACAGTATATAAGCCGGCACTTACCATGCTTGGCGTTGCCCCTCCACTTAGTCCTCCAGACCAATTATAAGTAAGCGGGTTAGCTGCACCTGAAACATTAACAGTTATAGTACCATCAATTCCTCCATCACAAGTCGCATCAGTAGAATTTAAACTAACAGAATAGGTAGGTGAAGGGTTTATATCAAAAGGAAAAACTCTTTGACATCCGCGAGAGTCTTCGACTGTGACATTATAACTGCCAACTGAAAGACCACTAACGGTGTTCGAACTTCCAACTCCCGCTGACCAAAAGTAAGTGTATGGAGGTGTTGCACCAACTGAATTAGCCGTTGCCCCCCCATCATTTCCGGGAGAACAAGAAACAACGGTAGTATTAATTGTTGTAGAAATATTAGATGGTTGGTTAACAATAATATTTTCAACTTTTGTACAAGGGGGAGTATTATTATCAGAAATCGTTACACGATATACACCTACGCTCAGACCACTTATTGAAGAAGTTGTTGAGTTATCAAACCATTGATAAGTATATACAGGATTTGGGTTTGTACTTCCACTAGGACTTAAAGAAATACTTCCATCTGATCCACCAAAACACGAAGGCATAGTTACAGTTTCATTCGCATCAATATTAGAGCCACCTGAAATTGAAAAGCCTCTTGTCTGAGAACATCCGTTTCCATCAAATACAGTTACCCCATAAGGTCCTGTTGTCAAATCTGCTACTGAGTCATTAAATGCTGTTCCAGCACTCCAATTAAATGTATATGGTTGGATTCCTCCCGTTACTTCAACGACTGCACTTCCATCATTTCCTGGTACGCATGTTTCATCATAGGTGTTAATAGTCAAGTCTATAGGAATATCTTCATTTATAGTGATATTTATTACCTCTGTACAAGGCAATGCATCAATAACGGTTACTGTATAAACACCAGCACTGAGTCCTGTCTGATCTTCAGTAGGAGGAAGTGAACTTGACCAATTGAAAGTTAAAGGTGCAACTCCACCATTTACTGTAAGGTCAATAGAGCCATCATTACCCCCATTACAGCTGGCGTCAACTGCGATTATTGAAACATTAAAGTTTGAACTTCGATTTATTGTAAATGGCCAACTATCTGTACATCCATTCGCATCAACTACTGAAACATTATACGCTCCTGCAACAAACCCGTTAAAGAAATTATTTGTTTGTAATCCAGAACCCCAATTATAAGTATAAGGTGGTGTTCCACCTGATAATATAAGTGTGGCAGTTCCATCAGATCCAGGAGAACAGCTTTCGTCTGATGTAATAATATTTTCGTTAAACAAACCAGGTTCACCTACAACTGCCGTATCAAGTTGGTTACATCCAGAAGCATCAGTGACTGTTAAAAAGTAAGTTCCTGCTCTTACATTAGTAGGAAAAGCACCAGATAAAGATTGGGGGCCATCCCAATTATAAGTTAATGGGTTATTTCCACCAATAGTGGAAACTGCGATTGTACCATCATTTGAAGATTCACAAGTTTCATCAGTAATGGCTAGGCTTATTGTAAAGGACGCTTCATTTGAAACTACAAAATTCTCAACAGTAGAACATCCATTGGCATCTAATACGGTAACGTCATAGTTATCTGCTAACAAGCCATTTGTGCCTGGTCCAGATGTTCCATTTGACCAATTAAACGTATATGGAGAAGTACCTCCGGATCCGACTCCATTTGCCCGACCAACTGATGCTAAACAAGTATCTGGTATTGTACTAATAGTAGCACTAATTTGTATTCCATCGTTAATTGTAAATGTACTTGTTGAAGTACAGCCACTTACATCACTAACCGTTACATCGTAGTCTCCTGCACATAATCCAATTCTAAAAAACTGTGCAGAGTTGTCATCCCATAAGAACGTATAAGGAGGATTTCCTCCGGAAGGGGATAGTCTAATTTCTCCATCACAAACCCCACTACAAGTAGCGTCTGTAATTACCTCATTCATCACTATTGAAGATGAACCTGGATTTACGGTTGCTGAATCAACTAATGTACAACCATTATCATCAGTAATAGTAAGTCTATAAATTCCTGCTGATAGATTCGAAATTGTTTGAGTTGATAAACCTCCATCCCAAGTGTAAGTATAATCGGCTAGAACGGTTCCTCCACTTACATTTGCTGTAATGCTTCCGTCGTTTCCTGGGTTACAGCTTTCATCAGAAACAGTAAAGTTTACAGCGATTATGGAGGGTTCAGAAATTGTAAAGTTTAGGCTATTAGAACAACCGCTTGTCGTGTCGGTTATTGTTACATTATACGTTCCTTGTGCTAAATTACTTTGATCTTCAGTAGACGGCAATCCGTTATCCCAGTTAAAAACTGGAGGGTTGACCGCCCCTATAACGGTTAAATCTATCGACCCATTATTTGCTCCAAAACAGTCTATATCAACTTGTGTAGCGTTAACAGTTAAACTACCTTGACTGTTAATTGTAAAAGGTTCTATTGTGCTACATCCGTTGGCATCTGTTATGGTTACGCTATAAGCGGCAGCCGTTAAATTGTCTATTCGGTTTACGTTACCTCCACCATTTGACCAATTAAAAGTATAAGCACCAGTGCCACCTGCAGGGTTAACTTCAGCAAAGCCATCACTACCTGGCGCACAACTTTCGTCTCCTGAATTTGGATTGGAAACAATTTGAGAAGGTTCAGTAATTGTGTAGTTAAGAACAGTATCGCAACCAATAGCATCTTCGATGGTAACATTATAGTTTCCGGCACAAAGACTAGTGGCAGTATTTCCAGTTCCTACCCCATTTTGCCAAGTGAAAGTGTAGTTTCCAGCTCCACCTGAAGTAACATTTATTTGAATAAATCCATCACATTCATTGAAACATGAGTCATTTCTAATACTATCGGTATAAACTAAATTTAAATGATTTTCTATAATGTCAAATTGGTGTATTGTGTCACAACCATTATCATCTGTAATAGTAACAAAATAGGTTCCGCCTGATAGATTATTAATCGTTGAAGTAAGAACATCAGTTTCGTTTAATCCTGTTGACCAGCTGATGTCAAAATCGGGAGTTCCTCCAGTTGGGGTAACAGTAGCACTACCATCAGCAATACCTCCGCAGCTAGCATCTGTTGTTGAAATTCCTGGTTTCAAAGTATCAGGTTCTGTAACAACAGCATTAGCAGTTTCCGTGCAACCATTATCATCAGTTACTGTTACAATGTATGTGCCTGCTAAAACATTGTTTCTTACCGCACCAAAACCACCATCAGACCAATTGTATGTAAAGTTTCCAGCTCCGCCTATTGCTATAGCACCTAATCCACCGCTAGCTTCACCGTTACAATCAGCTGGAACTCCTGCGGCAGTTAATAAAATCGGTGTTGCAGGTCTTATAAAACCGCTTGCATTTACTGTACAGCCATTGTTATCGGTGACAAGTACAGAGTATGGACCTGGTCCTAAATTTGAAATTGTAGGATTATCTGGTCCTCCATTACTCCATGTGTAGGTATAAGGGCTTGTACCACCTGTAACAGTTGCAGTTATTTCACCATCATTGTCTCCGGCACATTGTTCATCAGTTACTGATAAACTAGCATTTAATATAGAGGGTTGAGTTATTGTAAAATTCGCAATAGTGTCGCAGCCATTGGCATCTTCAATAGAAACGGAGTAGGTATTAGCAGAAAGGTTATTTAGTGTTGAATTTGTTCCAATATTTGTTGAAGTTCCCCAATCAAAAGTATACGGAGATGTGCCGCCTGTTACACTTATACTAATACTACCATCACTGTCTCCATTACAACTAACATTTGTTTGATTTACCAATGTAATTTGGAAGTCACTTGGCTGATTTATGGTAACACTATCGATAGCTGTACAACCATTATCATCAGTAATAGTTATTAAGTAAGTGCCTGCACCTAAATTTGATTGTGTGGTTCCGTTACCTCCATTAGACCAATTAAACGTGTAGTTTGGTGTTCCACCTGTTCCGCTAATTGTTGCAGATCCATCATTGGTTCCAATACAACCTGCATCTGAAGTGGCATCTACATTAATTCCTAAGGCTGTTGGCTCATTTATGGTAAAACTTTGAATAGCAATACAGTTATTAGTATCTGTAACAGTTACTTCATAAGTTCCTCCTGAAATATTAAAAAGATCTTGAGTGTTTGCACTATTATCCCAATCATAGCTATAACCCGGAGTTCCTCCAGTTACAGAAATGGCAATAAATCCATCACCATCGCCAAAACAATCTAAACTTCTACTGCTATCAAGTTGTATAGTTAAATCCAATAATGGTTCATTTACTGTAAAGCTTCTGCTATCTTGACAACCATTTTGGTCTTCAACAGTTACGCTATAGTTACCTGCAATTAATCCTGTTCTATCCTCATTAGGGTTGCCATCATCCCATGTATAAGTATATGCAGGATTTCCTCCTGCTATGCTAATATTTATAGCGCCCGTAGCATCTCCTTTACATAAAACATCTACAACCGTATCAACTGAAATTACCACTGCTGATGGCGGAGTGAGCGTTTGACTTGCAGTTGCTGTGCAACCATTATCATCTATTACCGTTACTGTATAAACACCACCTCCTAAATTACTTGCGGTGGCCGTAGTTTGATTTAAAGGGTCATCCCATGCATAGTTGTAATCTACGGCAACAGTACCTCCACTTGCTAAAGCAGTTACAGAGCCGTCATTAATCCCATTACAAGTTGGGTCAGTAAAAGCAGTAATAGAAACTGATAACAAAGTCGGTTCTGTAATGGTTAAAAAGGTATCAGCAGAACAATTGTTCGCATCGGAGACGGTAACATTATAAGTCCCAGCAGCAAGGTTTGTGGCTGTTTGACTTGTTTGAGCAAGGGGGTCATCCCAGCGGAAAGTATAGGGGAGTGTTCCCCCTATGACAGCAACCGTAGCAGTTCCAGAATTATCATTAAAACAGATTAAATCAGTTCCACTTGGAGTTAAATCTAGAGCATTTGGCTGACCCACCATAAATGTAGAATCATCTCTACAACCATTGGCATCAATAACAGTTACAGAATATGTGCCCCCAGCTAGATTACTTATAGAAGTTCCAGAAACACTAGTAGACCAATTAAAAGTAAATGGTCCAGTTCCTCCGATGGCACTTGCAGTTGCACTACCGTCACTTAACCCTTGACAGCTAGCATCAACAATAGCTAAGTTTACCTCTAATTCATTTGGTTCTGTAATGGTAATTGATGTTGCTGCGGTGCAACCATTGTTATCTGTTACTATTACATTATATGTGCCAGCAATTAAGTCGGGATTTCTTCTATTATTAGATATTCCTGAAATGTTATCCCAATCATAAGTGTAGCTTCCTGCACCACCACTGGCAAGAGCTCTTGCAAAACCATCATTTCTACCATTACAACTTACATTTCTTGAAGAGTCAATTGTAATTGTTAATAATGAAGGGTCTTGTAAAGTAGTTGTGTATGTTTCCGTACATCCATTTGCATCTTCAACAGTAACTGTATATGTTCCGGCTAACAAGTTAGTAGTATCTTCAATTTGTCCACCACCAGGCATCCATCGATATGTATATCCTAAACCTGGCGTGCCACCAGTAACTGATAAATCTATAGCACCTGTTGGCTCTCCATTACACAAAGGATCCGTGTCTATTGAACTAATCTGAATTGCAGTTGGCTCATTTACAAAAATAGAATCCACTTTTGTACAAAATGTATTATCGGTAATAGTTATGTAATACATTGCACTAGATAAGCCTGTTAATATTGTGGAGTTATTGGTAGTTCCGGTAGTGCCATCTGACCATGCAAATCCATAACCTGGGTTTCCACCACTTATGGTTGCTGTAATTGAACCATCTATTCCTCCATTACAACTTAAATCTGTGCTATCCAAGTCAATAACAATTTCAGCTGGAGCATTTATCACGGCAATGGCGGTGGCAGTACATCCATTATCATCGGTTGCAGTTACAGTATAAGTTCCTTGAACTAAATTAACAGCAGTTGCTGTTGTTTGCGCTAGTGGGTCATCCCATAGGTAATCATAGGTGTTGTTTTCAGTACCTCCACTTGCTAAAGCTGTGGCAAAGCCTGTATTATCTCCAAAGCAAAAAACATCACTTGTATTGGTGACATTAACAGAAATAGATGTTGCAGGTTCTGAAATTGAGAATGTTGCTGAACCAGTACATCCTTCATCATCTGTTACAACTACTGTATAAACTCCTACTCCAAGACCATTTTCAGTGGGTGTGGTATTTCCGCTAGAAGACCATGCATAATTGACATATACCCCTGATCCTCCGGTAGGGTTTGCGGTAGCAGAACCTGTGTTGTCTCCTCTACATAATACATCAGTTGTTGTTACATTTGGCAATATTGGCGGAGGATCATTTAAAGTATTAGATTCTACCACAAAACAACCATTCGCATCTTCTACAGTTACGGTGTAGGTTCCTCTACCTAATCCACTTCTATCTTCAGTTGTTGGTCCGCTATCACTCCAGGTAAATGTATAATCCAAAGTTCCACCAGAAACTGTTAAGTCAATAGACCCATCTGTTCCATTTACGCAACTTGGATCTTGAAAAGTTGAGCTTACTTGTAATAATGTGGGCTCTGAAACTACAGCTGAATCTACTTTAGTACAACCAACAACATTAGTTACGGTAACAAAATATTTACCTGCAGATAGATTTGTTATGGGATTACCTGTTCTACCACCTGTCCAGTCAAAAGTGAGTGCTCCGGGTATTCCTCCACTTACTGTCAAAGAAATTTCTCCATCACTAAATCCATTACAACTCACATTAACAACCGTTGAGTCTATTGTAATGTCAGTGGGTTCAATTAATGTTTCAGAAGTTGTTGCAGTACAACCATTTCCGTCTGTAACGGTTACTGTGTAACTTCCTGCTCCTGTATTATTTAATCGATCTTCATCAGTTACACCATCATTCCATAAATAAGTGTATGGAAGCGTACCGCCTGCGGTTGTTGTATTAATACTTCCATTGTTCTCTCCAAAACAGAAAGGATCACTTTTGTTTGAGTTAATGTTTAATAAAGGAGGATCAATGATGGTAAAACTTTCAATTCCATCACATCCATCGCTATCTGTTACTGTAACCGAATAAGTTCCTGCCGAATAGTTAAATGCGGTATCTGTTGAGCTTGCATTTGCTTGCCATTGAAAATTCGTGTAGTTGCCTGTGCCTCCGGTAGGAGTTACCCAAGCTTTGCCATTACTTTCTCCATTACACAAAACGCCTTCAGCAGTTACATTCGGCACAACTTGTGGATTTTGTTTTACAGAGTCGATATCTGTAAATGAACATCCATTGGCGTCTGTAATGGTAACTCTGTATGTTCCATCGCACAATCCAACAGCCGTAAAATTGTTTGGATTAATTCCAGATTGTGCTAAAGGGTCATTAAATTGGAATGTATATGGAGGGTTTCCTCCAAAACCAAATGCTTGAATAGTTCCATCGCATACTCCAAAGCATGATGGGTCTGTTGGGAACAAAAAGGTTGATAGCAAAGGGGGGTCTACAATAGTTATATTTTCGCGGTAATAAATTCCATTGTCTACAATGTCAATAAAATAAGAGCCAGCGGGAAGATTGAAAATTGTGTCCCCTACATTTATAGAAATCCTTGGTGTTGGAGGGGGGGAATTAAATCTAAAATTGTAATTCGGCCCAGTGGCTCCTATGGTAGTAAATGAATCAAAGACTACATATCCTGTTGACTCTAAGGCACAATCTGGATTTTTTACAGTTACTGAAATTCCAGTGACTGCTGCTTGCATATTAAAGCTAAAGGCAAGTAAAGCGAATAGAAAAAGTAAGCGGTAGACTGCTTTCATTCGGTCTTGATTAGATTAGAGCATAAAATATCCTAATCGGTTAATAATCTATTAGGTATCAATTAACAAATATAAAGAAATAGCTTAATGCTTTTTAGCAAATTTTCACGTTTAAGACGCTGGATTTTTGAGAATAGTTGCCTTTACTGATAGGCAGGGCAGAAAAATTTGGGTTCAGTTTTCTCAGTATAACATGTGGCAAAGCTTAACGTAAATTCGTGGGTGTTGGGAGCAAGTCGATTAATTTCGTTTAACCCATATTCATAAACATAACCTAAAGTTAAAGGTGGGGCTATTTTGAAATTGATTATTGCATAGGCTGAATTTAAATATTTACTTCCAGCTGCTATGGAAATCCAGCTTTTGTAGTCCATTGTTAGTGAGATATCTGCCGTAGGTGGAGCATAAGGTGAAAAACTCAATAAAAATGAAGGTATATAATGTAGGAACTGACCCCTTAAACGATAACCTCCCATAAAATAATAGTGAGCACTCAGTCTTTGATCATTTGTTCCAATTTTATACATTCTTGTAGGAAATATTTGAAATGAACTCAAGCCTAAAAAGAAGTTTTTATTATACATAAAAATTCCAGGACTCACTTCAGGCGTAATTAAAGAAGTTTCTGTTTCATCTTTTACTGCAGGGTCAATTCCTTTATTAGGAATATTGACTGAATTGTAACTAAAGGAATACTGTTGAATACCTGCATATATTCCAAAACTTAATCGATAAGCTTTCCAAAGTTTAATATGATAAGAATAGGCCAGTCTTATGTAAGTTCGATCTACAAAACCTACTTTGTCATTTACGATATTAATTCCATAACCTATTAATTCATCTGGATATTTATCCTTTCTGTTCCACCTACTATTATAGGCTGCATAGAAAGTTTCTGGAGCATTTTCAATACCTGTCCATTGATTTCTATGTCCAAGATTTGTTTCACTGCATGGTTTAATACCTGCGATTGCTGGATTGATTGCAAACCGGTTTAAAAGATAGTTTGTAGTAATTGGTAGTTGTTGAGCATGAATAAATACGCTTAAAACAAGTAAACAGAAGAGGGTAAATCGCTTTTTCATTTCATAATGGCAACACTGCCCGCTATGCTAGATTCTCTACAATCGTTTACAACTGTAATTACATAAAAATAAGTAGCTGGAGCTAATTTAGAGCCATTGGTAGTTCCATCCCATCCATCCAAGTTGTCATAAAAGGAATTAACATACACTTGTTGCCCCCATCGGTTGAATACAACAACTTCTGCATTTTGAAAACGAGTAATTCCAGGAATTACCCAGGTGTCGTTTAAACCATCACCATTTGGAGTAAAAGCATTGTAGGGATTAATGATATCTTCAGCAGCTTCAAATTCCAAGGCAATGTCAACAGTGTCTTTACAGCCTCTAGCATCAGTTACTTGTATAGAATATATTCCTGTATCAAGATCAAAAAAGGCTCCGATAGATGTTCTTGTCGTATCAAGTTGGTAGAGGTAAGGAGGAATTCCTCCAAATGCATTGTTAATGATTATTTCTCCATCTGCTTTATTGCATCTTGGTAGTATGGCTTCATACCTTAGATTGGCTTCAAATTCCTCACAAGTTTGGCAGAAAGCCATTTCCGAGAGAAATGTCAAGCAAAGTAGACTAAGTATTGGTACTACTTTTTTCATCGGATAATGATAGTTATATTTATTCAGCTATACAATTTTGCTAGGCGATGCAACTCCCATTCTGGAAGTTTACATCAGTTTGAATAATGCTTAATTGGCCTTCGCTATTTTCAGCCATTAGTACCATACCCTGAGACTCAAAGCCCATCATTTTTCGTGGTGCCAAGTTTGCTACTACTACCACTTGTTTTCCTATAATTTCTTCCGTTGAGTAATGTTTTGCAATTCCGGAAAGAATGGTTCTTCTTTCAAAACCTAAATCAACTTCTAGCTTAAGAAGTTTGTTGCTTTTCTTTACTTTTTCTGCTTCTAAAACAGTCCCCAACCGTAAGTCAAGTTTTGTAAAGTCATCAAATTGAATGTTTTCTTTTACAGCTTCGTATTCCAAATCGTTTTGATTAGCTTGTTTACTCAATTTTTCTTTTTGTGCGTCAATCTCCTGGTCTTCAATTTTTTGGAATAAGTGTTCTGCTTTGTTAATCTGATGATTTTTTGGAATGAGTTTACTGCTTCCTAAATTCTCCCAACTGCTTGTATTAAGATTTAACATAGAAGCTAATTTTTTCGAACTATTGGGAAGAAAGGGTTCAAAAACTAAAGCACAATTTGCAGCAATTTGAAGGCTCAAGTACATGATTTTTTCAACCTCCTCTGGATTTGTCTTTATCAATTTCCATGGTTCCGTGTCTGCTAAAAACTTATTTCCAAGTCGGGCTACAGACATGGCTTCATTTAAGGCATCTCTAAATCGGTATTGACTTAAATAGGACTTACAATTTAAAGTGAATTCATTTAATTTTTCCTGAACTTCACTATAATCAGAATCAGCCAATTCTACTTTTGGAGCTAAACCATTGTAATATTTGTGGGTAAGTACCAATGCTCTATTGATAAAATTTCCATAAATAGCTACTAACTCTGAATTGTTGCGAGTTTGAAAGTCATCCCAAGTAAATTCGCTGTCTTTTGTTTCAGGTGCAATTGAACATAAAACGTAACGTAAAACATCTTGCTTTTCTGGAAAATCTGCTAAGTATTCATGCAACCAAACGGCCCAATTTCTAGAAGTAGAAAGTTTTTGGCCTTCTAAATTTAAAAACTCATTGGCTGGCACATTTACAGGCAAATTATAATTTCCATGTGCTTTTAAAATAATTGGGAAAATGATACAGTGGAATACAATGTTATCTTTTCCGATAAAATGTACAATTTCAGATTGCTCATCTTGCCAATAACTTTTCCAATCTTGGTTGTTTTTAGCAGCCCATGCTTTGGTAGCAGAAATGTATCCTATGGGGGCATCTAACCATACGTAAAGTACTTTTCCTTCCGCATTTTCTGCAGGAACTTTGACTCCCCAATCCAGGTCTCTCGTCATAGCGCGCGCTTGTAAGCCACCGTCAATCCAAGACTTACACTGACCAATAACTTGTTTACGCCAGCTTTTTGGGTCATGGTGCTTTATTCCATCTATTGTCCCATCTTCTATCCATTCTTTCAACCATTTTTCATGATTTTGCATGGGTAAAAACCAATGTGTCGTTTTTTTCAATATGGGGCTTTTGCTACTTAAAGTAGAAACTGGGTTAATTAGATCAGTAGGGTTTAAAGATGTACCACATTTTTCACATTGGTCTCCGTAGGCACTTTCATTACCACATTTAGGGCAGGTGCCTGTGATATATCGGTCTGCTAAAAACTGTTGGTATTCTTCATCAAAAAACTGTTCTTTTTCTTCTTTTTCAAAAACCCCTTTGTCATTTAAGGTCTGAAAAAAGTCTTGAGCCGTTTCATGGTGTAAAGGATCAGTAGTTCTATGAAAAATATCAAATGAGATTCCAAAATCATGGAATGCACTTTTATTAAGTTCATGGTAGTGATCAACAATTTCTTTAGGCTGCTTACCTTCTTTTTTTGCTCGCAAAGTAATAGCTGCACCATGTTCATCTGAGCCACATACAAAAAGTGGGTTTTCTCCAATTAATCTAAGGTATCTCGCATAAATGTCAGCAGGTAAATAGGCTCCTGCTAAATGCCCAATGTGAATTGGCCCATTTGCATAAGGTAAGGCAGCGGTTATTAGTTTTCTTTTAGGAGAAATATTATCACTCATTCTGTAACTATTTTAAGGTCTGCAAATATACAAAGAGCAACTCCCGAATGACCTATGTATGTGACTTCATAGAGGCCTTGCGCTTAAGTCTTTTTTTTAAATAACTATTTATAAAAAGGGAGCTGATAATGCAAGAAGCACCCAAGTAAAAGCCTAATGACATTTTTTCTTCATCACCGAAAATAAAATAGGCTAAAATAATTCCATAAATCGGCTCAAGATTTATGCTAAGACTTACCGTAAAAGGACTTAGTTCTTTCATTACTTCGACTGAAGCTACAAAAGCAAAGGCAGTTGCAAAAATGGCTAGTAGCAAAATCCAACTAGTATCTTGTATTGAAAGTTGAAAGTTGGGAAAAGGATGCTCAGAAAGTAATAAGTAAATTGTAAGGGCTACAGTTCCTCCACTAAGTTCATAAAAAGAAATCCGACTTGAGTCGTACTTTTTAATTAGCGTTCCATTAATTACCGTAAAAAGTGATGCGAGAAATGCAGAAATAATACCTATTACTATTCCAATTGAATTTTCTGTTTCAAATTGAAAAATAAAGTATAATCCCATAATAATGAGTAAGCCTAATAGTATTTCATAGGGTTGAAATTTTCGTTTAAAGAATAGTGGTTCTAAAATGGCAGTAAACATAGAGGCGGTGGATAAAGCTGCTAAAGCAATTGATACATTTGATTGTTTAATGGATTCAAAAAAGGTAACCCAATGCGCTGCAATAACAACCCCTGTTAAGGTGGTTTGAATAAAGCCTGCCCGTTTTATTTTAAAGCTCTTGGCTCTAATTTTGAGATAAATGGCCAAGCAAACTGAAGCAATAAGCATTCGATACCAAACTAGTGGTTGTGAGTTTATGCTTATAAGTTTACCTAATATTCCGGTAAAACCAAATATGAGAACAATGAAGTGAAGTAATAAAAGTGCTTTGAGATTATTGTTTGTTCCCAATGTATTGCTTGTTAATTTTTGAGTGGTTTGTATAGTATAGGTTTAGATGGGGAGGCATCATTTTCAAAGGGTGCAATTTGCAAATTTAAAAGGTAAGTGCCATCAGGTATTGTACTAGAAATATAAACCATTTCGGTAATCGTCTTGTGAAATTGGGTTTTGGAAGGGAAGTTCCAAAAAATATGATGAGCTGCCAATTCTCCACCATCAACTTCTCGGTCAACGGAAGGTAAATCAATTAAAAGATGATCAATGCCTAAGTCTACAATGTACTGCATCGCCTCTTTATCCAAATAAGCAGGATTGGTATTTGAATACTGCATTTCTAGTTTATCTTCTTCATTTGGAATGGTTCTAATCACCAAAGCTTTAGTTTCCTTTGAATTAGTATGCAGAGTTGAACCTAAAAGCTCTTTAGTAATCACTAAATCACCATTCGCTTTTGTAATAGGTTTTACAGAAATGAGCTCAGCCCAGTAAAAGAATTTAGTAAGTAATTTGTTAATCGAATAGATTTCTTCTGATATATGTCCAACGCATTCTGTATGCGTGCCATGTCCATGTGGATTGAAAAATATATTGCGAAAATTGACGCTTCCACCTTCTTTTACCGAGCCAATAAATTGATCAGTTCTAACCGCTTCAATTTGCGGTGGATCAACATACCAAGCAGTTGGATTTTTTTTACTTGCACGGATGGGCATTGAAATGTCAATACCTTGACATAAATCTATTTTAACTTCTTTGTTGTCTAATTCTAAGCTTGCTATCATGATTTAAAATTAACTAAATTAGACAACGGTCATTTCATTAATATTGCTACTTAAAGCTAATTACTTATGCGAAAAATAATATCCTTTTTTGCCGTTTGTTTGTTCTTTGTGCAAACTGGTTTTTCACAGGATTACTGGAAAATTTATCGTCAATCTAATGGTTTAATTGACAGTGCAATCACTGAAATAAGTATTGGTGAAGATGCGATTTATTTGGCAACACCAAAGGGATTCTCGATTATTAAGAATGAACAAGTTCTCAGTTTTGATTCAACAAATACTTTGTTACCTACTTCTAAAGTCAATTTAATAGCTAACTGGAAAGACACTATTTGGTTAGCAACTGATAGTGGAATCAGTAGAATGGTAAACTCCAATATGGTAAATTTCAATAGCAACAATGGCTTGTTTCCAGAAGTGGTGAATGATATGGAAGTAAACTCAAAAGGTGAACTTATAATTAGTTCTTTGGATGGGGTTCAACGAATTAATATGGATGGTATGGTTGATACTTTGTCAACCAAGAAGACATACAGCATTGCCATAAATGGTGGAGATAGTATTTATGCCAATGTTAATAATTGGATAGTTGTAAATACCCTAAATGCTCAAACAACTGAAGTTTATGATGGCTCAACTTGGACCAATTTAACAGACACGTCTTTTGGTAAGGTGCTTCGTGATCCAAAGTTCATATCATTAAGTAATGGACGAATTGGAATTACATCTACTAATAATGGTGCCATATTTATTGATTCCGTCTTTACACTTAAGCAAGTCACTTTTCCAAATGAGCCAATTGATCCAAGTCAATTAAAGTTTTTTGATGTTGATACTCAGGGTGATATTTGGTACGCATTTTCCAATGGAAATGCATTTAATCTAGCTGGGGAATTATATCAACAAACCCAGAATCAACTTAATTATTATCGGGCGGGATTGCCTTCTCTAAGTGTCAATCAAATTCAAGCAAGAAATGGAAAAGTTTACATTGGATCATTGAATGGATTTGCTCTTTCAAATGATAGCTTGATTCCATTTCCGGTAGTTGAAAGTCTGGAAACACAAAGTTTGAAAGCTTCATTTAGCTATAATGGGTTAGCAATGCATAATGCTATTGAGTCCAACGGAAACGGATTAGGTCTTGAGTTTCCGAACGGGAGCGGAAAACATGTTTTCAAATCTTCAACAATTTGGAGTTATGGTGTATCTGATTTAGGAGATACAATTCTTGCAGTACATGGGAGCGATTTTGGAGACTTTATTGAAGGAAGCATCAATGATAATCATCAATTAGTAAGAAAGAATATTTTTAAAATAAACAGGGCCGATGTAAATGATCACTTGAAAAATTATCATACCTCAGGTTATCAAATTCCTAAGAGTATTGCTGAATGGCCTGCAAAAGGATTAACAGAGCTTGGTGAGTATGAAGAAATGGCTCCTTTTACGGATCGAAATAATAATGGATGTTATGACCCGGAAAATGGAGATGTGCCTTTTTTCCTTGGAGATGAAGCGCTTTATATCATTTATAATGATAGTGAGCAGCCGATAACGGGAACTGGCTCAACAAACTTTGATATGGAGATTCACTTAATGGCTTACACATTTAATCAGCCAGGTGTTGAGTTTTTAGATAAAAGCGTTTTTTTAAGATATACTTTAGTAAATCGATCCAATCAAACATATCAAATGAAGTCCGGTTTGTTTCAAAACCCGGATATTGGAAAAGACAATAATGATTTTGTTGGATGTATACCATCTTCAAATATTGCATACGCATACAATGGATTGGAAGATGATAGAGGTGGTTCTCCGAGCACAAACAATGCGTTAAATTATGATACTATCATTCCTGCATCTGGCTTAAAAATATTGAATGAAAACTTACATTCATTTATTGGGTTTTCAGGGTTGAATACTCCATTATTTCGAATTGGAAAGCCTGTGCTATTCGAGGGTTATATTAATACCTTAAATGCTAATTGGAGTGATGGAACTCCAATTACTTATGGCTATTATGGCTATAATACAAATTCCACAAATATTGTTAATCACTTATTTCCAGGAGACCCAAGGAAAGTAAGTGAATGGTCTGAAGTTAATCCAGTTTCAGGTGGAATTAACAACGCTTATTTTCCTAAATCATATCTTGCAAATATTCCGCCTTATGAATTTAAGCCTGGCGACAGAAAAGTAATTGACTTGGTAATAGGTGTTGGTTTAGATTCTTCAAATACCAATTACTTAGATAACATTGAAGAGCTTACAAATGTGCTTGAAAAGGCAGCAAAATTTCAAAAGGCAGTTGATTCGCTTGCAGCAGATTTTGTCTATTCAAATTGTATAACCGCTTTAACTGAGAATAAGTCAAAGGCTAAAACTTCTTTATTGACTTATCCAAACCCAACTGATGGATTAATTACCATTGTTTCTAACTCCAATTTAGAAAGTGTTCGAATTTATAATTTGCAAGGGAAAGTGGTTTACTATGAACCGTTAAGCTATCGCGCTACAGTAGTTGAAATAGACCTATCAAGCAAGCTGGCAAAAGGAACTTATATCATACAAGCGCTAACCACAGATGGAGAGCGCTTGCAACAAAAAATTATATATCAACCTTAGTTTCTTAGATTTACAACTATAGGTACTTCAATAATCAATTTTACCTTCTTGCCATGATGACTAGGTGGTGTCATAGTTGGTAGCTTTTTAATAGCATTGGCGGCTGCTTTTCCCATACTTGAATGGGTTTCTTGAACTACATTAATTTCTTCTACTTCACCGTTTTGATTGATAATAAAACTCATTAAAGCTCCTTGTCTACCGCCAATTTCTTTAAGAATTCCAGGTGTTTTAAACTCTTTTTTTATCAAGTTAACTAGGTCTTGCATACTGCATTCTTTTAGCGCATCCCCTTCAAGCCCCTTGCAGTTATCGGTGTGTGGAAAAACTTCTACCGAGGATCTGGGATGATTTTCTTCCACTACTTTTTCCTTCGGAAAATACAAGTCGGGGTCGATATCTATAGTCGAAGTACTTTTTACTTCTTTCGGTTTGATCGGTTCTACTTCAATGATTTCTTTCGGTTTCAACTCATCCACTATTTTCATTTGATCAGTATTGATCTTTGGTTTAGGCGGTGTAAGTTTTTTCTTTTCAATTCGAAAAGGAGGAAGTTCCAGTTCATCTACAATTTTCACTTCATGCTTATATGCAAATGTCTTATTGGTTTTAACAGAGGTGTATTCAAAAGCCATGAATACAAATGCTAGGCTAACACTTAAGCCAATAAGCATACGATTTGTGTAAGAAAGAACTTTTTCTTTTTGAGATGGATTGCGTTTCATAATAGTATGATTTAAGGATTCTATATATAAACGCTCGGCATTGTTGAAAAATTGCCAAATGGGATCATGAGGGATTAATTAGCTTTGTATACTATGAGCTGTTATCATCTTAAAAATCAATTAGAAGCTTAATATGTCAAGAAAAAAGAAATCCTCTTTACCACTAAGCTCCTTGAATCATCACGTTTTAGAAGTTTTTAGAAAAGACCCTACCCAAGCTATGAACTATAAGCAGGTAGCAAAGCGGTTAAATGTAAAACAAACTTCAAAGCGAAAATTGATAAATAAGATACTCTATGAGTTAACTGATAAAGGTCATTTAATTGAAGATAGGCCCGGTAATTTTAAGTTAGAAGCCAGTTCAGCTAACCTGCAAGTTTTAATTGGGAAGGTAGATATGACACAAACCGGAAGTGCTTATATAACTGTTGAAGGATTTCCAGATGATGTTTTTGTAGGAGAAAAAGACTTAGCCAATGCTTTGCATGGAGATGAAGTTGAGCTTAGTTTGATTAAAGTAAAGCGAAGTGGTAAGCCAATCGGAAGAGTTATTAAAGTCCTTAAGCGTGCTCAAACTCAATTTGTAGGAACTATTGAAAAGTCGCTGAAATACGCCTTTCTTGTACCTGATAGCAAACGTATGCCTGTTGATTTATTTATTCCTTTGAGTAAATTAAATGGGGCAAACCAAGGCGATAAAGCTATCGCAAAAATGACAGATTGGCCTTCTGATGCCGAATCTCCATTTGGAGAAATTATTCAAGTTTTAGGGGCACCTGGTGAAAATGAAACTGAAATGCACGCTATACTTGCTGAGTATGGATTGCCTGCGCAATTTCCAAAGCACATTCAAGAAGAAGCAGAAAACATTGATGTACGAATTAAAGAAACGGAAGTGAAAAAGCGCAGGGATATGCGGAAGGTGACCACTTTTACCATTGATCCTGTAGACGCCAAAGATTTTGATGATGCACTTTCGCTGCAAAAGTTACCCAATGGAAACTGGGAGGTAGGTATTCATATAGCCGATGTAAGTCATTATTTAAAGGAGGGAAGCTTGCTTGATAAAGAAGCTTACGAAAGAGCTACTTCAGTATATTTGGTTGATCGGGTAGTTCCCATGCTTCCTGAAGTTCTTTCCAATGTGGCTTGCTCTTTGCGACCAAACGAGGATAAATATTGTTTTTCTGCAGTCTTTGAATTAAAAGAAGATACTTCTATAGTTAACGAGTGGTTTGGAAGAACGGTCATTCACTCTCAACGAAGATTTACTTATGAAGAAGCCCAAGAAATAATAGAAGGGAAAGAAGGAGATTTGAAGGAGGAAATTCTAGTGTTAGATGGATTGGCAAAGCAATTACGGAATGACCGTTTCAAAAAAGGAGCCATTGATTTTCATTCCTTAGAAGTTAAATTTCAATTGGATGAGAAAGGAGAGCCGCTTGGAGTTTTTATTAAGGAGCAAAAAGATGCCAACAAGCTTATTGAAGAATTCATGCTATTGGCTAATAAAAGAGTAGCTACTTTTATTGGAGCCAAGCAAAAAGCAAAGCCTTTTGTTTATCGAATTCACGATAATCCAGACCCTGAGAAATTACAAACTTTTAGCAACTTCATTAAGAAATTTGGCTACCGAATTGACACCACATCGCCAAAAGGGATATCAAATACTTTGAATCGCTTAATGAGAGATATTGATGGTAAAGCAGAAGAGCAATTAATCTCACAGTTGGCCATTCGAACTATGGCAAAGGCAGAGTACTCAACTGAAAATGTGGGTCATTACGGACTTGGTTTTCGGTTTTATTCCCATTTTACTTCACCCATTCGAAGATATCCTGATGTGATGGTTCATCGTTTGCTTCAGCATTATTTAGATGGAGGAAAAGCAGCAAATCAAGAGGCCTTGGAAGAAGAGTGTAAACATTGTTCTGAGCGCGAAAAATTGGCCACAGATGCTGAAAGAGCTTCAATTAAATTTATGCAAGTCAAATTTATGCAAGGCAAAGAGGGAGAAGTCTTTGGAGGAGTGGTTTCAGGCGTGAGTGATTTCGGTTTGTTTGTTGAATTGGAAGGTTCGCATTGTGAAGGCTTGATTCGAATGAAAAATCTTGGAGATGACTTTTATCAATTCAATAAAGAGAATTTTGCCTTGGAAGGAAAAAGAACTGGCAAGGTTTATCGTATTGGGGATGAATTGACCATTCGCGTATTGAAAGCAGACCTTTCTAAAAAGCAACTTGATTTTGAGTTGTTAGAAGATTTCGATTAACCCTTTTCTTAATTGCTTTTGTTTATACGGGAACAGATGCAACATTTGCACTGTAAAAAGTATCTTTAAACAAAACAAACAGTTTGTCTAAGAAAATTATCACATCTCTGTTTTTTGCATTGATGGTGCAAAGTTTATTTTCACAAATAGATGCTTGGCAACCCAAGAAGTTTGCTTGGGCGGTTAATAGTGGGTTTAATTACAGTAAGTTACAAAGAAGTAAATTGGAACTGAGTCCAACAGTTAGGCCATTTGTTGGGGGACAAGGAACTTATGTGTTTTCGCCCAAATGGGGATTAAAAACAGCAGGTATGTTTGCCATGAAGGCTTCTAGAATTAATTCTTCTGCCTCTTATCAACAAATTGGGTTTGACTTTGTAGTCGCTCAACAATACAAAATTGATGACCTTTATTTGGATGCAGGCTTAAACTTTGATTGGCCTGTAAATAGCAGTATTCAATATATAGGGGGCAGTTCCTCGGAAAGAACAAGAGTAAATACCGAAGCTTTTAAAGCGGCAAAACCAAGTGTGAACTTATTGCTTGGGTTTGAATTTAAAGTGGTAGACCACTGGAATCTTTTTAGTCATTTTTCATTGCCAGTATTTACCAATATTCATAGCAATTTTCAAGTAGGAGTTTCCTATCGAATTGGAAATAGAAAAGAGAAGAAGGAAAGTGAAAGGCGTTTGCGTAAAAGAGTTAGCGCCAAACAAATTAAACAGCTGCGAGATGGGGTCTTGTTGGTTAGGTTGAAAACTTCAGACTTGAAAATAGAAGCCATGAAAAAAAGAGGTCTGATTCAAGAAGCTAAATTGGTAGAGGCCAAGCAACGAAGTGAGAACTTGGAATTGATGAGGGCCTTTAAAAGTGCTTACTCTTTCAGTGAGATTCAATTTTTTAAAAGCCACCATTCTTCGAAAGTGAGAAATGGAAAACTAGAAGGCATCTTTTTAAACGATAGTTTGCAAGAAGATAGCTCCATTTTTATCAGAAATAAAAAGCATGTTTTTACTGCTGAACTGAGTTTGTTAGAAGAAGATACCGCCAAGTACTTTTCACATTATCAATGGGTTCAAACTGGGCACTTTGCTATGGTTCAAGTTCCTGTGTTTTACGGTGGAGGTGGAAATACTTTTATGGCTTTGGTAATCAAAGACCGGTATTTTAATCAACTAACACGTCCATTTCCATATTATTCAAGGGCCTTGTTTAAAGCCATTGAAGAAAACAAAGCCAATAAAATTTTCTACTTTCCATTAATGCTTTTTTCTCCAATGTCAATGCATGAGTGTGTCTTAAACTTAGACGGTAAACTAAAAAAGTACCACCAAAAGGTGCTTCGAAAAGAGAAGTTAAATCCTTAACATTTATTTACCAAAAAAGTAGCATCTCAAAGTCTTTTTTCTCACTACTTTTGCGCCCTCAAATTTTTAAGGGTCAATAAAATGCAGTTCAACTTTAGAGAAATATTTACCGCAGGTATGGTTTTGTTTGCCGTGATAGATATCATTGGTTCTGTGCCCATTATCATTGACTTAAGACAAAAAGTAGGGCATATAAAATCAGAAAAGGCTTCAATTGTAGCCTTGGTTTTAATGATTTTATTCTTGTTTGTTGGAGAGTCAATACTCAACCTGATTGGGATTGATGTGAATAGCTTTGCGATTGCCGGTTCTTTTGTATTGTTTTTTCTAGCCTTGGAAATGATTTTGGGAATAAAACTATATAAGGATGATATTCCTGAAACAGCCTCAATTGTACCCATTGCTTTTCCATTAATTGCTGGTGCAGGTACCATGACTTCTTTGCTAGCCATGCGTGCAGAATATGAAGTACAAAATATTATTGTGGCAATTATTGCTAATATCATTGTGGTTTATGCAGTATTAAAATCTTCCAAGGTTATTGAACGAGTGCTTGGCTCAGGCGGAATAGCTGTTTTAAGGAAAGTATTTGGCATTGTATTATTAGCCATTGCAGTAAAGCTTTTTAGAACCAATTTGGGATTCTAAATAGTCTTCTATTTGTGCCAGTTTATGGCTTCTTCTTACTTTAGTTCCCAAAATTTAAGATTTGGCGGAAATAACAATTTTTACAGATGGTGCGGCAAAGGGGAATCCGGGGCCTGGTGGTTATGGGGTGGTTTTGCTTTCTGGAAAGTACCAGAAAGAGCTTTCGCAGGGTTACCGTAAAACGACCAACAACCGCATGGAACTATTAGCTGTAATTGTAGGTTTGGAAGCCTTAAAAAAAGAGAAATCTGAGGTTTTAATATTCTCAGATTCTAAATATGTCGTTGACTCAGTTGAAAAAGGATGGGTTTTTAATTGGCAGAAAAAAGGGTTTGCCAAGAAAAAAAACGTGGATTTATGGAAGCGCTTTCTAGTCATTTACTCCAAACACAAAGTCCGTTTTGAATGGGTAAAAGGACATGCTGGAAACCAATGGAACGAACGCTGCGACCAACTAGCCGTTAAGGCAGCTACCTCTACTAACTTATTGGTTGATGAAGGTTTTGAGAATCAATCTAAAGATGAAAGCTTATTTTAATTCAAAGCTCCATCTATAATTCGTTCCAAATTGACATTTTCTTCATCTTTTCTAATATTCAACAAAGCTGCTTTTAATGCCTCTTGCATTTTTTCAGCATTAGCCAATTGAGCATTTATTTTGCTTGGATCAGATTGGGCTGACTCACTATCAAGAGCATTGGTTAAATCAGAAACTTGGTCTTGATACTTGGTATACAAGCTCACCAAGGCATTAATGGCATTCATTCTAACATACCAAGGGTCATCTCCTTTTCCAATTTTTTCAAATGTTGGAATGGCAGAAGCAATGGTTTCATCACTTTGTTTATTGATGTATTCGCCATAAGTAGCTAAAAAGGGATAAAGGTTAAAGCCACTTAATTCGCCAATAGCATTTTGAAAGAAGGGATGATGGGACTTACTACCATCTTCTGCATAAATACCTGCAATGGCTATTTTGATACCGCTGTTATCTTCTTTTTCCATCTTTTCTGCAGCTTCAATTCCTGCTTTAGCATCTTTTTCATAAAGGGCATCTAAAGCAGTTGAAACCACTCGGTAAGATTTGTCAGTCAATCCTTTTTTGAAAAAGTCAATTTCAACATCTTCTTTGTAGTGCTTACTTATGCGGTAAAATGCTTCTGAGCGCACCGCTGATTTTTCATCTTCAAGGGCAAGACTTTTCAATTTATCAAGAAGTAGCTCTTTTCGTGCTTTAATTAAGTTTTTCGAGCTCTCCAAAGCTTCCTCTCTGATCTTCCAAAATGGGTCATTTAAAGCGGATTCAATCACGTTCAAAGAAATAGAGTCTTTCTCTTTCTTCAATGCTTTTATCGCTTCATATCGGTCAACAAAGTTTTTACCTTTTTCATAAAGCACAATGGCTTCATTTTCGTCAAACTTTTGATTGATTTTAGCAACTAAACTTTTATTGGCATCAAAGTTTACTAAAAGCGGTTGCTGTTCCATAGAAAAATTAAATTGTTGTTCTCTTTGAGTTATATGAATGGGAAGGATTTCAACTTTGCCAGAATGATTCACAATTTCTAGATTACTATATAGTTCAAAAACTGATGGTACATTTTCTCCTTCTTGTGACTGTATAATTTTAACTTCCAAGGTTTTTGTTGAATCAATATATTGTTGCGATACTTCAATTTCTGGGTGTCCCGCTTGTAAAAACCACTGATTGAAAAACCAATTCAAATCTTCGCCTGTCACTTCTTCAAAAGCCAATCTTAAGTGATGTATTTCTGCTGCTTGAAAGGCATTGTCTTTTAAGTACAATTCCAAGGCCGCAAAAAAGGCATCGTCTCCAATCTGATTTCTAAGCATGTGTAGAACTCTGCCGCCTTTGTGATAAGAGTGAGCATCAAACATATCCATGCGTTCTTCATAGTAGAATCGAATAAGTTCTTTTCGGCCTGTTTTGGAGCTCTGCAAGTAAATGTTTAAGTCATTCATCCCATGATAATCTGCTTGGTCTGATCCATACTTATGCTCTAGCCACAAATACTCACCGTAAGTGGCAAATGCTTCATTCAATGGTAAATTAGCCCATGACTCGCAAGTAACTAAATCGCCAAACCAATGGTGAAACATTTCGTGTGCTACAATATCTTCTCCTGAATTATCAATTAAAAAGCGGTCATCACCTTGTACGAAATCACCAAAAATGACGGCTCCAGTATTTTCCATAGCTCCTGAAACGTAATCTCTTACAACCACTTGATGGTACTTGTCCCACGGATATTCATAACCTAATTTTTCTGAGAAAAATCCAAGCATTTCAGGAGTGTGCGGATAGATGTCTTTTGCAAATGGTTCATACTTAGGTTCTACATAATAATGAACATCTTTACCCTTCCATTCATCTTTTACAACGGCAAACTCGCCAACCGCCATCATAAATAAATATGGGGCATGAGGCAAATCTTGTTTCCAATAGTCGGTTCTACTTCCGTCCTCATTTTCTGTTTGAAAAATGAGAGCCCCATTCGAAAGGGTCACATAATTTGAATCAACAGTTATGTAAATTTCTTGTGTCGTTTTTTCATTTGGAGAATCAATAGTGGGAAACCAGCAGGAACTAGATTCAGTTTCACCTTGCGTCCAAATTTGCTTTGGTTTGTTGGGTTCTTTTCCATCTGGATTTATAAAGTATAAGCCTTTTTCAGAAGTAATTGCTGCACTGCCACTTTCTTCTAGCTTGTTAGGCATGGCGGTATAATTGATAAATACGCGATAAGTATCATTTCTTTGGTAAGTTTTATCAAGAGCGATATGAATGAAACTACTATCATAGTTGTATTTCAAAGGGCTTTTTTCACCAAGTTTGTTTAATAAGGCCACTTCATGAATTTGAAAACCCTTGGCATCTAGTATTAAACTATCAACAGGGTAGAAATAAGGTTTTACCGTTAAATAAGCTTTTCCATACAAAAAGGTGCTATCCCAATCAAATGAAACCTCTAGTTTGGTGTGCAATAAATCATTAACACGCGTTTCAGCAGCTTGATACGTTTTTGGCGACTGAGGTTTAATATCAATGGTGTCTAAGGTCACCATTTCGTCAATTTCATAAATTTCACTACTTGGTTTACAAGCATTAAAAAACGCAAGTGAAGTAATAAAAACAAGGGCAAAAATTGAATTTTTCATATGGGTATTTTAAGCATAGCAAAACTCAGATAAAAACATAGGAATAGCAAACCATTCATCCTTTGTAGAATGCGTGATAAGTGTATCTTTGTTTATTATGAGCACATTAAAAGTAAATGTTAATCAAGGGACTTCTTTTGAGATTAATCAATCCAAAGAGGGGCAGTTTGTTTCCAATGGAGAAACAAAAGATTTAGATATTAAAGTGTTGGATAGTAGAAACTTTCATATTATTCACAAGCATCAATCATTTTCTGCAGAGGTAATTAAGGCTGATTATTCAAATAAATCATTTGAAATCCGAATCAATAACAATACCTACCAATTAGAGGTGGAAGACCGTTTCGATTTGCTTTTGCATCAATTAGGAATGGACAATTTAGCCTCTAATGTTGTAACAGAACTGAAGGCCCCTATGCCTGGTTTAGTTTTATCAACAGCGGTAGAAGTTGGTCAAGAAGTAGCTAAAGATGAACCACTCATTGTTTTGGAAGCTATGAAAATGGAAAATGTGTTAAAGTCGCCTGAAGATGTCAAGATTAAAAGTATAGCGGTAAGTGAAGGAGAAGCAGTTGAAAAAAACCAAGTATTAATTGAATTTGAATAAACCTAAATTAGAAATGAAAAGAATTTACACCCTAAGTACAATCATGTTGATTTCACTTGCATTTGCATGTGGTTCAGCTACCGAAAAGAAAGAAAATAAGGAACATGCAGAAGGCATGGAACATCACGATCATGGGGATGATGCTCAAGCTCATGACCATTCTGCCATGGAAGATGAAACAACTTCTAGTTCAGATGTGCCTGCAGTTCCAGCAGAAGCAAAAGTGTTTTTTAAGAACTTAGAAAATGGACAAACGGTTAGCTCTCCGGTGAAATTAGAGTTTGGTGTGGAAGGCATGGAAGTTGAGCCGGCTGGTGAAGTTCATGCAGGTAAAGGACATCATCATATTATTATAGATGGCTCTTATTTACCAACGGGAACTGTTGTTCCTGCTGATTCAGTGAACATCCACTATGGAAAAGGTCAAACAGAAACAGAAGTTGAGCTTAGTGCCGGTAAGCATACATTAACGATGCAATTTGCAGATGGTTACCACAGAAGTTATGGAGAGCAGCTTTCTACAACCATTGAAATTACTGTTGAATAATATAATTTGTTTCATTAGCCGCTTCGAAAGAAGCGGCTTTTTTATTTCATAAAATGAAAACAACTCGATTAATTGCAAGTCTAAGTTTACTCTCTTTTATAGCATGTCAAAATAATGCACCAAAGCAATCAGTAGAATCTAAAGATGACATTCATGACCAATCGGATCATGAAGCACACTTAGAAACCGTTGAAGAAATAATGCTTGAGAAAAATGGAATAAAAATCTATTCCATTGGTGAAGTTGAACAATTTGAAGATGCAAAATTGGAGTTGGCGAATTACACAGTTGATTCAAATGATGAGTCTTTGTATCGGTTCGAATTTGGAGTCTCTAATTATGAACTAAAGGCGCAAACTAATGCACATCAAGGGCATTGTGCCAACTCAGAAAAGGGTCAGCATATTCACTTCGTACTAAACAATGCTCCATACGAAGCCCATTATGAGCCAAATATAGAGTCGACCTTATTAGAGGGGAATAATGTGGTGTTGGCTTTTTTGTCTCGTTCCTATCATGAAAGCATTAAGCATAAGAATGCTTTTGTACTTAAAAATATAGCTCTTGGCGAAAATGCAGGCGCTTTTGATGAAAGTGCACCACACCTTTTTTATAGCAGACCAAAAGGAGAGTATGTTGGAGATGATACTAAGCGAATATTGCTCGATTTTTATTTGGTTAATGCCAATTTACAAGCAGACAATTATCAAGTGCGTGTTTTGATAGATGATGAGGAGTTTGTGCTTGATAGCTGGCAAGCATATTTTGTAGAGGGCTTAAGCATGGGAGAGCATACTTTTCGAATTCAGCTCATCGATCAAGAAGGTAACTTAGTTCCAGGGCCATTTAATGATTCTGGAGATCGTATCATTCAGTTAAAAGCATAAAAAAATCCCGCAAGTGCGGGATTTTCAATTGTTACCAGCTCTCTTCTAAAATAATATCAAATTGGACCAAGTCGATAAATTGCTTCAATCGTTGGTCTATTTCTTCTTCTGTTAAATGAGCGAGACGCTCTGTTCCAAATTTTTCAACACAAAAGGAAGCCAAAGTACTTCCATGAATTAATGCTCTTTTCATATTGTTATATGAAATGTCATCGGTAGATGCTAGGTAGCCAATAAAACCGCCGGCAAAAGTGTCACCAGCACCTGTTGGGTCAAATACTTCTTCTAAAGGTAGGGCAGGTGCAAAAAACACTTCATTTTCATGAAATAAAAGTGCACCGTGTTCTCCCTTTTTAATGATTAAGAACTTAGGGCCCATTTGTAAAATCTTTTGGGCAGCTTTTACCAAAGAGTATTCGCCAGAAAGCATACGAGCTTCTTCATCATTTATGGAAAGTACATCAACCAACTGAAGTGTTTTGTCCATTTCCTCTCTCATGGTCTCAATCCATAAATTGAAGGTGTCCATCACAATTAACTTCGGTCGGTGATATAAACGTTCAATGACTTTTCGTTGAATGGCAGGAGGCAAGCAACTCAACATTAAATAATCGCAATTTTGATATTCGTTCGGAATAATTGGATCAAAATGCTCCAATACATTGAGTTGAGTCTCAAGAGTGTCTCTTGAATTCATATCATGATGGTACTTACCAGACCAGAAAAATGTCTTTTCTCCTTTTTTAACTTGTAAGCCATTCAAGTTAATGCCATGTTGTTCCAATAATTCAATGTATTCCTCTGGAAAGTCTTCGCCAACAACAGAAACTACATTTAAATCGTTTACAAAATTTCTTGCAGCCAAGCAACTGTAAGTTGCTGATCCACCTAGAATTTTTCCAGTTTTTCCAAAAGGAGTTTCTAAGGCATCAAAAGCAATGGTGCCAACGGTAAGTAAGCTCATGATTTAATTTTTGGCAAAGATAAAAAAAGGCAATTCGTATGAATCGCCTTTTTAAGAATAAATGAATTAAATTACACTTTATGCAAAATGTCTTTTGCTTGGTGCCATTCTAATCTTGGTCCAAATTGGGTAACCACTTTTGAGGAAGCTAAAGAAGCAAGTTTTCCAGCATCTGCATAACTTCTACCATTGGTAATACCTGCTAAAAATGCTCCGGCAAATAAATCTCCTGCCCCATTAGTATCTATAGCTTCAACTTTGTAAGGTTCAATGTCAATAAAAGTATCTCCATCATAAATCATCGCACCATTTGCACCTTGTGTGATTACAAATCGTTTTGCATCTTTTTTCAATGCCTCTCTAGCATCATGTAAATTGTCTTTGCCAGTATAAAGCATAGCCTCTTCTTCGTTACAAAAAAGTAAATCAACACTCGCGCCAACAACTTCTTGCATTGGTTCTCTAAAATACTTCACCATAGATGGGTCAGAAAAAGTAAGCGCCACTTTTACTCCATTTTCTTCAGCCAATTGTTTCGCATATTTCATGGCATCTTGTCCATTTTCTGAAGTCACCAAATAACCCTCGATGTACAAGTATTCACTGTCTTTTAAGGCATGTTCTGTTATTTGTTTCCTTGAATAATCCGCAGTGATTCCTAAATAAGTATTCATTGTTCTAGAAGCATCAGCTGTGGTCATAACCAGACACTTTCCAGTAATTCCTTCTTCTAGTTCGTGCTCATCTAAGCTGGTGTCAACCCCATTGTCTTTTAGGTCTTTGCGGTAAAATTGTCCAAGTTCATCATTTGCAACCTTACAAGAATAGTAAGAAGTACCACCAAATTGGGCAACAGCAATTACGGAGTTGGCAACAGAACCACCACATTGCATATTGCTTTCGCTCATGTTTATGGCTTTAGAAATTCTAGTTTGACTTTCTTCATCAACCAAAGTCATTAAACCTTTTTCAATTTTATGATCGCTCAAAAACTGATCATTAACTTCTGTTACAATATCAACTAGGGCATTTCCAATGCCATACACATTATACTTTTTACTCATGATTATTTTAGATTTTGCTAGTGCGAATAATTCTGCACAATGGTGAGGTTATATTTCTATATTCAGCGTGATTTTCGAAAGAATTAATTTTTGCAAAGATATTGTTTAATTCAAAACTTTACGGTAATATTGCACCCCTATTCTTGAAAAAGAAACATTCCTCCTTAGCTCAGTTGGTTAGAGCATCTGACTGTTAATCAGAGGGTCCTTGGTTCGAGCCCAAGAGGAGGAGCAAAA